>SDBV01001446.1_pt1 | contig 35852 bp, 38 predicted proteins | sample 2277081 | NCBI WGS metagenome assembly SDBV01 (sample SAMN10402039, study PRJNA504765) | marine sediment metagenome | isolation source: marine sediment core GS10_PC15, 223 cmbsf | place: Arctic Ocean: Southern Knipovich Ridge | collected 2010 | reverse complement strand
GGGATCAAGCCTCAATGGCTGCGGCGAGAGAGCCCTCGTGGACGAAAAGAAGCGCAAGCAGTGGGTGGCGTATCTCCTTCCGCACGAGTTCGTGCATGCCTGGTGCGGAAAGTATCGCCGGCCGGAGGGCATGTACACGACCGACTATCACACGACGAAGATAACCCGCCTACTTTGGGTTTACGAAGGAATGACGCAGTACCTGGGCGAGATCCTGGCAGTTCGCTGCGGATTGATTACGCTTGATGAATACCGGGATCGGTTTACACAGAAGGTTGATTGGCTGATGCGGCAACAGGGCCGCCAATGGCGTCCTCTGGAGGACACGGCCGCAGATAGCTACCACCTGCGGGGAGGGAGCCGCAACTGGAGCAGCCTGCGCAGAGGCCAGGACTACTATAACGAAGGGCTTCTGATGTGGCTGGAAATCGATGCCATAATCAGGGAGACGACGGACGGCCAGAAGAGTTTCGACGATTTCTGCGAAACCTTCCTCGGGCCCCAGAGAAGTAAGGCCCCGATCGTGCCGTTCACTCTCGATGAAGTCTACGAAAAGCTGAACGCCGTCGCCCCGTACGATTGGGAAGAATTCATCCAGAACTGGGTGTCCAAACCCCATGAGTCACTCCCGCTGGAATTTGTCACCCGGTGCGGGTACCGGCTCCAATACTCCACCAAGCGATCGGACTATCTCAAGGAGCTCGAGGATGAGGGCGAATATGTGAACGCCATGGATTCTTTGGGGATCACCGTCGGCAAAGACGGAGAGATCGGTGGAAGTATTGTTCCCGGGATGATTGCCGATAAGGCCGGACTGGGGCCGGGGATGAAAATTCAGGGTGTGAATGACCGGAAATTCACCGCCCAACGACTTCGGGATGCCGTTGCGGACAGTGTGGTCAAAGGCGGGATCGACCTCTTGATCCTCGACGGGGAACGCTTTCGGACAATCAAATTGGATTATGCGGACGGGCCCAAATACCTGCAGCTCGTCCGCGACAAAGACAAGCCCGACATCCTTTCCGAGATTCTGAAACCGCTCACAGAATAGCGATGTGTCTGCCGGAGTTTCAGGGCAAAGCCCGGAATTGGAATTTCATTTCAACTCGCTTGTGGGGCTGTTCTTCGATTTCTACGTATGGGTGTCTGTTCAATTAACGAGCCTCTTCGGGTAGAATTCGTTTTCCGGCAATAAATGCAGTAAGATCCATCCGGCATCCCAACCAGGAGTCATCATGCGCCGCACAGGCTTCACTTTGATTGAGCTTCTCGTGGTCATTGCCATCATCGGAATCCTGTCTGCTTTTCTGCTTCCGGTGTTGGCCAGGACCCGCGAGGCCGCCCGGAGAGCTTCCTGCCAGGGGAATCTGAAACAGTTCGGCCTGATCTTCAAGATGTATGTGGCAGAGCAAGGCGGACACTTTCCGCCCCCTGCGCCGTATGGGAGCATCCGCCAGGACACCCGGTCATCGGCCTTGTGGAGCGCACCTGCCGCATCCGCGATTTACCCGAATTACCTGACCGATCTCAATATTTCGAAATGCCCCTCGGATTCCGGTGCCGACCCTGTCTGGATGGTGGGCAACCCGCCGGTGAATTTGCTGATTCGCATGCCGGATGGCGTGGACTTCCAGGGGATGCAGGACCAGGCGCTTCTGACGGGTGACCTCGTTTCGCGCGATTACTACCTGTGTGCGGAGCTGGCTCGGTCCTACCGGTACACGGGATACCTGGCGACCGATGCGGCTGAATTCTACGGCGTGTGGGGGGCGAAAACGAAGGGCGGATTTATCGACACGGTGAGTATCCTCGGAATTGGCCAGGTGCGCCTGAAAGATTACACGAAGGATCTCAGCATCTTAGGTGATGACTGGCCGCCCTGGGTGCCCGCGCCCCCTGCCGCTGCCGGCTCGGCGGCAGGCGATGCAGTCTTTCGTATCCGCGAAGGCATCGAACGCTTTTTCATCAGGGACATCAACAACCCCGGTGCTTCCGGCCAGGGCCAGAGCGTCATTCCAACCATGTGGGACACCTTCGGGAGCAGCGAATTCGAGGACAGTGGAGCGGGCATCCTCGTTTTCAACCACATCCCCGGCGGCAGCAACGTCCTCTATATGGATGGGCACGTGGCGTTCATAACCTATCCCAGTAAATTCCCCATGATCGACGATCCTCAGGTCCTCAAGGAAAACGGTCACCACGGGTTGGGTTAGGGAGGGGCCGCAACAGGCGCGAGACATTTAGGTTGATCGAGACAGTTCATCAACCTCCGACCTGGGAGAGGCACCGGCCTTGGATTGAGTTTGCCGTGGCGATTACGACTCCTTCTTAGGGAATCCCAACTCATCCATATTCTTCACCATGTCTGCCCCGGCGGAGGCGGGATTGACTTTCTTGTCGATCTTTCGGATGACTCCCTCCTTGTCGATATAGAAAGTCCAGCGATTACAGAACCCTCGATCCATCAGGACTCCGTAGGCCGCGCCCATCTCTTTCGTCGGGTCGCTGAGGATGGGGTAGTTGGCGTTGTGTTCTTCGGCAAATTTCTTATTGTCTTCCGGCTTGTCCGTGCTGGCCATGAAGTAGGCGACGTCGTATCCCTGAATCTGTTCACCGCTGTCACGCAGCGATTTGCATTGGGCCGTTCAGCCACCGGTAAACGCTTTCGGGAAAAACGCAAGGATCACCGGCTTTTTCCCTTTGAATTGCTCCAGTGAATAATCCTTCCCGTCCGAGCCGATAAGCTTGAAGGCAGGCGCCTTGCCCCCGACCTTGAGCTCCACCTTATCTCCCTCCTCTGCAGGTACGGCTGTCGTCATAGCCATCACCGCCAGTGCGGAAAGTCCTCCGATAAGAAGGCAGATTCGCTTTGGTAATATGGCTTTTGTGTGCATAGGCCCCTCCTTTATAAATAAACTCCCTGTTAAGGAAACTTTCCTCAGACAAGCCTGTCGGGAGCGATGATGGACTCCCGGTTTCCTTCCGCGCAGATCGAATTCCCGCATGCCCTCGGGGATTTCTCATAGCCTATTCTACACAAATGGAGAACAGTCTCAAGGTGATTCTGCTTTACCCGGGCCGGACAATTTGCGCGCCGCACCAAAGCGACTGCTGGTACAATTGCCCACGCATATTGTTCAAATCAGTACGGGGAAAACACGTCTCGGAAATTATCCAAAAGTAGTATACTGTCCAAAACAGGTCGAAGTAACACCAGGTTATTAAGGAACGATCCTGTATCCCAGCGCGGAAGTGTCCCAGATTCAGAAATTGGCTTTTGTTACAAGCGTGCCGACAGCTTTCTTGTGTATGGGGTGCGAGGTGTGTTGCCCGGCGTCCCACTTGATTTCGCGCTTCTCGGGGGGGACTTCGAGACTACAGCATGGATTGAGGACTAGCGCATGACGGTTGCCAAACCCGATCGGCCAATGCGGGTCCTGTTCGTGATCGATCTGAATCCTTCGACAAAGTTCGGATCGCTCGAAGAGCAGTGCTTTGTCCTTTCCCGGGAATTCAAACGTCGCGACAGTTTGTTCCTCCCGGTTTTCGCAGATGACCTTGGGCCGGAGTCGTTGGCCGAGTATCAATCGGCAGGAGTCCACGCCGAATCTCTGAGACTGGAACGGTTCAGCGTGAAATCCCTCAATCGGCTGCTTGACCTGATCCGTCGACACAAGATCGAATTAGTTCACTGGAATTTCTATCCAGCTCTCAACTTGTACCTCTGGGCTCTGTCGCTCTTAACCCCGTCCGTGAAGCACTACCTGACGGACCACAACTCCCGCGAACTCCCGATTCGGCATTCCGACGGAATCCTGCCGAAGAGAATGCTGAAAAAGGTTCTCCTTAAGCGTTACAGCAAAGTGCTCTGCATCAGCGACTTTGTTCTGGACTGTCTCGGGAAACGGGGCACGTGGTCCAACTTATCCCGCTGCACCTACTTCGTCAATACGGAACGCTTTCGTCCCGACGCCGAAGCTCGTGCGCGGGTCCGCCGGGAACTTCAGGGAGAGGATCAATTCATTGTGACACTTGTCGCCCACTTGATCCGGGGTAAAGGAGTGGATGTGGCGCTGAGAGGATTGAAGCAGCTTCCTGATCGGGTGGTTCTTTGGATCGTGGGAGACGGAAAAGAATTGGAGAGACTCCAAAGTCTTTCGCGCGACCTTTCTCTGGAGAATCGCGTCCTTTTCCTGGGGCACCAGCGCAATGTGGAACCGTTCATGCAGGCGGCCGACTGTCTCTTGTGTCCCTCGGTTTGGGCCGAAGCGGTTGGGTTGGTGAATCTGGAGGCTCTCGCCACCGGCTTGCCCGTCGTGGCCAGCGACATCGGAGGTATCCCGGAGTTCATTGAGGACGGCAAGACGGGACTCCTGTTTCCTCCGGGCGATCCAAAACAACTAGCCGACAAGATATCGTCTCTTGAGAGCAATCCAAAAATTCGTGAGGCGATGGGATTGGAGGCCCGAAATCGAGCGGTGCAGTTGTTTTCGCCTGAAAGCAGGTTGGACGAAACCCTTCGTTCTTACTCGTTTTCGGCCCAGGACGAGAAGCCGGATCACTCATGACCGATCTCAATCCTTTGAGACAGCCGATTGGCTTACCGGAATGATTACTCGGTCTTCCTGAATTGTGTATTGTGTGTCGAACCGGCAAGTCCGATCCTCGAACATCTGAAGAATCCTTTCCTTATCCCTCCCTTTCGCAACGTTGGGCTGGCGGGCTTGTGGATAGCCACAGATTTAAAGCTTATAACAAAAAGAGCTTTGCCACAGAGGGCACCGAGGGTTTTTCTTAGGAAATCTTCATTTCTCTGTGACCTCTGTGTGCTCTGTGGCGCATTCTGTTAGAGGTTCTTACTCACAGAGGGGATCGATAGAAGATCTTAGTAATCTTTGAACCGAAAGTGTCGTTTAACAATCGAGTGTCTCGGAGTGTCCGAATTTGGTTTAGCCGGTTCGTAAGCGGCGTCTGTGCAGTCAAGGCGGAAGCCGGGCAAGGCACGCCGACAAGATCCTGGCTTCCTTTTCCGGGGCTTGCCGCTTCCTCTCCTTCCGCACCTCTCTCCTCTCCAATGACAGTGAAAGACGCCAGGGAGCTGCTGAAATTGCCGGCGGCGTCGTAAGCCGTGGCTTCGATGTTGAACAGTCCCGCTTGAGCCGGAGCGTATTCGGCGCTCCACGTATTGTCCCCATTGTCTGTCAGGAAAATTTCCTCGCCGTTTACTGTTGTTTCGACACGATCAATGCCCGATTCGTTGTCTATCGCGATAACGCGAATGGCCACAGTCTCCCCGAGGTTGACAAGTTGAGGCTCCACATCCACATCGATTATGGGGTCCCTGGTATCTGATGGGAGTTCGATCTCTCCTTCCACCCCTTCTTCGGCCTCACCCTCTCCGCCTTCGGCGGATCCTTCCTCTTCTCCCATTTCGATTTCCCCGACTTGTTCCCCTTCCCCTTCTCCTTCTCCGCCTTCGGCGGATTCACCTTCGCCCTCCGTTCCCTCGGATTCATCGACCACCTCGAAGGTCAGGGACGCTGTATTGCTGTTGTCGGCGTTGTCATATGCCGTGGCCGTGACGTCGTAGAGACCCGGCTCCAGGGGGACATACTCGGCGCTCCACGTGCTGTCGCCATTGTCCGCCAATGGGACATCATCACCGCCAACCGTTGCCTCGACCCTCTTGATCCCCGATCCCTCATCGATCGCGGTTACCTGAATGTCAATAGTCTCTCCTACTGTCGCCATCAGATGGCTGAGTTCGACATTCACACTGGGAGGGATGTCATCGATCGATTCGCTCTCTCCTTCCTGCAGTTCTTCCGGGGCTTCGCTCTCGGCTTGTTCCCCCTCGAGCTCGCCTTCTCCTTCCTGTCCTTCCGGACCTTCTCCCTCGGCCTCTTCGAATGGAGCTTCACCTTCACCCTCTCCGCCTTCGGCGGATTCCCCGGCCGCAAGCTCTCCGTCTGTCTCCGAATCACCGGGGATGGATTCCTCTTCTCCTTGAGCGGATTCCGATTCACCCTCGCCCTCACCTTCCCCGGCCGCAAGCTCTCCGTCTGTTTCCAAATCACCGGGGATGGATTCCTCTTCTCCTTGAACGGTTTCTGATTCGCCCTCTCCCTCTCCTTCACCCTCTCCGCCTTCGGCGGATTCCCCTTCGCCCCCTGTTTCGCCTTCTCCTTCGCCCGGCGGGGGATCCGGTTCGTCAAATGGATTAGTGCCTGCGGCGATCTCATCGGCATCTGAGACGCCGTCTCCGTCTGAATCGTCATCAAAGTAGTTCTCCACCCCATCGCCGTCCAGGTCTTCGCCGCCTTCGTCAATATCCAATATTCCGTCCCCATCGCTGTCGGCTGTCAGATCGAGTATCCATAGGAGATTTCCGTCAATGCCCTCATCCGCCATGAAGATTACGACGGAATCACCAACCACTAGTCCTTGGGGATTTGAGGATCCAGTTCCGGCGCCGATGTCCTGAATCATGAAGGTTCTCGAATCGGGCCCGTCGGTCCTCCAAAGCTCACGGCCACCCGATCCATCGTCAGCGGTAAAGAACAGCATTCCGTCGACCACGGTCAGATTCTCCGGGTCGGAGTCCCCGCTGGGATTGATATCATCAACAAGCGTCGTCCCGCCTCCGCTCCCATCGCTCACCCAGAGTTCCCGGCCGTTGGATCCGTCCCGTGCGCGGAAGTACAAAGCCCCGTCGACATTGGTGAGCAAGGATGGGTTGGAATTCCCATTGGGGTTGATGTCCTCGACCATGACGGTTCCTTCGGCTGCGCCGTCGCTCTTCCAGAGCTCGAAGCCGTGAATTCCATCCGTCGCACGGAAATACAGCGTGCCGTCCACATTGACCAATTCATCGGGACCGGCATCCCCATCGGGGTTGATGTCCTTGACCATCCACGTCCCGGCGGCCGTGCCGTCGCTTCTCCAAAGCTCCGTGCCGTGGTCCCCGTCATCCGCGCGGAAGTAGAGGACGCCCCCCATTTCCGTTAATTCCATGGGGAAGGAGCTGCTGAACTGATGGATATCCTCGATCAAAACCGTCCCGGCCGCCGTGCCGTCGCTTTTCCAGAGCTCAATGCCGTTGGAGCCGTCGTTCGCTCTGAAATAGAGCGTTCCGGCCAGGTTGATCAGTCCGCTCGGAAACGAACCGCTTGAACCCGGGCGAATCTCCTCTACCATCGAGGTTCCCGCGCCGGTTCCGTTGCTCTTCCAGAGCTCCGCGCCGCCGATCCCATTGTTCGCCCGGAATAGCAGAGATCCGTTCAGATCGGTCAGTTCCGCAGGAAACGAACTCCCGCCTGAGTTGATGTCCTGCACCCTCATCGTTCCGTCGGCCGTTCCGTCCGTCTTCCAAAGCTCCACGCCCGTCGTGCCGTCATCGGCCCGGAAAAAGAGAGCGTCGCCCAGAGTCGTGAAATGCGAGGGATTCGAGTCCCCCTCAGGGTTGATGTCTTTGACAATCGCGGTACCCTCAGTGGTCCCGTCCGTACTCCAAAGCTCGACGCCGTTCACTCCGTCGTCCGCCGCGAAATAGAGAATGTCCCCGAGAAAAGCAAATCGCGGCGGGCCATCAGGATCACTCGAGCCCAGTACCGGCTCGATGTCGCTCAAGACGGAAGCCGGCTGGGCCCAGCCTGTCGAAAGGGGCACCAGGATAGCCGAAATCATCATCATCCAAGCCGCCATCCGGATTGGACGACAAGCTGCTTGATCTGTATTGGCCAAAATCCTCATCAATCTTGTGTCCGTTCCTTGGCGACAGAAAACCGAATTCGTGCAAACTGGTCCACGTGCGGGGCCATTTGAAGACAATATCCCCGAGCTATTCGAGCAAAGCGAGTGCCACACTCAGAGCAGATTGCGAACATTCCGCAAGTAATTGCTATTTAATGGGTTATAGGAATCCAGGGCGGGGATTTTACAGTCCGATTACGGGCTTCCAGGCAATTGTTGCCACCTGGGCAGAGAAAACAATTCCGCGGTGGCCGGCGGCCCACGGGGCCGGCAGCGCGATAGATTTGAAATAGTCCGGGAAGCTGAAAAACTGGAAAGGGAGTTGGGCGTTTGGCCGCGGTCATCAGCGAAACGTCAGGTGAGGGACAGCCTTCCCAAGGATTGCACACAGCTACTGGACAGGCGGGTCACACACAAGGACTTCATTGGGTTTCAGTTCAATCTCCTGCGTCCACACGGTTTGTTCACCATTGGGTGACCAGACTTTCACATCAAGTGTTGCGGAACCAGCGGACAATCCCTCGAAACGATAGAATCCGTCGTAGGGAACGGTCATTGTTTCGGCCAGTTCAACGTCCCATTCCCCTCGCGTGTGGACCGTCACACTTGGGAACGCTTTGAGCTCTTCGGACATGATTACCGAGCCCTCGAGAGCAGCCGTGCCGTTCGTCGAGAGTAGATTGACCTCAGTGGTCGAGCTGTTCTTAATCATGACGGGCGTTCGTAGGCGTCTTGACTTGTTGTACGGCGTCGGGTTCCAAGCAAGACCCGCAGTCAAGAGGACTTTGCCTGTCGGGATCCGATCAAGCCTGAACCAGCCGGACTTGTCGGTACTCGTATGCTTCAACCTATATCCGTCGACTTCGACAAACACGGTCTTGTCTACGCACGGAACGCCGTCAACCATGACATATCCCTCGACGGCACCACCTTCATACAGTGTAGTGAGGTCAGGCGGTCCAGGTTTGACTTCAATACTCGCCGGCGCGAAATCCGGGTGATAGACCGTCACCACTTGTGGATCAGGCCCTAGGTTCTCCAGTTGGAACTTGCCTCGCCAACCTGTCTTCGCTGCTTCGGTGCGAGTAGCCAACGATTCACTCAAGAGCGGCCCGGGAATCACGCGTGCTCCCCTGATAGCATGGCCTTCCGCGTCACGTATCGTACCCTCCAAAGTCATAGCAGTGTGCAAGCGCACCTGCAGATCCGCCATGGTTTTGCCCGGTTCGAGTTCGGTGAGGTGCACCAGTTCTGGGGCGAATCCTGGAGCGCTAACGGCGAGAGTCAATTCTCGGGCGGGAATAAAGCGAAGAAGATACTTCTCCTCTTCTTGCGATGCTCGAACGTCCAGCCACATAACTTCAGGTGAAAGCCAGTGCTGAATGCCGGCGGCGCACTTGAACCGTGTATCAGGCACGAACGCGCCGTCTACTGCATTCGTGACTTGTGCTGCAACCATCGAGTAATCCGGCAGGACAAGCCGGACGTCTGACGCCCCCGCTTCTACCCAGATGGCCTCGCTCTCTCGGGAACCCATGAGGTGGTGTGTAGCCTTCACAAGATAGACCCCGGGTTCCAGTCCAGCCAACCGAAATGAGTTGTTCCGTTCAGCCTGAACCACTCGGAACACGGGGCCAGTGCACTCGACCGCGGGCCCTGCTCCCCTTATGCCTGACATGTCCACAACGGTGCCCGAAATGCTCAAGTTGGCCCCTTGGGGATAGACGGCCCGCGTATCTCGTTTGTGTTCCCCGGGCTCAAGGGTCACACGAGCAATTATATTGTTGCCGCCGTAGTGCTGTGTCCCGGGCGGGGTGCCAAGTAGCTCATAGTCGCCGGAGTGAAGTCCTTCGAGGATGAAGCGGCCTCGCTTGTCGGAACGCGTGTGATACCCGCCGCGAAACCTGGTGACGGCGTTTACGGCCCTGGCTGTTATGCCGGCATCCGCGATCGGTCTGCCGCTGGTGCCAACCACAAGACCGTCGATGCGGGCGGCAGGTTCCAGGGTTATGGTCACATCGTGCAGCCCGCCTTCCGGCACGGCAAGAGGCCCCACAGGCGCCATGGCAAAACCCCACTTCGTGGCGACAATGACGACTTCTCTCTGAGTCTTGAGACCGCTGAACTGGAACGTTCCGTCGCGTCTTGAGACTGTCAAGATACCGTCGGGACCAACTGTCTCAAGCTGGACGCCGTCCACAGGTCGTCCGTCCCCGTCAATCACCCGCCCGGATAGAACCGACCTTGTCGGCAATGGGAAATCCAGCTCTGTTACCGTGTTGGCCACGAGGCTCCGTCGTGGTGCGGTGCTGAAATCGAGCCTTGGGACGCCGTCCTTCACGATATCGAAGCGGTATTCGGCCTCGGATAGCCCGGTCAGCCGGTACCGGCCATTGGCATCGGAAGCGGCGACGTAGTACGAACTGGATGATGCGAACGGGCCAACGCGGCCCGCACCCGGGAATGCCGCGATCGTTACGCCTGCGATACCGTTTCCGTTCTCCGCGCTGTAAACCTGTCCCTCAACCACGGCGCCGAGTCTCGCCGGCACGACGATGGGCAGCGGCTCGCTACCGTCACGAATGTCAAACTTGACCACTGCTCCATCAGGGACCCACTTATCATCCTCGATCCTGAGCCAATACGAGCCAGGTCGTAGATGGGCAAGCCGGAAGCGACCAATGTCATCCGTGACAGTCTCCACATGGTGCCTATGAGTATCTTCCTTGTGGGCCAAGACGATGCCTACCCCAGCAAGGGCTTGACCCATGCCGGCTTCAACGACCGTACCCTCGACGGCCTGTCCGTCGTTGAGCACGACAACCACGTCTTCCGCTCCAATAGGGACATAATCCGTCCAACACGGAGCATACCCATCCGCCTCGACGAACAGCCGCCATTGGTCCTCCCAGAGTTGGGGTAAGACGAACCTGCCGTTTTCGTCCGAATTCACGGCTCCTGCGAAGAAGAAAAAGCGAAATACGGCGCCGTCAACCTTATTGTGGGGGCCGCGGTATTCCACGGGATGGATGATGGCGCCTTCAACGGGCCGTCCGCGAGCATCCATTACCTTGCCGGCGATGACACTGGCGCGCCTGAGAATCAGTTCTACTTGAGCACCCCAAAAGGGGAATGCCGTGGCCTGTCGCCGTCCCACAAGGTCGCCTGAGGTCGCGGACACGAGAAAGCCATCCTTCTCAGGCAGCTCTAGACGGACGGGTAACCCATTGAAAGCGAACCGTCCCTCCTCGTCTGTTTGGGTCTTCTCAACATAGTCCACTGACGCTATGAGCTTGCCCGGTCCGTAGGCTATCCGGGATATGCTTACCTCAGCCCCAGCGACGGGCCGCTCGTTCTCATGACGCACAACGCCGATTACCTGCCCCATAGGGCGCCCGACAGTCGGCGGGGCAATGACTGTGCCAGCTCCCTTTTCAGCTTCTGAAACAGCTTTTTCCTCTGCCGTCGCGAGTTCTCTCAAAGCAGTGACAAGGACCAATTCCTCTTGGGTTTCTTCGGATAGCTCGGTTTCCTCTTTTACAGGCTGAGAAATGTTGTCCGCTAGCTGCGAATCCACTTCTTCTTGGGCTAACAGAGGAGTTTGTTGTAGGGCTTCCGGAGAGGGAGTGTTCTGCCGATTGAGAGCCCACCATCCTGCGAAAACGAGCAGAAGGGGGACGACGATTGCAGCAACCTTTTTCATGAGAAGGAGCCCTCCAAAGGCTTTGACACTCTCGGCAACGGCCACATTGCCTGAGACGGTTGATGCTGCCCCCTCCCAGGACGCCGCAGCCACGGCAACAGCGCCCATGACCTGGCCGGTTCGCTTTTTCAGGGAGTGTTCACAATCGACAGCGGAATGAATGACATCCAGCAGCCTGTTGCCCAGTTTTTCCCGAGCTCGCTGAAGCTGTTTCTTGGCTGACTCACGAGAGATCTCCAGGAGCTCTGCGATTTCGCGGGTGCTTTTGCCCGCGTAATAATGGAGCAAGAGGACCTCCCGGTGGGATTCTTCCAAATCATCAATTTCCCGCCTGAGCAGTTGGCGCAGTTCTTTTCTTGCCATTTCGTCACCTGGGTGAGTCAGTTCACCTTCCGGCAGGGTTTCAACGAGTGTCTTCTGGCGCTGTCGAGCCCTGCCGTGGCTGGCACATACGTTCCTGGCGATTGCAAGAAGCCACGCCCCGAACTTGGACGGTTCCCGCAGGGTATTGAGCGACAGAAAGGCTTTCAACAACGCTTCCTGGACCATATCTTCGGAGTCGGCGATATTCCCGGTTTGCGCATAGGCAAGTGCATGCACCGCCGGGAGATAACGTTCCACCAAGAGGCCGAATTCATCGCGGCTTCCCTTGAGTACGCGACCGATGATATAGCTGTCTGAAGGTCTCGGCGATCGGAACATCGTAGACTCTCTCCATTCCAATATAGAAGACGCCGGAGCGGGTAGAGCGGGGACAAATGAATTGTGGACCCTATTCTATGAAATCCGAGGAGAGAAGAGGGCGAAACCGCGACGCGCGGGTGTTTCATCGCCCATCGATTCTTTGAAAAGCGGGTCGGGGTGTGCTAGAATGGCAAACACAGACAGCCTGTATCCTATTGCTATTAAATGACTTAGAGCTTCTACAAGAAGGCTTTCACCACAGAGGGCACAGAGGTCACAGAAAAGACCAGACCCACCTAAGGCGGGCAAGCAGGATAACAGGATGAACAGGATGAACAAGAAGTTCTCCCAATTTTTCTGTGTTCTCTGTGTGCTCTGTGGTTATTTCTGTTTTGTGTCAAGCCGTTGATTTCTTGGCGCTCTTGGCGTTTTGGCGGTTCATTCTATTAGATGTTTTTGGTTTGCCAGGGAGGCAGAGAGAGTTGGCCAACGAATTCATTGAGCAGATTGATATCCTCATCCGGGCCCGGTACCCGATCCTCTACGTTGTGACCTGGGAGGAAAAGCGCGCTCGCCATCTGCTGCTCGACGTCGCCAGGAAGCAGCAGAAGCCCTTGTACGAGTGGAGTCTGACTCAGGGGATGCGGGTCATCGAGCCGACTACCCGCCAGCCGCGGGACTCGGACGAGACCGAACAGGAGCTCCTGAAGGCAGTGAACCGGGTCCTCCAGTCGCGGGAGCCGGCCATTTACGTCTTCAAGGATTTCCACCGCTTCATCAAGAGCGATGAAATGCTCCGGCTGGTCCGCGACCTGGCTGAATCCCTGCGCCACAGCCATAAAACGATGATTATCCTCTCTCCGGTGCTGGAAATCCCGGCGGAACTGGAGAAGTCAATCACTATCGTGGACCTCCCGCTTCCCGGCGTGGAGGACCTCGGGGTCCTTCTGGACGCCCTCCTGGTGGATTCGAAGCGAAATCGGGACGTTCGGATAAGCCTCTCGGAGGTTGACCGGGAGGAGCTCATCAAGGCGGCCCACGGGCTGACCATGGATGAGGCCGAGCAGGCATTCGCGCAGGCCATTGTCAGGGACGGAGTTCTGGACAGTGCCGATATCAAAAGCATCCTGGCCGAGAAGAAGCAGGTGATTCGAAAATCAGGGCTTCTGGAGTTCTGTTCCGCTGAGGATTCCTTGGATGGTGTGGGAGGGATGGACGGCCTGAAGGAATGGTTGTTCAAGCGGGAACATGCTTTCTCTGACAAGGCCCGGGAATATGGTCTGCCGGCGCCCAAGGGGATCTTACTGATTGGGGTGCAAGGCTGCGGGAAGAGTCTGGCAGCCAAGGCCGTTGCGCAGCTTTGGGGATTTCCCCTCCTCCGGCTGGACATGGGGCTCATTTTTTCCAGCTATATCGGCGCTTCGGAGCAGAACATGCGCCGTGCGATTCTCATCGCAGAGTCTCTGGCCCCCGTTGTGCTCTGGATCGATGAAATGGAAAAGGCTTTCTCCGGGGTCCGCAGCTCCGCCATCAGCGATTCCGGCACCACGGCACGGGTTGTGGGGACCTTTCTGACCTGGATCCAGGAAAAAACCAGTCCGGTTTTCATCGCGGCAACAGCAAACGCGATCGAGGATCTTCCCCCCGAGCTCCTTCGAAAAGGAAGGTTCGACGAGATATTCTTCGTCGATCTCCCGGAATTCCCCGAGAGAAGGGATATATTCTCCATCCACCTGCGAAAAAGGGGCCGGAATCCCGACCTCTACAACCTTCATGACCTGGCCAAGGCGTCTGAGGGACACAGTGGATCGGAGATCGAAGAATCCATCGTCTCGGGGATGCACCATGCCTTTTTCCAGGATCGGGAGCTTAAGACTGAAGACATCCTGGACAGTCTGGCGGAAACGGTTCCGCTCTCCCAGATCATGAGGGAAGAGATCGAGTATATGCGTGACTGGTCCAAAGATCGCGCGCGTCATGCCTCGATTCGACGCGGCCAGCCCGTTCATCCGGAACCGGAATAAGACTATGCCGACTCTTGAATGGCTGGAGTTTCCCTCACGCGAACGCAAACCGGGCCAGGTAAGCCCGTCGATGCTGGAACCGCAGGACGCCTCTGGCTATTTTGCCAAGGGGGAGGAGTTGCGGAACCTGTTCGGCGATTTTGAGGCGGCCGCCGAGTGCTACCAGAGGGCGGCTCGATTCGAACCGTCCCTTTACGATGCCTGGACTGCCTGGGTCGACACCGAGCTGCGAAACGGCCGGATCGATGAGGCGGAAGCGGCGGCGAAAGAGGCGATGAGTCATTTCGGCCAGGTGAACGATTTCTACTCGGCCATGGGCTTGGTCTTTGTCCATAAGGAAAAACCCAGAAAGGCGGCCCGGTTTCTGGATATCGGCAATCGCCAGGGACAGGGCGCCTGGTATCCCTGGCTGGCCCGGGCGGAATTCCTCCTTGCCACGGAGAGTGCGGCCGGCCGGAACCTGGAAGCCGCAAAGTCCGCGGTGCAGAAGGCGCTGGATGCGGCGCCAAAACATCAGTGGAAGGTGTACCTGTGGGCCGGGCTGATTTTCGAGGAATATGATCACCCCACCCTCGCGGCCGTTACCTTCTCAGAATCTTTGCACCTACGCCTGGAGAATCCGTTCGGATGGGTGAAACTGGGGGATTGCTTCAAGAGGCTCGAGTTCTTCGACCGGGCAGAGTTCTACTATCGCCAGGCTATGGATGTTTATCCCGGTTTCGAATTAGCGGCCAGGAGATTGGGTCAAGTGCCACCCGCATTCGAACGGCTTTTACGTTTCTTCGGTGTGAGGAAAAATGTCCAGACACAATACACTTCGAGATAGCCTTTTTGCCCAGCTGAAGGAACAGCTCGAGCCGATCGGCCAGGCGCATGTTCTGCGGTGGTGGGACGAACTGTCCGACGCCTCGCGGGAAAGTCTCGCCTCGCAGATCCTATCTCTCGACATCGCGCTCTTATCGGGGCTCGTAGATAGAACCTTGCATAAAGAGGAAGCGGGCAAAACCGCCGCGGAATTGGACCCCCCCGGGGTGATCTGTCTCCCAGCGTCTGAGGAGAATCGAAAAGCCAGGCAGGAAGCCCGCGAGATTGGTGAGGATGCCCTTCGAGCAGGGAAAGTATGCGCATTCACTGCGGCCGGGGGTCAGGCGACGCGGCTGGGGTATCCCAAGCCGAAGGGCTGCTATCCGATTGGTCCGGTTACGAATCGAAGTCTGTTCCAAATCCACGCCGAGAAGCTGAAAGCCGCCGCCAAGCGCTATGGAAGAGATTTCTACTGGATTCTCCTGACCAGCTCAGGCAATACGGCCGCCACGCGCGAATACCTCGAATCGGAAGAGTTCTTTGGCCTCCCGAGCGACTGTGTTCTTTTCTCGGAGCAGGAGAATCTGCCTGCTGTCGATTTCGACGGAAAAATGATGCTGGGTCGCAAGGACCATATTTTTACCAGCCCGAATGGACATGGCGGCGCCCTCAAGGCGCTCAAGGATTCGGGCGCCCTGGACCTCTTGAGCCGGGAAGGGGTCGACCAAATCTCCTATTTCCAGGTGGATAACGCCCTGATGCCCGCGCTGGACCCTGTCTTCCTGGGATTTCATATTCAGCAGGAGGCGGGCATGTCCTCAAAAGCGGTCCGGAAACAGTCGCCGGATGAGAAGGTGGGACTACTCGGAATCCTGGATGGCCGTCTCAACGTCATTGAATACAGTGAGATGACAGATGAGCAATCATGTGCAACCGGCCCGGACGGGCAGTTGAAATTCTGGGCAGGAAGCATCGCCGCTCACGTCATCTCGGTCTCTTTTGTACGGAAGGTCCAGGAAGACGGATTCGGGTTGCCGTATCACACCGCGAGGAAAAAAGTGCCCGCGTTGAACGAGGATGGAGAGCTGATCGTTCCGACCCAGCCGAACGCGATCAAATTTGAGACATTCATATTCGATGCGCTGCCCCTTACGGAGCGGTCGGTAATCCTTGAGATTCCACGGGAAGAGCAGTTCTCCCCGCTCAAGAACCCAGGGGGAGAAAATTCCCCCGATACGGCACGGGGGGATCTGGTCAACCTTTACGCCTCATGGATGGAAGCCGCGGGAGAGCGTGTTCCGCGCAACAGCGAAGGACGCGTGGAAACCCCGGTCGAAATTTCGCCGCACGATCGGGAATATTTTTTAGAGAACTTCAAACGGTCTGAGAATAAGGAAGGAATCGTAATAACTTATGCGAAATAAATCTCGAACAGGCTTTGGCCGGGTTTTCCGGTCGATCAGTCTCCTCCTCTTTATGTCCCTGATTCTCGGCTCCTGCCACAGCCTGTTCCGCCCCGGCTCAATGGAAGTGGGAGAACAGAGCGGCGGCGGGCTGAGGTACTACAAGTGGCATTACGAATCCAAAGACGACCACGGCATTCACCAGCTGCAGGATCAAGAGTCCTCCTCGGAAGAAGAGGCTTCCTCACAAGACGAATAGCGCGGGACTTCACGGAGCGTTCGGATTGGTCACCCAAATGCTTTCCGCCCCGGAGGGGCAAGCGCAAGTAGCCCGGGGTGGAGTCCCGCTTTCCGCGGGACGGAACCCCGGGTTAGCTGTAAGGGAATTTTCCGCCCCGGAGGGGCGGACGCATAGAATGGAGCGTCATGAGCAATAATCTAGGGAATAACTGTCTCGTGCGCCCCTCCGGGGCGCGACGGTTGGGTTCTGTGATCCTGGGGTTCCGTTCGCCGGGGGCGAACTCCACCCCAGGCTACTTGCGTGCATCCCTTCGGGATGCGTCCTTATTCTGAAATTGGGGCTTTCCAATCTGAAAAAGTGGGAAGCGCGAACTCACCCCCCAAAGTCCTTTGCAAGCCCATCAACGATACGCACCGTTTCCAGGCTCACATTGATTACCCGGCCGACAAGGCGGACGATGTATTCGGGGTCGTCCTTCCGGTTCGGGTCGGATTTGATCCCGCTTCGCTTGTCGGTCTTGACGCGGTACTGGTCGATGACCCATTCCAAGGCGCTCCGGTTGCCGAGCCGGTATTCGAAGGTCTCAGGCGGAATGCCCGCGAGGGTCAGGGAGGGGTTCACCTTAAGCTCCGTCTTATCCTTGCTCAGCCGCATCTTATCCTCGACGCCGTACGACAGGGGGATGTCCTTCGCGGTCTGGTATTCCAGCTCATACGGGTCGACGTCTTCATAGTTCAGGTGCCAGTGCCCCAATTCCTTCCCCGCCTTCGCGAACGCTCGGAAGTCCGGCGCATAGGGTATCCGAGGGAGTGCCTTCTTCAGGCAGTCCGCATATTTTTCCCGATAGCTCGGATGGTGCAACAGGCCGTACACATAATGGAAAATGTCCCGCTTGCTGATTTTCCTGTCCTTGTACTGCTGCCGGAACTGATTCAGCGCCCAGTCCGTGATGTTCTCCCGGCGGTTTGTGCCGTCTTCGTCGTAGGTGTAGTAGGGGAAGCACTGATTTATGTCGATGGACGTAACTCCGAGATTTGGTATGCAATTCGAGATGAGCGCCCACCAGAACGACCGACCCCCAACGCTGGGAACGATTACAACTTTATTCTCTCTCTCTTGTTTAGGGGAAGGAAAGATCCGAGGAAGGACATACACTTCTTCGTTCAATATACGGTCGAAAAACAGTATCTTTTGACAGAAAGGTCGATGGAGCGACGTGCGGACTTTCTCTGGCCCATATTCACCATGATTTTCCCGCCTCAGGTCCAGTTTCAGATCACGGCTCCATTTGATCTTGTCATATCGAACGAAGTCATCGACATTCGCTTTCTTTGAGGATCGCTTCCACCGGTCCACTTCGCTGTTGTAATCCTCGATGAATGCCTTCACTCTTTGAATCAGTGACTTCCGATCAAAGTCATACACCACTTTGTCCCGTGCTGTATTAACACCCGCTGAAAACGTCTTGAAAACGCACTCGACGTCCCTTTCTTCGGCGGCTTTGGATTCCTTGGAGCCAATACGTACGAGAGACTGAAATTCCTCCCAGTTGTCAGGCACCAACCAACTATGGGATGGATCTGGCACGAGTCTGCGCCAGCGTCCGTCCCTGGCTCTGCTGTTCAGGCCGTGGATATTTCCCTTTCGGAGGAGCCAATTCAACTTCTCTTCTTTCCGCCAGAATTCAGGAACACGGTGGTAACAGATGTTCAGTTTCTTCCTGGACCTGTTCCGTACGGCAACCGTGACACCCACTCCGACCTGAATTCCGAAAACGTTATGTGTCGTTCCGCTGAGTTTGGGGTTCTTACGCACATTTCCGTGAAGGTCAATGTGATAGATGTTGGTAAAATCCTGTCCAAGGTGTTTGCGCATTCCATCGAAGGCAATTTGGTCAATGAAGCCGTTGTTCGAGACGAAACAGACAATTCCGTCGCGCTCCCCAAGACGGTCAACGGCCCATCGGAAAAATTTTACATAGGCGTCTGATAGCTTGTTTTTATTACTCGCGGTTGAATCCCGTGCGTATGTTTCTCTGATTCGCTTCTCAACGACCTCGTACTTCCGATTCTTGTTGTTGTCATTCTCGTTGATCTGGCCGACGTTATACGGCGGGTTGCCGATAATGACGGTAATCGGTGCGCCTTTCTGCCGTTCAACGCGTTCAGTGTTCCGTTCGGTCATGAACCCAAGCTCGCTCTGCTTGTGTTCAGCCAAATCGAGGGAATCAACGAAACAGAGACCCTCGAACGGTTCGTATTCGCCCGTCAGTTCGTAGTAGGCATGTTCTATGTTGAGGGCGGAGATGTAGTAAGGCATGAGCATGACTTCATTGGCGAACAACTGCTCGCGGTATATGCGCGGGAGGTCACGTTTGGGAATCCGGCGCAGGAGATTGACAATGAAATTCCCTGTACCGGTGCATGGGTCGAGGATATGAACGTCCTCGCTCCCCAGCGACTTTCCGAATTCCTCCTTCAGGACCTCCTCGACGCTGGCACACATGAAATCGACAATAGGCTGGGGCGTATAGACAATGCCAAGGGTGTCGGCCACCTTCACTGAGTACCCCTGAAAGAACTCTTCATAGACCGTATTGAGAAAATGCTGTTTCTCGCTGAAGTCAGTCAGCCCCCGCGCGGCCTCCTCGATGGCGACATAGAACCGGTCGAGGGTCTTGAGGAAGTCGCGAAGACTGAAGCTCTTGCCGGCCAGGGCGTCGATAACCTTCTCCACCTCGGCCGCGATGACGTTCCTGTGGATGAAGTCCGGGTTGTCGAAGATTGTGCTGAAAAGCCGCCTTGTCAGGAGGTGCTGCACGAGCATTTCGTCCACAGCAGCCGGGCTGATATTTGGATTCAGAGAAGTCTGGCAGAGAGCGAAGAAGTCCTTGAACGCGGCGATGAACGGGTCGTTATCCTTCTTGGCTTCCTCGATCTTTTGCAGGAGGCCCCGCGCCAATTCCGGCACTCGCAGCTTGAATTCCTCTACCGCCTTCTCGAAATGATCAATATCCGGCTCGACGTGCGTGTAGAAGGCAGTCAGCAGGTTGACAAGCTCTTTCGGCTTGGACAGGTCGGCCCGGAGGACCTCCGCCTTATCCTGAAAAAGCACTGCGTGGCGGGTGTCTTCGAAGATGGTGTTGGTGGTTGGGTATCCTTTGGCGATCTTTTTGGCGATTTCGGCGTCAAGGTCGTCGTCCGTGTCCTTCGCTTCCCAGTGCCCCCGGGAGATGTGGAAGGAATCTCGAAGGGTCCCGTCGGGTACGATGGTCTTGCCTCGGGCTGTATCGGGCAGTTCGGTAATGAGCGTCCATGCCCGCACCCTCGCCGTATCGCTGAGCAACGTTTGGAAAGCCGCCCGAACAGCGCCTTCGTGGGAGACATTCTGCCGGTCGAAGCCCTTCAGGCGCTCGTAGTAGTTCTTGACCGCTTTATGCGTGGGTTTGATGGGTTTCATTTAATGTCTAACAGGAGGGAGGGGCAAATTGGCGACATCCATGGCAAGTGATCCACAACCTTGTGAATCATAACACAGAGCGTGGAAACAACCGCCAAGATGTATTTCTGATGGATCGGTATGTCAAGCAGGAAGGGGGATCAGGCGGAGAAACTTTCCGTCTTCTCGACCAACTCGATGATGCAAAGAGGAGCGCCGTCCCCTTGGCGTTCGCCCAGCCGGAGGATGTGGGTGTAGCCCCCGTTGCGTTCCGCGAAAAGCGGGGCTAACTCGTCGAACAGCTTCTTGACCGCTTCCTTGTCGTTTAATCGGGACGCCGCCTGCCGTCGAGCATGGAGATCTCCCCGCTTGGCGAGTGTAATGAGTGGCTCCAGGACGGTTCGGACTTCTTTGGCCTTCGGAAGGGTCGTCTTCAGGCGCTCGTGTCGGATGATCGATGCCGCCAGATTGGCCAGCATGGCCTTCCGGTGAGATGCTGTTCTTCCGAGCTTCTTTTTTCTATTCTGATGTCTCATATTGACAGTCGCCTATGCTTCGGGTTTGGCTTCAGCCGGCACTTCCTGAGCCTCGTCGGAGAATTCGGGGAAGCGGTCCAGGTCCATCCCGAATTCCAGCACCATTGTATCCAGAACCGCCTTGATCTCTGCGAGGGATTTCTTTCCGAAATTGTGGAACTTCAGCATCTCCGACTCGCTGCGTCGGACCAGGTCGGCCACGGTTTCAATCCCCGCGGATTCGAGACAGTTATGCGACCTGACGGAGAGCTCCAATTCATTGACCGGCTTTCGGAGGTTCCGTTTCATTTCCTCATCTTCTTCGGATTCCTCCGGTTCTTCCTGCTCGGGTTCTTCCGGCATGTCGATAAAAAGCCGGAACTTTTCGAGCAAGAAATCGGCGGCCTGGCTGACCGCTTCCTTCGGGGTGATCCCGCCGTTGGTCCATACTTCCAGGATCAGCCGGTCATATTCCGTCATCTGACCGACGCGTGAGTTCTCGACAGTGATATTGACTCTTTCGACCGGGGAAAAGACCGCGTCAAGACGGAGCGTCCCGATCGGGTCGGACTTCTGCGCGTGAGTGTCGCTGGGATAATAGCCCAGACCCTGGTCAACGGTGATCTCCATCTCCAACGTGCGGTTATCCGTAATTGTCAGGACATGCTGGTCTGGATTGAAGACCACGATCGCCTCGTCATCGAAGAGATCCTTGGCCTTCACCTTCCCCTTTTTGCTGGTCTTGAAGATCACTGATTTCGGTTCGTCCGAATGGAGTCGGAGACGCAAGTCCTTCAGGTTGAGCAAGATCTCCGTGCAGTCTTCTTTTACGCCGGGGATGGAAGTGAACTCGTGTTGAATTCCCTCCACTCGGACTGAGGTGATGGCGCTTCCGGGAATCGAGGACAACAGGGCCCGGCGTATCGGATTCCCCAAAGTTGTCCCGAACCCTCGGGGCAGCGGCTCCAAAACAAACTTGCCGTATCGGTTTTCTTCGTCTTCTTCAATCTTGACCCAGGCGGGCACCTGGTCTGGGAACAAAGGCATCAGTAATCCGCCTCCTTTGGCATTCAAAGAATCTTCGTTTTCTAAATTAACGGGAATAGAACTCGACGATGAGCTGATCTCGGATATCGTATCCGATGTCCTGCCGCTCCGGCAGGCGGTCAATTTTCCCTTCGAGCTTTTCCGGATCCACCGAAATCCATGCGGGCATACCTCTCAACTTAGTCGCTTCAACGGCTTCAACAATTGGAAGCATCTTCCGGCTTCTTTCCTTCACAGACACCACATCTCCCACGTCGAGGAGAAACGACGGAATGGACATCTTCTTGCCGTTCACCTGGAAGTGTCCGTGGTTCACCAACTGACGTGCCTGGGCCCGCGAGGTGGCAAAGCCTGTTCGATAGACCACATTGTCCAGCCGACGCTGGAGAATTTGAAGCAGCTTTTCTCCTGTAATTCCCGGGGAGCGTTCCGCATCCCGGTAATGGCGATGGAACTGCCTCTCCAAAATGCCGTAACTCCGCCGGAGCTTCTGCTTCTCACGGAGCTGAATACCATACTCCGAAATGGTTCCACGCCGGCGAAGGCTTTGCATCCCGGGCGGAGGTTTTTGCCTTTCGATAGCACACTTCTCCGACCAGCACCTATCCCCCTTGAGGAATAGCTTCGTCTGCTCGCGACGGCAAAGTTTGCACACTGGGCCGATATATCGTGCCACGAATATTCACCTCTACGGGTTAGACCCGTCTCCTCTTCGGCGGCCGGCATCCATTGTGCGGGATCGGGGTCACGTCCTTGATCAGGGTGACCTCAAGGCCGGCTGCCTTGAGGGCTCGAATCGCTGATTCCCGTCCCGCCCCCGGGCCCTTGACGTGGACTCGGACTTCTTTCATTCCACACTCCATCGCCTTCTTTGCGGCGCTTTCGGCAGTCAGCTGGGCGGCGAAAGGGGTGCTCTTGCGGGACCCCTTATATCCCAGAGTTCCAGCGCTCGCCCAAGCGATCACATTACCGCTCAGATCGGAAATGGAGACGATGGTATTATTAAAACTCGCTTGGACGTGGGCGATGCCGGCAACTACCCGTCGTGTGATTTTCTTCTTCCGGCTACCGGACCCTTTTCCTTTCGGTTTCGCCACAGATTATCCTCTCTTCCTGGGTTTTTCCATTACCTTCTTCTTCTTTCCGACAGTGATCTTCTTGGGTCCTTTCCGCGTCCGGGCGTTCGTATGAGTCCGCTGCCCACGGACGGGAAGGTTCCGCCGGTGGCGGATTCCCCGGAAGGCAGAGATATCGACCAGCCGCTTGATGTTGCCCTGGATTTCCCGCCGGAGGTCTCCTTCCACCTTTAACTCGGCCTGGATAGTGGAAGTGATCTTGTTGACTTCCTCCTCGGTGAGATCACGGACCCGCTTCTCCGGTGGGATTCCCAGTTGCGCGACAATTTTGTCGGCCGAGGTGTGGCCGATCCCATAGATATACGTCAGCCCGATTCCGACTCGCTTATCCCGCGGGAGGTCAACACCCAATACTCGCGCCATTCGATTCTCCTTAACCTTGCCGCTGCCTGTGGCGCGGATTCTGGCAAATCACTCGAACCCGTCCATGCCGGCGAATGATCTTGCACTTATCACACATCTTTTTGACCGATGCTTTGACTTTCATGGGACATGTCCTTCTGATTATCGATTACTTAAACCGGTAAGTGATTCGCCCCCGCGTGAGGTCATAAGGAGACAGCTCCAGTTTCACCTGGTCCCCGGGCAGTATCCGGATGAAATGCATCCGCATTTTTCCCGACACGTGAGCCAGCACCCGGTGGCCGTTCTCCAGTTCCACTCGAAACATTGCGTTGGGCAGTGGTTCAACAACTTTTCCTTCGACTGTAATCGGTTGTTCTTTAGGCATAGAATCCTTTGGCGTAATCCTTCATTGAAGGCTCCAAAACTACTTCTGCGGCCGAACTTGGAATTTTAATAAACTTGCTTCCCGCTGTCAATATGGGTGAGTATATGCGGCTCACCCTCGGTAATCGCTATCGTATGCTCAAAGTGGGCCGAAAGGGTCCGATCCTTCGAAACCGCGGTCCACTTGTCCTCTAGAATCTCAACCGCCGAATCACCCTCAATGACCATCGGCTCGATGGCCAGGACCATCCCAGGCTCCAAAAGCGGCCCCCGGTGGGGTTTGCCGAAATTCGGGACTTGGGGTTCCTCGTGGAAATCGGTCCCGATTCCGTGACCCACGAATTGCCTAACCACCGAGTAGCCGGAGGCCTCGACATGGGTCTGAATCGCGTGAGAGATGTCAAACACGCGATTTCCCTTGAGCGCCTTTTCAATCCCCTTGTAAAGGGACTCGCAGGTCACATCGAGCAGCCGCTGCTGCTGCTCAGAGATTTCGCCAACCCCGAAGGTAGCAGCCGCATCGCCGTAATAGCCCTCCTGCTTGGCCCCCACGTCGATGCTGACGATATCCCCATCCTTCAGGTCATAGTCGGACGGGATACCGTGAACCACCTGCTCGTTGACCGAGGTGCACAGCGTATTCGGGAACCCATACAGCCCCAAAAAGGCAGGAATGGCCCCCTTGCCGCGAATCATCTCCTCCGCGATTCGGTCCAGTTCCAGGGTCGTAATGCCAGGGCGGACGTGTCCCTCCAACTCGGCCAGTACTTCGCTGACCACCTGGCTGGCCCCCCGGATCTGTTCGATCTCGGCTGCGGACCGAATTGCAATCATATTTCGAACCACTTTCACCCGGGCTCAGACGGGAGAAATCTCGCTGAGCAAGGCGCAAATCCTGTCAAGAATCTCGGCGGGCTCTCCGACGCCGTCAACTCGCTGAAGCAGCCCTTTACGGGCGTAATGTTCCAGAACGGGAGCTGTCTCCTCTCGATACACTCTCAGACGCGTCCGAAGTGTTTCCTCCTGATCATCTTCCCGGTGAAACAGCTCGGCACCGCATTCGTCGCAACGACCCTCCACCTTCGGCGGGTGGAAGGTAAGATGATAAATGCTGTCGCATCGGGGACAAACGCGCCGCGCCGTGATCCGGCGGATCAGCTCGTCATCCTCGACCTCCAGGTCTATCGCGCAATCCAACGTCCAACCTTGCCGGATCACCAGCTCATCCAGGGATTCCGCCTGGGGCAATGTTCTCGGAAATCCGTCCAGGATTCCTCCTTGATTGCCGGCTTCCCGCAACAGAACCTCTTCGACCAGTGCCAGGACCAAATCGTCGGGAACAAGCTCCCCAGTTTTCACGTAGGAAGCCGCCTTCCGGCCTAATTCGGTCCCTTCTCGAACCGCAGCGGCAAGAAACTGTCCGGTCGATATGTGCTTGATTCCATAACGCTCGGCAATTTCAGTCGCCTGGGTTCCCTTCCCTGCCCCTGGCGGTCCAAAGATCAAAAGCCACATTCGCAACTCGTTCCTGCTCTATTGGCGCGTCTTCAGTCTCTCGATTCGGTCTCTACAGGCCGCGCTCGACACCCCATCGCATTCACCGAATGGGCCGCCGACCGCGTATACGCGCGCCTCCTTCGATAAACCCGTCGTAATGGCGCATGACAAGATGCGTTTCGATTTGCTTCACTGTGTCCAGCGTCACGCCCACGATAATCAAAAGGCTGGTCCCGCCGAAAAAGCTGGCGATGGAGAAGTCTATGTCCATCATCGAGGCAAGGACCATGGGAAAGATGGCGATAATGCCAAGGAACATTGATCCAGGCAGCGTGATACGGTTCAGAACGCGCTCCAAGTAGGCAGCCGTTGTTCGGCCCGGCCGGATGCCGGGAATGAAGCTGCCCCATTTCTTCAGGTTATCGGCGACATCAATCGGATTGAATTGGATCGCCGCATAGAAATAGCAGAAGAAAATGATCAGGGTGAAATAAATGGCGTTGTAAGAGAATCCTCCCCAATTCGTAAGGCCGCCGAAGAGTCGGTTCAAAGTGGGGTTGTCCACGGACTGGAGAATTTGCGCCGGGAACATCAACAGGGCCTGGGCGAAGATGATCGGAATGACACCCGCCATATTCACCCTGAGCGGGAGAAAGCTCGAGCCACCCCCATAGACCTTCCGGCCTCTCACATGCCTTCCGTGCTGAATGGGAATGCGGCGCTGGGCCTGGGTCAGCATCACAACACCCGCAATGGCCAGGACCATGACCACCAGCATGAGCGCGGCTCGCGGCAAGGAAATGATTCCCTGGAGGATGTAGTTGAACGCTAGTTGCGCCGACTGGGGCATCCGGGCAATAATGCTGGCCGCAATAATCAGGGAGATCCCGTTGCCGATCCCCTTCTCCGATATCTGCTCACCCAGCCACATAATGAAGATGGTGCCTGTGGTCAACGTGAACATCGCCAGGAGACGGAACGAGAGTCCCGGATTCGGGACCACCGGTACTTCTGCCCCCTCGTTCATGCCTTCGATCATGGTCGCCACCATAAATCCCTGAACAATGCAGAGAAAGATGGTTCCGTAACGCGTGTACTGAACAATTTTCTTCCGTCCCTCTGGACCTTCCTTGGCGATTTTCTCCAGTGTCGGCACTACGGAAGTGAGTAACTGCATGATGATCGACGAACTGATGTAGGGCATGATCCCCAAGGCGAAAATCGCCCCTTTCTGAAGCGCGCCGCCTACAAACAGATCGTAGAGTCCCAGCAAACCGCTTGGCCCGCGATCGCCGAATAAAGTCGCGAGGGCGCCGCCGTCGATCCCTGGGACCGGAATGAAAGCCCCCACACGATAGACCGCCAAGATCATCAGCGTGAAAAGGAGCCGGCTCTTCAATTCCGGAATCTTAAATGCGTTTTGAAATGCCTTAAACATCTTCGTAGGAAAACCTTATCGAGTATGAGAAAGTCTCATGCAGGGATCATTCGGAAGGGGAATTCTCCTCGGGGACAGGAACGGAATCCGTCTTTGAGGACCGCCGGAATGGTAGCGTTTCGACACTTCCTCCTACGGCTTTAATCTTCTGGATAGCCGATTGGCTGAACAGGTGGGCTTTGACAGTCAGGGACCTTGTCAATTCGCCTCCGCCCAGGATCTTGACCTTATCGACGCGCTTTCGCACGAGACCCGCGTCGATAAGTTTCTGGGGTTCGACCACCGATCCTTTATCGAACCGGTTCAAGTCGTCCAGGTTGACGGTGCCGATCTCCCAACGTTTCTGATGGCGGAAACCCCCCTTCGGAATTCGGCGCACGAGGGGCATCTGCCCGCCTTCGAAGCCGGGCATCTGGCTTGCTCCGGACCGGCATTTTTGTCCCTTTTGACCTCGGCAGGACGTCTTGCCGTGGCCGGACGATCTCCCCCGCCCAACCCGCTTGGGTTTTTTCTTGGCGCCCCGCCTGGGCTTCAAATTACCCAACTCCAAACTCATGGTGCCTCCGTTTTGGGGGCCATTTTCCCAAATATCTCTTCGCGACTCTTCCCACGTGTTCGCATGACGCTGGCCAACGTTTGAAGATCCTGCAGCCCCGCCAGCGTGGCTTTCACGACATTGATCGGGTTGCTGGACCCGAGTGATTTCGTCAGAATGTTATCGATCCCCACCGATTTCACCACCGCCCGGACGGCGCCGCCGGCAATCACCCCGGTGCCGGGAGAGGCGGGTCTGAGGAGAACTCGCCCAGCCCCGTACACGCCCACTACCTGGTGCGGAATCGTTCCGTTAATGATGGGAACTCGATGCATGGACTTCTTGGCCTGTTCAATCCCTTTCCGGATCGCTTCGGGCACTCCATTGGATTTTCCGAGTCCAGCGCCGACGTGGCCGTGGCCGTCTCCAACGACAACCAAGGCGCTGAAACTGAACCGTTTCCCACCCTTGACAACCTTCGAAACCCGGTTGATCTTCACAACCTCTTCAAGGTAGGTCGGCTCATCGGACTTTGCTTTGCTCTTCGGCGGATTCCTTGTGCTCAAAACTTCAGGCCTCCCTCACGGGCGGCATCGGCCAACGCCTGAACCCGACCGTGAAATCGTCTTCCACCACGGTCAAAAACGACCATTTCCACATTTGCCTTGCGGGCCCTTTCGGCGATGAGTTTCCCAACAGTTTGGGCAGAGGAAACGTTCCCACCGTAGTTGGAATCTCCTCGTACCTCCTTGGAAAGAGAAGAAGCGGACACGATAGTCCGGCCGCTGGCATCGTCTATCACCTGGGCATAGATATGCTTGAGGCTTCGACGAACACTCAGCCGCGGTCGAACCTGGGCACCCTGTACTTTTTTCCGGACTCGGCGTCTGCGCCGCAGCAACGCCTCCGATTTGATCCACTTCGCCACAGTTTGACTATGCTCCCGTTACCGTTGCTCCCATTGCCTTGGCGCCGCTCTTGCCCGCTTTCCGGCGAATGTATTCGCCTTGATACCGGATACCCTTTCCTTTGTAAGGCTCGGGTTTCCGGAACGCGCGGATTTCAGCGGCTGCCTGCCCAACTAATTCCTTGTTGATTCCAGAAACAACAATTGGTATGACCTGGTGACGCCCGCCGCCGGGTCGGGAGAAAGGCTTCCCTACTGTTAAGGTGATTCCTTCCGCCGGCTCGTATCGAATTGGGTGGGAATAGCCCACCTGCAATACCAGCGCTTTTCCCTGGCTCTCGGCCCTGTATCCAACACCTTCCAACTCCAGGGTCTTCTCGAATCCCTGGACGACTCCGGTCACCATGTTGGCCACCAAGGTCCGGGTTAGGCCGTGTAGCGCACGGTGGGTTGGCTCGTCCGAAGGGCGCTTCACCAGGATCTCCTTTTCACCCGGCTCAACCGTCATCGACGAGTGAATCTCCCTCGACAATTCGCCTTTCGGACCCTTGACCCGGACCATGGAATTCTCCACGGTCACTTTCACTCCGTCAGGGAGCGGAATAGGTTGTTTTCCAATTCGCGACATCGTTCCAGTCCTTACCACACCCGGCAGAGAACTTCGCCTCCCAGGCGCTTCTCCCGGGCAACCCGATCCGTGAGCAATCCTTGGGAGGTCGTCAGGATGCAAATGCCGAGACCGTTGCGCACGCGCGGGATCTTCTTGACACCCGAGTACACTCGGCAACCTGGCTTGCTGACCCTCTCGATCCCACGGATCGCGCACTTTTTCCCTTCTACATATTTCAGATAAATACGCAGATAACCGTTACCACGACCTTCGAGATGCTTAAAGTTCTTGATATACCCTTCCTCCTTCAGGACTTGGGCAACCTCTACCTTAAACTTCGAGGCCGGGATATCCACCTTCTCATGTTTCGCAGTTGAAGAATTGCGGATGCGTGTCAGCATGTCCGCAATGGGGTCGGTCATTGACATCCGATACTTTCCTCCCCTACCAGCTTGCCTTTGTGACGCCCGGAATCTTGCCTTCCAGCGCCAACTCCCTGAAACAGATTCGGCACAGCTGGAACTTTCTCATGTACCCGCGAGGCCGCCCGCACCGCAGACAGCGGTTGTAATTGCGAACCTCAAACTTGGACGGGCGTCGGCATTTGTTGATCAAACACTTTTTTGGCATCGGCTTTGTGAACCCAATAGGTTTCTAGTTCTTCCGGAATGGCATTCCCAACAGCGTAAGGAGCTCGCGGCTATCGTCCGCAGACTCGGAATTCTGGATTACCATCGTCACGTTTAGCCCTCGAAATCGAAGGACCTTGTCCAGATTCACTTCCGGAAACACAGATTGCTCTCGAATTCCCAGTGTAAAGTTTCCCTGCTTATCAAAGGAGTTCCTGGGAATTCCTCGGAAGTCTCGAATCCGCGGGATCGCGACATTGAGAAGCCGATCCAGAAACTCATACATCCGCTTGCCCCGGAGCGTAACCGCGCACCCGATCTTCTGCCCTTCACGAAGCTTGAACCCGGCAATGGACTTCTTGGCCATACGGATCGAGGGCTTCTGTCCGGAAATCATGGCCAGCTCCTCCATCGCCGCATCCATGATCTTCGGGTCGTCGGGAGCATCCCCTACGCCCATGTTGACAACAATCTTTTTCAGTCTGGGGACAGCGAGGATATTCGACCGATTCAGCTTTTCAACCAATGTCGGAACGATTTCGCTGCGATACTTCTCTTGAAGGCGAGCCATGGCGTTTCCTATCGATCTATGATTTCCTGTGTCTTCCGGCTCATCCGGACCCTGCGGCCGTCTTCCAGGACTTTCACCCCGATCCGCGTTCCCTTCTTGGATGTCTCGTCGTAGTACATGACATTGGACACGTGGACCGGCGCCTCCCGCTCGATAATGCCGCTTTGGACATTTGTCTGAGTCGATCGGGAATGCCGGTGAATGAAATTGACTCCTTCCAAAATCAACCGCCGTTCCTTGGGAAGCACCCGCAGGACCTTGGCGACCTTACCCTTGTCCTTCCCGGAAATAACGATCACCCGGTCGCCGCGCCTAATTCGCAATCTATTCATTTTCTGGGCGGGCTTCTGCTTATTCATATGACCTCGGGCGCCAAAGAGATAATTCGCATGAAATTTGAATCACGCAACTCTCGGGGAACAGGCCCGAATATTCGCGTTCCCCGGGGGTTTCGCTGCGCGTCAATCAGGACCGCCGCGTTCCGGTCGAACTTGATGTAAGAACCGTCTGGCCGGTGCAATTCCTTCGTTGTCCGCACGACAACCGCCCTGACCTTTTCCCCTTTCTTGATCGCGGCGTTAGGGATCGCCTCCTGCACGCTTGCGCTGATCACATCTCCCACGCGGGCGTATTTTTTCCTGGAGCTGCCCAGGACACTGATGCATCGGATCTTCTTCGCGCCTGAGTTGTCGGCTACATCAAGCCAGGTCATCATCTGAATCACTGGGGCGTCTCCTCTGGAGTTTTGCCCACCTCAGGCTCCGGTTCCTCCGGCGTTTCTTCCTCCGGCGTTTCTTCCTTCGGCGTTTCTTCCTCCGGCGTTTCTTCCTTCGGCGTTTCTTCCTTCGGCGTTTCTTCTTCCGGCGTTTCTTCTTCCGGCGTTTCTTCCTCCGGCGTTTCTTCTCCCGGCGTTTCTTCTTCCGGCGTTTCTTCCCCGGCGGTCTCCGAGACTGCAGCAGTCTCTTCCTCTACCTTCTTTTCTTCGCGTGGAGCCAGGATTTCCGGCTCTTCGATTTCAATCTTCGCGGCCTCGCCCAACTTGGACCGCTTAATGATCTCTATCATGCGCCACCGTTTTGTCTTACTGAGAGGCCGAGACTCGCGGATCCGGACCCGGTCTCCCTCAGCGCACTCTCCCTGTTGGTCGTGGACGTGATACTTCTTGATCCGTCGAATAACCCGCTTGTATCGCGGATGTTGGATGGTGCGCTCTACCCGGACGACGAGAGTCTTGTCCATCTTGGCGCTGGTGACTACACCGACTAGTTCTTTTCCTCGGCCCTGACGAGGCAAAATTTCCTACCTCCTTATCCCTTTTCCTCGGTTATCTGAGGCGAAGCCTTGGTTTCCGTCTTTCTTTCCCTCAACACGGTAAAGATCCTTGCGATTTCTCGCTTTTGGCGTCGTCGCCGAGTCTGATCCTCCAGCTGGCCCGTCGCCGTTTGCAGACGGAGCGTAAAAAGGGCTTCTTGGTTTTCTCGGAGCACGTTATTGAGCTCCTCAATGGTCATTTGCCTGTATTCTGTTGCTTTCATAGGTCTTACGAGATCGTATTCACTCGTTTCACAGTTCGTGTGCGAATCGGGAGCTTGTGCTGGGCGAGTCGGAGGGCCTCCAGACCCAATTCCGGCTCGACGCCTGCCAACTCGAACATCACTCGTCCCGGCTGGATCACGACCACCCAGCCTTCCGGCTGTCCCTTGCCCTTTCCCATCCGGGTTTCGGCGGGCTTGCGGGTATACGGCTTATTGGGGAAAATCCGAATCCAGACCTTCCCTCCTCGCTTTATCTTTCGAGTCATCGCAATACGGGCAGCCTCAATCTGGCGGGCGGTGATCCATCCAGGTTCGAGGGCCTGAAGCCCTATATCTCCGAAATGGACCTGGTTCCCGCGCGTGGCCTTACCCTTCATTCGGCCGCGGTGCTCTTTACGAAACTTGACTCGCTTGGGCATCAACATTGGTCTATCGTCGCTCCATACGCTTTATGCGGCGCCGGCCTTTTCCTGAGCCGAATGCGGCAAGATTTCTCCCTTGAAGATCCAGACCTTGACTCCGATCTTCCCGAATGTCGTGTTGCTCTCTGCGAATCCGTAATCAATATCGGCTCTCAATGTATGCAATGGCACACGTCCCTGCCGCTGAAATTCGGTCCGAGCAATCTCGGCCCCGCCCAGGCGGCCCGAGCACATTATCTTGATTCCTCCGACGCCCAGCTTGATCGAGTTATCGATCGATCTCTTCATCGCCCGTCGGAATGAAACTCGCTTTTCCAACTGGGCGGCGATGGCTTCCGCGACCAACTGAGCGTTGGTCTCAGGGCGCTTGACTTCCAAAATGTTAATGACAATTTCCCGGTTCGTGAGCTTCTCGACCTGACCTCTCAATTCATCCACCTTCGCTCCTCGACGGCCGATCACAATCCCGGGGCGGGCCGCATGGATATTGACCTTGACCCGCTTCTTGCCGGGTCGCTCAATGTCGATGTGTGATATCCCGGCGCTGTAGAGCTCTTTCTTGAGGAACTTTCGAATCTTCAAGTCCTCATGAAGCATCTCCGCATAGTCTCGACCGGCGATCCATCGAGAACTCCACGTTCGGATAATGCCCAACCGAAAGCCGAATGGATGAACTTTTTGTCCCATCGAATCCCCTTATTTCTCAGCCATTTCGGCCAATTGAACGGTGATATGACTCATCCGTTTGCCTATTTGCGCGGCTCGACCGCGGGCGCGCGCGCGGATCCTCTTCATGGTCGGGCCGGGATCGACCAGAATCTCCCGGATCAGGAGGCCTTCCGCCCCAGGCCCGCCTTCTTCACTCGAGTTGGCGACGGCGGACTCAATCAGCTTCCGGATAGGCCTGGCAGCAGCCTTGTTTGTGAAGCGCAAGAGGTTGATCGCGTCCTCCGCCGAGCGGCCCCGGCACATATCCGCAACGAGTCTTGCCTTCCGCGGAGCAATTCGCGTAAATTTCAGTTTCGCCGAACGAGCCACCTTATGCTCCTCAATCCTTTAACTGACCTTCGAGGTCTTATCGCCTCGGGCGTGGCTTCGGAAAAACCGGGTGGGCGCAAACTCACCCAGCTTATGTCCCACCATGTTCTCCGTAATGAAGACAGGCAGGAATTTCTTTCCGTTGTGAACCGAGATTGTCTGTCCCACCATTTCGGGCACGATTGTCGAGCGGCGCGACCAGGTCCGAATGACCCGCTTGTCACCGAGCCGGATCTGCTTGAGCACCTTCAGCAGGAGCTTCTGGTCCACGTAGGGACCTTTTTTCACCGATCTTGCCATTGATTTAGCTCATTCTTTCAGGGCTACGCCTTCCGGCGGCGCACAATGTAACGTGAAGAAGCTTTGTTCTTCTTCCTGGTCCGATATCCCTTGGTTGGTTTTCCCCAGGGCGTGCACGGGTGGCGGCCTCCCGAGCTCTTCCCTTCGCCGCCCCCCATCGGGTGATCGACCGGGTTCATGGCGACTCCCCTCACCTTGGGGCGCTTGCCGAGCCATCGAGCCCGGCCCGCCTTTCCCAGTTTGATGTTTTCATGGTCCGTGTTTCCGACCTGGCCGATAGTGGCCATGCATTCCAACCGGATGCGGCGGACCTCCGTGGAAGGCATCTTGATGTGGCCGAATCCTTTTTCCTTGGCCACGAGCTGCGCCTGGGCGCCGGCTGTTCGGGCGATCTGCCCTCCTTTGCCGGGGGAAACCTCAATATTGTGGATAATCGTGCCCATAGGGATGTTCGCCAGGGGCAACGCGTTCCCCACGGTAATCTCCGATTCGGCTCCCGAGGTAACCGTCATTCCCAGGCAGAGACCATCGGGCGCGAGAATGTATCTCTTTTCGCCGTCGATGTATTGCAGCAGGGCGATTCGGGCCGACCGATTCGGGTCATATTGAATTCCGGTGACCTTTGCCGGAATGGCGATCTTGTCCCGGCGATAGTCCAATACGCGGATCATCCGCTTATGGCCACCGCCGCGCCTGCGCGCCGTGATCCGCCCGTAGCTATTTCGCCCGCCGGTCTTTTTCGAGGGGGCCAACAGTCCCTTGACGGGCTTCTGGTCCCCTGCCAGGTCCTCGAACCGGGACGTGCTCTTGAATCTCTGCCCCGGCGTGCGCGGTTTATAGGTCTTTATCGCCACAATTCGCTACCTTTAGTACAGTTCGATCGTGTCCCCGGATTTCAAGGTCACGAGCGCCTTCTTCCACTTTGGCGAACGACCCCGGGTGGCGTTTCTTCCTCGGCGGGGTTTTCCCCGCACGTTAATGGTATTTACGGAGGTTACCCTTACTTCCTTATTGAAAATATCCTTTGCCATCTGGATGAAGGCATCCCGAATCTCGGTCTTGGAAGCCCGCACGTCCACCTCGAAGACGTACTTGTTGTGCTTGTTCATCTGAAGCGTCGCGCTTTCAGTGATAATGGGGCGACGAAGGATATCGTATGGCGTCTTCATTGTGCAATTCGTTTTTCTAATGTTTCGAAAGCGGCTCGTTCCACAAAAATTTTTTCATGGGCCACCAGGTCCACGACATTCACGTCCGTCACGTGTTGGACATTCACGTTCGGAATATTACGGGCTGCGCGGTAAAGATCGGGATCGGACTCTGCCGTCACCAGAAGAACGGATCGCGCTTTCGAGGCGCCCCATGCCTTGACGAGAGCAGCCACCTCTCGAGTCTTCGGCTGTGACACCTTGAACTCTTCGACCAGCCGGACTCGGTCCGACTGAAAGGCGTCCGCCAGGGCGGAGCGGAAAGCGGTCCGCTTCATTTTCTTCGGCATTTCCTTCCCGAAATCTCTCGGATGGGGGCCGAAAACAGACCCTCCGCCGACCCACACCGGGGAGCGAATGCTCCCGGCCCGGGCACGGCCGGTACCCTTCTGGCGCCAGGGCTTTCTGCCTCCTCCTTTGACCTCTTTCCGTGTCTTGGTATCAGCTGTTCCCTGACGGCGATTCGCGAATTGGGTCACGACCGCCTGGTGAACCAGGTCTTTTCGGATCTCGGCTTCCGCTATAGAGGCGGGGATCTCAACTTCTCCGACCTCCTGGCCATCTTGATTTAGGCATTTGACCGCCGCCATGGGATTTATCTCTTTCGAATGATTACGTATCCCCCTGATGGGCCGGGGATGGCTCCCCGAATTCCCAGGAGGTTCTGCTTTTCATCGACGGTGACAACTTCGAGATTCTGCACGGTCACTCGCTTGCCGCCCATCCGTCCCGGGAGCTTTCTCCCTTTGAAAACGCGGGACGGGTAGGCGCTTGCGCCAATCGATCCCGGGGACCGGTGGAACATCGAGCCGTGGGTCTTCTTGCCGCCGCGGAAGCCGTATCGGCGGACGACGCCTTGAAATCCGCGGCCCTTGGAGGTCCCGACGACGTCAATCTTATCTCCGCCGCTAAAAAGCCCGACGTTTAGGACATCGCCGGGCTTGTACTCATGGTCATCTGAAACATCCACTTCGCGAATAATACGTGCGGGATTACTTCCAGAGTTCTTCAAATGGCCGGTCATCGGCTTATTCGCTTGTTTCTTCTGGCCGAATCCGATCTGAAGCGCAGCATACCCGTCCTTCTCCTCGGTTTTGACCTGGAGGACAAAGCACGGGCCTACTTCAACGAGGGTCAAAGGAATAACCTTCCCCTTCTCGTTGAATATCTGGGTCATTCCCAGCTTTTTTCCGATCAGTGCCTTTGGCATTTCTCAAACCTGCGCTTCCAAGAGATTTCAGTTGCTTTTAGAGTTTGATCTCGACATCCACTCCCGCCGGCAAATCCAACTGCATCAGGGCATCCACCGTTTGCGGGGTCGGATCGATGATGTCCAGCAACCGTTTATGGACACGCATCTCGAATTGCTCACGGGACTTCTTGTCCACATGGGGCGACCGCAGGACCGTATAGCGGCTGATCTTTGTTGGCAATGGAATCGGTCCCGATGCTTTCGCTCCCGTCCGATTCGCCGTTTGGACGATCTGGCTAGCCGACTGGTCCAGCAACCGGTGATCGTAAGCCTTGAGCCTGATGCGTATCTTTTGTTGCTTCATTAACTTTTTACTCCACGATCTCGGCGATGACGCCGGCACCGACGGTGCGACCGCCTTCGCGGACGGCAAACCGGAGTTCTTTTTCCATAGCAATGGGGGTGATCAACTTCGCCTCAATGGTCACGTTGTC
>SDBV01001445.1_pt1 | contig 35854 bp, 32 predicted proteins | sample 2277081 | NCBI WGS metagenome assembly SDBV01 (sample SAMN10402039, study PRJNA504765) | marine sediment metagenome | isolation source: marine sediment core GS10_PC15, 223 cmbsf | place: Arctic Ocean: Southern Knipovich Ridge | collected 2010 | reverse complement strand
GCTTAACTCAAGAGCTTTTCGCAAAGCCTTTTCCGCTTTGTCGTATTCTCCATTCCAATAATATGCATCACCGAGAAGTTTGTAAGTCGTATACCTGATATTATCAGAATTATCTGATTCAAGCAACAAATTAAGTTGTTCTATTGCCTTTGTAAAATCCCCTTTTTTACATATATTGTAAGCAACCATGAGGTATATCACAAAAGCTCGCCGGTACTTACTTTTAAAAAGAACTTTAAAAAGCCTTAACAAAAATCTCATGTAGTCCCTCTGCGGTAAAAAAATATTATACTAAATCACACGCATCCGGCGGCATCCAGTGTTCGTCCTGTCCGTCCCATTTAACATTACAGCCGATAGGGTTCGTTACCGGCGTGGCGATCTCTTGGCCGTCCAAGTGCTGTCGCAGTGCGTTTTCCAGGTCGTTTACTTTAATATGTTCTGCTTCGCGCGGGCTGTCCACGCCGCGTCCGGTATAGATCAGCTTTCGCTCGGCGTCAAAGACAAAGAAGTGCGGCGTACGCAGCGCCCCGAACTTTTTCGCCACCTCCTGTGTCTCGTCATACAGATACTTCCACGGGAACTTGTTTTCCTCCATGCGTATTTTCATATTCGCAAACGAGTCCTCCTCGTACGTATTTACGCTGTTGGAGTTTATGCCCACGAATTCTACGCCGGCTGCGATAAACTCATCGGCGGTAGCCCGCGTTACCTCGTCGGATCCGATCACATACGGGCAGTGGTTACACGTGAAAAATATCACCAGAACTTTCGCATCGGCAAGGTCCATCAGCGAATAATGCTTGCCGTCAGTAGCGGGCAGATAAAAATCGTGTGCCGTTTCTCCGATACCAAGTGTAAAAGCCATAATTGGGCCTCCATAAAAAAGGGGTTTCATCCTTGCTTTGTTTCTCTGAATTATACCTCACTGAAAAAAAGTGGAAAGAAAAAAGGGCAAATTAACGCATTTTGGCTTAAATCCTATGAAATTCAAAAAAATACGTCCCAGACTGTAAAATAGACCCGCGTCAATACTGGTACAGCCCATACAAACCTCAAAAAGGCGGCCATCCTGCCGGCAAAGGGCACGCAGCATGGATTAAAGGCTGTCATTTTCGACTGCAAAAGCTATAATATCCGCCTTTGGCAGAGATTCTTAATTTAAGGTTATCAAGTTGTTTATAGACGAAGCAAAGATCTGGGTAAAAGCAGGCGATGGCGGACACGGCTGTCTTAGCTTTAGACGCGAGAAATACGTCGCAAAAGGCGGGCCGGACGGCGGCAACGGCGGACGCGGAGGAAGCATCTACTTCGAAGCGGTAGAGGATCTCGACACCCTGATAGATTTTTCCGGCAACCACCACTGGCAGGCAAAGAACGGACTCCCCGGCGAAGGAAATAACCGCTATGGTTCAGACGGCGACGACCTTGTTATCAGAGTTCCCGTCGGGACAATGATAGTCGACTCCGACATCGACGTGACGCTAAAAGACATGGATACCATCGGCATGAAGATTTGTGTATGCAGAGGCGGACGCGGCGGGGTGGGCAACAAGTCATTCGCCACAGCCTTACGACAAACTCCAAGGATCGCAACAGAAGGCAAGATCGGTCAGGAAAGAAATCTTCATCTGGAACTGAAGCTCATCGCTGATGTCGGACTCGTCGGAATGCCAAACGCCGGCAAAAGCACTCTCGTCTCAAGATGCTCGGCTGCGAGACCCAAAATCGCCAACTATCCGTTTACAACTCTAAACCCGGTACTTGGCATCGTAGAGCTTACGGGATTTAGAAGGTTCGTCATCGCTGACATCCCCGGACTCATCGAAGGGGCCCACGCAGGCGCCGGCCTTGGCCACGAGTTCCTCCGGCACATCGAACGAACAGAAATATTGCTGCACATACTCGACATAATGCCGACCGACGAATCGGACCCGGTAGAAAATTATAAAAAAATAAAAGATGAGCTCGCCCTCCACAGCAGCGTACTTGCCGGAAAGCAGGAAGTCGTTGTGCTGAACAAAATGGATCTCGACCCCGAAGGCGTTATCGCTGACGATATCGAACAAAGGCTCGGACTTGAAAATGTTATGCGGATATCAGCCGTTGCAGGACAAGGGCTCGAAAAGCTAAACGAAAGACTTTGGTCAATGGCAAAAGGGCCCCAAGAGGAACCTTACTAATGAATATAATCGCAATGGATATCGGAAACACAAATATCACGATGGGCCTGTTCGTGGGCGATAGCGAAAAATTTATCGAAAAAATCCCCGTAGCCGAAATCGATAAACTCCCCGACATCCTCGTCGAGGCATGGGAGCAGATCCCTGTCGCAAAAATGGCAAAAGAGAAAAAACGCGACGGCGTCATTGTCGTAAGCTCTGTAAACAACGAAACCGCAAAGGCCGTAGCGGACATCTGCAAAGATAAGCTTGACGAAAAAATAAAACTCATCGGCACCGACATTCCGCTGCCCATCGAAATGGGTGTAGAAAATTCATCAGAAATTGGAACCGACCGCGTCGTCGCAGCGGCAGCTGCTTTCGCGGTTATCGAAGACGCCGTTGTGATAGCAGACTTTGGAACCGCAGTGACAATAGACCTCGTCGATGAGAAGGGAGTTTTCTTAGGCGGGATCATCGCACCGGGTTTTTCCATCGGCGCAGACGCGCTTAACATCAGAACCGACAAGCTGCCTAAGCTTGACCTGCAAGTTACCCCTCCCAAAAACTACGTCGGCGGAAACACCTTAGAAGCGATCAACAACGGCCTGTACTTTGCGGCTGTGGGCCTGCTCAAATTCACCGTCGAAAAATACGCTGAGGACATTGGAAAATGGCCCCAGGTCATCGTCACCGGCGGCGCAGCAAACGTAATAAAAGAGGATTGTGACTTTGTCGATTCGTGGGTCACCAATCTGCCCGTACGCGGAGTGGTGCTCGCATACAAAAAATTTGTCGAAGAAAAAATTGAATAAATTTCAAATCTTACTTGCATAAAAAGGGTAGTCATGAAAAACAATTCATTTGTCCGGATAGCAGCGTTAGTTCTATTAACGCTCGGTGTCACAGGTTGCTTGGAAAATTCAAAAATATCGTCAACCCCCAAACCTCGCTGGTGGAAAGGAAACACCCATACGCACACCTTCTGGTCCGACGGTCAGGACTACCCGGAGATGGTTACCGATTGGTATAAGCAGAACGGCTACAACTTCCTTACCCTTTCCGACCATAACGTTCTTTCCCAGGGACAAAGATGGGTTGACGTTAACCAAAAGCATACCGAAGGCAACATACACAACAAATACCTCGACCGTTTCGGTGCGGACTGGGTACAGACGAGACAGCTTGAAGATAAAAAACAGGTACGCCTAAAACCGCTTAACGAGTTCCGCCATCTTTTGGAAGAGCCCGGGCGATTCATGCTGATACAAGGCGAAGAGCTCACCGGAAAAAGTCACGTAAACGCCATCAACACCATCGAGAAAATCGGGGCACAAGGCGGAAACACCGATATCGAGGTCATACAAAACAATATTAACGCCGTCCTCGAACAGGAAAAACGGACAGGCCAGCAGATGCTCCCGCACGTGAACCACCCGAACTGGAGATGGAGTTTTGAGGCAGAGGATATCTTCCCGCTTATCGGCGAACAATTCTTCGAACTCTACAACGCCGGCGGAACTTCATGCAATAACATCGGCGACAAAAACCATGTAAGCACTGAAAAAATGTGGGACATCATTCTAGCCATGCGGCTTGGCGTACTAAACTTGCCCGTGATGTACGGCGTTGGCACTGACGACTCGCACACATATCATAAGATTGCCCCGGAACTTTCAATACCCGGCAGGGCATGGATCATGGTCCGCTCAACGCACTTAACACCGGAATATATAATAGACGCAATGGAAGCTGGCGATTTTTATGCCTCCAACGGCCTAACTTTAAAAGACATCCAATTTGACGGAAAAACATTGAAAGTTAGGGTGGATGCAAGGCTCGGCGTCTCCTACACAACACAGTTCATCGGAACGAAAAAGGGCTTCGACCAAAAAACAAAAGATAACAAACATAAAGACGGAGACAAGGACCACACAACAAAGATTTACAGCGATGACATCGGCGTCGTCCTTAAAGAAACCAAAGGCTGGTATGCAGAGTATACTTTAACCGGTGACGAATTGTATGTCAGGGCGACCGTCACTTCGACTAAGCTAAAACAGGATCCGCATTTCATCGGTGAGTTGGAAACCGCCTGGGTTCAGCCGGTAGTCCCTGCACCTTAAAAAAGGAGTTAACTGCACAATGAACACAAAAGCAGCAGTTACAACTCCAAAAGGTTTAGGAGCGATCGCCAACATTCAGTTCGCCGGAGATGATGCTGCAAAAATTATCGAAAAGATCGCAAGGCCTGTGCCAACCAATTTCAACGTCGGCCAGATCCACGTATGTGAAATAATCGACGATGACAACGTTATAGACCACGTCGTAATAGGCCATGAAACCAAAAACAACTTCGCAATAAGCTGCCACGGAAACCCATTCATAACAGAAGCAATAATCAAGCTCCTTCAAAAACATGGCGTACAGATCGTCTCTAAAGAAGATATGTTGCTGGATTCATCCAGGGCAGAACATACTATCGGCGCTGAAGCCAAACTCGCACAGCTAAAAGCGCCAAGCGTAGAAGCCGTAAAGCTCATCGCCGCCCAATCACATCAAGGCCTTGCAATGACAGCAGCAAAGTGGCTCGCCGATATTGACTCGTTAGATTTGCTGCAAATAAAAAAACAGTGCGCCGATATTCTTGCAGACTCTGCCAAAGCAAAGTTTCTTATTACCGGATGCACCGCAGTTATCGCAGGGGCGCCAAACTCCGGCAAAAGCACTTTGATCAATACACTGGCGGGCAAACAAAAAGCTATCGTTACAGACATCGCAGGGACCACCCGCGACTGGGTAAGCATTAATTGTCGCATCGGCCCGGTGCTTATAGAGTTCATAGACACCGCAGGCCTCGACGAAAACCTTGCAAAAGACGCCATCAACAAAGCTTCGCAACAGGCAGCACACGAAATGATAGAAAACGCAGACGTAGTTATCTATTTAAATGATGCCCAGGCCCCGCCAGACAACTCGACCCTAGACTGGCTTGCCGACAAAACCGTTATTTTCGTACAGAACAAATGCGACCTGCTTAGCGACGAGCAAAAAAACAGCCTCCCCGCCGGCGATATCCGTTTAAGCGCTGTCACCGGCCTTGGAATAGATAAACTTTGTGACTCCATCATTGACATCCTTGAAGTTAAAGGCTTGCCCCCGCAAACGCCCGTATGCTTTACACAAAGGCAAACCGATCTTTTAACGACAATTTCCAACGCTAAAGAGATTTCTGACGCCAAAACCGCAATTACACAGTTGTTAAATGCCCCCATTTCTGTATAATCGTCACCTATGGCAAAACAACCTGAAAAACTGACCCCTGCGATGAAGCAGTTCCATCACTTCAAGAAAAAGCACCCCGATGCGATACTGTTTTTCCGCATGGGCGATTTTTACGAAACCTTCTACGAGGACGCGCAAACATGTGCCCGCGTACTTGGCCTGGCGCTGACCAGCCGAAACAAAAACTCCGCAAACCCGATTCCCCTGGCAGGTTTGCCCTTCCATGCGGTTGACGGCTACTTAAAAAAGATGATCCTGGCAGGCTATAAAGTCGCTGTGTGCGAACAGGTCGAAAACCCAAAAACTGCAAAAGGCGTCGTAAAGCGTGACGTTGTCCGCATCGTCACCCCCGGCACGCTCACCGATGACATGCTGCTGGACTCGAAAGAGGACAACTTCCTGTGCGCGATCAACCTCGGGAGCAAAGCTGCGGGCCTTTCATGGGTAGACATCTCCACAGGCCACTTCTTCACACAGCAGCTAAACGAATCGCAAGTCATCGACGAACTCCTCCGCATTGGTGTAAAGGAATGCATCCTGCCGGAAATGCGAGGCGAGCTTTTCGAGGCAGAAGTCAAAAAACTCTCGACCCAGATCGCACAGCTAACCGGCGCAATAGTAACCCACCGTCCCGGATGGTACTTCGACGCCTTTAACGCAAACAGCAAGCTGACAAAACATTTTAAAACACAAACTCTCGAAGGCTTCGGCATCGATGACGGCCATGAAGGAATAGCCGCCGCTGGCGCGATCCTCGAATACCTTAACGAAACACAAAAGACATCACTCGGGCATATCTCGTCGATAAAAAAGATCGACCGCAAAAGCCACCTGCACATCGACCAGACATCGCTGCGTTCGCTGGAAGTCCTTCGCACAATGCGCGGCGAATCGACAAAAGGAACACTGCTCGACTCGATCGACCAGACAATAACCGGCATGGGCGCACGCCTAATGAGAGGCTGGATATGTATGCCCCTTTGCGATGTTGACAACATAAACCAAAGACAAACAGCCGTCGCTGAATTCCACGACGACTCGATAAGATGCGCAAATCTAAGGGCCCTGCTAAAAAACATCGCAGACATCGAACGCATCGTCGCACGCATCAGCACTTTTAGAACCTTGCCCAAGGATCTGGTCGCCCTGGCTGCGACGTTAAGACAGATGCCGGCGATAAGCGATATACTAAACGATTGCCAAAGCCCGCTCTTACAAAATCTCGGCCAAAACACCGACCCAATGGACGAACTTGCCGACCTGCTTGACTTGAGCATAGAACCCGAATGCCCCTCACACATTCGCGACGGCGGCGTGATCCGTAAAGGCTTTAGCGAAGAGCTTGACAAGTTAAGGAGCATCTCGACCGACGGCAAGAGCTATCTCGCCGAATACCAGCGGCGAGAGATCAAACGTACCGGCATCGCAAACTTAAAAATAGGATACAACAGGGTCTTCGGTTTTTATATCGAGGTCTCAAGGCTCGCCGCAGACAAGGTTCCCGCAGACTACGTCCGCAAACAAACCATCAAAAACTCCGAACGATACATCACTGACGAGCTGAAAAAATACGAATCGCAAGTCTTAGGCGCCCAGGACAAGGCCCTTGAACTCGAACACAAACTCTTCGAGCAGGTCCGCGCCGAAACTACAAAATATATCGCCCGCCTGCAAAAACTCGCACAGATAATAGCAACCTGCGACTGCCTAAGCGCTTTCGGTTTCCTCGCTAGCCGAAGAAACTACATCCGCCCCGAGATGACCGGCGAAAAAAATCTCACCATAAACGAAGGCAAGCACCCCGTTCTCGCAGAAACTTTAGGCAGCGAATTCGTACCAAACGATGTTGCTTTAGGAGGCAGCGATGGTGATCTTATTATAATCACCGGACCGAATATGGCAGGCAAAAGCACATACATAAGACAAGTCGCACTGCTGGTGTTGATGGCGCAAACCGGAAGCTTTATCCCTGCAAAAGACGCAACCATCGGCGTCGTCGACCGCATCTTCACGCGAGTAGGCGCCTCAGACGAACTAACACGCGGCCAGTCAACTTTCATGGTAGAGATGACAGAGACCGCAAACATCATCAACAACGCCACCGACCGTTCGCTGGTCATCCTCGACGAAGTCGGACGTGGAACAAGCACATACGACGGGCTGTCGCTGGCATGGGCCATCACGGAATACATCGCAAACAAGATTAAATGCCGCACGCTCTTCGCCACGCACTACCACCGGCTAACAGAGCTTGCCGAACTTCTTGAAAACGTAAAGAACTGCAACGTCGCTGTCCGAGAATGGGCCTCGGAAGTCGTCTTCCTGCACAAGATCATCCCCGGCGGAACGGACAAAAGCTATGGCATACACGTAGCCCGCCTGGCAGGCTTGCCGAAAGACATCACCGAAAGAAGTAAGGAAATACTCGACGACCTCGAGAACACATTCGCAAAAGAAGTTGCCGGCGACCACCTCGCAAAGAATAAAACTATCGATAACTCGGACTCTCTGTTCGTACAGAAACATAAATCCGTGCTTGACAAACTAGCTGCGACCGATATAAATAACCTTACTCCAATAGAAGCGATCAATCTCTTAAACAAGATCAAAGAACAGATCGATTGAGGATGGAGAAAAGTATGAAGCGTAATTGCAAATATTTTGTTTTGCTTTCACTGTTCGTAACAGCGGGATGCAGCAAGATCGTCTCGATCAACGTGCTAAATGGCCCTGATCCGATTCTCTACATTGCCACAAGCGATGAAAAAGGAAATACGGTTTTCGTAGAAAGTTCCGAACTTACCGCTCCCATAAAACAAAACAAACTCGTCATCGTCACGCACGGCTGGCTGGATCTTAAAGGATGGCCAAGACATGTCGCAGCTTTAATACATGAAAACCTGCCAGACGAAACATGGGTCTGCGGATGGCTCGACTGGAGAGCTGACACCACAAAAATCATCCCTATGGAAGTCGCATACTACGGAAAGTTCAAGGCAGGACCGATCCTCGGCGACGAACTGTTAAGGCTCACAAAAGATTACGAACATGTTCATCTGCTTGGCCACTCATGCGGATCGTGGATCATCAATGAAGCTGCTAAAAAAATCGCGAAGCAAACCTCCGCAAACATTCACCTTACTTTTCTCGACGCCTACGTCCCGTCATTATGGGACAAGGCAGAGCTTGGCAAAATAGACACCGGCGACAATGTTGTCATTTGGTCAGATCACTATTTCAACCACGACGTCAACACGCTTTCGCTAACCGAGCTGACCCTGAAAAATGCTCACAACGTTGACGTCACGGAAGCGGACCCCGACATTCACGACCACGACTTCGCATGGCACTGGTACCGGGCAACGATCGAAGCCAGTTTCAACACCGACCTGAAATACCTCGGCTCGCCGCTATACCACACCACCGGAAAAGTCGAGTACGGCTACCCCCGATCACTCGAAGCAGGAAAATACCACTGGCCACAAAATTTAGCAAATTTCCAACATGGAAACAAACCTGTAAAGATCGACACGCCCAAAAAAGAATCAAAACTACCGCTTCAGGGCCTGATACTAGAGAGCTTTTCAAAAGACAAACAACCCTTGTAATTTTTGGCACATTCACTATAATGGTCCTCTTAAATTGTATTAACCGTTATTTTAGGGACAAGTTATGGCAAAGCTCACAAAATTAGACGACATTGTTTCGCTCTGTAAGCGAAGAGGTTTCATCTTCCAATCATCTGAGATCTACGGCGGCCTGGCAAGCTGTTATGACTACGGGCCGCTTGGCGTTGAGCTAAAACGAAACGTCCGCGAGGCATGGTGGAAGTCCGTCGTCAAAATGCGAGACGACGTCGTCGGCCTTGACTGCTCGATACTGATGCACCCAATGGTCTGGAAGTCCTCCGGCCATGCCGATAAATTTGCCGACCTCGTCACCGTCTGCAAAAAGTGCAATACCCGCACACGCGTCGACCACTTACAGGACCACGCAGAAGAGCACACCGAACACGTCCCGATCGAAACCGCTCAAGCAGATGCCCAGAATCTTAGTAAAAAGGTTTGTCCCGGCTGTGGTAAGATCGGCCAGTTCGGCGAGCCGATGGCATTTAAATTAATGTTTGAGACCCAGATGGGCGCAAACGCCGATGACACCATGACACTTTGGCTCCGTCCCGAAACCGCACAGGGCATCTTTACCAATTTCAAAAACGTATTGGACTCGACACGAGTTAAGGTCCCATTCGGTATCGCCCAGATCGGCAAGAGCTTCCGCAACGAAGTTACCACAAAAGCTTTCATCTTCCGCACCCGCGAGTTCGAGCAGGCCGAACTCGAATTCTTCTGCGAGCCCGGCACCGATGAAGACTGGTACGAACACTGGAAAGAGCAGAGATTCAAATGGTACATCGACCACGGCATTAATCCCGACAACCTAAGATTCCGCGACCACGACCCCGACGAGCTTGCACACTACGCAAAGGCATGCGTCGATGTCGAATACAAGTTCCCATTCGGCTCCGGCGACTGGCAGGAGTTGGAGGGCATCGCCAACCGTACAGACTTCGACCTCCGTCAGCACCAACGCGGAATGCGTTCGATAAACGACTGGTACGAAAACGACCGCGACTTGACAAAGATAAGCCTAAAGGAAGAAGCCGAGGACTATCACAAGGGCCCGCTGTCATATTTTGACGAACAGAAAAAGGAAAGATACATCCCGTATGTGATCGAGCCAAGCGCCGGCATCGACAGAAGCACACTCGCTTTCCTGGTCGATGCTTATGACGAAGAAGAGGTCAAAGGCGAAACACGAAACCTCCTGCGTTTCCACCCGGCACTTGCTCCTACAAAGGTGGCAGTCTTTCCGCTGGTCAAAAAGCACGGCATGCCGGAGATCGCAACAAAGATTTACGACGACCTGAAAAAAAGTATCACATGCTTCTATGATCAAAAGGGTGCTATCGGAAGACGCTACCGAAGACAGGACGAAGCAGGAACACCATTCTGCATAACCGTAGACGGCCAGACATCGGAAGACAACACCGTAACAGTTCGCGACCGTGACTCAATGGACCAGGAAAGGATCGCTGTCGATCAGATAAAAGCATACATGCGAGACAAACTGGATTTATAAAAATCTCAAATAAAGGGAAGCAAAATGAAAAAACTGTATCTATCGAAGAATGATTGCAAAATATTCGGCGTTTGCGGCGGGATCGCGGAGTCTTACGACCTGGACCCGACGCTGGTTCGGCTGGGGCTCGTTTTCGCGACTATCGTAACCGGCATCGCACCCTTGGTCATAACCTACATCATCGCAAGGATGATTATCCCGTTTAAGCCTGACGAGCAATAAAACACCCCGATATTGTTAAACAACATGGCCTAAAGAGACGATATTAGTAAGGTAGGCTTGTTTTACTTTACTGGATCTAAAAGGAAATCTCTGATAGCAACCAAAGCATACATTAACGATCTAAGCAGCCACGTCGATACCGAAGTAACCCTGTCCGGCTGGCTATACCGAGGCCGCTCCAGCGGCAAGGTACTGTTCCTCGTCCTCCGCGACGGCACCGGCCTATGCCAGTGCATCGTAGAAAAAGGCAAGCTCCACGACGAAACCTTCAAAGCACTAAAACACCTCGGCACCGAATCTTCACTTACCATCACCGGCACCGTCCGCGCAGAACCGCGCAGCCCCGGCGGCCACGAACTAGCTGCAACCGCCGCAGAAATTATATGCGAATCAAAAGACTATCCCATAACCCCCAAGGCGCACGGCGTAGACTTCCTCCTGAAACACCGCCATCTGCACCTCCGTTCGCAGCGACAATGGTGCATCGGCAAAATACGCCACACCGTCATCGACGCGATAAGACGCTTCTTCAACGACAATGGATTTACCCTCATCGACACCCCGATCTTCACAACCATCGCCGGCGAAGGCGAACAAACACTTTTCGAAGTTGACTATTTCGGCGACCCGCTGCACCTGGCACAAACAGGACAGCTATATTTAGAAGCCGCAGCCATGAGCTTCGGCAAGGTCTACTGTTTCGGGCCGACCTTCCGCGCCGAAAAAAGCAAAACCCGCAGACACCTGACAGAATTCTGGATGGTAGAACCGGAAGTCGCATACATAGACCTGCCCGGTCTGTTAGAGCTTGCGGAAAATTTCGTATCATCCGTCGCCGCACAGGTATTAAAAGATAATCGCCCGGAGCTTGAAGCTATCGGCGCAGACATCAAAGCTTTAGAAATATTAAAACCACCATTCTACCGCCTGACATACACCGAAGTCGCAGATATTTTAACAAGTAAAAAAACCGCAGATTTCATGTCCGCTCAGCTCGCAGACTTTAGCAACAGAAAAACCGAGATCGAAAACCAGCTAAATAACAATGAGAATGAGTTAAAGGCCGGCGGAAAAAAATGGAAAATGGAAAAACTTGGGCAACAAATAACCGATCTAAAAGCCGAGCTGGCTGAGCTCGAAGTAAAGATCGAGAATAATCCAAAACACGCACAGCTTGCCGCCGACTTTCGCTGGGGCAAGGATCTCGGCGGATCAGATGAAACAATAATCTCGCTAATGCACGACAAACCCATCTTTGTTACACATTATCCAAAACAAGCCAAGGCATTCTACATGAAAACCGACCGCACCAATGACAAAGTCGTAGAGAACTTCGACATGCTTGCCCCCGAAGGATTCGGCGAGATCATCGGCGGCTCGGTACGCGAAGACGACTATGACCACCTCGTAGAAAAAACAAAAGCCCAAGGCTATGACCCCGCAAGCTACGACTGGTACCTCGACCTGAGAAAATACGGCTCGGTACCGCACGGCGGATTCGGACTCGGCGTAGAACGTACCGTCGCATGGTTCACCGGCGAAAAACACATAAGGCAATGCATCGCCTTCCCAAGAATGATGGACAAGGTTTACATATAAACGGAGACTAAAATGCCAAACAAATTCTCTATCGTAAAACGGATCAAAAGTTTTCAATACGCCATCCGTGGTGCGGCGCTAATGCTAAAGTCACAGCACAACGCATGGATACACGCCATCGCAACGATACTGGTCTTGTTCTTCGGCTTTTATTTCGACCTGCACGCCGCCCAGTGGTGCATGCTCGTCCTCGCCATCATGGCAGTCTGGACATCCGAAGCACTAAACACCGCACTTGAGTTCCTCGCCGACGTCGCATCCCCGGAGATACATCCGCTCGTAGAAAAAGCAAAAGACGTAGCCGCAGGCGCGGTACTGATCTCCGCAATAGGAGCCGTCGCAATAGCAATCCTCGTTCTCGGCCCGCACTTTGTAAGCCTCATCTGCAAATAAATATCTTTGTCCAATATTGTCATTCCGGGCTTGTCTGTCCTGAGCAACGCCGAAGGGACCCGGAATCCACAATAAATCAGCATCGCCGTAGGCGATGTTCCAGGACAGCCCCAAAGGGGCGTAAGAAAAACCCGGCCAAAGGCCGTTCCACAATTTTTCATTTTAATCTTTGCTTTTATCTCTTAAATCTCTGTGCCCTCTGTACTCTCTTTTTCCTCTGTGGCAAAAAAAAGCGAAACCAAACAACTTTCCAATTTACAATCTGCAATTTACAATCTATAATCCTCGCATGGAAAAATGGACGATCAAAAAACTTCTCGAATGGATCACCGACTACTTAACCACCGGCAATGTAGACTCTCCGCGTCTTAGCGCCGAGCTTTTGCTTTGTCACGTCACGGCCTTACAGCGCATCGAGCTTTACACAAACTTCGCGACTGTCCTGTCCAAACCCAAACTTACCGCCCTTCGCGCCCTCGTAAAACGGGCCGTAAGCCACGAACCGGTCCAGTACCTCGTCGGCAAAACAGAATTTTATTCCATGCAGTTTAAGGTAAGCCCCGACTGCCTGATCCCCCGTCCGGAAACAGAGCTGCTCGTAGAACGTGCGATTGACTTTTTGCGCCGCCGTAAAGGCGAACAACTCGTCTGCGACCTGTGCACCGGCTCGGCCTGTATCGCAGCCGCCATCGCAAAGAACCACCCAAACGTAAAAGTAACCGCAACCGACCTCTGCGACAGGGCACTTACAGTCGCCGCTGAAAACATAGAACATCATAACCTAACCGAAAAAATAACCTTACTTTGCGGCGACCTGTTTGCTCCCATCATAGAAGGCATGGACCAGACAAAATTCGATCTTATAGTTTCCAACCCGCCATACGTCTCAACAGCAGAATACGAAACATTAGAAGCCAACGTAAGGGATTACGAACCTTCATCGGCTTTGTTGGCAGGAACAGACGGGTTGGATATATATAGAAGGATCGCCGAACGAGTTAACGAACACCTAAAACCCGACGGCGTTTTGATATTAGAAATAGGCTACGCACAGGGCCCAGCCGTTAAAGAATTGCTGGAACAAACCGGCGGCTTTGCAAACATAACCATAGAAAAAGATTTCTCAAACAACGACCGAATAGTCACCGCAAGGAAATAATTTATCTACATTTAATTATTTCAACAAAGTTTTTAAAATGTCAGTTTTACCCAATTTGCCCTTTTTTGGCCTGAAATAGAACTAAAATCAGCTTACTATATTCTGCAATCCATATTTAGCCTATTAAAATACTTGCATTCAAAGTGAAATGTCGTACAATAAACTATTCGAAAATAGGAGGAACATACGATGAGAAAACTATTATTGCTTGTTTTTATATCATTGGCAGCATTTCCAGCTTTTTCACACAATTGCCACTACGATCTGCCTGGAGATTATAATTTTGATTGCACAGCTGACTTACTGGACGTTGTTTATTTGGCACAGGGCTGGTTGATCGACTGCAACAGCCAGCCGGTGGACCCGAATTGCATACCGCTTGATTATGATGGGGATGGCTACGACGTTCTTTCCGATTGCGATGACGATGACATTGCATCTTACCCGGGTGCCGTTGAACTATGTGACGGCCTCGATAATGACTGCGACACGGTAATTGACAATGGATGCGCCGATACAGACGGAGATGGTATTGCAGATGCCATTGACAATTGCCCTGCAGACTATAATCCCACCCAAGTAGACTTAGATTTAGATGGATATGGTCAAGCTTGCGATTGTGATGATAATGAGCCTGATGTTAATCCCGGCGAACTGGAAATTTGTGACGGACTTGACAATGATTGCGATACTAAAGCTGATAATGGTCTTACACCTCCATTGTGTTCACTACAAGATGGAGTCTGCTCCGGTTCGACAAAACCGTGTGGCGGTGCACTTGGCTGGCAGGAATGTACCAGCCCTGACTATCCGCCAAGCTATGATGTAACTGAATCTACCTGTGACGGACTCGACAATGACTGTGACGGAAGCGTCGATGAAGGCGATCCGTCGACATTATGCCCTCCCCCTGCAAACGCTGCCACTACTGCCTGTTCAGGTAACTGTGTTATCAACTCATGCGATTCTGGTTACTATGATATCGATGGAAACTACGATACTGGATGCGAATGTGCTGACGACATCTTTGCAGGCAATAATTCTTGTAACGTTTCCGTTCATTTCGGCAACTTAGCTGATATCGATGACGATTTGGTAACTTCACCTCAAGCTAATATACCGCAGTTGGGAGGTACGGACTGGTACAAATTTACAACTTCTGACCATCCCTTCGCAAACTATAATGTTCGGATCAGGTTCGTTCAAAATAGCGGCGGATCTTTTAGATTTGATGTCTATAAAACAAGCTGCTTTACATCGGCTGAAGTACGGACGGCAGTTGATTACTTTGATCCGGAAACACCTTCTGATGACTCTGACACATATTATATTAGAGTCTATAGGACCGTCGGGCCGGTTTCATGCAATAACTATAGACTGGAAATATCCAACGGTGTCTACTAAAGGAGTGTAGGTCACGGCAGATTAAAAGAACTCTTTGCTGATCGCCTGCCCCTGATTAACTCTTTTCCCGCCGATCTTCCAAAGAAGATTCATCCAAAAAAATCCCATTACCGCCCCAAGCACATAATGAGGAAGGTCCAGCCATACAAAAGTTGTTCCGATCAGCAGCTTTCCAGTGTATGTCGCACGGATCGCCTGTAGAAAAGAGGCATGACATAATTGAAGAACCTCAAGAAAACACGTTGCCGTTAACACCCACAAAGCTATCCTTAAGGCGTAGTTCTTTCTGCAAAGGAAAAAATGAAAAAATAAACACCAGAAAACTACATACAGGACGCCTGCGCCGTAATCATTAAACCATTTGTATCCGGGACCACTGTAATATTTAAACCAAAAACCAAAAGGCGTAATAATACAAAGTGATAACAGGCACCAAAGTCTTTGAATAAAACACCTATCTTTCATTATTCTCTTCCAATTGCTTACGCACCTGCTGTAATTCATCGGCAAGCTTGTCAACTTCGAGACGAAGCCTCTGATTTTCCCTGCCTTTGCTAATAAAGTTCGTGACGATAACGATCACCACGATCAAAGGAATTACAAAAAAAACAAGACCTATCACGAGAATAATAATTAATTCAATCGGCCCCGGCGCCCAAAATGCTAGTATCTCATTCATTATTATTAGCCTCCGTCTCTAACGATTCCCCCGGCCTTTTTAATTCCTGACGGATTTGCTGAACCTCGTCAGCAAGCTTTCCTAATTCGAGCCGTAGTAGTAGCAGCTCTTCTTTGCTGCGTTTGACATATCGCACGAACCAGATAATACCCAAGATGATTAGGCCCCACTTTATGCCTAAGGCCAATATTGCTATTATTGGCACAAGTACCATACCTATTTCCATTTTCCTTTCCTTTCTTTTCGCAACTGTTCCAACTCATCCGCAAGCTTGCCAACCTCAAGACGAAGCTTCTGATTCTCCCTGCCTTTACGAATAAGATACCTCACAACAAGAATTATCGCCACGACAGGAACAAGAAAAAACAAAGAAACAATAATCATTTCAACCGTCCCCGGTGTCCAAAATGCAAGCATGCTATTTGTCATGTTTACTTCCTTTCCATTTGCTTTCGCAATTGTTCCAACTCATTGCCAATTCTTCCGAGTTCCATTCGAAGCCGTTGTCGCTCTTGGGCGCTGCGTTTAAGATATCGAACGAACCAGATGATGCCTCCGATATACAAACCGAAGATCAGGATCATCGGTATGAAATTAAATATGATCGCCCAACCCATATTGGACTGGTACGCCGGCTTAACCGCAACAGCTAAATCAGGATCAACCGGCATAGATTCTATAATTGCAAGAATGTTATTCATTTTTTCTCCCTTTCTTTTTTTGGATCGACCTTCTTAGACACAAGCCACGCATCGACATCTGCCCTGTCGAACTTGATATTTTTAGCGCTGATCCGCATATACGGCGGGCAGTCACCGCTGGCAATATACTTGTAGATCGTCCGCTTGGAGTCACCCAGGTACACTGCCAGATCTTCAATACTCATCAATTGCATAATATCAAACCCTTAACTTATGCGCAATATGACATAATATGCAGCAATATGCAACTAAATTCCAAAAAAATATTGGATTTTTACAAATTCAGCGGGTCCCAGCCTCTGGCCCGCAGGGACACCGGATGGGCAAATCAATTATCTAAAATCCGTGTAATCCGCGGTTTTATTCGTGCCGGATTCGCCTGCCATGAGCATGGTCGAAGGGCCAGCGGCACCACAGCGTCCAGGACAACCTTGTTTTAAGTGCTAACTGAGTTGGGTTTTTGTTGCAGTATTTGGGTGTATTTGGAGAGACAACTGAAGAGTCTAGTCAAGTCAGTGTGACATGGCTTTCCCGTGCTTTTGAGCTCATAATCCGCTAAAATGAAAATATAGCCAAAGATAAATTGAACCTTATGTACTAGTGGTCTGTCTTAGGTAATAGTAGGAATTAACAAAGAAAGGAATGTGCTTTGATTTCATCTGAGACTTTGATGCGGAGCGAACATTTAGTTGTTCGGTGCAAACAAGGGGATACAGCGGCTATGTCTGAGCTAATTGAGGTTTGGGTAGACCACATGTATTACTATGTCCGACGCTTTAATTTAAGCGAAGAAGAATCGATGGATGTTATTCAGGACGTGTGGCTTAGAGTTATCCAGAAATTCAGGCAACTACAAAAACCAGCGGCTTTTCCTGCTTGGATTTTCAAAATTGCACGTAACATCGTCATTAGTCGTTTTAAAAAAAACTTGCAATTCGAGACAGTATGCTCAGATGATGATCTTAGTTCTATACCACAGGAGCAGGACGATACTCAATTAAGTGGGTTTACCAGTTGGGAGATTCATGAATCGCTGGATAAGCTTAAGGTAATTCACCGTGAGTGCCTTGTGTTGCATTTCATCGAGGGATTCTCTCTGCGCGAAGTCAGTAGTATTCTGGGGATTCCAATCGGAACCGTTAAATCAAGGCTCTATTATGCGAAGAGAGCTCTTCAATGTTTACTGAAAGTGGAGGTTAATTAAAATGAATGACAAAAAAAACATGAATGATGTTCTCGACTTTGACACTTGTCCCATGACTCTCAAGGTAGCTCTTAAGGAACATATTGACAAGAAGATGTTTAGACCTATCAAGATGTGGGAACGATTGCTACTTGTAGCGGTTGTCGTGCTATGTATTGGCGGAGGACTCTTTTGCATCTATTCTTTTGTGACCAATAACTTCACAGCAATGCAACGTTTTTACCTGCTTAGCATAGTGCCGGTTGCCGTTGCAGGTGCCTTTTGGGGTGTTTCAACATTAAAACGAGGTACATATCACATTATGAAGGATGAGATTCGTATCCCGGCGGTCGTTTGGACATTCTTGACGGTGATCCTGGTTATGGAGATTCTTACAGGCCAAGCTGAAAGCTCGATCATTAAGACCATCGCTGCTTTTGTGGTGATTGGTTTCCCGATGACCTGGGACCGTATGAAGGCTTCCGAATTACGCACACAGGAAACCGTATTGCGAGTTGCTTTGTATAAATCGGATTTGTCTGATGGATAGGGCGCAACTAAAGATACCGGGCGTCTTTTAGTTCGCACACCGGCGACTAGCGGCTAATCATCAACTCCGTTTCCTCTGGTACCGTTTATGATCGATCTGTAATTCCTTGACCTTGTATCCGATTATCCGCGAGGTCGTCTGCAAGTCGCGTCCGGTCGATGCCAGGTTGCCGTTGCATCGTTTCAAGGCATCGACGATTATATCGCGCTCGAACAATGCGACCCTGTCTTTCAACGATCCGGTCCCAGCCGTGTCAGATGCATCCGAGGTTTGCAGTGTTGGCGGAAGGTGGTGGCTGTGTATCACTTTATCGTTGCTAAGCAGCACCGCCCTTTCGATGCAGTTCTCAAGCTCACGCACATTACCGGGCCAGTGATATGCAACCATCATATTGATCGCCGGCGTGCTTATCCGGCGGACATCCTTTTTCATTCGTTTTGAATATTTTTCGATGAAGTAATCGCTCAAAAGCAAAATATCATCCTTGCGGTTCCGCAAAGGCGGAAGCAGGATAGGAAAAACATTTATGCGATAATAAAGGTCCTGACGAAAGCTCGCATCGGCAACCGCCTCTTCAAGGTTCCGGTTAGTAGCGACTATGATCCTGGCGTTGGACTCTATCGTCTTGTTGCTTCCAACTCGCTCGAATTGACGCTCCTGTAAAACGCGAAGCAGCTTAACCTGTGACGCCGCCGAAAAATCGCCTATCTCATCGAGGAACAGCGTCCCTCCCTGCGCTTCTTCGATGCGACCCTTTCGTCCTTGTATCGCACCGGTAAACGCCCCCTTTTCATGCCCGAACAGTTCCGATTCGAGCAGATTTTCATTCAGCGCCGCGCAGTTGACTTTTATAAAGGGCCCTTTGGCTCGCGGACTCGAATAATGCACCGCATGTGCGACCAGTTCCTTACCCGTTCCGGATTCGCCTCTTATAACCACCGTCGTATCGCTGCCGGCAACCTGGTGTATCTGGCTATACACATCCCGCATGGCACCGGAGTTGCCGATGATGTTTTCCGGGCGAAAGCGATCTTCAAGCTCGTGCCTAAGCCGCAGGTTTTCATCTTCGAGTGTCTGGCACGTAAGCGCCGCATCCCATCGGGCCTTAACATCGTTTGCGATCATGCTGGCAACGATGCTCAGCGTCCGCATATCCATCTCAAGCGAATCGGTATCGCCTTGAAGTTTGTCGATCGAGATCGTTCCGATCGGTTTATTGTCGATTATGATAGGTGCGCAAATAAAACTCAGCTCTTCGTCGCCGGCGGGGCGTCTTTCCATGCGATTGAGGAAAAGCGGTTCCTCGGAAACCTTGGGTATCACCATCGCTTTTCCGGTTTGCATTACCTTGCCGGTAATGCCCTCTCCGATCTTGTAGCGAACTTGTCGCTTGTGTTTTTCGGGCATGTTGTGCGCAACTTCGATCGTTATCTCGTTGCAGTCGGGCAAAAGGAGGCTGACGGTTCCGCGGTTCATGCCCAGTTCGCTGTCAAGCGTGTCCAGAACCTCAGCGATGAGCTGCTTTTGGCCCGCACCGCTTAGCAGTATCTGGTTGATCATGAACAAGGTTTCAAGCTGGCGAACATGCTCCGTTTCCGGCTCTAAGTGCTTGTTTTTACTATCTTTATCCATTTGGCGTCCCTTTTTTTGTAGAAAGACATAAATGTCGTATTGCAGGTATGATACTACAAAAGTGCGCCTTTTGTTTCAAGGAGAATTTTATAAAAACTGCCTTTATAGCGGATAGCGTGTAGCGGGCAGCGTATAGGATGCCACCTAAGGCGTAAACTTGCGGCATCGCCAGGCCTGCGGCTGGTCTGGGTTTTCCCCTTCCGCCGTCGCCAAGGCTATGGCGAGACAGGTCGGGGTCGCTTCGCTGGGCCGTTATGCCGAACTGACGGTCGGCATAAGGCGTGGAGGCCGGCTAGGCCGGCACTGAATTAAGACAAAAAAATCCAGTATAAAAAATGCGCGCCAAAAAAAGTAAGTTCGACCCGAGGCGTGTGATCGGAGGGGGTGGGTCCGGGAAAGGGTCGTTTTTCGGCTGTGCGGGCCGAAAAAAGGGCGGAAGAAGCAAAGAAGAGTCGTTTTAGTGCGGGAAAAATGACAAGAAAAACTTATGAAAAAACGTGACTTTAATGACAAAAAAACACAAAAAAACACAAATATGCGCACAAACGCGCACCATAGCTACACAAAAGGCGCTTTTTTGAAAAAAACCTGCGTAGGAAAAAACCCTTAATAGTGGGTTATTGGGCTGAAAATGGGGAAAAAGATATTTGAGATCGGCAAGTTAAAGGATATAACGGACAAAGAAATATTCACCATGAAGGAAAGAAGGACATAAAGAAAACCTGAAAGATAAAAACAAAAATCTACCTTGAAGATAGTGAAGAAAAGGAGCCGCTACGCGGGCTGATTTAAAGGAAAGAATGGAACCACGAATTAACACTAATAGACGCTAATTATTATCCACAGATGTCACAGATTTACACTGATTTTTTGCCACCCTTCGGCAAGCTCAGGGCAGGCAGAAAAAAAGAGGGTAACAGAGAAACTAAAAGATTAAAGAAACCGCCATTCGACTAGCTCATGGCAGGCGGGGCTGATTTAAGAGATAGTGAGGAAAAACTTTTGTAAATACCCAGGGCATGAACACCACCTTGGGCGTAAACTGAGGCGTAAATTGCCTATTGTAACGAAACGAGTCCCGGTCTCTTTAAGTTAAAATGGGTAAGAACGCAGAGCAAACATAGATTAATCCCGCAAAGGCGCCGAGGCGCAAAGAAAAGATAAAAGCAGATTCACCCCAGCACTAACCGTGTAAGTGCTGGACTGTCACTTCGCTCCAGCATGAAGAAAAAGATTGAAAAAAGGGAGGCTTGAAGGTAGGGGGAGCAAAAGAACAATTCCAGAATGCTACCTATAGGTAGTCGACTGAAAGGTAGCAGACCTTAAAATTATCCAAGGAGACGATATGAGCGAAATTAACACGCGTGTGGGATTTAATATTAGAAAAATCAGGGAAGATAAGGGGCTTTCCCAAGAGAAACTGGCTGCGCTTTCAGATTTGCACAGGGCTTATGTTGGCCAAATTGAGCGAGGTGAAAAAAATATCGGCCTAAAGAACCTCGAAAAAATCGCCCTAGCTCTTGGAATAGACACAAAGGATTTACTGTAAAATTCTAAATTGAGAATGCCTCTTAGGAATCATGATTAATGGCAATACGAATCATAGCAGAAGAACAAAATATTGGCAGTATAAAACTTGGAGACGTATAAATGGCAAAGGAACTTAAGTTTGATGACAACTCAGGTGAAGAAGATTTATTGGGCAACGGCATTCCCAAAGAACTAAGAACTTTACATACACAAACCTACGATAAAAGTGTTAGCGATCTTGTTTCGATGATGCACAATGACGACATTGTGTTAGATCCTGACTATCAAAGAAACTATATTTGGGACAACAAAAGAGCGTCCTTGCTTATTGAATCAATTCTTCTTAATGTTCCCATTCCTGTGATATATCTTAGTGAAGATGAAGAGAGCAGGTGGATTGTAGTAGATGGCTTACAGAGACTAAATTCCCTTAAAAGGTTTTATGACAATGAGTTTAAGCTTTCAGGTTTGGAGATACTGCCAGAGTTGAATAAATTGCAATATTCGACGATAAATCCTAAAGCTAAAAGGTTGTTTAACAAAGGAAATATCAGGACGGTATTAATCTTAAAAGAATCTCATCCGGAAATTAAATACGATATATTTGAAAGGTTGAATAGAGGAGCGATTTTATTAAATTTTCAGGAATTAAGAAATTGTCTATATCGCGGGAGTTTCAATAAACTTCTAAAGAGGCTAAGGAAAGACAAAGTATTCTTAGGTTGCATTGGGCTCAAGAAACCCCATAAAAGATTCTATGATTCGGAACTGATATTAAGATTTTTTGCTTTAAGTGATGCATATAATTCTAGAAATGGCAAATTAAAAGACTATCCGAATAAAATGAAAACATTTCTAAATAAATATATGGGTGATAAGCAAAATATTAATTCAGTAGAAGCGGCAAAAATGGAAGATAAATTCTTGCTGACTATGGAAAAAGTCTATTGGGTCTTTGGAGCTCCAGCTTTTCGAAGAATAACTCCCGAGGGCGAACAAGACTCAAGGCTTAATAGAGCATTGATGGATGCTGTAATGATTAGCTTTTCCTTAACACCTTCAGCGAAAATCAAAAGACACAAAAAGGCGATTAGGAAACTATATGAAGGCTTGCCTTTGAAAGATCCAGATTTTTATAAAGCTATTATTGAGGGCACTTCTGACACCAAGAAGATAGAATATCGTGTAAGTACATGGCTGAAAAATTTAAGGAAAATAGTTAACAAATAATATAATTATGGTATTTCAATCACTTAATGAATTTAGAGAATCACTAGATGAAATAGAAGTGTTAATCAAGGAGTCTGCGAGATGCTTGAATGAAGCATGTAAATACTCGGCCCTTAACAAATCGATACTTGTTTTATTGCTTGCGAAATTTGAATTTTTCCTCGAATCTGCTTTAGCTGAATATGTTGATAAAATTGCGGCTTTAGAACTCAACTCTGACTTATTATCCGATGACTTAAAAATATATAGTATTTGCCATGTGTTAGATGATACATTTTGTGCTAGATTGAAAAAATTCAATAAAAGAATTTTGCTTCCGCTAAATAAAATAACACCACTATTAGATAATTCAAAAACGATTGATAGTCTATTTGTCAATACAACCTTTAATTACGGCAAACATGGGCACAAGCAAGTACAAAAGATGTTCAAAAGGATTGGAATTGAAGATATTTTCGAAGAGTGTCCTGTCTATGAAAACGTAAAAACTCTGGCAGCAACAACAAAAACTAAAGTTAATTTTTTAGCAGATATTAATGCGATGACAGGCCACAGGAATTTCATTCTTCACGAAGACAAATCTCCTAGTCTGACACATCAACAACTCGAGATTTATAAAAAGAGATCTAGTAAATTTGGCACTGCATTGATAAATGGTCTCAAAAAACACATATCTAAAATAATAAGATTAAAAGTCAAAAAAAATGCTATTGAAAAGAAGATGGCTCAAAAAAAGCTAAAGAAAACTGTTAAGAAAAAAACGACCAAGAAAAAAGCAAGTTAAGTTCTGGGTCAGCGTTCGATTAGTTATATTGATGATTTAAGGATAGGGCGAATGGCAGGAAGAAAAAATTGGACTAAGAGTGAGCTAGTTCTAGCGTTTCACCAATACTGTGTAACCGCATTTGGAAAAATACACAATACCAATCCTGATATTATCGAATTGGCTGAAAAACTTGGAAGGACGCCAAGTGCCTTATCAATGAAAATGTGTAACTTTGCCAGTTTTGATCCTGTACACCAGCAAAGAAATGTTAAAGGCTTATCTAATGCTGCTAAAGCCGACCGTGACATTTGGGAAGAATTCAATAATAACTGGGAAGCATTGCTGGAAGCATACAGAGAAGAAACTGAAAAATATAAAATTGTGATACCGGAATGTGAAGAGTTATATACTTATGATGCTTCTCAACAGTCAGAAATTTTACAGGAGGTCAAGGTGCGTACAACCCAGAGCTTCTTTAGACGTTCTGTTCTGTCTAATTACAATTATCAATGCGCCATGTGCCGGATCGATAATAAAAAATTGCTTAATGCAGGACATATCATTCCATGGTCGGTTGATGAAAGCCTTCGGGGAGACCCACAGAATGGACTTTCGCTCTGTGCGTTGCATGATAGAGCTTTTGATCGCGGGCTTTTAACATTAGATAATGATTACCGAATAGTTCTAGCAAATCAAATAAAAAAAGTGAAAGTCCCTTCTGATGTGCATCGCACGGCCTTTCTTGAAATTGAAGGCCAAAGTATTATTATGCCTGATAAATTTGCACCGTCTCAGATTGCTTTGGATTATCATAGGAACAATATCTTTGGGAACTAAAACAGAAAGTTTAATATGAAATCCGATGAATTCAATTTAAAATTATCTTGTGATGATATTGGGCAAATAATAGATGCTATTTGTGTTCGACGAGATGCTTGGCGATATACCCAACGGTATCTAGAAGAAGGTTACGAGGAACAGGATAGAATAATTGAAGAATGCAACGACTCAGATGAAGCATGCAAAATAGCAGACCATTATGATAATATTCTCAAAAACATAAAAAACCAATGCGGAGTTCTGGGAAAATAAACGTACTGGTAATCGGGAACGAGACAAAGCGAACATCAAACAGCTTAGAAAGAACGGCTGGAAAGTGTTGGTTGTGTGGGAATGCCAGATTAAAAGGCCGGAGTACCTTGTAGACAAATTGAAACAATTTCTTGATACCTGAGGGGTGCCTGGGATTGCCTACGCTGGCTGCGATGGAGCAGGGGGCAGATCACGATGTGATCTGAGATAGTAGGTTTTAGATATTAGATCATGGAATTTTTCTTATTAAATAGGTCCTTCGACTGCGCTCAGGATGACATGGTTATTTTGTTGCGTTGTCGTTATTGTAAATTGTAACGGTCAAGGTAAGGTATTGGCTTTACAGGCCGGCTGTTAATTGTTATAATGTGTTATAAGAAAAAGAGCAAATCTTCAGGAACTCAGATGGGATCCTATGGGCAAAAAAAAGCGTTTACATTAATAGAGCTATTGGTTGTTATCGCGATCATCGCGTTGCTGCTGTCGATCCTGATGCCTGCTCTTGCGAAAGTTAAAGAGGCCGGGCGGCGAGTTGTCTGCGGGAGCAACCTGAAGCAATGGGGACAGGTAAGCTTCGGCTTTGCCACGGATCACAATGGTTATATGCCACGCGCTTTTCAGCATGGACACGGCTACACGATACCAATGGCCATAAGCGATACCACATCTACGAAAACAATGGGTTCTTGTCTCGCAGGTACCGAAAAGGCCGATGATTATGTTAACGATAGATGGAAAGAATGGGGAGTTCCCTGGGACATATTGGCAGATTACGGTCTGACGGAAGGGGTGGCTATTTGTCCTTCACAGAGATGGCTCTACGAATGGACAAAGGAAAGAGACAAACTTAAATTTAGACCTGATGGTGAAGCTAATTGTGGTGGGTGGCGACGAGCGGTGTATACAACTTATTTATACCTTGGCGGCATCCGGACGAATGAAAAGGCAGTGACAGAAAATTGTGGGAACTGGGACGCCCTCGTGCCTTATGACAAAAACGATCAAAGTTCCAGCACTCGTATCCTGGCTGCTGATACTGTGGCATACGTTCCTGAGTGGGCAAGCGGCAGGTATGACCGGCCGGAGCTGAGCATAAACCATCCATCGAATAAAAAAGAGGGCCTGCCTGACTCCCAGAACCTTCTGTTTGCCGACGGGCGCGTTGAGGGTAAAGGGGGCGGTTACTATTCCAAAAGCTTACGGACCGATGAGGGTGATCTTGGTAATAATACCGGTGCGTGGAGTTGGCGCAATGGCAGGCCTGGTCATGGGCCGTGGTTCTACTGGGAAGGTAATCCGAAAGTCAGGTGGTAGCGCAAAGAATGGAATTTTTCACCTTGGGCGTAAACTTATTCAATCCCGCTGTGCGGCTGGGACCTTCGGCTGTGCTCAGGGCGTCCATAGGGCGTTTTTTGCAGTTTGTGGTCCCGATGAGTCGGGAAAGGTTCCAGGCTTCTAAAAATGGACCATTCGAGGATTTATTGTCCAGGGCAAGGATTGAGACACCCTTTAGGGTGATAAGATCTTGATGCGTTATTTGTCTGACGCTAAACACAGAGGATAGTGAATTAGGTAAGAGGGGCAATAGTATATAATTTTCTTGACAAAACAGGTAGTTTGTGGTAGGGTTTAGGGGCGATTGCGATAAGTATGGGAGGGAGATAAAACCATTCATTTCAAAATAATATGAAGCGAGATTGTGATGAAAAGAGCAATTCTAATAATTATTGTGACATCTGTTTTTGTATTAACAGGTTTTGCAGCCTGCCCATCGGCGGACCTTAGCGGTGACTGTTTTGTCGGTCTTGAGGATTTCGCCATTATGGCATCTGAGTGGCTGACAACTTATGACATTATCGACCTTTCTGAGATGGCCTCTCAGTGGCTGGATGATGGTGCTTCTTTCGTAACGACCTGGGACACGAGCCTTGGTTCCGGTACGACGGTTACACTTGCACTGGCTGGTACTGTGGACGCTGAAATCGACTGGAGGGACGGCACCGTTGAAACCGTAACTACTGTTGGTCCTCACGTGCACGACTACGGTACCGATGGGACCTATACCGTTGCGGTTACCGGCAGCGTTACGGTGTACAACAGCTATGACAACGGTGGTACGGCTTCCGAGCGCGCAAAGCTGATAAGCGTCGATAACTGGGGGCAACTGGGTTTTACCAGCATGTACAGTGCGTTCGATGAGTGCTCGAACCTCGTTTCAGTACCGACTGCTTCGGAGGGTATTGAAGGCGTCACCAACATGGGCGGTATGTTCTACAATGCGTCGTTATTCAACGGGGACATCAGCGGCTGGGATACCTCCAGCGTCACCGAAATGGCCAATATGTTCTACCTTGCGTCGTCGTTCAACCAGGACCTTTCGGGATGGTGCGTCGGGCTGATTCCTTCGTATCCGGACGATTTCGATACCGGCGCCTCCAGTTGGACACTTCCGCAGCCGGTGTGGGGAATCTGCCCTGCTTCTTCCTTCGTAACGACCTGGAATACAAACCTTGGTTCCGGCACGACGGTCACCCTTGCACTGGGCGGTACCGTGAACGCTAAAATCTACTGGGAGGACGGCACTGTTGAAACCGTAACTACTCCGGGACCGCATGTGCACGACTACGGTACCGACGGGACCTATACCGTTGCGGTTACCGGCAACGCGGGCGCGTACGACAGTTGGAACAACGGCGGCGGAGCTTCCGAATCTGCAAAGCTGATAAGCGTCGATAGCTGGGGGCAAGTGGGCTTTACCAGCATGTACACTGCGTTTTATGAGTGTTCTAACCTCGTTTCAGTACCGAGTACTTCGGAGGGTATCGAAGCCGTCACCGACATGAGCGGGATGTTCTTAGTTGCGTCATTGTTCAACGGGGACATTAGCGGCTGGGATACCTCCAGCGTTACCAAAATGGGCATGATGTTCAACAATGCGTCGGCATTCAACCAGAACATAAGCGGCTGGGATACCTCCAGCGTCACCAGCATGGACCGGATGTTCTACATTGCGGATTCGTTCAACCAGACAATAGGCAATTGGGACACCTCCAGCGTTACCAACATGTACAGGATGTTCTACGAAGCGTCGTCGTTCAACCAGGACCTGTCGGGATGGTGCGTCACAAATATTACTTCTAAGCCGAGCGGCTTCGATACCGGCGCCTCCAGCTGGACAGAGCCGCGACCGGAGTGGGGCAGCTGCCCTGTTCCTAGCTTCGTAACGACCTGGGACACAAGCCTTGATACCGACACGACGGTTACACTTGCACTGGCAGGTAGCGTGAACGCTGAAATCGACTGGGGTGACGGCAATGTTGAAACCGTAACAACTGCTGGACCTCATGTGCACGACTATAGTTCCGACGGGATCTATACCGTCTCGGTTACCGGCAGCGCGAGCACATACAACAGCTATGACAACGGCGGTTCGTATTCCGAACGCGCAAAGCTGATAAGCGTCGATAACTGGGGGCAAATGGGCTTTACCAGCATGAGCAGTGCGTTCGATGGTTGCTCGAACCTCGTTTCAGTGCCGAGTACTTCGGACGGTCTTGAAGCCGTCACTAACATGAGCGGTATGTTCTACAATGCGTCGTTATTCAACGGGGACATCAGCGGCTGGGATACCTCCAACGTCACCCACATGGGCTGGATGTTCTTGGGTGCGTCATCGTTTAATCAGGACATAGGCAGTTGGGATGTCTCCAGCGTCATCAACATGCGCTCTGTTTTCTTCGATGCGTCGTTGTTCAACGGGAACATCAGCAGCTGGGATACATCCAGCGTCTTCGACATGTACGAGATGTTCTTGGGTGCGTCGTCGTTCAACCAGACAATAGGCAACTGGGATACCTCCAGCGTCACCAACATGGGCGAGATGTTCACCGGTGCGTCAGTGTTTAACCAGGACATTAGCGGCTGGGACACCTCCAGCGTCACCGACATGCGTTTGATGTTCTACGATGCGTTAGTGTTTAACGGAAACATAGGCAACTGGGACACCTCCGGCGTCACCAACATGCGCTATATGTTCCACAATGCGTCGGCGTTCAACCAGACAATAGGCGGCTGGGACACCTCCAGCGTAACCGATATGCAGGGGATGTTCTACGAAGCGACGTCGTTCAATCAGGCAATAGGCGGTTGGGACACCTCCAGTGTCACCGATATGCGCCGGATGTTCGGCTATGCGTCGTCATTCAACGGGACAATAGGCGGCTGGGACACCTCCAGCGTTATCGATATGTACGGAGTGTTCGAAAATGCGGTGTCATTCAACCAGGCAATAGGCGGCTGGAACACCTCCAGCGTCACCAATATGATCTGGATGTTCTACGAAGCGTTGTCGTTCGACCAGGACCTGTCGGGATGGTGCGTCACACTGATTCCTTTGGAGCCGGACGGCTTCGATTACAACGCTACCAGTTGGACACTGCTTGATTCACGGCCGGTGTGGGGCAGCTGCCCTGCTCCTGGTTTCGTAACGACCTGGAACACGAACCTTGGGCCCGGCACGATGGTTATGCTTGCACTGGCTGGTAGCGTGGACGCTACTATTAACTGGGGGGACGGTAACGTTGAAACCGTAACTACTGTTGGCCCTCATGTGCACGACTACGGTACCGATGGGACCTATACCGTCTCGGTTACCGGCAGCGTAACAGCGTACAACAGCCGGGACAACGGCAGTGGGATACCTTTTGGTGCTGAGGAAATGAAGCTGGTGAGCGTCGATAGCTGGGGGCAAGTGGGCTTTACCAGCATGTACAAAGCGTTCTCTGATTGCTCGAACCTCGTTTCAGTGCCGGGTACTTCGGAGGGTATTGAAGCCGTCACCGACATGTACGCGATGTTCTACAATACGAGGTCGTTCAACGGGGACATCGGCGGCTGGGATACCTCCAGCGTTACCGACATGAGCTATATGTTCACCGGTGCGGACTTGTTCAACCAGGCAATCGGCGGCTGGGATACCTCCAGCGTCACCAATATGGGCTATATGTTTAGCTTTGCGACATCGTTTAACCAGACAATAGGCAACTGGGACACCTCAAGCATTCTCCGGATGGACTATATGTTCTTCGAAGCGTCGGCATTCAACCAGCCAATAGGCAGTTGGGATACCTTCAGCGTCTACAACATGGACTGGATGTTCCGCGAAGCGTCGTCGTTCAACCAGGATCTGTCGGGATGGTGCGTTACATATTTTCCTTCTGAGCCGAGCAACTTCGATACCGGCGCCACCAATTGGACACTGCCTAACTCACGGCCGGCGTGGGGAACCTGCCCTGGTCCTGGCTTCGTAACGACCTGGAACACGAACCTTGGGAACGGTACGACGGTTACACTTGCACTGGGCGGTACCGTGGACGCTGAAATCGACTGGGGTGACGGCACTGTTGAAACCGTAACTACTCCGGGCCCTCATGTGCACGACTACGGTACCGACGGCGTCTACACAGTTACGGTCACCGGCAGCGTAACAGCGTACAACAGCTATATCAACGGCGGCACGCTTTCCGAATGTGCAAAGCTGATAAACGTCGATAATTGGGGTCAACTGGGCTTTACCAGTATGTACGCTGCGTTTTATGATTGCTGGAACCTCGTTTCCGTACCGAGTACTTCAAACGGTATCGAAGCGGTAACCGACATGGGCTGGATGTTCGGCTATACGTCGTCGTTCCATCAGGAAGTCATCAACTGGGATACCTCTAACGTCACCAGCATGATCGCTATGTTTAGCTATGCGACGTCGTTTAATGGAAACATAAGCGGCTGGGATACCTCCAGCGTTACCAATATGGGCAATATGTTCGAGATGGCGTTGTCGTTCAACCGGGACATAGGCGGCTGGGATACCTCCAGCGTCACCAGCATGAGCTGGATGTTCTACTATGTGTCGTCGTTCAACCAGGATATCAGCGGCTGGGACACCTCCAGCGTCACCAACATGGGCTATATGTTCTACAGTGCGTCGGCGTTCAACCAGGATATCAGCGGCTGGGATACCTCCAGCGTCACCAACATGAGTTGGATGTTCTGCAATGCGTCATCGTTCAACCAGGACCTGTCCGGGTGGTGCGTTACGAATATTCTTTCGGAACCGGCCAACTTCGATAGCGGTGCTGCCAGTTGGGTGCTGCCGCAACCGGTGTGGGGACTCTGCTCTCCGGCTTTCGTAACGACCTGGAATACGACCCTCGAGAGCGGCACGACGGTTACACTTGCACTGGCAGGTGCCGTGGATGCTGAAATCGACTGGGGTGACGGCACTGTTGAAATCGTAACAACTGCTGGACCTCATGTGCACGACTACGGTACCGATGGGATCTACACCGTCCTGGTCACCGGAAGCGTAACGGCGTACAACAGCTATGACAACGTTTGGGAGGAGAGGCAAAAGCTGGTAAGCGTCGATAACTGGGGGCAAGTGGGCTTTACCAGCATGTACCGTGCGTTCTATGCCTGCTCTAATCTCGTTTCTGTACCGACTACTTCGGTTGGTATTGAAGCCGTCACCGATATGGGCGCGATGTTCGCCTATGCGTCATTGTTCAACGGTGACATCGGCGGCTGGGATACGTCCGGCGTCACCGACATGCACTTGATGTTCCTCGATGCGTCATTGTTCAACGGAAGCATCAGCGGCTGGGATACCTCCAGCGTCACCGACATGGAAGCGATGTTCGCCTATGCGTCGTCGTTCAACCAAAACCTGTCCACATGGTGCGTTGAGCTAATTTTCCCTGAGCCGACCGACTTCGATACCAGCGCCGACAGTTGGACACTACCGCGACCTGTCTGGGGAACCTGCTCTCTTGGTTTCGTAACGACCTGGAATACGACCCTTGATACCGGCACGACGGTTACCCTTGCACTGGCAGGTACCGTGGACGCTGAAATATACTGGGGTGACGGCAGTGTTGAAACTGTAACTACTCCGGGCCCTCATGTGCACAACTACGGTACCGACGGGACCTACACCGTCCTGGTCATCGGCAGCGTGACGGGGTACAACAGCTGGGTGAACGGCGGCAGTGATTCTGAGCGTAACAAGCTGGTAAGCGTCGATAGCTGGGGGGAACTGGGCTTTACCAGCATGGAATTTGCGTTCTATGGTTGTTCGCATCTCATTTCGGTACCTGCTACTTCGGAGGGGATTGAAAATGTCACCGGCATGGAAAGCATGTTCTGCTGGGCGTTGGCGTTCAATGGTGACATCAGCGGCTGGGATACCTCCAGCGTTACGGACATGAGCTATATGTTCAACAATGCGGCGTCATTCAGCCAGGACATTAGCGGCTGGGACACCTCCAGCGTCACCAACATGAGGCAGATGTTTCTCGATGCGTGGTCGTTCAACCAGCCAATAGGCAGTTGGAATACCTCCAGTGTTACCAATATGAACTGGATGTTCAACGGTGCGTCGGCATTCAATCAGGACCTGTCCGGATGGTGTGTCACAAATATTACTTCTATGCCAGATGGTTTCGATATCGGCGCCTTCAGTTGGGTACTGCCGCAACCGGTGTGGGGAACCTGTTCTCCGGCTTTCGTAACGACCTGGGATACAAGCCTCGGAGCAGGCACGACAGTTACCCTGGCACTGGACGATACCATCAGTACCTTCGTGGACGCTACTATCGACTGGGGTGACGGCACTATTGAAACCTTAAATAGACCACCTTATGTGCACGACTACGGCGTTGACGGGATATATACCGTCTCGGTTACCGGGAGCGTAGGAGAGTACAACAGCTTGGAGAACGGGGGCGTGGCTTCCGAGTGTGCAAAGCTCGTAAGCGTCGATAACTGGGGCCAACTGGGCTTTACCAGCATGCAATCTGCGTTCTATGAATGCTCGAACCTCGTTTCTGTACCGAGTACTTCGCAGGGTATTGAAGCCGTCACCGACATGTACGAAATGTTCCGGGAGGCGTCGTCATTCAACGGGGACATCGGCGGCTGGGATACCTCCAGCGTCACCGCCATGGGCTGGATGTTCGAGCGTGCGTCGTCGTTCAATCAGGACATCAGCGGCTGGGATACCTCCGGCGTTACCAATATGAGCTCGATGTTCGACAGTGCGACGTCGTTTAACCAGGACATCAGCGACTGGGATACCTCTAGCGTCACCGACATGAGTTCGATGTTCGACTATGCGTCGTCGTTCAACGGAGACATAAGCGAGTGGGATACCTCCAGCGTCACCAGCATGAGCTCTATGTTCTACTATGCGTCGTCGTTCAACCAGGACATAAGCGGTTGGGATACCTCTAGCGTCAACAACATGTATGGGATGTTCCGGGGTGCGTCGTCTTTCAACCAGGATCTGTCGGGATGGTGTGTTGCGAGGGTTTCTTCTGAGCCGAGCTTTTTCGATCACGACGCCACCAGTTGGACACTGCCGCGTCCGGTCTGGGGAACCTGCCCGTGATAGAATAAATCCAAGGGCCGGCTTAACGGCTGGACCTTTTTCATGCGCTTAGATATGTTTTTTTTTGCAAAAAGTATTTGTTTTTTAAAAGTTCCCCCTAATGTATAAACTGACACCCTAAATTATTCCGGCATCATCATATACAGAAGGAAATGTAACGTTATCGGGCACCCGGGTTCTATTCCGGGTGCCCGTTTTATTTCAACGTTGCGAAGATGTTCGGTTTACTTAGGAACCGGGGCATCTAACGCATAATCATCAAGCTGACATCAATGTTTATTGCGCAAGGGCCGCAATTTCCGCTTCACTTAACGCCCGATCATAGACCTTGACCTCATCGAGTTGTCCGTCATAAAAATAGTTGGGCGTCAGAGCTGTATATTTCTGTCCAAGCGAAAGCAGGTCGCCTGCGGCAATAGATATTGTCGATGTAAAGCTCAAGGCTTCACTGCCGTCGACGTAAACAGTAATTCTGTTAGCACTATCATCAAGAACAAAGGCGATGTGGTGCCATGTGTTGTCTATTACGGTTGCCGTCGTATCGTGCCATCCAGATTCATACAAAGTAAGCGTGGCAGTATCGGCCTGGGTACCCAGCAACAATCTGTTACCGCCGTTATAAGCATTAATCCCGATCATAAACTGTGGGGCGGGGTTAGTTGCAGGAGCGTTGACCCATGCGCTTATTGTCAGGTCCCTGCCTGCGATCTCGGCAAATATATCATCGACGGCAACATAATCATCGATACCGTCAAAGTCCAGGGCGTTTCCAGCGTTTCCGCCGACCCAGTCGCTGTTATCCATACCAATTAATATGCCAACATAATCATTTACCGAAGAGTCTGATGCAATATCGCCTTCTGTCTCATCAAAGGCCAAGTAAGCAATTTCCTGACTGACGTCGAGCCATTGCTGCGTCAGTACCGAGACATCCGTTAAGTCGACCATGTTGTCGGTGGGCAGAGCAATGTCAGCGACAGAATCATCAGTCAACCAGACGCCGGCGATGTATAACAGGTCATCCAGACCGGCAATTCCATTACAGTTAAGATCAGCCGATCCGGCACATGAGGGGCCATTGGGTGCATGAAAGTTCATTAGCATTCCTTCGGTAATGGGGTAACCGGTGAGATTTGGGTCGTCGCCGTAGTTGTAGATATCGTGAGCCGGATCGCCATAGACATAGGTGTTAATCTGCCAGAAGAACCCTTCGGTAGTCTCAGTAACCAGAGAAACGGGAACGGAGAGTTCACCCATAGCAGCATCTACAACGAGGTTAAAATCTTTGCCCGCATCAGGAAAGTTCGGATCAATTCCATCACCAACAAGACTCGTCCCAAACCAGACATCGACCCAAACGGGACCGCCCGGGGGGACGGACTGGATATTAAGCCAGCTCAAAGTCACAGATCGGGGCGCAACCGTCTGATCCAGTGCAGGATAGCGATTAAGCGGATCGGCACCGGCTATAATGGATGTTGTGTTTGTAGCAGAATCATAAGATGCTGATACATTGCCGAGAAGGCCCCACCCGGCAACACGACCACCGGCTATTAAAGTATTTGCATTGGCCAGGTCATTACCAGCAGTGGAAAGTTTGCCGTTTCCTATAAGATTAACGATCGAATTATCAGTGCCGATCTCGAACCTGCCGCTGGCGAAACCCTCCGCATTGTAAACACCGCCAGGGTAGATGTTTAAAAAGCCATCTCCCTGTTCCGGTGGGATAAGAGCCTCATCATAAAAGCCAACAAAGGTCTTTTGATTATCGACGTTGACAGTTCCGTAGACATCCACGGTACCGTGTGAGCCGAGTTTGTAGCCAATATACAATCTATGGGGTGTAGTAAAAGAACCGCCGGCCTCAACGTCCATCCGAGCTTTAGACCAGTATCCGACATACGACCTGCTAATACTTGAACCCGACGCTGTAAGACTTCCGCCGTTCTTGATGCGAAGCAGGGGACCATCCGTCGTTTGCACGGTTTCATCATAGCCATGCCTCAGTGCATTGCCGAAAGTTTGGGCATCAGTGACCCATATCTCTGCCAAATTAGCGGCATTTCCGGTTGCCGTCCTGGTAGCATTAGTTGCTGAGGTAGGAACACCTCCGGCTGTGACAGGAACACCACTAGCAGCATTCCAGTTTGCCGCATCGCCCCAGTTACCCGGTCCATCTACAGTCTTTCTTATCCAGACCGAGGCTGCACCGGCTGAGCCGGCCAAACTTACAACCATTAACAATAAAATTAACTTTTTCATAAAACCTCTCCCTATTTAAAAAACATTAGAATATCAATATTTATCGCGCTTACAGAAAAAACCCTGCTGTGCGTTTACAGTCTAATTCGCTTGCGATGTTTATTGAGCAAGGGCCGTAATTTCCGCATCACTTAAGGCACGATCATAGATATTGACATCATCGAGCAAGCCATCATAAAAATAGTTGGGCGTCGTCCCTGAATATTTTTGTCCAAGCGAAAATAGATCGGTAGCAGCAATAGATGCCGTTGATGTAAAGCTCAGGGCCTGGCTGCCGTCGACGTAAATAGTAATTGCGTTAGCGCCATCATCGAGAACAAAGGCGATGTGATGCCATGTGTTGTCGATCACCGTTGCCGTTGTATTACGCCATACAGGCTCAGAATCTGCAAAACTAAGCGTGGCAGTACCGGCCTGGGTGCC
>SDBV01001444.1_pt1 | contig 35865 bp, 36 predicted proteins | sample 2277081 | NCBI WGS metagenome assembly SDBV01 (sample SAMN10402039, study PRJNA504765) | marine sediment metagenome | isolation source: marine sediment core GS10_PC15, 223 cmbsf | place: Arctic Ocean: Southern Knipovich Ridge | collected 2010 | reverse complement strand
TTGCTCCTTGAGGATTTACTTAAAGATTGGTTCCTTAAATTTGTTGTTCCGCAGCCTTTTTAGCCTTTACTTGATTAATATTATCAAGTGTATCTACGGCTATACACATCATTGCCGCCATTTTGTGGGGGGGCCAAAAGAACATTGGCTTCTTGGATAGCTTTTTCGCAAATTTGATTTAACTTATCGCCAAGCTCTACCGATAGTGCATCGACTTTTTTGGGAGTCATTCTTCTTCTAATATTCTTTTTCATAAATATGTCCTATAATTCGCCTACCACAGATAGCATCAACTTTAAATCTTTTTGAGAAGGATTAAATTGATTTGTAACCACTACACCAACAAAAATTACAAAATCTCCTTCAACAAAACCGTTGCTACCTATATCTGGCTTAATGTTGGTAAGAAAGCCAGTTTTACTCACGTAAAGCACGTCTCCTACATTAAAACTCAAGTTAACGTTTTCCATGCGGCCCGCATCTGTTACTTCACCAAAAGCAGCCACAGGAAGGTCTGCGCTTAACAAACCAATAAGACGGCCAACCGTAGTTTCATCAGTAACATCAACAGTAACAGCCTGGCCGCTGCTATTGGTGCATACTGGAGTACATTGAACTAGCAAGGTACCGCTAGCATTTTGATAAGTAGTTTGCAACTTCCTTGCTGGAATATTTTGAGAATTACTTCTATATAAAGGGCTATATGTCATATTTTACCTTAAATGATATACCATGCCATGCCATCCGTAACGAGCGTAAAAGACTCATATTGGACAGTAGTTTGTTGAGTATTGAAACCATCAATCTCTTCTATGCCGTTAGCCTGTAGAATCATGGCATTGGCAGTAGAGTCGATTTTCTTGAAGTAGAAAAGGTGTCCAACAGCCGATGCAGCAGGAGGCAACTGGAATATGATGTTACCGCTGCTAGCGTTGGCCAGAAGAACGTTATCGCCAAGAGCAACGCTGTAGTTGCTATTCTTAGTGGACACGGCCACAGGACCGCCAGCAGCATCGGTACCAGCAGAACCGGCAGGACCAGTTGGGCCGGGAGGTCCGGGAGGGCCTACGCCACCGGAGCCGCCGCCAGGACCGCCCGTAGCGTCAATGCGGAACTCAAGTACGTCTCCAACCACAAGGTCTTGGAGGATTTGAATTTGATTGGAAGCCGAACCAGCAGCGCCAACTTCTGCCCAATCTTCGCCAAGTTCAAGGTATTGGCCGTTGAGGTAAACTTCGAGAGCGCCGTTGCCTACAGTGTATTTCTGTGGCAGGTTGCCCATGCGAGAGTTGTTGGGAAGTGTAATGTCGGTACTAGACGAGATGGGTCCGTTTAGAGAAGTAGGAGGAGTTGCGCCAGAAGCAACGATATCAACGGTTTCATCGTAAGAAGGATCGTCTAGAAGCGAGGCAAGGTTCGCCATCGCTCTATCGAGTTCTTTGATGGCCAAAGTAAGGCTGTCGCCATCGTGGATGGCAAAGTTACCAAGTCCTGTACCGGCCCGGTTTACAACAAGTGCGAAGGGAGCGCCAACGTTGAAGTTTACGGCAGCAGAGCAAGAGCCTGCCGAAGTATTCGTGATCGTTACAGAGCTAACGCCAGCGGCAGCACTAAAATCGCCTGCATTGGTGCCATTAAGAAGAGCGGCAAGAGATGTAGCAAGCTGCGTGGCAGTCTGGCCAGTAGTTACGTCCCATTCTAGATAGTCTGTAACGAAAGGAACGTTGGGCTGAGTGCCAGTTCCGTCTTTGTTGATCCACACTGCATAGCGACGATAGTTGCCGCCAGAGTTGATTAGGAAGTATTCGTTAGAAGCAACAGTGGAGGCAGCACCAACCGTAGCGGTCTGAATCTCGGCAACAGAGCCTGGATTGAGAGCCGACACGTACATTGGTTCGGACGAAGACTCTAGAGGAGCGCCGATGTATTTAAGAGTTTCACGGCTGCTAAGGTCGGAGATTTCTTCCGATTCACCCTGTTCGATTTCGCCGCCAAGGAAGCGAATGTATACGCGAGGGATTACGCCGCCGTTATCAGAACGCAAGAATAGCCAGAAAACGTCTTGGCCCTCTGGAACAGCGTCTCTGCTTGCGATATAGATGTGACGAGAAGTGGAAGGAACAGGAGACGTTTGGTAAGAACCGAACGCATACATGGCGATTGCACCGGCAGGACCAGTAGAAGTGCCGCCAAAGTTCTCGGTAAGAGTTACCTGAGAAGACGAGTCAACGGATTGAATCTGGTAGTAGCCAGCGTGCGTGTCAGAGCCTAACTTAACGAAGTCGCCAGCCTGTAGTGGCGTGGTCCAAGAAACGGCGCCCACAGAAGTAACGATAGCGCTACCATTGGTGAATACGATGTTTGGTGCAATTTGAACGTCACGAACCAGCGTGATGTAAGCAGCTTGGTCATCGAGAAGTGTAATGTCTGTAGACGAAGGGTTTGCTACAAGTTTGTAGGAAAGCTGGGAACCCATGACACGAACGAAAATGTCATAGTTCCAGTTCATCCTACCGGCAGCGGTAGCAGAGTGGGCAATGTAGCCACGGCCCGTAATTACGGTATTGCCAAGGTCTTCGCGTAAGCTAGCAAGAGAGCCACCAGAGTTGAAGGAGTACCAATAGGTAGTACCTTTGATCTCCTTGAGGGCTGACATGATCGCATCAAACCAGTCCTTCATGGTGTACAACATCTTGTCGCCACCCTCGAAAGGATTTACTGCGTTGCTAGAAGATACTGGAGGATTTTCTACGCGGCCTTCGGATTGAGCAGTCCAAGGATAGGAGTAGAATGGGTTAGGAGTAGAGCGACCAGCAGTACCAAGTCGGAGTAGTAAGCGGCGGGCGTCTTGGATGGTTGTTACGTTGTTACCGGCATCGGTCGTAACAATCGCCACGGGCATTACGTTGGTTGCCCATGTGCTGGTCGTGATCTTGATACGGTAGCGCAGGATTTGAGCGCGTGGCGCTACCTTGGTAGTTTCGCTGTTGGTTGTAGGGTTCCAGATGTAAACCTGAGCAGCGGTAGTGTCATCAATGAAGCGTTCGTATTCAAGACCAACGTAATTGAGCGCATTGGGGGCGAAAGCACCGTCCACGATCGTATTGGTGGCGCTATTGAGTGTTTGTGGAGAGGTTCCGTTGGGCACCACAAGGAAAGTACCCGACTGACTGGATAGGCTATGAAGAATGGCCGCTGACGACACATTCATTTGGAGGCCGCTTGCGGCACCCCCAATTGCACCGGCCATAGCAAGGTCGAAACCCCTTAAAATATAGCCTTCGCCATTGCTCGTAATAAGAGCTTGAATTAATTGGTCAAAATCGTTAGACGCAGCAGATTCAATCGCTCTAACGTCTGGTACGTCTACGCGTTGTTGACTAATCCAATTGACTCGTCTTTGTACACCCATCGGGACACCCTTAAAAGAAAGCGCTTACTATAATAAGATTGTGGGGTTAGAAGTAGGACCAAACCCCCTTATTTCTAGGTATTTATCACGTTCCATGATAGGATCAATCTTAGAACTATACCCCTTACAGGAGATTGTGCCTTGGGTAAGTCAAGAAATGACCGTAGAGGTTTCACCCGTGAACAGAAATTACTCCATGAAAATCAAAGACTTAAGAAACAGTTGGCCCAATTACGTAAGCAGCTTGCTCGCGTAGACCTAGACCGCTACGAAAACATCAAAGAAATCATTCAGAAGCACTACCAGGACGAACGCGCCCAGGAAGGGCAGGACATTCTTGACCGTCTTAAGGAAGAATGGAAGTGCCGTGAATGTCAGAATGGCTACCTTGAGATTTTCACTTACAACAAGATGGGTAATACCTGGTATTACCGCGTGTGTAGCAACTCAAGTAACTGCAAACATCGAACCAAGCCGCAGCCATACAGTCCTGCTAACGTCAAGGGAATTCTAAAAAAGGTTTAACTCGGCTACCCAAGGCAGTGCGAGATTCGGAGCCGCCACCCGGAGAAATCCGGGGGCGGTAACGGTTAGTACACGTCCTTGAGTAATGCAACCAACGGATGATCGGGATTGTTGAAATACGCCGATAGAAGTTGGCCCATTCCGCCGAATTTCTTCTTCATTTTCCAGCGCACAGCTTTGCAGACTAGCTTGGTCAGGAAGCCATATTTCTCGCAGGCGAGAGCCATATGCGTGCGGAGGATATAGCCGTCATTATCGCTTCCGAACAAAAGTAGACTAAGCATAAAGAGCGACCAATAGAGCCACAGAATTGGGCATATTGGCTGGTTTGCAGCCATCTTCATGGTTCCGGTCACATCTAGGCGTCTGCCCAGCCAAGGGTTAACGTGGAACTTTCCTGGGTTTACGTTATTCCATACCCAATGAACTTTGCCTAGTTTCAAAACTTTCAAGATAGCATACGCGATCTTGTTGGTATTCAACTTGCTAGCATCGCTTTCGTCCACGCCATCGCAAGCGGTTTCTTTGCCGTATCGAAGAATTTCCTGTGCAAATCCTACACCAAGGAAAGAGTCTGCGCCCATAAGACCAAGATAGTCGTCGTGAGCTTCGTAGTCGCTGATCTTGGCTGGATTGCGTCTCATCAAGCCAGACTCAACGAAATTATTGCGGAATACCTGGATGAGAATTTTCTTTTTGTCATCAGTAAGTTGGCCGCTAGCTGCCAATCCCCAAACGTAGTGTGCCGTGAAAAGGATGCCATTCCCAGATGGAACATTGGGAACGTCCGTAATCATACCATATTGGTCGGTAAAGTCTTGAATCGTGTAAGTAGGCATTATTCCTCCTATTTTTAAGATTGCTTCTCGACGACAAAGGTAGTATACTATATCGAAGGAGTATTTATGGACTATGCAAGCATCGCATCGGTAGTAGCCAAAAAGGTGGGCGTTCCGTACTTTCTGCTACTGGCAATTTGCACGCACGAAAGCGGCGGTCTGAAAAACATTAAACTAGACAATGACATGGGCACGCCAAGTTATGGAGTTTGCATGGTAAAAAGCGGGACGGCCCAAATGTTCGGCTACAAGGGAACCGAAAAAGAACTGATGATCCCCAAGATCAACTTTACGGTGGCCGCAAAATACCTTAAATACCAATTGGATAGGTATGATAATAACTGGTGTAAGGCTACCGCAGCCTACAACTCGGGAACTTACTTTGAAAGCAAGAAAAAACCGGGGCAGCCAATCCCCATTAGTCTTCAATACATTGGCCGAGTAAAGGGCGAAATCGTGTACGAATATAGCTGGATGCTCGATTGCAAAGGTGATATAGTGATAAACAATGGACATTAAACGTAAAAAAATCTTCTTCACTTCTGATTGGCATGTTGGTCATGCGAACGTAATTCGTTTTGACAATCGCCCATTCAAAGACCTAGATCATATGCACCGCGTTCTAATCAACAATTACAACTCCTGTGTAGACGATGATTCGGTATGCTATTTTCTGGGAGATATGGGACTTTGCAAGTCCGAAATTGTAGAAAAAGTTGTAAAGCAACTGAATGGTACTAAGGTGCTAATCCTTGGAAATCACGACCGAAATGCGCATTCCATGTATAGCCAAGGCTTTGACGTAGTGCTGAATGCTGGCATTTTCTATATTGCCGATAAGCGGTTCTCTCTTTCACATTGCCCGCTGCCTGGTATTTACCGAGAAGACGTGTCCAATATGGCTAACGCCGAAAAGACCGACAACTGGCATGGAGAGCGTAAGAATCAAATGTTTACCTCTTATGACTACACTGTAGACTTCCATCTACACGGCCACATCCATTCTGGACCAGAAACCAAGGATATGAAGCCGCGCACTACTGATCGTCAGTTCGATGTAGGTGTTCGCGCAAATGGCTACCGCCCGGTGAGCATTAGCCAGATCGAGTCTTGGGCCGCAATCGAAACGCAGAAGAAAGCTAAACATCAAAAATAATGGTTATCATCACCTTCAAAGACGGATATTCTTTGGGGTTTGAGATGGCAACGTCAGCAAAAGAAAAAGCTCTAGTGAGCCGATTCAATAGCGGTTCCCTCAAGCCCTCGACCGTTTTGGATTTGAAGAGCAAGGGTTCCTACAAGATAGAGGAAATCCAAGCTATGGAGTATTGTCCCGTGAAGGTGGTCAAAAAGGAAGCGCCCCAGGAAGATGAAGACCTAAAAAAGTTCAAAGAAGCCGTCAATGGGTCTAAGAAACAAGACCACAGTGAAAAGCTCAGGGAATTTGAAAAGGTATTCGGAGACGCGCTGAAAAAGAAAGACTAAGACCTGTCTAGCGCCATCAGAGGAATCTGGCCCACAAAGTCGAAATTGAGCTTGTAGGTTGATTTTACGACCATAGTGTGAGTCTCGTGACTTACCTTGGCGTTGGGAATGAAGATGATATCTTCTCCAGAAGACCTATCCTGAATACGAATAGAAATGTAGGGCGAAGCTGCAATTTCTGTAAACAGAGGGCGAGCATCGACAGCCTGCAATCCACCGCTATATTTGATGCGCATACCATTCACCTTGCCGCGCACGGTGATCTTGGTTGTAGCGATCTCTTGGGGATACACCGCATCAATTCCGTAAATTTCTGTCTCACCATAGTCAATGTCAACAACCACACTCTGCGTAATTTTGTAGAGCTTGTTGTTGATATAGAACTTGATATGAGCGCCCGTAAGGACTACTGGTTTAGACATTATCTATTCCTCGCCGCTCTTAAGGCAGCAACAACGAACGAAATAGGTACACGAGGCTTAAAATTCTTAAGCGCTTCGGCAAACTCTTTTGCTGTAGGTACCTTTTTCATTATTCGCCCCAAATCACAGGATTCTCTGTGAACGCCGTTCCCCATTTGCCCAATCCAATATCGGAAGGGTAGAGGATAGTAAATACAATGTTGATACCCGTGGCAGCCACACTATTGATTAGGTCTTGAGCGTATAGTCTGCCGCTTACCACGTCCGTAATATAGAATGGATAATCGAGTCCATCTCCGCTGATGTTTGCGGGAGCCTTCTGAGCTACTAGCGCAACGTCAGTTCCACTTGGATGTATCTTCTTGATCGTATACGCAGGGCTAATCAAAAGCGAAGTAGATGAAGGACGGGCAATGTAAGGCACGGGGCCTTCTTGATGGCTGGTACCATATCCAATGATTAGATATCCTTCCGCGTCAGGGAATGTGGTAGCATCGGCCACTTGCACAACGCGAGACATGGAGCCATCCAAATTCTGAGCTAGGGTGGTGCCGATATCGCTCACCGTAAAAGGCTGCGACAAATCAAATATGTATGGGCCTTGCTGGTTTGGCAACAGCGATTGTGGATCAGAAGGATCGTGTAAATGCGCAGAGCCAATCCTGCCACGACGAATCACTTTTGTAGCCGCAGGTAAGAATACCTGTAGGACTTTAGATTGAGTTTGGTACACCGCAGCATACGAGAATCTACTGTTGAGCGTCTTCTTAACCGCCTTATAAAACAAGACTGCATCATCCGTTCCTTGAACTACGATGCCTGGTGTACCAAGTGGATTGAAAACTTCAAAGTAGGCTGTACCGGAAGGGCCGCCCTCAAAGGCAGTAATGGTATAGCTTCCTTCATTAGAAGAGGAAGCAAAACCGCCGCCAAAGATGTTTACGTAGTTGCCCACGTTTACTTTGCCGATTTGAGGGTTTGCTCCACCAGTCCAAGTGAAGCGCACTGCGCCGCCTGGCTGGAGAGATAGGGTCCATTGAGTGGACATGTTGCCACCAGCGCCTACTGGAGCGTCAAAAAGAAGTTGGTTCTGTGCTTTGCCGCCCAAGACGGTTACAGAAGAAGCTGGGCCGATAGTGTCCGACAGGATTTCTACATATGGGCCGTTGCCATCGTCTTTTGCGATAGCAGTGCCGGTGAGTCCCTGGTTTCTTAGGGACTTGGTAATGGCGTCTGCCACTTCCTGCGCTTTTGCGGCAGCGATGTTCTGGAAGTCTGCTGTAGCGAACTTGATGTGAACTGTGTCAGAGTCATCGAAATTGATGATAAGCTCGTCGCCATCTGCAAGGTCATATGGTTCAAATGCCTTGGAAGGGTTGCTTGCACGAACAAACTCATCTCCGAAAATGGAGTTGAGTAGTTGGTTAATCAAGTCCCTAACCTGCTTACGGTTCTTTACCTGAATACCGATCTCGCGGAATACGTCATCGGACAAACCTACCGCTGGGGGACGAGTAATGCCAGCCTCAGAAAGACGCTCATCCAAATAGCGACCGCCAGCCGTTACGATGTAAAGCTGATCGTTCACGGCCCTAACGCTATTGATTAGATAAGCGGCAGAGCCTTGAGCCAAAGCATAAAGAACGGCATCCGTATTCTTACCCTTGATGTAAGGGTTAAGATACGCTCGCAGTCGCTTATACTGTTCGTCTGTAGTGGTAATGGCCATTGATTACCTCTTAGGAACCAATCTGGCTTACGGAGATATCAAGGCTTGGATCAATGATCCTGGCCTTTTCGCCGGAAGCAATGGTGATTACGTCATGCGTTGTATCATACTGTGGACTACTAATTGTAACCGAGATGATGCCAGGGATAGATTCTACGGTGGCTACAATCGCGCTAATGGCGATGGACTGACCGATACCGTTCGAGTTGATGAGCGAGCTTACGTTCGTTCTCACCTGTTCTGCGATCTGGGCGAAAGGCACTCCCGTCTGGAGTCTTACGTTGATCGAAGTCGTAACACGACGAGTTAGAGGCTCACGGATGAAGATATCAGCACCGGCAGCGCCTACGCCTGGATATGTCTCAGAGTCACGGGCATCGCCGTAAATGATTCTGTTTGCTTCCGCAATCAAGCCCGTGTTGTAGCGGTAGCTATCAAGACCGTTCTTGATGAGCGTGCTAAAATTGAGCTTGTTGAGCGAGTCCATTTGAACCGAGGCAGACTCGTTGATCTTCTCAGATTGAGCGTTCGTATCGAATACGGCCACGTTTCTGGTGGCAGCGCCTGGCTGTAGGGCCACAAGAAGAATGTGCTTGTATCCGGTGTATACCTTCTCTTCTTGCACATATACTGCGGTTTCAAAACCGAGCAAGCTAGTTCCAATCTGAGAAGCGAGCGTACCTATCACAACAGCCGTGTCTCGGTCGATTACCGAGTCAATGATATAGGAACCAGCATTGGTGGAACCGAGCACGTTTCCAGTGATAACGAATTTATCCCACGCAACAGTAGCTTCGTATTCCTCAAATTGCATCTGAGGTCTGTGACACTCTAGCGTTCCAGTAACAAATACAGTACCTTGGTTTACAGCAGAAGGGTTAACGCATTCAATGAAAGTTCTTCGGCCCTCTTGAGTTACCAAGATAGAGAATGGGGCAGGAACGTTGAAGTTGCTAGCATCGTTGGTTTCAATATAGCCAGTCGTAGTTACTGTAGCTACAGAACCATTAGAAGAAGCCGAGAAATCAGCCGAGAAGCCATTTACAGCCAAAGCTAGCTTGGCGGCTACGTTAGAAGCGCTATCGCCGCTAAGAATAGCTACCTGAATGCCAGTTCCGCCTGGGGCTGGATCAGAGTTAGAACCGTTCACATTGAACCATACATAGTAGTTGGTAATGTTACCGGCACTGTTCATAAAGAAGTATTTGCCCGCCCCACCAATAGAGAACTGTGCGCCAGTAGGACAGGTGAACTGGGTAATTTGCTGGAGCTTAACGCCATTGCGAAGTACCATGAAATCGCCCTGGTTGCCAGAAGAGAAGTTGGTGCCAAAACGTACTACATCGCCCATTTTGGCGTTCTCAAGATGAGGTTCAGTTCCCACACCATTCCAGTTAACATACTGGGTATGATTGGTAGCGTTTACCTTGAAAGACGTTGTGGCATCAAAGCCAAGGCTAATGAGGTTGTCTACAAGAGTCACTTCTTCTTCGATTACGTCTGGGTTCTCGATCCATACGCTATTGTTGTAGCGACGAATTACGCGGAACTTGCCCTGATTGAGTACGGAGAAGGGAGAAGAAAGAATGATGTTATCGCCTTCCGATACTTCGCTAGAAGCAGTGAATTGACCGGCAGAGAAAGGCTGACCGGCGAGTGCAGAACCGCTAACAGTCACTACTGGAGTACCAGAGTAAGCTAGTGCGATGTTCGCGCTTGGCAATGTAGCCGTTACCGTCACAACGCTTCCATTGGCCGAAGCAGTTACGTTTGGAAGGGTTCCGATTACTGCGGCTAGGTTGGCAGCAGTATCCGTTTGTGTTGCGCCGATGGCAAAGTTCGTTCCCGCAACTAGGTTGGAAACACCCACAGTAAACGTGTCGCCTGCCGTAGAGTTGCCGGTAAACGTGAAGGTACCGAACGAGAACTCATTTACGGCTGCCGAGTTAAGGACGCGCATGTTGAGGCCATCGTCAGATACACCCGTTACTAGGAATGTACCGTTGTTGGCAGCTACTGGTAAGCCAGAAATCGTTACTAGGTCGCCAATAGATAGTTCGTTGAAGTTAGCATTGCCGCTAAGAATCGTTACCTGAGCATCATTGGTTCCAGAAACCTTGGCTACGTTTAGCGTACCGCCACCAGAATCGTTGAAGTTCAACGAAGTCTTGATGAATTGTGGATTGCCACCAATTCCGTTCCAGCTAATGCAAACTAGAGCGCCCTGCTTTTCAACCCTAAAGGTCAAACCGCGAGTGCGAAGATGGTGTCGTGGCTTGCCAAAGTAGCGCTGGGTAAGAGTACGACCAAGGAGCTTAACTGTGGACTTACCGACAGATGGGCTATTGCCAACAAGCGTGATGCTGGTATTGGAGTTGAATAGAGCGTCTTTTCTCTGTTGAGTAGAAGCTGTGAGCTTAAACCACTGATCGGAGTGTACGCCTTGGGACGAAATCTTGTCCATCGAAACCAGAGCAAGCTGGTTGTCTAGACGAATAGCAGAATCTAGAACTGGAACCTGGTAATCGTTTCCAAGACCGCCGATGATCTGGATAGAACCGTCAGAACCGAGCGTATCGGTGGCAATCTCTAGGCGGCTGCCTCGTTCGGCTAGGTTCACGGTAGCAACCGTGGTCAAGCCAGTTACTGCGAGCACGGAAATGAGTCTCATTACCTGATCTTGGGTAGTAGGTACTAGGCGCACTTCTTCGCTATTGTTGAAGGCATATCCAACATCGCTGGAAAGAGCGAGGGGACGCTTGAAGGTAAAGTTTGGCGAACCACCAAGGTTGCTGGAAGCAATCCAATTAATACCGTCCTTAAGCTGAACGCTATTGTAGGTGAAATTGCTATCCTCAAAGGTAGAGAATTGGATTACACCATTTCCACTTACACCGCCATCGTTTACTAGGGTGGCAGAGAAGTAATCAGCCAAGTTCGCAGCAACGTAAGCCTGGATAGCGGCGGCAGTCGTGGCACTAGACTGGTAGAAGTTGATCTGACCAGAAACAAGTGTGGACTTGTTCGATTCGGCTACGGCTACGCCGGTAGGTCTTTGAACCGTGAAGCTGGTAGCTGTAGGCGTGAAACCTGCTTGAGTAGAAACCCTGAAAATACCAGTGTTAGCTGGACTGAACTCGGTCAAATTACCGATGTTAACGTATTCGCCGCCAACAAGCGTTAGAGCAGGAGCGGTGCCGGTTCCGTTCCAAGTATAGGTTACTTGGTCTACGCCAGCAACGGGGTTATTGGAAACGATGGTTACGTTCCATTCCGTAGTTCCATCAATGGACGAATTTACAGTAGCGCCGGATTGTAGGGAAATGCGGATATCTACGGTAGAATCAATTTCTACGGAACTAGCGATGGCAGCATTTGGACCGCCTGGATATACGTATCCTACGGTGATCTTTTCGCCGCTTCTACCCCATTTTGCCGATCTATAGAGAATGGCAGTCTGGGAAGCCTGATGCTTAAGCACCTTCTTGGCTTGCATCATTACCTTGAAGTTCGAGAAGTCGAACGAACCAAAGTTAGAGGCAAAGATCGTGGAAGGACCAGAATCAACGTCATATGCGTTGAAGTTATTGGGGTTGTTTACGACCGTGATATTGGTAATAGCGCGGCGATAGAAGGGTACTTCAAACGACTTGGAAGTAGTATCGCCATCCACTACGATTACGGCGGTATCGGCAGAACCGAAATCAAGGGGGTTAGCCAGGAAGAAACGATCATTGACGCGGAGGCGACGAATCACAGGTTCAGATGCTAGGTCTAGCGTAGAACCGGAAATGTCGTCAATTTGGGTAAGCTCACCATAGGGTTGCGCATCTTTGATGGCACCATAAGGATGTAGGGGCGAGATCAACTCGTTGGGATCGCGGGAAGCTAGGCTTACAGCCGTGTTCACGGAAGTTACGAAGCTATCTGGAGGATTAGCGAAAGCATCAGAGGAGAAAGCCGAGTGAACGAACAAAGGAAGTTCGCCCTCTTGCTCTTGGCTGTCGTAGAAGGAAATGAGAGAGTCTTTGCTGGTATCCGAGGAACCGGCCTGTAGATTGAGTAGTTTACCCTGAGCGTCAGAGGTAACGATAAAGAGCGAACCACTGGTGTTCTTGGTCTTACTCATCACAACCAAGAATTCCTCTTCTAGAACGCTGAAAGAAAGCTCTTCGGTTTGGGCTTGTAGAACCTGAGCGATTTGGTCTAGCGTCAAGTTGCCAGAAGATACTTTGAACTTTTGTGGAGCGAGAACGCTTCTTAGCACAACGAAACCGTCCGAGAATAGAATGCCACTTTCAACAACCGCAGAGGCGTATTCGGAAGCGGTAACTATTATATCGAGGGTAGTGCTGGTAACTGCGTTTACGCGACCTTCAAGCCTATTGCCCGCACTTAGCTCTGCCGACCAAATGATAACGTAGTCGCCTACCTGAACAGTAGAGAAAGCGTTAGCAACGGCGGAAGTATAGCGCACGGTGTTTGTGGCAGGCTTAGAAACGTTCAGTACAGTATTGCCCGCAACGCCGGTAGGAACTAGAGCGCCAGCGGCATCAATCAAAATCCAAGTATGGGCATCTGCGGAGAATGCGATACTACCAGCGGGAATGGCCGCACTTTCTACGCGAGCTTCCGTTTGATCGGTACCAATTTCGAGTTTGTCTCCCAAAACAAGTGGCACGGCAAGCTCGAATTGAGCGGTGTTTCTATCAAGCGTAAAGTCGGAAGTCTTGCCTTGAGAGCTAAGTCCGAGAAGAGACGAGAACATGCCCTTGTTAACAAGGGTAGAGCTACCGTCAATTACGATCTTTGCGCGGTTCGCCGTTCCAAGGTTGGAGGACAACTTGATCTGTTGACCAACAACGGCGGCGGTTACGCCAGTCAGCTTGTTGTTGAATACTTCAACCCACGAATCTAGGGAGTTAGTGGCTGATACGCTGGTGTAAAGTCCGGTTGCGATGAAATCGGCATCGTTGATCGTATACGTGATAGCCGCAGTGCCGTCTACGGATAGAATCAAGGTATCGCCGTTGGAAATGGCTGGCGACCAGAGCGACTGTTCTTGGGTGAACAAGGAAGCGCTTCTACCATCTTTAGATAGGGGAATTTTATTCTTGTAAGGACGTAGCGTTTGCACTTCGTTAGAAGGAAGGCCCATTTGTGCGGCTGCGTCTCTTCCGCTTGTGGTAGGAGTAGCGATCTTGAGCGTATCGTTCGTATTGGCTTTAGCACGGAATACGGCGAATTGACCGCCACCAGCGGTCGTAGCTTCAAAGCCAAGGCTTGTATCAGCATTGACGCTTGCACTTACTTCGTAAGCGGTAGCGCCTCCTGGAGAGCGGAAGTCAGTATTAGAAAAAGTGTGTTGATAGGTCTGTTCGCCTACGGTAATGGCTAGCGTGTCGCCGCCAATTAAGTCAAATGGAGCGGAAAGCGTAGATTGTAGGAAAGCCTTAGCCACAGGAGCTTGTCGTCCACCAGTAGCAAGCTGGAAGAACTGTTCGCCGCCTAGAGCGCTATCTACGATAGATTCCAAGCCAACGCCAGCGGTTTTAGCTTCATAGCCAGTTCCGTCGTCCACGAAAAGTACGGCACCGTCCGAGTTTAAGACAAGATCAGAGCTTACAATGGTAGATTGTTCATCCGAGGGAGTAGCTCCGATTACAGCAGCTTTCACTGCCGTAGCGGTACCGAGGCCACGAGAAGCGATTGCGTTCTTAATGCGAACACGAAGTTCATCATCTGTTTCGCTATCGCGGCCAGTAGTAAATGGAAGGGCGTTCGTTACGGTAGCGCCAGAAAATGGAGGCGTAGGTAGAACCTTAATAGCTCCACGGGGAGCGTTACCGGCAGCGCCAGGATTAAGGGCGGTGATTTGTACGTTGTCTACTTCCACTTCACCATCTAGGATAACGGCGGCGGCAGTAACGGTGTACTGAATGTCTGGGCTAGAACCTACGGCGGGAGAAATGACCAGCGTATTAACTGGAATGTTTCTGTTGCCACCTTGGGCAAGGATTACCGATTCACCAACGTTGTGGAACTTGGTAGTAGGAGCCGAAAGGTTGATAATGAAGTAGCTGCCGCTAGGAGTAATCGAAGTATAAGGAATTGGGCCTTCGATGTTTGGCGTGCCGCGACCGATGTAGACGGAGCCAGAAGCTGTCCAGCCGGTGGTATCAGACACTTTAATAGCGGTCGAACCAATGTTTGGGGGGTTTGCGCCCGCATATACCTTGGTAGACTTCTTGGTGAAGCTGGTATCAATAATGGTAACTAGACCACTGGATACCTTGGCGGTAATAGGCGTTACATTGTTTTCCAGGGCAAGACGCTTGAGAGCATCGCCTTTGGCGCGGTCTACAGAGAAGTCCCTGAGAATCTGGAACACGTCACCGGATGCACGAGCAACGGCAAGAGCTACGGTCGAAAAGAACGTGGTTACAGCCGAACCTACGTTAAAATCGTTGATACCTAGCCTAGAGGCGTAGGTAGAAAGCATATCAGAGTTGATTTGCTCGTAACTCTTGGGTTGTGGTAAACCTGATGTGGGTATATCAGCCATTATAGCTCCGGTATCTATAAAGATTCAGGGTTTGCGCCTACTGAGTTATATCATTACGCCACGGCTGGCAATTCAAAATTCACAGGAAAAACACCGCTTTGGCCAGCAAGCATAACTCCCATGTTAATTGACATGGTTGGTCCGTTAAGGCGAATTTGAAGGCTGTCAAGTCCTTGAAATCTTGGGTCTTCTTCGATTAGCTTGTGGATAGAATTGTAGATTTCATTGATAGTAATGTCCGAATTCATTATTCCTGGCTTTAGACCAAGACCGAACTCTGGATTGGTAATCAGCCTGCCCTTTGGCGTACTTAGCTTGATTTTGAGCGCCTGGATGATATTCGTCATCCCTGCCGCATATCTAAAGTCACCGTAGTTGTTTACGGCCAAGTCGCCCTTATCTGTAAGGAGCAAATCTACCTTGCTCAAGCCGACAAGTGGATCGGACTGAGTGGAGGAGGGAATTACGACATTTTCATCGGCAGGAGCAGGTAGATCGCTAGGAATGAAAATCTTTTGTTGACTATTTACAGTACCTGGCAGATAAGCCTGTAGAAAGGCGCTGTCAGCGGTAGTGTAATTGTCCAAATTTGCCGCACCGTCCATAGTGATTAGGAATGAGGTATCGGACAGACGTTCAATGTCCAAAATTAGACGAGCGCTTGGCGTTTGAGTAGAACTCATTAGGATTACACGCTGGCCGATATAGAGATTCTCGTCAGTCGAAATGGTAATTTGGCGTCCGGTCGCATTGGAAAGAAGTGGCAATTGGAAGCCATTCTCATCAATGTATGGGTCGCGTAGGTTATTTAGCGTAGCAATTTCAAGCCAGCGCTGTGCGTCTCCTAGATAACGGAGGGCGATCTCTTCAATCGTAAGACCAAAGGGAACTGGTGCAAGAACTTTGCTAGTAGTGGTAGTGAAGGGAATGCCAGAAAGATCGGCAAGACCGGCCACATAGTCCATATTTGTTTGACGATTAGCGTCATCAATATCGGTCGTAGCAGTCAAAATATCGTATGCTTGGACAGTCTCATAGAGCTTGGCTAAGATATCGTACTCGTCCATTGTCATTGGAGCAATGCGCGTCTTTGGAGCAGGAAGTCCGTAGATTTGGTTGTAATACGCATCGCCAGCGCCGAAGTTGTTTCCTAGCTGGAAAGCTAGGTCTTGAATCACAGCCCTGAAACTTTTCAAATTGTCCACGGTAATTTGGCGAGCTTCGTTTAGAACCTCGTCGATAGCGTTTTGTTGGGCATCCGTCAGCGTAAGGCTAGACACAGGAACCTGATTCATCAAATCAAAGTTTCTCTCTGGTTGAGAGAAGATATTGTTGGCAGGATCAATAGACTGAGCAACCTTGGCTGCATTTCCTAACTGACCGCCAGCAACGGCATTCAGGCTCAAGCCTTCTGCCAAAGCTACACTGGCCACAACTGCTGCCAGGGCAGCGCGAACGTTGGGGTCGCTAGAATTGCCAGAAATAGAGTCCTTTAGAATATTCATGGACTGTTTGATAGAACTGGCGTAGTCTCGCTGAATCTGAAATGGCAAATCTGCCACGGTGATGGCAACGCCCGCCAAGTCCTTTACTAGCAAAGACGATTGACGCAGAACATCGAGTGGTTTGTCCACATCAGAGCGCACAGCACCAATAAGGTCTACCGCGGCAGCCGTAGTGCTACGTGCTTCATCAAGAACACTGAGAATACGCTGCAAAATGCCGGGAGAAATGGATTGAATATCTGGGGCGGTAGGCGAAATCTTCTCTTGAAGATCAATACGTCTCCAAGCCTTGAACTGCATGGAGTATTGAACTTCCATAGGCTTGTTAGCCGACTGTTGCCAAACGAAAGGCATTGGCGTTACAATATAAGAAGTATTCTGCTTTGGAATGTCAAAGATGAGTCTCCAACCAGAATTGGCTGGGTTCTTCTTAGCTTCCGCATATTGTTCCAAGAACTGCTGTAGGGCTTGTGCCTGATAGAAGCCAGTAGAAGTCGCACCTTGAGGAGACGTTTCTGGACGCTTCACGGTAGGCTTATTGGAGGGATGGCCAGTAGTTGCGGCATTGATTACACGGTTGACTTGACCAAGAAGGTTGTCAAAGGCTTCAATAGTTCCACCAAAGATGGATTGCAAGATCGTGGGGCTTTGTGGAGGCTGAGTAATGGACTGTCTGTAAGGCCATACGCCCATAGTTCCGCTAGCGGATACCAGCTTGAATTTTACGCCATTGTGCTCTTCCAATACGCCGCGAAGTGTGGCGGTAGTGTTGATGGCATACTGGTCCGTAATACTAAGCTGCTGTGGGCTAATAGGAAGCGTAAAGACCCATTGCTTGCCGAGAGGCTCAAACGCAACGATGGCGTTGTCCTTGCCGCCAGTAACGGTTACTTGGGTAGTTGGTGTGCCATTAACGATTTTATTGCTTTTCTTAGTATCAATTACAAGCAGGCGGTAGGGGAATAGTTGATCCCAGCGATCAGGCTTAATAGCGATAAATGGATAGAATCGGCTGCCCACATTTTGCCAGGGCAAGCTAGATACTTGTTTTACTTGAGAATTTCCCGTTAGGGACGACAAAGAAATGCCAGAAAAGTCTGTGGGAACCTTGATGTTACCCAAATCTGGAACGTTTTCAGACCTTTGCGTTATGCCAAGATTGTCTAAGCCCATTTAATTTCCCTCTAAAAGAAAGATTGTGGGGTAGCGTTTTCCCTAAAAATGGTATATCATTGAGGTATGAAATACGTAGCCCAAGCGCTCATCTCTATTCAAATCGGACTTTTCATCCTTCTAAGCCTAGCTCTCTTCCATTCCTGCGAAGATGAGCAACATCGTAAAACCAAGCCTCACAAGGACATTGGCCCAGAATTTAGGGAACTAACCAAAGAATATCTGCAACTTAGTTCAGATCACGGAATCTACCACAACCGCCTAGTTCCGATTGGCCTGGTGGATTTGAGCTTCGACTACCCAACAATCGGCACTTGCTGGCTGTACGAACATCACCGAGATATTGACATTGACTCTACGTATTGGAAGAAAGCCTCGCCGCTTGGCAAAAAGATGCTAACTTTCCATGAAATGTCGCATTGCTATTGCGGAAGAGGACACGACTACGGACCCAAAGCGGAATTCAACTATTCCTCTGGCTTCACCGCCATCTTCAATAAAATTCTGGTAATCAATAAAGACAAGGCGCACGGGTACTACAAGGATGGATGCCCTCTAAGTATCATGTATCCGACCACGGTAGCCGATGCTTGCTATTCGACTCATTACAACGATTACATCAAAGAAATGTTCAACAATTGCAAGGCTTACTGATGAAAGTAATGAGAAAAAACAGAACCAAATCAGACTGCGGGCTAATCGCAACATTCAATGCCGCAAGCTGGTGCAAACGCAACATCCCATATAACCGTATCAAAACAGTCGCCTCCGACTGGTTCGGCTACGGAGAAGGGCGAGGAATGTTGCTCCCTGAACTACCTAATTTATTGAAAAAACTAAGAATTCCATTCTCGGAAGTCAAAAAGAACCCCCTTGAAATTCAAGAAGAAATTTATTCCGGCAAAGCCTTCGTTATAGGATATAAACAGACTGGGGAAGATTTTGGCCACGCTATCTTGGTCTTGAGAGATAAGCACGGCAAGATCGCAACTTTAAACGCAGAAGAAGGCTTTACGTGGAACCATTTTGCTGCCGAAATAGAAGCTGGTGGAATGGAGTCTATCGTGATGCTAGAACTGCCTCGTAGGTAGTATGCTAACGTCAGATCAAGCAAAAGTTATTACGGAAGTCTATCGCCGTTTTTTGGACAGCGAACATCAAAGAGAATGGGACGATTTGGACGAACAACTAGAAATGTCCGAATGGCTCAACACCGAAGAACTCACCAAAGAGGCTGAGATTCTTATGATGAATCATAAGGACGCCAAACCACGCTGTAAATTGAATCACGCCGAAAAAGACTGTTTTGTTCCGGTAATCATCGAAGCAGTATCGCACATCCTCAGCCTGTACCACGAAACAGGGTACATGAGTCCTCGCAATAAATACGTGCTACAATATTATCTTGCCCTAACCGGAACGGGCTTCATTGTCTTAGACTAAGACTTTGTACAATCTTGCATTGTCGGTGGTTCTGTACTTTTGAGGAACGATATCGTTCAGAGTAACAGCATTTCCATTGACCGACTTTACCGCCCTAAGCAATTCTTCCTGTCCTTGCGAGGCCACATAAACGGTGTCTCCAGCAGACAAAAAGCTAGTATCCACAAGATGGACGATTGGCGTTCCATTTGCAGGCGCACCGAACTTGCTGGCCCTAAGAACGCTTTCATAGATATTCTTAGTGTCAATCAGAGTAGTCTTAATACCGTCTTGCGCCACAGAAGCGCCGTTAAGCTGGGCCAATTGAGTTAGGGAGCCACCGAGAGTATTCAGACGTAAGTTGATGAAGGAATAGCGCTGACCATATAGGCCGCTGCTTGATGTAATAGCGCCTGTGCTTACATCCTGAACGATAGAGCCTAGAACAGTGCTTAGTTGGCTCACTCGGGTACCAATGAAGGTCAGTCTGTTGTTCAGGGCAGCTTGTAGTGCAGCCAACTGAGTCGAGTGTAGCTTGGTAGGTGCGAGTAAATTGGAATCATATCCATTAAACCCAGCGCAGGTCGTTTGGCCGTGAGCAGTGTTGAAGTCAACGTATGCCAACCACGCATTTAGGGCAGGAATGATTACCGTGTTGATATTGCTGATAGCAGCATTGTTGTTGGCTTGTCTACCCGCATCCGTATCGTTCGTTACGATCGAAGCAACTTCCGTGTTCAGGAAGGCGATTAAGTTATTGACCGCTGTGACAATATTGGACTTAAGCGTTTGAACGGCAGGGTATGGAACGATTGCGTCCGGGCCTGGAGTCCAGATACCACTGTTGGCAACGCAACTCGCTTGATCGGTATACTGGGTAAGACTACACGTTCCGGTGGCCGTACACTGCTGGCCCGTTGTATTCTGAATATCCGTAAAACCACTAGCAGAAGTGATGTAACCAGTGATGATACCGATTAAGTCTTGCTCTTTTGTAATCGTGGTATACGATTCGCTATAGTTCTTACCAATCGCGTAGGTCAGCGCAAATGGAGGGAACTTGGTCCACACATTGTTTGCGGAAGCCAAACTAGGGACGGAAACGGTAGGATCGTTAGGGAAGAAATGGTTCTGTAGCTTTCTATTGGCAGAATCAAGGAAATCCTGTTCCACAATAGAAGTGTGCTGTTGTCCGGTCAAATAGTTATACTCAGGATGGTAAGCATCCACCAAAGCATTGACTGGCGTAAATAGGTTCTTGTTCGCCGTATCTAGCGCCTGTATTTGTGCCGCTTGAGCATTGATCTGATTTTGAGCTTGAGTAACGCCGTTGATTTCTTGGCCAATGCCAATGACTTTCAGCGAGATTGCAAGCCTGTCACTTTGAGATAGTGGCATTACTGTATCCTCAATGGCCAGATGCGAGTGTTCGACATGCAACGCATGGCATCCATAGCTTCCGCTTTGTTCCCTGTCTTGTAAAGCCTAAGAAGGTCGCTCATCACTTTATGGTAAACGCCGTCTACGATTTTCCCAGAAAAAGCACATTTCCCTCTATATACGAAAAATTCAGTGTCGATCTGAATAAGGAAAGAATCTTCTTCTACCTTCAAAACTTCGTCTATAGACATAGTTACGAACGGATTCTTTTCCCTAGATTTTCTCATAAATCTACACCAAAGACCTGAATAGAAGGATGGTGGCAAGATCATAAATTGTGTGGCACGCCATGACCGTCCCAACGCCGTATTTTCTGCCAGCATTTACCGCAAAAGGAATGTAGAAGCTGATGAAGATGGCAGCTAGCGTTCCCTGATATGTGTGCCCTAAGCCAAATGATACCATAATGAAGGCCATCATAAGGTATTCGATCAGCTTCGCATACTTTTGGCCTGCCAACAGTACGCTGGTCAAGATGATTGGGAGAGTGTGCATCGCGTCTTCCCAGAAAACGAATAGGGTTCCCTGCCAAGGCACTTGAAGCATTGGTGCGAGGTTGTCCTTTAGCTGCTTTTCTAGGACAGGATTTGACATGGCGATTTTGAACGTGACAAACCTGATTAGACTTACCGCGCACATGAAGCCTACAAATTTTAGGACTGCCTTTTTGTCGATCCTTAGAAGGTCTTTATAGCCAGAAGCGATGGTTGCGCAAACCATCGTAGCTCCAGCAATCCAAAAAGGAAGTAGATTAGCCGCCATTGTTTTGAAATCCATTATTTATCCCACCTATTGCGCGAAAACTTGCGTGGCAAAACCCGAAATAGCCATGCTGAGCACTGGAGCGCCCAAGTTGCCTATTCCAAAAATTTGACTAGTCAAAAGTAGAACTGGCTGTCCACCATTCCCGCCTAATTGCGTAATACCGTCCATTACGATAATACTGGACTTTATCTTAGCCATGCTTTCAGCTTCAACGGTGAATTGAGCACCGCTTAATTTGATATCAGAATCTGCCGTTACTTCCAGAGACTGACACGATAAACTGGCACTGCCGGACGCTTTGGCCAGTAGCTGTTGACATTCTAGGTTAAAATCCTTCCCTGCTTTGATTGTAACACCCTCAGTGGCCGAAACCAAATAGTTTTTCTTGGTGGTGTTGGAAATATCGTCGTCGGCAGTGAGACTGGCCTTACCAGACTTGTCTAGTCGGTGAGTAATTGTCTTATGATCTACTTGAAAAGAACCATCCTTCTCGATTTTTACGGTTGTGTTGCCCTGGCTAGAATCTGTAGGCTGTCCATCATTGTCTGTAGCGCCCTTGAAGGTCAAGGTGCAGCTACCATCTGACTCAACTTTTACGTTTACGCCGTTAAACTCACCTTCAAGATGTGGTCCCTCATCTTTTAGCGTAGTTTTTCGGTCAGGATGAGTCAAAGCGCCTACGATAATGCCCTTGTCGGCCATTCCGTCGAGACAAAGAAGCAGCACAACAGCGCCGTTCTGACCTTTTAGCTCAAGAGAAGCACCTTTTCTGGTCTTTTTCTTCACTTTTCTAAGAGACTTCTCAAAAAAGTCAGCTACAGAGCCAAGTCCTTCGGAGGACATGCAGTTTCTGTACAAAATAGTGGTTGCACCACGGTCTTCGTTCTGTTCGATTACGACAACATCGTATTCGGTAGTCAATTTCGATCTGTTTCTGTCATCGTTGACAGGGTAAGTCTCTTTGACAACACCGATTTTCAGGGCAAAGTTGTTGTAACTCTTCTTGAAGCCGCCCTTTTCAGCACCAGCGTTATCGCCAAGAAGACCATGAGGAAGTACCGCACCATTTCCAAGGAAGTTGTCATCCATTAGTCATTCCCCTTAGATGGTTTCTGCCTGACTATATTGCCATTAGGCTGCGTAAATGGTTTGCTTGGAGACTCTGGTTCGTCCAAACTTTGATTTCTGTAATGCACATCCTGGCTTTCCGACACGCCTGGAAGGATTTGGTTGCCATTCCAATCAACATTGCGCTCGTCATTGGCGTTGGTGTAGGTCATTTCAGGGTACTTAGTACCTTGAGAGCTACTTTCCACGCTCAAGCCGCTGCTCAAATTGATGGTGGTGCGGAAAACTTTTCTGCCATCGCCTACGGAGATGCTACAAGCGTGAGTAATCTGCTCAATGTGGTATACGATACCGTCAAACTCCAGGTTGTCGCCCACCGCAATTGGGTCCACTAAACCGGCACAGAACAAAGTTCCATTGAATTTTAGGTGTCCACCGATAAGCGCATCGCCCATGATCTTGGCCCAAAAGGGACTGCGATATGCTTTGCTGACTGTGGTAGGTTCGTCAAACTGTGTAGTTACAATGTATGGACGCAATCCGCTACGCTGCACATCATCAATATCATAGACATAGTTGCCTTGAGCGATTTCTTGCGCAATATCGGAACCCGCAACACCAAGACTAGACCTTCCGAAGTATTGTACGAAATTGACTCGGGCTGCTTCATCTCTGCCGATATCCTGGTCGATTACAAGGGCAGGACTGATCTTCCAACGGGGAAGGTTCATAAATCTAGTAACCGTGTAGTTGCCGTTTGCGAAGTCTTCTGTAGTAAAAGGAACCTGCCTAAACACAAGGGTAGGCATGACTCTATTAGTAGGAGTTACGCGGAAACAGGTGTAAAGCTCGTTTAGAGGAGCATTGGTGTATTGATTCAGGATTGCCCAGGTCTTTACTTGGTTCCAGTATTCTGGCTTCACAAGCGAATCACCCTGGCATGGAGTTCCTGTGTATCTAAAGTTCCCAAATTTAGACACCAATCCTTGTGGGTTCATGCCGCCGCCAAGACTCTGCGCAGAGCCAGAAGCATAAGACTGAATACCGAACAAGTAGGAATAAATATCTTTGGCAGCCTTGGCTCCGGTAATTCCCAGAAGGTTGCCTACTAGCTGAGGAATGAAGAAATGTACGTTAGGACTTTTTACGGTTCCATTTTTGTCGGTCCTGCCCTGTTCGCTGATACCAGTGCCGATTAGACTTTGAATCAGAACAGCCAGAATGTCCTGAACGTTTACTAGGCCCTTCTCATTTACTAGACTAGCCCAATCATTACCAATATAGCTGGCAAACAATAGCTGATTATTCTGGTCTTGGGCTTCCAGCAAGTAAGGATTGAAATAGATGGTATTGTTGAATTCTGTGAACGCATAGCCATTGATGCGCACTAGCACAATCTTGGTTCCAGTATTTGGATCGGTCGTAATTACCCTGCGAACACCCTGTACCTTGAAAATGCCTTTAAAGCCATCCTTTACTCCATTGATAGCTTTTCTGGCTCTGGCCTGATCTGCTACACGGCGAGCGTCATCTAGCCAGTTAAGCATGTTGACGAATACGAAATCCCCTGGAGCTACAGAAGCTAGATAGTTCACATCAGTCTGAACCAAAGTGGCGCTCATAGAAGGCGTAAGAGAGCCTTTGCTTGTAGTCACATTAAGCTGAATACAGTCGTTCTCAACAACCAAAGGATCGCGCACTTCAGTAGCGCTTACGGTCTTCGTTCTGTGAGTATCGCGGTTTTCCCAGCGCACAAACGAAAGCACCCACGCAGGACTGGTCTGGTGAATTAGATTATCTTCACCGCCGCCAGACCCGTTTGGATTGATCTTGAATGTGTAAGCATTGTTGTTAGCCATTACTTAGCTTGCTTTCCTGCTTGAGTTTGATTCGGTCCCTGATTCTTGAAGAAGTCTTGTTGCTTCTTCAAAATGTCTTGAATCGTGTTCAAAGTTTCTGCGTTCTTGTTGTTTCGGCTATTGTCTAGGGCTTGCATCATGGCCGCATTCATTTCCCTGATCTGGTCATTGAATAGGGCGGCAGTCTCGGCAGCCTTCTTCATGCTACCGCTCATCTCATTGAAATTCTTAAGTACGGTACCAGAATCAGCGGCCATAGCCTTAACGGTGGTATCTTCCATCCTACCAGTCTCTGTTCCGCCAGCCAACTTAGCTTGGATAAGCTCTTCTGGGCTTGGGGTTGGAGGACCATACGCTCCTGGCGTAGAAGTTGGAGGAACTTTGCCAACAGTACCGGAAGCAAAGGAGAAAGCCTCACGAGAACCTTTGTAACCTAGTTCGGTACTCTGATAAGCGGCTAGCTTATAGAAATCTTGACGAACATCCTGTGGCAATTGATCTATATTGTCTTCTGTAACTTGGCCAATACCAAGACTCTTCATGCGCGAGCGCAGGCGATCTCTAATTGAATCTGCTTCTCTGAATCTGCTTACAGCGCCCTGATTGATGTTGGAAATGCGCTTAACCAAATCTTGAGGAGACATTCCTAATTGGTCAGCAGCACCCTTAACAAGAACATTGCTTTCATTAAGCTGTTCTTCTGGGATTTGCATGAGAGCTTGCTTCTCAATAGTAGAGAGATTTTTCAGTTTCTCGTCTCTCATAAAGCCAGCCGCACGCATAACACCGCGAGGGCCTGTTACGGCGCTAGAAATTTGCTGGTATTGCTCATACGCAGTCTTGGCAGCTTCAATACCTTTAGTGGTAGGTTCTGCCATAAATCTGCCGAAACCGCCCGAAATGCGCTCAAAGTCTTCTGCGCCCTGGGCACCGGAACGAGAGATGATCTCTGCGGCAGCCTGAGTGAACTTTCTGTTCTCTTCGGCAAACTTACTATCGTCTAAGCCGAGCTTCATACCTTCTGCAAGGATTTTGATGGTAGCTTGCTTGGTAGATTCGCCACCACCTACGCCACCAGAAATGGTTCCCATTACTTGGGCAGCATTGGTAAGGTCTGCGTTTCTTTGTAGTTGCAAACCAAACACAGATTCGCGCGCCGCTCTGGTAGAACCGCCAGCAGAAAGGATGCCACCAGACATTTCGAGGCCCATCTCTGGAGTAAAGCCAGCCCCAATGGACTTGCTCATAAAGCCACCAGGACCGTAGAAGCCTTGGTTGTTAAGGCCCATAGAGCGCTGAGCCTGTAGATTGCGCATGAAGTTCTGTTCGTACTCTTGAACAGCCGCAGTCTTAAATGGATTTTGCTTCTTTTGAGCCTCAAGGATATTTCCGTAATCATCCACTAGCTGTTCGGCAAGCATTGACTGATAACGCTTGTCAGCTTCCTTGGAGAAAGGACTCATAAGCAGAGAACGTTGGCGTTCATTGCCAAACAAGTTCATCATGCCCTTACCGGCAGCCATTACGCCGGGCAGAGCACCGGCAGCAGCACCAGCGGCAGTACCAACGATTGGTAAAGCGGAACCTACTCCAGCGCCAATAGAACCGCCCTTAGCAGCCAGTAGACCGCCGCCAGCGATCATTCCAAGATTTCCCGCTAAGCCCAACTTGTCAGCAAGCTGATTGGCAGAAAGGTTCTGTAGAGCCATTTGAGCGGCCCTTGCACGCTCTTGGCCAAAGTTCATCTCGAAGGCCGTGCGACGACCATAGATATTTGAAACATCCCTACCCATTGTGCCTTGAACGGCGTTACCAGTAGAGATATCTGTTCTACCACCCTGAGTGGCAATGTCTCGATAGATTTCTGCGCCTCTGTTGAGAAGATAACCGCCACTAGACAAGAAGCCGCCCAAACCGGCAATCATTCCACCTGCGCCCATTCCGCCCAACATGCGACCGCCAGCGGTCATAGCGCCGCCGATACCGCCGCCCTGATAGGCTTGAAGAAGGCGAGCAATGCCCTGTGGCTTTGAAGCCTGACGAGCATCTAACAATTGATTGAGCGTATCGTCGCGCTGTCTGTACTGTTCTTTCTTTCGGAACTGATTTTCCTCTACGCGAGAAATCATTTCCTTCACTCGCAATTCGTCTTCGGAGCCTTTTACCAAGTCTTTCTGTTTCTGGCGAAGGCGTTCCAAAATAACTTCGCGCTGAACGATTACCTTGGTGATCTTCTCTTGGCCTTGGGCCTGTTCTTTAATGATTTGGTCAAGCTCTCTACGCGCTTGCTGGGTGGAACGCTTGTAAGCATCCATAGAAGGCTGGGACAGAATTCCGCCCATTCCTGCCCCTTGCATACGTTGTGCTGTCTGGTATTGGGAACCAGTCATGGACATTTGGGTGATATCCTTGAGCTTTCGCTGCATTTGGTCGATAGCCTTATCGAACCCGGATGTATCAAATTTTGCTGAGATAAGTAATTCTTTTTTCATTTTTATTTCAACTACTTAGGATGGTTGACTAAGACTGCTCTATTCATTAAGATTACGCCCAAGAGAACTGTCCTTGTTCTATATATCAGAGGATGAAAAATAGAGGGGGTCGCTCAAAAAATACAGCAAAATCAAGTAGTTAATATTCTACTAAAGAACTTGCCTAAAAATCGTCTTATTGATAGAATGGTCAGAAGGAGTATTATGCCGGAAAATAAGAAGCCCACTCTACTGGACCGCTTACCCAAAAACGATGAGGAATTCCTTGAACTGCGCATCAACCACGCCAAAAAGATGATTGGGACGAGTGGTAACTTTCTTGACGAATACTTCTCTAAATTGGCAGAAAGACTGGAGAAAGAACTTGAAGAGACACGACGGTTACGAAAGGGTCAACAAGCTGGACACGGACTACGCAATGACCCGGAAAAACCTAAAGAAAGCAAAGAGAGCCTACCGGAAAGCACTCCGAAGCCGGTCGAAAAAGATAGTCAAAGAGGAACGTAATAAGATATAACCCACCATGCACCACCACGATTCATTTGACAATTTCATGTTCTTTACGCTGGCGTTTTTAATGGCCATGATATTTGGCATGATCTTATATGAAGCCCTACGACATTTTCCCGCCCACAAGCGCATCTGGCGCTACACCACTTGCAAGATAGGTCTACATAAAATGACCAGAACGATCGGTGGCAGCAAATTCCGCGCCTATTATTGCGCCCATTGCAAGAAGAAAAGAGCTTATCCCGACTTGAAATTGATCGAGGGCGGGAGTAAAATGTACAAGAACGACTACAAATTTTGAGGGGTATAGATGAAGCTAAAAGTCAAGAAATTACGTCCAGATGCAGTGGTACCAGAATATCAATCCAAAGGCGCTAGCGGCTTTGATTTGGTAGCACTTGAAGATACAGAAATTGCGCCCGGAGAAACTAAGCTAGTGAAAACTGGCATTGCCGTAGCCGTAGAAGAGGGATTTGAGCTACAGGTTCGCCCTCGCTCTGGAACCTCCCTAAAGACAGGGCTACGAGTCGCCAATGCCCCTGGAACCGTAGATTCGGACTATCGAGGGGAAGTGTGCGTCATTCTTTGGAACTCTGTCCCTAGACGTAATGGGGATACAGACGAGTATCTCGTGGCAAAAATCAAAAAAGGCGACAGAATTGCTCAAGGAGTAATTTGTCCCGTAATTAGAGCCGAACTGGAAGTCGTGGAAGAGCTTGACTCTACCAAGCGTGGTTCTGGCGGCTTTGGGAGTACCGGAAAATGAAGTATCTAATTCTATTGGCACTGGTTCTGACCAGTTGCGCAGGAAAGCCCGATGGCTACTGCAAAGTGAACGGTGAAATCTATCCTTGTTGGCGAAAGCGAAGTAACATACCGCCAAGAGAAGTAAAACCATAAAACAAAAGCCCCTTCTGGGGCTTTTTTATTTGTCTAAAATGGTGGAGATGCCAGGAATTGCACCTGGGTCCAACCAACTATGTTGGCTGTCGAACACTATTCATCCCTAGTTTAGATTAGGTCTAGTGGAAGTCGGTTTGATCGCCCAGGAGATATTCTGGATTGATCGCTTTTAGAGCCTTGCGGCCCATGTAGCATGTCGCTTCTTTTAGCGACTTGACGACCACACCTTCGCGGCATTTTTGTGAAGGATCGAGAACGGAATCGCCATCCACAATCTTGGCCATGTCTACTCCACCGAATTTGCCCACATAAAGGACTGGAGCAGTTTTTAGACCAAGAGCAGAAGCTCGCTCAGCGAACTCTTCGTGACTCAGATAGCTGCCAGCGTGCTGGATATCGAAGATCACTAGACCTTTCTTGTCGTCTTTAAGGCCGTAAGCATAGCCCTTTTGAATTTTGGGGCCATAGATTTCTCCATAAACGATTTCGCCGTGCATCAGTTTGAGCATCAAATGATTCTCTACCACAGCATTGGCGTACACATTATCCTTGGGATTGTCCAGTAGGGACGCGTCCAATTGAACGTTGTGAGAACCAAAAACGAATTCCCATCGAGGAGCGAGTCCCAGCAGCTTCTTGAGCTTCTTGAACAATGTATTGGCATCGTAAGGAACCCAGCCAGCCCGGAAGTTCGTGCCGTGGATTTTTTCGGTGATTACCACATCGTCGTCAGCTTCAAACACCTTATTGTACTTCTTGATGTTCTCAAGAGAAGTGTACTTCTTGAAATTGGGGTTCTCGTACTGCTTTTTCTTGCTTGCACGATTGAAGGATTGGAAGCCAGGAATTGGTGGCTCATACTTGGTGATGCCAAGTTCCGCCGTCAGGTCAGCGCCCTCTTCGGAGTCCGTAAGGTCTGCATAATCGTCAATGCTCTTGAGGCTAACTACAAGTCCCTGGCTGATAGCGCCACGGAGCTTAATGGTCTTGACTCGGTGATTGTGGAGCTTTACCTTAGATTCAGGACCAAAGATCAGGCATTCCAAATCTTCCGGCAGAACGGAGTCGATAGGAATGTAGAGAACCAAATCTCCGACTTTGTATCGGTCCTTCTGCACTACGCACTGCCAACCAAGAACGGTGGCAAGCTCTAGTCTGTCGGCATTGGGATGGGGAGAAAGCGCAGCAATGCGCTCAACAGTCGCTTGTAGCGTGCTCATAGGGCCTTTCTGGATTAGACAGTCGTGTTACGAAACGCTTCCGCTACGGACAATTTAAGTCGGTTGGCGGGGCTAGTGTCGTCAGCGTTGAGGCTGAGAGAGAACTTGCCGAATGCGCTTGCTACCTGGAAGGCATTCACTTCGCCAAGGTCGCGCTTGAAAGCGTATCCGCCACCAGGGCCGCGTTTCACGTCCACAAGGCCAGCGTTTTTGAGCTTGCGCATGATTTGTTCAAGAAAATGTACGGTTGTGCCGACTTCGGAGGCCATGTCCTGCACGCGCACGAAGCCTTCCTTGCTCTTGAGGACTTTCAGTGCATTCATGCTAATTTCGACGTTCTTAGTAAGTTTCATTGCTTTCTCCTTTAGTTAGTATCTCTTCTAAGAGTATACCACTTTCGTCAGAAATGCAACTACTTTTTCAGCATTTTTACGGCGTCTTCTACGTTTTTCTCGGTGAGGCCAACTACTGGATTTACATGGACTAAATGGGACAAGGAACTGTCCATATCACGGCGATCGTCCAAAATGACATAGGTTTCAATGGAGTGATCTTTTACGTAACGCTCAATATGGTGCCCGCGATCCGTTTCATGCTTGAGATCGGTAATGCCGACAACTCGGCCAGAAGTAACACCATTCTTCTTCAAGACTTCCTTGACAAACATAATGCCGCGATGCCGCCACGCGGAGGAAACCACGATCTTGGCATCGGGAACTTCGTCCAGTAGGGTGTTTAGGTTTTTGACAGCAGCTTTGGAGAAATTACAGTCTGGCTGGTAATTCTTTTCAGGGTTCATTACGCCGTCAAAATCGAGGAAAATCACTTTCATATTACCACCTTACAACAGGACAATCGACCTCTATCACAGTCTCTTGGCAATTAGGCGTAGGAAACGCGCCGCAAGTTTTAGAGGTACGAGAAATAGAGGGCTTAGGACAAAACGAGTTAGGGTCTGGCGCGTGCGAGCAGCTACAGAGGAGAACCATCAGGCTTGTTAAGAATATCCGAATATCCATAAAATTTGATAATAGTCCTAATGTGTTCTACCGCGTCTTCTCTCCAGCCAGTGGCTTCCGCAACCCAAAATGCTGTTACTACGCACGGGCACATAGTCATAACAGCCAAGTTAGCTACAGAATAGCCGATATCGTCTCTACCATACTTCAAGAACCATTCGGTAGCAAATGGCTTATTTCTCTTGTAAAGGTCAAGGTCAATTCTTATCATACGCCAACCTCAAGTAAAAGTCCATGCCATCGCAATGATTTTTGCCAGCAACTCGCTGTATTTTCAACTTACTGATAAGATTGGCGTAATCGTAGTTTTCTAGCTGTTGACTAACCAAGGTCATAAGCATGTCCTGGTCTTCTGCTATGAAATATAAGGAGAAATCCTCATATTCCACGAAATAGACGTTACTTCTGCTTTTTGCCATGAGCGCCGTTCTCCACTGCGGTTGCCGATGTAATTTCAATGAATTCTACCATGTTATGGTATTCATTCATGTTTTTGGCCCCCACGTAAGCGAATGACGAACGCAAACCACCCTCAATGTCTTGTAGCACACCTTTTACCGAACCCTTGTACGGAACCGTAAAGGACTCTCCTTCTGCCGTTCGATAGGCAGCGTCCTTTCCCTGAGCATCATAAGACTCCTTGGAAGCCGAACCACGATACTTTTTGAGTGGTGGCTGAGGACCAGGCCCTTCGGGATAAAAGACTTTACCAGGAGTCTCGTGCGTACCCGCGAGCATACCGCCCAACATAACGAAGCTAGCGCCCGCGCCAAGAGCTTTGGCAATGTCTCCAGGCTCTCTCATGCCACCGTCAGCGATCACCTTAATAGGCGTCTTTTTGAGCGTATCCGAAACATCCAGAATGGCGGATAGCTGGGGAACGCCCACTCCGGTTTTGATTCTGGTAGTGCAGGCAGAACCAGGACCGATGCCTACTTTGAAAGCATTTACCCGAGGAGCATACTCAAGAAATGTCTTGACACTATCGCCAGTGGCGAAATTCCCTACGATGATAGTTGCACCGCCGCCAACAAGTTTCCGAAGCTCATTAGCCTGTTCGGTGACTGAAATCTGTGCGCCGTGAGCTACGTCGATTACGAAGATGCTTGCGCCCGCGCTCAGTAGCGCTACGGCCCGGTCAAGCTCTTTAGTGCCCAAACCAATGGAAACAGCCGAACCTGGGGCGCGTTTGTACATAGCTACGTTGGCTTCGATAGTACAGAATCTGTGTAGGCAACCTACGCCGCCAGCCGCTTTCATGGCCATTGCCATTTCCTCATCTGTCACCGTGTCCATGTTTGCCGACATTACCGGCAGCGCATAGCATGGACCGCCAAAGTTTCCTGTTAGGCTAACATCTGCGCGGCTTTTGATCTTGGAAAAACGGGGTTTGATAAGCACATCATCGAACGTCAACAGCTTCTTCACTTCATTCTCTCTTTCTTGTAGTGGCCCTCAAACGAGTATACCACATTCTTTATTCCCATTTCGGTCAAAAAGTTCCAGCACGATTGGCACGGTTTGGCTACGGCTGCTTGGCCGTTCTTGTGTTGGCGGTAAATATAGGCGGTAGCGCCTTCTACCTTACCGCCAGCATTGACATAGGCCATAAACTCTGCATGAATTTGTCTGTATGGACTAGGACTCTTAGGATGGGTTTTCAGCACGTTATAGCCAACGCCAAGAACCGATGAGCCTTTAGCGATCACGCACCCCAACTTTTGGGTGTGGTGGTCAGACTTTTCACTTGCCCTTTTCGCAAGCGTCAGGAAGTAACTGTCCTTCATCTCTACCATTATACTCGGTTATGTTTTCGTTAGCAAGACTCTTACGATATTGCATCCAACCCCTTAGATTTCCAGACATTCTATCCTTTGAATACATGTCAAAAGGAGTAGCCTGATGTTCCGCTGGAGAAGCATGAATTGGAACTTGGCCTAGCAAACGATCGTATAGCTGCATGTCTTGTTCAAACGTTGGCCTTTTTCCATCGTGATTTAAGTATGATACGCGAGCGCACCTAGCAACAGACATTTTGACGAGAGCAGCACCGCCGTCATTGATGGGATAGTCTGCGTAATCTTCTTCGGTAATAAAGGGCAAATGCCATTCTCCCAAACAAATGTGTTTGGGGATGGAGTTCTGTTGAGCAGAGTACATTTTTTGTGCCAAAACACAAATCTCTGGCAATGCAGCGGGATGGTCCCTTAAAGCATAGAAATTGTTATAGTCGGTTGCCGTGCAGACTACCGTGATGTGCGCGTAAGGCTCAAGTACGCGATTGGCGTATTGTTTGTGAACCTCAAGAGATTCGAGTTGACGTGCAATCTCTATTGCGCGATCACGACCATCAAGCCAAGCCTTCACTGCTTTGTCAGACGCTTCTGCATCAAGCGGTGCGCCACCCTGCATACCCTTTTGGTTCCGGGTGAAAGCCAAAGGAATAGCGGGATTGTCAATGACCATCTGAATCTGTTTGCTCACAGGAATGGCCCGTGAACTTGACGCATTACGCGAAAACATCCTGTGAGTCATAAATTCCGAGTGAAGGAATCGGGGATAGGTCAATACAAACGTTGTAAGGCGAACATTGGACGGACCAATAGAATCAGCTACTACTTTTACTTCGATCATTTTTTCTCCTAAGCGACTTGATGATAACATACGCACCGATAGCTGTTAAGCCTCCGGGCACAATAATTGCGGCAACCCACACCATTTTAGGCATGGACCTAGCTATTTGGGCAGCTTCTTGCAATACTACTTTAGGCCCCATTTTTTCGCCAACATCTTTCTTTTACCCTTAGCAATTAATGGGGATTGAAGAAAGGACTTACCTTCTAAATGCTCCATCTCGTGCTGCACGCACACCGCATGAATACCGTAGAAAAACTGAGTATGATGCTTGCCTGTTTCGTCCTTGTAAGAAATCGTTATAGATTCCTTGCGAATTCCAGTATTGACCAATTCCCCTGGCGCACTGAGACACCCTTCCATAAGTCTAGTATACTTGCTTGAGATATTCACTACAACCGGGTTCACAATGAAAAGTTTTTCTCCGTTTGGCCCTTCCATTACAAACATAGCGCGTTCAATTCCTACCTGATTAGCAGCCAAACCAAGGCCCTTATGGGCAGTCATTGTCTCCCACATGCTTTCTAGCAATACCTTGAGTTCCGGCCCAAAGACCGTAACTGGCTTGCACTTAATGAAAAGTTTTGGGTTTGGGAATTTGAGTATATCCATGAGTTAGCCTATACATCTTGATCTGAACCATAAACTCTCGGATGGCAAAATAGGTCTGCGCACCCATGTAGAGCAGAAAGAGCGAATAAATAATGGCCAAATATAGTCTAATCTTCATCTTCTCCCCTATGTGTTTGTTCCCAAAAGAATCTCTCGGCTTCCTTATCTACCGGAGCAACTGGCACTTCTTTATCAAGAATTGTGTCCATTAGTTCGTACAGATGGTCGGTGTCGCTCCGCTTTTTTGCTTTGTCTATCCCTTTGCCGATCAATTCTAAAGCCTTCTTTGTAGTGATTATTCCTTCTACCCAATCATCGCATATCTGGCACATCATTGCCCCCTAAGAGTGCTAATCAAAAGCAAGACGATCTTGCCGAATAGCCTCTTTACTAAAATGTCAAACTTATCATCCTCTGCCGCGTGCTCCTTGATTGTGTCAACGAAATAATCTGGACAGATTTCATTGGCCTTAGCCAAAAGGCGCTGTCCTTCTTCCTCTAATCCAATATCGTACCAATCGTGCGCTAGGCACACCATAGCCTTGGCGACATGTTCCTTACTCAAATATTCCATATCTGCAAGAGCTTCTTCCATCTCTTCCAGTTGGACGGCTAACTGCCGGTGTTCAGGAGACACGTCGCCAATAAGCCTCATAGTTCCTTCATCTCGTTTCCAGTAGGCCGGATCAAATCCATAACGTACTTATCAAGATTTTGGAACTGGCCAAGAAGGAACGAGAACATGGCAGATTTGTGCTTGATGATTTTGGTATCCTTCAAGAACAACCCTACCTGCTTCCGCGCTTCGGGCGTCTTTTCCCTGGTAGGAAGGAGCAAAGCATCCCTGGAAACCTCAGCCATTACCTTGGTGTACTGGCCTTCCAGTTCATAAACGATAGGTTCAAACTCCTTGCGGAACTCCTCGGGAAGTTGCCGCAGGTATTCACGGTTCACAATACCGTTCTCCATCGACTCCCAAAAGGAAATCGGAGACATGTGGGCAAGCATTTTGGCAATGCGCAGGTATTCATCACCTTTGATCTTCACACGAAGACCGTTGGCGAAACGTACCACGAACCCTTCTTTGTCCTTGGGCATGGTCTTTTGAAGCTGGATCATTTCTTCAATAGTATAATCATACTTGGGAGCAACTTCCATGCGAAGTCCGTGTTGACCCATAGCCATAAGCTCTACGTCCGAACGCAGATGATACTCGGTACAATCGGCGCTACTATAAGCTCCCAAAAGTACGAGCTTCTCTTCCTTGCCGTAATCCACAATGATCTTGTTGGCAGGATAAATGATTTCTACCAGCAAAGTGCAATGCTTAGGAATGTTGGTGAAGTTGTACTTCTTCAACATTTCTCGGGCCTTTTCAGCCTGTTCAGAATAGAAGCTGCCGCGAGTAGCAACGTCCCACTTGCCTTCGTAATAGAAGATAATCCCAAGGGAACCGTCCATCTTCTCGAAAACTTCGTAATATTGGTCAGTAGGAAGGTTGACGGCAAAAGTCTCCTCAGTTTCTCCCAGGTTGAAGAACTTGGGAAAAGGCTTAGCCACTACATGGCCAGTGTGCCGATTCAAGATGAGGCCGCGAGCAACAGTAGTATATTCGTTCCAATGGCGCTCGAAGGTGGTCTTGTCGGTATAGCCATAAAGCACGAGATCGCCCTTCTCCGACTTACGGAGATAGCCTTGCTCTACCAACTCTTCAAATTTAGCGATCGAATACTTCATTAAATCACATCAGCTTTCTCGGCGTCATATCCCATTGATTCGGCAGCCTTTTCCTGGTATGGATGAACAGCTTCCCGAATGTCTTTGAGAAGATCATCTTCTCCTTCTACCAGCGCAGCATGTTCAAGTGCTTCGTGGTAGAATTCTTCTCCGATAGTCCATAGAGCAAGTCTGTTGCCCTTAGCGGCATCGGCGCAATTTTGGTAACTTGCCGCAGCCCGAGAAGCCCATTTCCAAGCGGTTTCTTCTTGAACCTCTCGGTAGGTCTTCTCTTCCAATTCTTTTTTGGCTTCTTTCAGTTTGAGCATTAGAAATTCCCTTCATCGCATTGCAAGCATACGTACCCGCGCTTGCGCCACATTTGTACTACCTGAGTCCTATCATCAATCATAAAAGAAGGAGTGTATCTTGTCAAGATTTCAAAATCGAGCAAAATCTCCTTTACAATCGAGTCCTTGCGGGAGTCACCGGCTTGGCGCATAAAAACAGGAGGGTCTTGAACAATGCCTTGGACATTCTCAAACATATC
>SDBV01001443.1_pt1 | contig 35890 bp, 31 predicted proteins | sample 2277081 | NCBI WGS metagenome assembly SDBV01 (sample SAMN10402039, study PRJNA504765) | marine sediment metagenome | isolation source: marine sediment core GS10_PC15, 223 cmbsf | place: Arctic Ocean: Southern Knipovich Ridge | collected 2010 | reverse complement strand
TGAAGGATCATTCTCTCATTTAAAAGGATTAGTGCGTGTACATCAAGGCATTAAATTAGACCTGAAACATAAAATCATAGAATCTGTACTCCAAAACAGACACCGAAATTAAGTATTACGCCAGTTTTTTATTAATTGGAATCCTTTGCGATACTTATCTGAGAGAGAATCGAAGCTGGACGCTCCATTACGATCTGTTTGTTGATAACGTTCGAGGCTGAAGCCACAAGTTTAAAGGTGCCCGTGGCACCCCTCCAGTTAAATGGAGTCTTGCCCCGTGCCTTTGGCCTGCCTGCGCTCTGGGGGGGTGGGCCTGGGCTTGGCAACTTCGGCTCCAGCCACAACCGTCTGGTTCCTGCCCTTGGCCTTTGCCTGATAAAGGGCCTGGTCAGCGCGTTCCACAAGCTCGGAGGGGTCCTTCATCTCCATGGTACAGGATGCAAGCCCTATTGAAATAGTAACCCCTATCGGCCCGGAGCGAGCCGGGAAGGAAGAGGCAGCCATCGTCTCCCTTATGCGCTCTGCCACGCGAAGGGCCTCGGCCTGGTCAGCCCCTGCCATGAGCACCACGAACTCCTCGCCCCCATAGCGGGCCGGAAGGTCGCCCTCCCTGACCGTGCTCCTCAGCACCTCGGCCACGCCCCTTAGTACCTCGTCCCCTGCCTGGTGGCCATGAGAATCGTTTACCCGCTTAAAGTGGTCCACGTCGATCAGAAGCAGGGCAAGCGGGCTCATGCCGTCTCTGTAGAGCTGGTGCTCACGCGCCAGGATGGACATGAAGTGCTTGTGGTTACAGAGCCCTGTGAGCCCGTCCGTGAGAGCGCGGGCCTTGATATCCGCATGAAATAGAGCGTTCTTTAAGGATATGGCGGCCTGGTCCGCGATCACCCTCAGGGAGTCCACCTGCCTGGGGCGGAACATGTCCACCTCCCCGGAAGTAAGTACCAGCACCCCCAGCACTTCGTCCTCATACTGGAGCGGGAGCATCAGGGCCGAGGCCACAGACGCCTCCACCGGCAGCACCGGGACGCTATAGCCCAAAAGGTTCGAGAAATACTTGTGCTCGTGGTCCGAGACAGCCATCTCCATGAGCGTGCCCTCAAGCGAGTATATCTCTCTGGCTTCCTCCACCGGGGCCTGGTCATAGGCAAGGGCATAGCCCCCGGCCGCGCGGATGAAGATATAGAGGTCTGCATCCGGGGCCAGCCGCTCCACGGCCTCTGCCACCATGCCAACAATGGCCATCATGTCAAGGGAGGTCACGAGCCTCGCGCTCTCTTCCTGTATCACCCTCAGGCCTTCCATATGCACCTCGGTCTCGGCCTGCACACGGCCCCGGCCAAGCGTGCGTGCGAACTGTCCGGCCATCAGCTCCAGCGCCATGTGCTGGGCCTCGCCAAATCCCTCATCATCAGGGGAGGGCCCACTGCCAGGACTGTTTCCGGTCATGGCAAGTACGCCAAGGATAATGTTGCCGTCTATTACAGGCACGGCCACGGCGCTTATACCACGCAGGCCTTCTGAACCAATTGGCGCATCCCCAGGCCCCGGCTTCTCGCCTCCGGAGTAGACATCCGGGGTGCTCACCAGATGGCGGAACCTGAGCGCGTTAGCCACAAACCACCCTGGCGGGGCACGCTCAAGCTCCACGGTGGTGGACGCGGCAAGCTCCAGGTCCTCCCCCTCCTCAAGCAGATACAGGCTCACTGCCCCTGCCCTCATGGCGTAAAGAACCGTCCTTAAGAAATCCCTTGTCTCAGGGTCCTCCACCTGGTCCAGGCCGGAGGTATCAGGCGGCTCCGGGCGGCTCCTGACCGGCCCGCGCGCCTTCCTTGCTGGGACTGTGGCCCAGCGGGTCACCACAGCTGAGGCCCCGGCAACCGCGCTTATGGCCAGCACCACCACTTCCTCGTGCAATGGAGCACCCCCGGTCAGATGCCCGATATCAAGCAGTGGCACGGAGAGCAGGGCCCAAATTACCACCTGCGGGCCAAAAACCCCGGATATGGAAACATATGGTATATAGAGCATATGCAGCCAGGCCAGGTCCGAGCTGCTCACGGCCCAGGACAGGAGCAACCCGCCTGCGAAGATCGCAAGCGTGACGTGTCCGCTCCGTTTTGTGTAAAAAGCCAGGGAGAAATACAGGATAAAGGCAGAGGGCAGCACATAGTGCCAGTACGCTGTCCACAGGCTTCCGGCCCCTGTAACAAGCGCCATGTAAAGCGCCAGGGCGGGTATGGCCAGCAGCAACACCCCTTTTTTGCGTTTTCCCTTCAGAGCGCCCCTCTATGAGAAAGATTTGCCAGCGCCTGGAAACTTTTCCTATTGGCCCATCGGCCTCAGCGCCACCTGCGTTACTGCTTGCGCCCGTTTGCGCCCATTTGCGCCAAACTTGAATTAGTATAGCAGTAGCACGGCACGTTTGCCAGAGGAAACTTGGCATCGCAACAGGGGGAGAAATGCGGGCAGGATAAAGTTGCATAAAACCGCAACCATAGGAGATGATTATACCATACTTTAATAGGAATTGATAAAGAAAAACCATCTTGTACTTCCATTTTTTGGTTCATAACGATATAATAGACTCCACAGTTAAGCCGTGGAGTGGTTTAGGGGGAAAGTACTCCTACAAGGGCTCTGTACATAGACCACATGTTGCTCCAGCTGCTAAGTCCACTCAGAATAAGGATTTTTTATTCAAGGATACAGTGTTGCCAAGTGCATATCAGGGGGGTTAAACGTTGTTTAGAAGGTTTTTGAAAGCAAAGCTCCACAGGGCCACTGTCACCGAGGCGCACCTTGAATACGAGGGGAGCATAACCATTGACGAGGACCTTATGGACCTGGCTGATATCAGAACACATGAGTTCCTCCTCATAAGCAACCTGAATAATGGTGAAAGATTCGAGACTTACGTGATTCCCGGCCCCAGAGGTTCGGGTGTTTTCTGCCTGAACGGCTCAACCGCCAGAAAGGGGCTTGCCGGAGACAAGATCATTGTCTTTAGCATTGCCTTCTTAAATGAGGATGAGATAGAGGGTTACGAACCAAAGATAATCGTGCTTGACGAGGATAACAGGCCGAAAAAACAGTGAAATTTCCCCAGATGCCGCATGCGGCGCGCAGCTGGTTAAGATAGAGAACGCTAAATCAAGGAGGTGTTTATGCTGACAGCCAAAAAGTATAAGCCCTATACATTGAGAAACTTCCGCGACATTCCACAGGTGGACGTGCTGCCTGAGGAAGAAAAGTTCAATATAGAAGTGGTGGGGAATGTCTTCCCCTTCAAGACCAACAACTACGTGGTCGAGGAGCTAATAGACTGGGACAACGTCCCCAATGACCCAATATACGTGCTTAACTTCCCCCAGAAGGGGATGCTCAAGCCCGAGTATTTTGACCGCGTGGCTGATGTGATCAGGGATGGATCGGACAGCAAGCAGGTCAGGAAGGTGGCTGACGAGGTCCGTTGGCAACTCAACCCCCACCCTGCCGGGCAGATGGAAAAGAACGTGCCCACATGCGAAAACGGCGAGCCCCTTGAGGGCATTCAGCACAAGTACCGCGAGACAGTGCTCTTTTTCCCGAGCCAGGGACAGACATGCCACGCGTACTGCACCTTCTGCTTCCGCTGGCCCCAGTTCGTTGGCATAAGCGAGCTGAAATTCGCGGCCAAGGAAGCCAGTGTGCTTGTGGACTACCTCCGCGATCACGAGGAGGTCACAGACGTACTGATCACGGGCGGCGATCCGATGGTCATGCGCGCCTCGACCATCTCAGCCTATATAGACGCCATACTCGATGCAGGCCTTGACCACATACGCACGATCCGCATCGGCACAAAGAGCCTTGCGTACTGGCCCTACCGCTTCCTCACGGACGATGACTCCGGGGAGCTGCTTCGTGCCCTTGCCAAGGTAAAGACCAGCGGCCGGCACCTGGCCATCATGGCGCACTTCAACCACCCGCAGGAACTCAGGACCGAGGCCGTAAAGAAGGCCATAGAAGCCCTGAAAGACATAGGGGCAGAGATACGCACACAGTCCCCTCTGCTGAGGCACATCAACGACAACCCGGAGACCTGGGCCCAGATGTGGCGCGAGCAGGTCACGCTTGGGCTGATCCCCTACTACATGTTCATGGTCAGGGACACAGGGGCGCAGCACTTCTTCGGAGTGCCGCTGGTGGAGGCCCATAACACCTTTAGCGAGGCCTTCGGGCAGGTGAGCGGCGTGGCCCGCACGGTGCGCGGCCCCAGCATGTCGGCTGAGCCCGGCAAGGTGATGATAAACGGGGTGGTGGAAATCCACGGCAGGGAGTACATGCTTCTGGAGATGATCCAGGGCAGGAGGCCCGAGTGGGTGAAAAAACCCTTCTTTGCAGAGTATGACGAGCAGGCCCTCTGGCTTGATGATCTGGTTCCGGCATTTGGAGAGCCAAGGTTCTTCTTTGAGGATAAGCCCCAGCCCATTCTCCGCAGGCTGTTCGCGCTGAAGTAATCAGATAACAGAGACCAAAGGCCGTCCTTAAGGGGACGGCCTTTTTTATTTGAACTAAAGGTCTTGCAAATAATTCTTAACTTCTGTGATTATTGCTTCAGCATGCTCTGTTCTCTTCTTACATTTTACGACCCATTTTCTTCCTGGGTGTAATGTATCCCAACGCGAGCGTTGTTGCTTATATCGACCACTTCCAGGGTCATGGTTTCCAAAACCATCCACAAGTTTATTCCAGACTGGAGAAAAACGAGCAATCATTAGAGACTCTCCAAGTGGAATCCAGATATCATCAGCAACTAAATAACGGCAAGTAAAATCTTTAATATTGAGATTGCTAGCAAGTACAATGCTGTCCTTATGTTCCTTGAGCCGTTTAAATAAAGCGTCACCAGGGTCACCCTCTAATCCAAATTCACCTTTTCTTGCACCAGGAGGAACAGCTTTGCCAACATAAATTGGCACCTCGTTTCCCATGGTCATTAAATAATTATAAATCTCAAAATCACCACTATAATATATTGCATAAATACCCGCACCTGTAAACTTTACTATGCCTTTAAGGGGCATCAAAGGTTGCGCAAGCAAAGCATCCGCTACGCTTTCACCCAGATGTCGCTTATCTAAAGGATTATATGGCTCAACATTCTTCACTTTTTCACACTTCTTCCATTTTGTATTTTTAATAATGATTCCATATCATTTGCTATTAATCTCTCTGCGATGCTTGAACCAATTCTTCTTGCCATTCTAACAGGAACCGCATTCCCTAATTGACGCATCGTCTCTGTCCATGATCCATGAAATATGTAACCGTCAGGAAATGTTTGGAGCCTTGCTGATTCTCTAACAGTGAAATAACGCACTGTTCCGTCAGGATTGACCATCATATTCTCACCACCCGGGACACCATGATCGCCTGCTTTTAAAGTTTTTGCAGGCAAATCAAGTGGACTGCCCGTATGCCCTTTATATGCCTTGGCGCCAGGTTGATATAAATGGTTATAAAAAATACTTCCTCTACGTGTTCTTGGGCCTGGTATATCTTTAAGTGCATCACGGACTGTGAGCCATGGTTTCATTTGCGCGCCTTGGATATCAGAATCGTTTCTCAATTTTTCGACACGACGAATAAACCTTTTTGGAATGCTTGGACGTCTCCGTCTAGAAACTTCATGTCTCTCCCAATAGTCACCTGTTACCCACTGGTCAACTAAAAGCATATCGAAAGCATGCGTCTCTCTCGGGAAACTCCAGCCTTCGGCAATATCATGTCTAAATCCAACAATAAACACTCGCTCACGATGCTGAGGAACTCCATAATCAGCAGCGTTTAATATTCTAAAAACAACGCTGTATCTTAATCCCCTATAACGAGCCTTGGTATGAATTTTCTCAAGCCTTCCAAGATGCTCTACCCAATTTTCATTAGATTTTTTAATAGTCCCAGGATAACTTAATTGTAATATTATGTATTGGAAGTAATTTGCGAAATTACGCCTTGTAATTCCTCTTACGTTTTCAAAAACAAAAGCACGAGGTTTTAACTTTCGCACAACATCAACAGCAACAGGGAACATGTCTCTCTGGTCTTTTTGAGCCTTATGTTTTCCACCCATCGAAAATGGTTGGCAAGGTGGGCCACCAGCTACTAGATCAATATCAGCAGGAAGACTTGAATAGTCAAATGTCTTTACATCGCCTTCAATAACATTCCAATTAATTACTAAAGGATATCCATTGCGCTTGTTTTCTCTTATTGTGTCACATGCCCATTTATCCCATTCAATAACAGCTTCTGGCTCAAAGCCAGATAAACCAAGGCCTAGTCCTAATCCCCCCGCGCCTGCAAATAGTTCAACTGACTTCATTTACCCCTCTTAGGAAATCTATAATACTCTTCTTTACAATATCCAAATCCGATAACTCGCACTCCCAAATTATAATATATTTCCATCCCATCTTTCTTAGTTTTCTTTGGTTTTTCATGTCTCGCTTCTTATTACTTTCTAGTTTGGGCTTCCAGAAATCTAGTCTGGATTTGGGTAATCGAGTCAACTTGCATTTTCCATGCCTATGCCAAAAACAACCGTGTATAAATATTACCGTGTATAAATATTGCCTTTTTTCGTGACGTGAATACTAAATAAGGCACACCTGGCAAATTCTTGTCATGTAATCTATATCTATATCCAAGGCCATGGACTAGACTCCTAACCTCTTTTTCAGGCTTTGAGTCCTTAGAACGAACAAGTGCCATGCGTTCGCTTCGTTCCTCGCGACTTAATGTATCCATAAACTGTCCTACTTCCCCTTCTTGAGCATCTGGCACAGGCTAATCGCCAACCCCGCAGCAACAGCGGCCATCAAAAAGCTCGGCCCAAAGCTCCCCGCGCGCTCGGCAGGCATCCCGGCAAGCGCCAGACCGCCTAAGAGGCTCATGGCAAGCGCCCCTATCCTACCTCATTCGGCACTGGCCTGACTCACGAGGCACTCACAGCTTACTTTGGCCTGAAATTTCTCTCGATACCCATATATCATAGACGAATACAGACGTTCTGTATTGTCCCGTATTTTCTGCCCATTTCCCTATTTCCTGAATATTTTGTTACAATTCTGCTACAGGCTCAAACCAGTATTAATCCTGGGAGTATGATGAATAATATAGCTAAAAAACTCTTTAGTCTGCTGCGGGTTCACCAGTACGTAAAAAACCTCTTTATTTTCATGCCGCTTTTTTTCATTGGAGGGATTGCTGACGTGGAGTTGCTTATGAGGACCTCTGCGGCCTTTGTCCTGTTCTCCCTGATCACGAGTTCCGTGTACATATTCAACGACTACCATGACGCGGAGGCTGACCGGAATCACCCGGTGAAGAAATTCAGGCCCATCGCATCGGGGGACATTTCAGGCAGACTTGCTCTGGGTATCGCAGCTATAATGTTGTCGGCCGGCATCATACCCGGAGTGTTTCTTGGCATGGGTTTCCTCTACCTCTCACTTGCGTACCTTGGGCTCAACGCAATTTACACGCTCTGGCTAAAGCACATTGCGATCATTGACGTGGTGCTCGTGTCCCTCTGTTTTGTCATACGCATATACATCGGTTCTGCTGTAACCGGCATAGAACTTTCAATGTGGATAGTGATAATGACCTTTCTGCTGGCCATGTTCCTCTCCCTTGGCAAGAGGAGAAACGACCTCGAAATATTCGCAACCAGCGGCAACAAGACCCGCAAGGTGGTGGACGGCTACAACATCGAGATGGTCAACTCCTCTATGGTGATAATGGCGGGAGTGATAATAGTAGCGTACCTCATGTACTCCATCTCCGCCGAGGTAATGGCCCGGCTGGAAACGGACAAGATGTACGTGACAACCCTGTTCGTGATAATCGGTGTAATGCGATACATGCAGATATGCTCCATAGAGAAAAACTCCGGCTCACCCACAATGGTTTTCCTGAAGGACGCCTTCCTCCAGCTCACGGTGCTGGGATGGCTGGTTGCCGTGGGCATCGTGATCTATAGATAAATCTCAGCTACCATCGCCCGAAAAAACATATCATGCTCCTCTGTCCCCCCGGACGCCTGTATCAAAGAATGCAAAACACCGCAAGTATTCTATTTACGGCCACACCACTTTATATTGATTTGGTACTGTTGCCTTTTGCATGTGATATTATAATTTGATATGAAAATACTACTGATCAGGCATGATGACTCTGAGCACGAGAACACCAGATTGCCCAAAAGTCTCAATACACGGCAAGGATATCTCCCGCCCATAGGGCTTGCATATATCTGCGCCGCCCTTGAGAGGGCAGGACATGATGTTTTGCTCCTTGATGCTCAGGCCTTTATGCTCTCGGATGATCAGATACGAGAACATATCAGGAAGTTCAACCCCAGGCTGGTAGGCTTGAGCACAATGACTCCAACCTTCCATAGCGCAATAAGGACTGCCAGACTTTCAAAACAGGAGGGCGTGGAAGTAATGATGGGTGGATGCCACCTGAGCCTGTTTCCAGAGCAGACCCTTTCTTTTGATGAGGTGGACTATGGTGTGCTTGGCGAGGGAGAGGAAACAGTCGTGGAACTCTGCGCAGCTCTGGAGGAAGGTCGCCCGGTGAACTCAGTAGATGGGACTGCTAGCAAGCACGATGGTGAAATAACAGTTAACCGCCCCAGAATAGTAGAGGACCTCGATAAGCTTCCAATCCCAAGCTACCATCAGCTCCCCATGGACGACTACAGCTCTATCATCGGGCTGCATCCGTTATCTACGATCATGGGTTCAAGGGGCTGCCCATACAAGTGCTCATTCTGCTTTAAAGGACCTCCGGACACACGTTACAGAAAGCGCAGACCTCAGGACATAGTAGACGAGATGGAGATGCTTGTCAAAAAATACAAGGTCAAGGAGATCATGTTCTACGACGACATGATGCCCAAGGACCATGTTGCTGAGATCTGTGAGGACATGCTTAAGAGGGATCTGAAAATACAATGGGAAAGCCCCCAGAGGGTGAACCTGGTAACGCCAGAATTACTTAAGCTTATGAAGCGCGCCGGGTGCCGCATGCTCCGTTTTGGAGTGGAGCAGGGAGACCCTCACATGATGACCCAGGTCATAAATAAAAAGATAGATATCGAACTCACGCGCAAGGCCTTCAGGTGGACCCATGAGGCTGGCATTGAGACCTTTGCCTACTTCATTATCGGTTATCTCGGCGAAACCCCTGAGACCATGGAAAAGACGATCAAGCTTGCCATAGAACTCGATCCCCGCTATGTGATGTTCACTAAGGCGGTGCCTCTGCCCGGCACGCAATTGCATGAAGAATCGATCGAGGGCGGGTTTATCACAGCCGACTACTGGGAAAATTTCATCCTGGGCCGAAAAACAACACCCATCTCGGACTTTGTGCCTGATGCTGATAAATGGGTTGAGAGGGCATACAAAAGATTTTACTTCCGGCCAAAGTTCATTGCCCGCCAGCTAATGAGCATAAGGACCATGAAGGACCTGAGGAAAAACCTGGATGGGTTTATGGGTATACTAAATTTCAGGCAGAGCTGAGGATTGAATCTGACTGGCCAGATCTCAGACCGGTTTAATAAAGAGCAGACCTGTGCACTGTGCATACAATAGTTATATATTAAAAGCTGCATTTGATATATCGATATACATGTTGTGTGAATATCGACACCTGGGAGGGTTTAAAAACACCAATGCTTGACCTTGACCGCATATTCCGATCATCCGGTTCAGCAGGTACCAGGGCTGTTCTTATAATCGTAATACTGATTGTATCTTCACTATACCTGCTTCCCTTTTACTATCCTGACAACAGCATTCAGTTCTATACTGACGATTTTTATTTTTACCTGGAGATCGCGGACAATTTTATTGAGAAGAATATATCCACCTTTGATGGAGAAACTCCCACAAACGGATACCATCCCCTGTGGTTTGTTCTGATAACGGGACTGCGTGCCATTTTCCACGGATCTGAGCTGGCTTTTTTCATCGCCTTTGCCCTTTTGCGCTTCGGGCTTTCCCTCTGGGTCTTATATCTTACTTACACATTTGCTCTTAAGATAACAAAGCAGAACCTCCTGTCTGTTTTCCTGGCCACATATGCTACGTTCTTTGCCGCTTCCCTTTCTGTTTCCGGTATGGAGGTAGCGCTTGCGATCCCGCTTTTTTTCTTTTTCTTAATCATGGCTTATGAAAACTCTGATGATCTTGACAGGTTTACAACTACAATGAAGCTTGGTTTTGCCGGCTCCTTTTTAGTGCTGGCCAGGCTGGATACAGCGATCTTTATTCTCATGTTCCTGATCTCCCCTTTGTTTCTTTCTTACGGTTCAGCGAGAAGATCATTTACCCGGCTGCTGGGGTTCGGTATCGGGGGGATTCTTGTCCCTGTCTATCTTCTGTCAAACCTGGTTTTTTTCGACACACTAATGCCAATTTCCGGCCAGGGCAAACAGCTGCTCCATGAGTTCCAGTTTTCCCTGAATACCTTCGGATCGATCTTTTCACTAAAGCCCGGCTTATGGGGCGGTAAAATAGCTTTTACATTTCCAGCGGTGTTGATTTCGGTAATCGGGTTTGTTGTGGCCTTTCTCAATAGAGACGTGTACTTAAAGGGAAGGCGTGAGATCCTGCTCCTGCTTCCCGTCCTGTTCATGTTCTCATACTACATCACTCTTTCTTTTCTCAGTTCGTGGGGCATATGGCCCTGGTACTTTTATCCCTTTGTTGTCTCTTTCTTCTGCTCGGTGCTTATTGTTCATGAGAGAGTGCAGAGTGGCCATTACGGAAAGGCACGAATTCTTTTCGCTCGCTCTGCAATTATGGTTTTATTGGTCCTGGCCCTTCTGGTGGGAGTGGCAAAGAGCTATAAACTTAGCAGGAACCTGGGGCGCGAGGATAACTTTCTCCATGTTGCCCGCAAGATGGCACAATTCGAGCAAACACATCCAGGCAGATACGCCATGGGCGACAGGGCCGGGATACTTGTCTATCACTTGGAATCACCCGTCATTCAGCTTGAAGGGCTGGTTATGGACAAGGCTTTTCTTGAGCACATAAAAAATGAAGACGACCTTATCGACGTAATGAAGCAATACAGGATCGACTATTATATCAGCACAAACCCTGAGACAAGAGGAGATTGTTACATCTTTGTCGAACCTCGCCAGGCAGACCCTGAAGCCTCTCCTGTCATGAGGGGCTCTATTTGTGAAAAACCGATTATGGAGTTCCATAACTCTGGAGTTCATACTGCCGTTTTCAGGATTTCACAAGGCTGAATTGTTTAGCCGCAAACCAGCAAGCAACGATCAAATTAAATCCGGCTTAACTTGCCCCATTGGTAAATCCGAAATCCTCAGGTTATACAAAGAGTCTGTCTGTAAATTTCAAAATAAAACTCTCAGTGGACAGATCCTTGCTCCCTCAAAGGCTTCTGGGAGGAGTCACCTCTAAACAGGAAGCAGGAACAGGCACCTATTTTGCCGCACTTACTTCCCCTTCTTTAGCATCTGGCAGAGCACAATGGCGGAGGCTGCAGCAACCGCCGCCATGAGAAAGCTCGGCGCAAAGCTCCCGGCGCGCTCTGCCACCACGCCTGCTATTGCCGGGCCTGTTATCTGCCCAAGTGAGAAGATGAAGGTCACCACCCCAAATGCCGCAGGCGCTCGCTTGGCCCCAACGTGGTCCCCAACCGTTGCGGCCATGATGCCCGGAATCGCCCAGGCCCCCACCCCAAAGAAGGCAACCGAGGCCCAGAGCGCGGGGATTGTCCCATAGAGCGTGATGAGCACGTAAGCGACACCCTGCAACGCGAACACCAGCGAGAATCCGGCACGTCTTCCAAGCTTGTCTGAGAGCGTTCCAAAGACCGGGCCGCTTAGGAGGCTCATGGCCCCCACCCAGATCCAGAACCCCCCGGCACTGGCCTCGCTCATGCCCCAGTCGCGCACCATGGAGGTCACCGCAAACGTTGCGTAGATGACATAGGTAAAACCGAATATGAAGTATATGGCCCCCAGGTGCCAGATCACGGGCATCCTGTAGAGGCTTACGCTGGTGTCCATATGGCGGGGGGGAGCGGACTCGCTTCCAAGTGCGGTAAGGCCCACCTGCTCTGGCCTGTCCTTTAATAGCACGGCTGTCACAGCGGCAATGGCAAGGACCGCCACGCCGAGTATCGACCAGTTCACGCGCCACCCGGCCTCACCAAAGCGTGAGTTCACCAGGGGCACGAACCACCCGGCAAGCATTATCGCAAACCCGCTGCCGATGACAACGAACCCCGCAGCCCTGCCCCGCATGTTGCGCCCGAACCAGGCAGAGACCAGGCCCATTGCCGGAATGTTGGCGGCCCCGCTGCCAATGCCCGTTAGAAAGTAGAGGGAAAAGACGGCCCAGAACCCCTGCGCCCATGACACCATGAGCATCGTGGCCCCCACCACTACAAGAGCAGAGGCCACCATGCGGCTTGGGCTCACGCGAGCAGCCAGAAACCCGCTTAGGAGCACCGAGAGCATGTAGCCCACGAAATTCCCGGTGCTTATCCAGCCCATCTGGGAGTAGCTCAGCCCAAGGGACTCACCCATTGAGGGCAGGAGCATTCCCAGCGCGAACCGCCCAAGCCCCAGACAGGCAAGGATCGAGAGCATGGAGGCAAAGACCACAACCCAGCCATAATGAAATGGCAGGCGACGGGCTATGCTATGAGCGGTATCACCGGTATTATTGGTATCAATAGACATCAACTATTATACCCGGCCCGGCAAGGCTCCGCCGCCGCCCTTTCTGGCTTTGACAGCCCTTGCAAATGCATGGGATAATAGAGACCGCTAATTCATTTATGCAACTGTATATACAAGGGCCGCAATAGGAGATAGATGCAACTGCATGAGCTGACCATAAAACAGGCGCAGGACCTGCTCCAAAAGGGTGAGACTTCTCCCAAGGAGCTGCTTGATGCCCTGCTTGCGCGCATAGAGAAGGTTGACCAGAAGGTGAAAGCCTATGTCACGGTCACGGCTGACGAGGCCCGCCAGATGGCTGAAAGTGCTTCCGAACTCAATGAAAGCAAAAATGCCCTGGATGGAATCCCCCTTGGCATCAAGGACAACATGTGCACCAGGGGCGTGCGCACCACCTGCTCCTCGCGAATGCTGGAGAACTTCGTGCCTCCCTACGAGTCAACCGCAACGCAAAGGCTCTGGGATGCGGGCGCGGTGCTCTTGGGCAAGTGCAACATGGACGAGTTCGCCATGGGCTCCTCCACAGAGCACTCGGCATTTTTCCGCACATGCAATCCATGGGACTTGGAGCGCGTGACCGGCGGCTCAAGCGGCGGGTCAGCCGCGGCAGTAAGCGCGGACATGTGCCTTGGTGCCCTTGGCTCTGACACCGGGGGCTCAATACGCCAGCCCGCTGCCTTCTGCGGCGTGGTGGGCCTGAAACCCACTTATGGCAGGGTATCGCGCTACGGGCTTGTGGCATTTGCAAGCAGCCTGGACCAGATAGGGCCCATCACAAAGACCGTGGAGGACTCAGGCATACTGCTAAACGCCATATGCGGGCATGACCCTCGGGACTCAACGAGCGCGCCTGAGGATATGGCTGGCACGCCGGACTTTACCGCTTCCATTGGCAGGGATATAAAAGGGCTCAGGGTGGGCGTGCCAAAAGAGTATTTCATTGACGGCCTTGACCCTGAGGTTGAGGGCCTTACCCGAGACGCCATCAAGCAGCTTGAAACGCTGGGGGCCGAGCTCGTAGAGGTCTCCCTTGCGCACACTGAATATGCAGTGCCCGTGTACTACATCATCGCACCCTCAGAGGCAAGCAGCAACCTCGCCCGGTATGACGGGGTCAGGTACGGGTTCCGCGCTGGTGTATCAGATGGCAAGGCAGCCGACCTGATGGACATGTACATGGACACAAGGAGCCAGGGGTTCGGGGCCGAGGTCAAGCGCCGCATTATGCTCGGTACATATGCGCTGTCCTCCGGATACTACGACGCTTACTATCTTAAGGCCCAGCAGGTCAGGACGCTTATTAAGAAGGATTTTGACGATGCCTTTAAAACGGTTGACGTAATAGCCTCGCCCACCACCCCGGAGGCCGCCTTCCTGGCAGGGGCCAAGACAAGCGACCCGGTGAAGATGTACCTCTCAGACATATTCACCATATCGGCAAACCTTTCGGGAAACCCCGGCATCTCGGTGCCATGCGGGTTCACTGGCGATGGGCTCCCGGTGGGCCTCCAGCTCATGGGCAAACACTTTGACGAGGCATGTGTCCTCCAGGTGGCGCATGCCTATGAGCAGTCCACCAGCTGGCGCACAAGGAAGCCTTCCGTATGAGTGTGCAGGCTATAAAAAATAAATACGAGGCCGTAATAGGGCTTGAGGTGCACGCCCAGATGTGCACGGAGACAAAAATATTCTGCGGGTGCAGGAACCAGTTCGGCGCAGAGCCAAACACGCTTACCTGTCCGGTATGCACCGGCATGCCCGGCGTGCTTCCGGTGCTGAATAAAAAAGCGCTGGAGTTCTCCATCCGCACAGGGCTTGCCTTGGGCTGCGAGATAGCGCCCTTTAGCCGCTTTGCCCGCAAGAACTATTTCTATCCCGACCTGCCAAAGGGCTACCAGATAAGCCAGTACGAACTGCCCATCTGCGAACACGGGCATCTGGATATCGAAGTTAACGGAAAGACCAAACGCATCGGCATCACGCGCATCCATATGGAGGACGACGCTGGCAAGAACATCCACGACCCCTCCTCTGGCGTGAGCCTCGTGGACTTAAACCGCACAGGCACCCCGCTTATGGAGATAGTGAGCGAGCCAGACATGCGCACGCCTGAAGAGGCCGGGGCGTATATGCGCAAGGTTCGCAACCTTGTGCGCTGGCTTGGCGTAAGTGACGGCAACATGGAGGAAGGCTCACTCAGATGCGACGCGAACATCTCCATCAGGCCGGTGGGGCAGGAGGAGTTCGGCACAAGAGTGGAGCTAAAAAATATAAACTCCTTCCGGTTCGTTGAGCGCGCAATCGCATACGAGATAAAGCGCCAGACAAAAGAGATCGAGCGCGGCAGCACGATAGTGCAGGAGACACGGCTCTATGACACTGAGAAGAACATAACCGTATCCATGCGTGCAAAAGAAGAGGCCCACGACTACCGCTACTTCCCGGACCCGGACCTCGTTCCAATGAAAGTAGACAAAAAATGGATAAATGAGATAAGGGCCTCGCTACCGGAGTTGCCCGATGCAAAGCGGGCGCGTTACATGGAGGAGTTGAAACTGGCCCCTGAGGCGGCGGCCTTTCTCTCAGAGGAACGCGCAACTGCTCAGTGGTTTGAGGAGGCTGTAAAGCTTGGCGGTAATCCACAAACAGTCGCCAACTGGGTAATGGGCGAGCTTACAAGATTGTTAAACGAGGATGTATTGCCTTTTGATGAAAGTCCCTTGGCCCCCAGGCTTCTTGTAGGGATGCTGAAACTCGTGGATGACGGAACAATAAGCGGGAAGATCGCAAAGACCTTGTTTGAAGAGATGTACTCCACGGGCAAGGACGCCGCTGCAATCGTAAAGGAAAAGGGCCTTACCCAGATAACCGACGAGGGCGCCATCGAGGCGGCAGTGGATGAAGTGATAAGTGAAAACCCTGATGAGGTTGAGCGTTTTAAAGGCGGAGACCGGAAGCTGATGGGGTTCTTCGTGGGGGAGGTGATGAAGACCACAAAAGGCAAGGCAAACCCAAAAGCCGTGAACGAGATAATAAGGAGTAAGCTGGCTCAGGGGTCATAGACCCCTTTTTAAGCAGGGCACAATAATTCGGATGCGATGAAGCCTGACATTCTGGATTACTTAAACAGGTTATATGCAAATGGTCAATTCGAATCCTTACCCACAGCCTGCTCTTGCAGGGCCTCTGCCTGTTTCAGCTCCTCGTCCGTAAAGCATTCGGCAGGGCATCCCCTGCAGTTTGCGGAGTAAGAATAGTTGTGGCTTGAGCGTGTATGGCCCATCTGGCTCATCAGGCCCATGCACGAGCGCATGTGATGCCTGTACTCGCCCACGGCGCGCGCCAGCCAGGAGAACTCCTTGCCGCAATGAGGGCACTGTTTCATCCTCGCAGCTCCTCCGCTTACGGGGTGTACATGCAAGGCCAGGCTCTTTGGGACAAGCCCCGCCCGCCCATCCGGGGCGGGAAGGCCTTACATGACATGCTTTTAAGGGCTTTGCTCTTCATGTACAAATTATACCAGAGGCAGAAAACGCAAAACTCTGATATGGATCATGGCGGCATGGGCCAGGGCGGCGCGCGTTCAGCCCGGCAAGGGCAGCCCTGCAATGTCAGGCATACAGTCAGCGCCCGGGGAAATCAACCCTTACCTCCGCGCCTTTTTGATCGCTCTCTGATATGACCAGCCTGCCGCCAAGCTGTCTTGAGAGGACCTCCACCAGGCTGAGCCCGGATGTGCCGCTCCTTTTGGGCTGGCCTCTAAACCCCCTTCCGTTGTCCTTGACAAGGAGCGAGAGCCCTTTGGAACCTCCCTTTTCCAGACAGATATCTATCCTGCCTCCTCTGCCATCGGTGAAGGCATGTTTCAGGCAGTTCGAGAGCAACTCGTTCATGATGAGCCCGCACACAAAGGCGTCCTTTGGGTCAAGCACCACGTCCGCACATTGGACGAGCATCTCAACCTTGCCCGCATCCTCCATGAACCCGTCCCTTATAAGAGATGCGACCTGATTGAGGAAAATTTGCGCATGCACCAGCTCGCTTTTGCCATCGTGTTCAAGCACACTGTAGAGCTCCGCGATGGTAGCGAACCTGGATTCAATGTCCACAAGCGCATCTTTCGCACTCTTTGACCTCTGCTTTGCGCGCTTAATTGCCACCAGGCTCGCCAAGGTCGAGAAGCTGTTCTTGACCCTGTGGTTTATCTCATGCCGCTCTGTATCCATGGCCATGACAAGGCTCTGCTTTTCCAGCTCCATCACCCTGGCCACGGCCTGCACGCGGTTTACCACGTTTAGCTTTCGCATGATGCTCTTCATGTGGTATTTCACCGTGTCCTCGCTGATCTCCATCAGCTGTGCCACTTCCCAGTTGCTCTTGCCCTGCTTGAGCCATTCCACAACCTCGGCCTCGCGCTCTGAGAGCACCTCGCCATCAGTCTTATAGTCAACGGCCTGCTGGGAGGCAACCCGGCCCGCAGCAGCACTGTCAGCACGCAGCCCGAGGTCTTTGGGGATGAGTATGTTTATGGAGCCCACAAGGGAGTTGTCCGAGATGCGGGGAACATATATCCGCAGGTAGGCAAGGCCTGAATCCTTCAGCATATCATGGGTTGCATGCGACTTCCTGCCGCCCCATCTGCAAACACATTCCTGAGGCGGAGAGTCCATGCCGTGAAAGGCCTTGTGGCATTTCCAGGGCTTGCGGCCCTTCAGGCCAAGTGTTTTTAGCGCAGCCTTGTTGGCGCGGACTATATTGCAATCATTGTCGTGAACAGTTACCGGAAAAGGTAACTTGTCAAACGTAAGAAGCCACTCGTCCCTGAAACCACCCATAGGCTCAACTATTCCCTTCCCCCCCGGTGCAAGTTTCACCGAACCCTTTGATATTACTTAATAATATGGTTTCGAAGGCTGCTACATCAACTACCTGCATGAGTAGGGAGCGTGTGCTACCTCTGATTTACTATCCACAAAGGCACACACGTTAAGGTTGTTTCAGCGGTTAAATCTCTCAGATTTCTCAGAATCTGACCGGAGCCATGATGTTAATAGTTGCATAGTTTCTATTATAACAGATTATACAAAACACGTCCAGATCGTGAATTTAAAGAGAAAAAACTCTATTTCCCCTTGTAATCAGGCTTTCTTTTGTCGAGAAACGCGCCCGTGCCCTCTCGGAAATCATCTGTGCCAGCAGCTAGCCCAAAGAAATCCACGCCAGTCTCAAGGGCCTGCTCAAGAGTAACGTCCATGCCCCTGCGCATGGCCTCCCAGGTGTAGCTCACTGCAAGCGGGGAGCACGCCATGACCTTCCTCAGGAGGACCTCTGCCTCCTCCAGAAGTGTCTCTGCTTTAGCAACCCTGTTTATGAGCCCCATCTGGAGGGCCTCCCCTGCGGTTACAGTTGCCCCTGTAAGCAGCAGTTCGGCGGCCCTGCCCATGCCCACAATTCTTGGCAGGCGCGTGGTTCCGCCCCATGCGGCCACTGCCCCTATGCGTACCTCAGGATGCCCAAACAGCGCGCCCTCAACAGCCACCCTCAGCATGCACGACTCGGCAAGCTCAAGCCCTCCGCCAAGGGCGTACCCGTTAATTGCGGCCACCGTAGGGGTCCCAATTGTTGAGGCCTTGCCAAACACGGTCAACGCCTTTCTTGCCAGGGCCTTTATCTCCTCCGGGCTGGCCTTGTGAAAGACCGAGATGTCCGCGCCCGCGCTGAAGGCCTTCTTTCCTGCTCCGGTGATAATAATTCCCCCGACCTCAGCGCTCCTGCCCGCCCGGTCCAGGGCGGCGGAAAGCCCGTCAAGCATGTTCATGTCAATGGCGTTCAGGGCATCGGGCCGGTTCAGGGTGATCAGAGCGATACCGTCGCTGACCTCAAAACGTACTACGTCCTTCTCTGGCATTATCCTTGCCTCCGCAGAACTTTATTGGGGCCATGGGCCCCTTTAAAACTGGCGAGCCACGGGCTCGTTTAAACTGGAGCGTCCAGCTTCCAGCGTCTCCAAGAAAAGTATCGAGAGCATCTCATCTTTAAAGCGTTCCTATTGCCCCCTTGAAGGAAACACTGCGGGTCGTCGCGACCTAGTAGAACCGGTCCATGACCGGCTCACGCAGTGAGCCTCTATCGCCTCCCTATCGTATAATAATACCAGAGCAGGGGTCTTGTCTTATGCAATGCAACCAAAAAGCTCGCCCGGAGGCATTTGCCTTATGCCACAGAAGCGCTACAAGGTAGTTTTCAGCGGCAGGTTCGTGGAGGGAAAGGACCCTGTTAAGGCATTAGAGATAATATCCTCCATGTTCAGGGTCGCCCCTGAGAGGGTCAGGGCCGCCTTTGCCAAAGGGCCGGGAGCTGTCATAGTATCCACTGATGACATGGACCAGGCTCAGAGGTATGTAGTGGGCATGAAAAAGGCCGGCGCCATCTGCAAGGTATCCACCCAGCACGGGGAGCGGTTAAGCCCGGCCCGGACTCCCTCCAAGGGTCATGGCTCTGTGGAAAGAACAGTAAAGGCTGCTGGCAGCCCCTCTGGCGCACTGGTGCTGGAAATATTGCCTGGCCCCACTGACATCACGCTGACCACTCTTGTCTGCGCAAGACTGACAGGTGCTCAGGACGTGCTGGACTTAAACAGACAGGACCGTGGCAGGGTGGAGTTCTCAGACGTATCACTTGTTTCGGTCTATAACTCCCTGGACGGCTCCGAGGACTACCGCATACTGTTCTTTGTCCGGGGCAACAAGCGTCCCTTTGGCGCGGAGTGCGCCTCCATAGCCTTTAGCGATTTTCCCGGGGTTAAGGGGAAAAACCTCATGGCCTCCCTCCGCAACTTCCTCACCTTCCTCTATGCCAGGCACCCGGAGATCATCTTTGACCGGGCCACCTATGATTTCGTGGCCGGAGGCCCCATGCCCCTGTTTACAAAGGACGAGATAGTGCTTGCAACAGCCCTGTACAGGGCAATGCCGGAGGATATGCGCACCTCAGCAGGCAGCGAGAGTTATGGCGCAGCAAGGCCTGAGGAGGCGGTCGTCCCTGAAGGTGCCGACTCCACAAAGGACTCCCCTATAAAGGGCGTCTGCCCCAAGTGCGGGGCTCCGCGCAAAAAAGCAAAGCCAGCCTGCCCCCGATGCGGCCTGGTCTTTGTAAACTGGTACCAGGACAAAGAGAAAAGGCGCGGTTCACTTGCCAAAGCCGGCCCTGGTGAGGGGCCTTCCTCCTGGAGCCGCAGGTACGCAACCCGTGCGGCACTAGCGATACTGCTGGGCTTTCTTCTGCCAATGCCAAAGGCCTCGCTCCTGTTTGGGGCGGGCTCGGTCATCATCTGGCCGTGGCAGATGTTGGGCATCGGCATCAAGGCGACTCACACCACTGCAATGGCAACCCCACAAAGCGCGGGCGCACCGGTCGTGTGGTCCCTGGTGCTGGTCATCTCTGCGGTTGCAGCCATTGCGATTGGAAGGATAAGAAGGCCCGCTGTGCGGAACCCGGCCTGGCTTGTTACGGGACCATTGACCCTGGCCCTGGTGCTCATAGTCTTTCAGGGCGATGGATTCATACTTGGCTCCATCTTCTGGCCCCCGTCCATGGGGGCAGGCGTTCTCTGGACGCTGGGGTTGCTTGCTTCAGCAGTGATGGCTTCGATCAACAGGATAAGAAAGCTCCATGACGTATCAGGCAGGCTCCGCCTGCTCCAGGGCGTCTCCGGGGGCCTGCTTCTGATCCTTAGCGCGCTTATGCTCATCATGCGCCCGGGGGCGTGGGGCGCATGGCCCATTGTCATCGCAGAGCTGCTGATAATCCTGTTCGCTGCCGTGGGCGTTTACTGCGCCCTGAGACCCGTGCCATCGCTAGAGGGTTTTTTAAGCCTTCTTGCGAAGATAGCGCTTATAGCGCTCCCGGCCGCAGGGACCATTGCACAGGTATACGTATCGCATGACCCGTCAAATATTATCATCGCCCCCGGAGGGCTCTGGCCCGCAGCCCTGGGGCACCTGAAGGCTGCCCTCATCCTTGGCGGGGCAGCCACGGTATTCTGCGCCGGACTTATCGGGCTGCTGCTGCGAAAACACAGCCCCCCTGAGGGCTGAGCAAAAGCTGATTTGACACCACTTTATCCAAGCAGTGATAATTGTACCTATGGATCAGCCATACAATACATTCAGCTCCTACGTAAAAAGGCGCTTTGGCCACCCTCTGCACAAGGTCAATATAGACGCTGGCTTCACATGCCCCAACCGCGACGGCACCCTGGGCACCGGTGGGTGCACCTACTGCAACAACGAGAGCTTCAAGCCCGGTGACTGCCAGCCCACGCTAAGCGTGACCCAGCAGGTGCAAAACGGCATCAGCTACCTCTCCCGCCGCTACAAAGCGGAGAAGTTCCTCGCATACTTTCAGGCCTACACCAACACCCACGCGCCAGTGGACAGGCTTCGCTCACTTTACGAGGAGGCCCTCAGGCAACCCAGCGTCATAGGGCTCGCCATCGGCACCAGGCCGGACTGCGTAGACAGCGAGAAGCTCGACCTCCTGGAAGAGCTTTCCCGGAAGTATTTCATACTGGTGGAGTACGGTGTGCAGAGCGTGCATGACAAGACCTTAAGGGCCATAAACCGGGGCCACGATTTTGACACCTTTAAACGCGCGGTTGCCGAGACGAACAAGCGCGGCATAGAGACCGGGGCGCACATGATCGTGGGCTTCCCAACCGAGACGCGCCAGGAGACCCTTAGTGGGGCTCACGCCATCTCTGCCTCCGGCGTGGGCTTTGTGAAGGTCCACCAGCTTCAGGTCATAAAAGACACTCCCATGGCAAGGGATTATGAGCGCGAGCCCTTTGCCGTGCTTGGATACGACGAGTACCTCCGGCTGGTTTGTGAGTTCCTGGACAGGCTCTCCCCGGACATTGTCATACAGCGCCTGTTCGCCACAGCCCCGGATGATATCCTTATCGCTCCCCGCTGGGGACACGACCGCCACCAGGTGCTCAGGGACATATCAGCCTACATGCATGAGCACGGCCTGAGCCAGGGCCGCTCCGCAAAGACATATACTAAAGCCATATAAATTATTAAATCATTTGGGAGGGAAAAGCGTGAACGAGTCGGACATACCGCGCATTAAAGAATTAATTAACGAGGTCAAGCGCTCTTTCGTTAAGTCCGGCGGCGACGTGCAGTTCCTTGACATCAAGGACGACAAGGTGCGCATCAAGACCACCGGCTACTGCCACCGGTGACACGTAACACGCATGGGCCTCGTTGAGGCCCTGAACGAGAAGATACCGGCGGAAATTGACTGGGTAAGAATGGTCGTGGTCGGCGCCGGAACAAGCGAGGGCTAACAGGCCCCCTCTAACTGGTGGCTTTCAGCCTCAAACATTTATTGGATAATGAGAGAAAGATGAAAACCCCGGACTGAACGAGACTCCGGGGGTTTTTATAGGTATATCTATTTGCTCTCTAGTCTATTAAGTCCATGACTGTGAGTCAGTAGCAGATATCGTGGCTGCCGATCTCGATAAACAGAACGCTGTTGCCGCTGATAATCCTGAAAACCAGCCTGTCGGATCGGCTTACCGAGAACGAATAGTAATCGCTCAGGTTCCCTTTAAGCTTATGCGTTTTCAGCCTTTTGTCGAAAACATCTTCCTTGAATATCTCAAGCTTCTTTCTAAAACTGTTCTTTTGGGTTTCGGTCAAACTGGATAAATATTTACTGAGCCTTTTCTCAAAGGACGCGTCATAGACAATTGTTTTAGGTTTCATGAAATATCAGATACTGTTTATAAACTCGTTTACGGAACTCTTCCTGACCTTCCCCTTCTCAAGGTTGTCCTCAGCCTCCGCGATTCGCAACAGGAAATCCTGCCGCTTAACGGTTTTATATAATTCCTTTAGAAACCTGTATTCTTTTTTGGGAACTACTACGGTCTCTTCTGCTGTCGCCCTGCCCATTACTTCCTCCATAAAAGTGATATTTAATTATATCACACCCGCCCCCCTCTCCCCCAAACTCAGCATTAGGCAATAGCAGCAGAGCGAACCGATTTAATTTACTGATTTAATCAACCAGATCTATAGCCTTCTTAAATCGCTCGGCGGTTTGCTTCTCGATGGAAGCGACATCCCTTAGTATCCCTGCAAGCTCGGCATTGCCCCACGCTTCGGCCTTCCCGGCCCATTCCGTGTAATTGCCTGCGTGGTCCTCGTTGTGCTCGGCCCAGTGGCCCAGAAGATGCTTTAGCTTCGCTTTCTCATCCATATGATCTCACCTCTGTTTTACCTCAATATTTATCGTCCCCACATTATTGGAAGGTGTGGTGCTGCTTATGCATATGAATCCGGGAGACCCGCTGACCGTCACCTTTTCGGGCTCCGGGGGTATCACCGTGTAGGGGGCATTGACACCCAGAAGGTATCCGCCTTCTCCAAGGTCCGTAAACTCAAATTCCCCGTCAGTGTCAGGCACCTGGGTATCCACCATTCTCAAAGATGCGGAATATGTATCAATGAGCGGATTTTTTGGAAGGTTGTCGCACGGGCCATATCCAAAAAGCCCCACTTTCGTACCTGCCGGAAACTCCGCCCCCACGCGCACCCTGCCCCGGATGGTGGCGTCCGTGACTGGCTGGCCCTCGGGGATTGGTACGTCTTTGGCCTCGGCCCCCTGGGCAATGGCCTTCTGGCGCCAGGAGGCGGCCTCATCTGAAAGCCCCATCCTGGCAAGCGCCTGGGCCACCTGCACAGCGCTTTTCCTGCCAAGGCTCCATTTCTTCTCGTCAGTGAAATCGCGAAGGTAGGCGATGTTCTCTGCGGTCACGCGCCCATACGTCATGTGCCGCAGGAGGCGTACGCGATGGATTATGGAGTACAGGACCGACTCGCTGAGTTGCCTCCTGCCCTCGTCCGGCTGCCAGAGCAAAAACCTGCCTTGGCTCATGGCGTTCTTTGCCTCAAAGCGAAAAACTGTCCCCTCTGGATGCGCCTTGAGGTATTGCTCAAGCATAGAGAGGTTCCCCTCCGTGACCATGAAGTCGTCACTGGTTATAAAGCCGTAAAGCGGTATCTCCAGGATCCAGTTCGCTACCGAGGGCGTGCTTGCAAGGGTCACCACCGTTGAGCCTTTGGGCGTCTCGGTGGAAAGCCCCGCCGCCTCTGCAAGATTCTTCTTGTCCAGGTCAAAGCGCGTGGCCGCGTCCTGGTACACGTATCCGATAACACCGCCCATGAGCGCGGCAAGCGCCACGGGTATGACAAGCGCCCTCAACCTTGACTCGCGCGGCATTGCCGCCGGCGCAAGCGCTGCCACCGCAGAGGCAAACGTCGCAAGTGAGAGCACCCCGAAAAACACCATCCCCTCAAGCAGAAGGACCGTGCCCTTGTAGGATGTCTCTGCAGAGCCGTCAAGCACCTCGCTTACCAGCACAAAGTACTTCATGAAGGCCCAGGCCACAAGCCATGCCAGCGCGACAGCGACAAGGCCGCTTGCAGCCCCCAGCACAATGCTCGCTCTCATTTCCCCGCGCCTGCCCGCACCCTGGCCAAAACCCCACGTGCCCAGCTCGCCAGCCCACCCGTACTGGCCCGCCACCAGCCAGGTCACCGCGAAAAACACCACCGCCCATAAAGCCTTGTCCACCTTAAGCCCCTGCCCCGCGCTGATGAGAGCCACGAGCATCGCCGCCGCACCGAACATGAACGCAAACAGGGCCAGGAAGCCAACGATAGCCTTGACCTGAGCCACCCTGCCCTTCAGTGCCTTGAGCGTAAGGGCCGGGTTCAGGACCCTCATCATCAGTACCAGGAAAACCAGCGCCACAAGAATTAGCGGTATGATCAGCAGGTTGCCGTGTTCGGCTAATATGCTCAAGGACTCGCCCATCTGCTCGTAGCTGGCCTTCTCCTCATGGGTGAGGGGAAGGTTTATGTATGAAGGAAGTGCGATTGCCATGAGCGCCCCGAACAGGGCAACGGCAAGCACCGCCCCGACAGCCCCCATGGACAATGTAAAGACAAGCTGTTTTTTTGTATTCATTCTCTCCCTCTTTCTAAAACCCCTCTACTTGGATAATCTTAATCAGATACTCTTAATCAGTTCTCTACCATAGCCCTGCTGCTGCTGGCACGGCAGCGCGGTCATTAAGTGTTAAAGCCCCTTGCTCGCAAGCCGCGCGGCAGATGCCGCATCCATAGCATTTTTGAACGTTGACCTCTACCTTCTCGTTTGTGTTGTCGAATTTAAGCGCTCCGAAGTAGCAGACCTTCATGCACTTTCTGCATCCTGTGCATGCCAGGGGGTTCAACTCTGCCACGTACTCGCCCTTCCACATGATCTTTGACAGGTGCAAGGTGCGCTCCACGCGGTAGGCCATGCAGTCGCGGTCGCAGTTACAGAGCCCCCCAATGTATGGGGTCATGAAGGTCCATACAGAATGTATCATGCCCTCCTTCTCAAGAGAGCGGACATGCTCCTTTACTTCCGCTACAGGCACGCGGTCAAACTCTTTAAACTCCGGCACATCACCGTAAACATGCGTGAAATCATGCCCAATGCCATAGCACACGCGCTTTACGTCCCCTGTGGTCACGCGCCTGCAAATACATGGAAGGCGCACCACCTGCGTGAAGTTATCCAGTATTCGCTCCACGTCCTCAAGCGGGACCACTTGCCCGAAGTGCGTTTCCTTCATATGGCGGCTGACGCGGGGATAGATGAGCCAGTCGTATATGCGCGGGTGCTTAGCCCTGAGGTTTTTCCCGCGCATGGTCTCCACCCTCAGGGAACGGTAGAAACCCTTTAGGTACTGGCGGAGTTTATCTTCGGAGTTCACGCTCTCAAACAGCTCAAGCGTGTAGTTGCGGGTGTTCTCATACCACTTCTTGCCCTCGCCGTGGCTCACGCAGAATTCGCACATAAGTAATTATAGCAAAGGTCTTATCAAAGGTTTTTTTAAACTGGATTTGCCGGGTATGCGATTGACTAAATGCTCAGACCTTGCCGAGTTTTCCCCTGATGCTCTTGACCACCGTGCCCTGGCTGCCCTGGGGCGTGTACTTCACAAGCTCCACAGCCCCGTCAGCACGCACGCGGTACTCGCTGTCATCGCCATCGACAACAGGATAGTACTCTCCCCTGATGTCCTGATAAAGGTCCACCTTGTACATGAACTCCCCGGCGGGCCTGTTGCCGTTCATGTCCACGGAGAGCACGCCTGCGTCGTCATAGACCCCGTAGCGCCCGTCCTTGTTCCTGACTCCGGCAAAGAACTTCCCATTGTTTTTGTGGTAGAGGTCCGCACTAAAGGGAAACAGGTCATCGCCCACCTTCTCAAGGAACCTGTCGCCGTCCACCATGTAGGTCTTCTCTGTAAAGCAGAGTGCCCACTCGGTCGTGATGTTGTCCGGGCTGTGCGTGAGTATGGTTCGCTCCCGGTCAAGCACAGTTCGATGGATGCTGGTGTAGTCAGTATGGACCACGCTGTCCTTAAGGGATATGTCCTGGATCACCGCTGAGTTGTCAAATGCAGCCTTGGCCTCCTCGAACCTCTGGGGGCCCCATATGCGCTCTACAAAATCGTTTATATCCCCGTATATTATCTCCGCGCTCTCAAAATCGTCGCGGCTCATGCCGCCGAATTTCTGCTTGTGCTTCTGCCCGGCAAGCCGCTCCCACAGTTCCACGTCATGCACCGTGTCCGAGGTAAAAAGCACTGAATCCTTCTTTGTCCTGAACTTCAGCGCGGTGCCGGGGATGCCGTGCCACACAGGGGCCTTGTGGCTCTCGATAGTGAAGCCGTCTCCCTCGATAAAACGCCTGTCCCGGTCGTAGAAGACCTCGGAGCTGTAAGAGTAGAAGGTCTCGGGCTCTATCCATTCATTAAGGTCGGGGTCCTTAAAGAGTATGCGCGCGCGCCCGCCCTTCCGGCTCAGGATTATCTTTGCCCTGTCAGGGCCAAGGGCCTTGCCCTGGGGGTCAACTATGCGGAGCTTGCCCCTCGTGCCGTCAGGGGCCTTGCTGGTGATGTTGAAGAGGCTCTTTGGCCCCATGGGGCGGTACTCAACATAGTCCTCAAAGGCGATGTCCACCATGCGCTCGGAGTCCAGGGACAGGCTCCTGTCTATGGCTGGCTTAGAGCTCCTCACAAGCTCTTCTTCCACCTCGTCAGCGGTGATGAGAGTGAGCTTTTTATTTATATGAGGGGAGTAGTAATAAAATAGCGCGATGTCCGTGAACCAGCGTTTGTGGTCGTCGTGACAGTGGGTGATTATCAGGCCGTCGATCTCGCTTATCTCATTCCAGCCGATAATATCAAAGATAGGCGCACCGCAATCAACGAGGAACTTGCTCCCCGCAATGCTCACCTGATACCCGATAGACTTGCCCGTGCGTGAGAACGGGCCAAAGTCACCGAGTATCCAGACCTCTATGCCGTTGAATTTCTGCTTCATGTATTACACTATAACTTGCTGATTATTAAATATACTTCCTTATCCGAAAGCTTGTCAAGGATTTTTTTCCATGTGCGCCCCTAAAGAGCAAGGTTGCGCTTAACGTAAGCCTCATCAAGTGCGTCCTCAAAGGAGGCCGGGGCTGTAAAAAGGTCAGGCTTTATATACACGTCAAGCAGCCTTTCCTCAAGCTCGTGGTTTGATACTGGCGTGCCATCAGGCATTATGTGCACCACCTCAAAACCCTCCTGCGAGAGCTGGTATGAGACGAGCACAAAGCGGTGGCAGTCAAAGGGCTCGCCTTCGGCACACATCAGGGCTGGGCGCTGGCCGGAGCCTATCAACTCCCTTATGCGGGCGATGCCCCCAATGAACTTCCCTGAGCTGCGAATCTTTGAGAAGTCCACTTTTGCGCTATTTGCACCGGCAGTGAACATGAACTCCTCACCCCAGCCGCGCGCGCCAAGCGTATGACCCAAAAACTCGTAGGCAAAGCCTTCCTGCACAAGCATATCCCGAAGGGGTTCGCGATTGAATTGCGAGAACCTGCGCGAGTACGGCACGCTCCGCACGTCCAGCACCACTGTCACGTCGTGCTCGTCCAGAAGAAGCGCAAAGCGCTCCGAGCTGTGGTTGGAATGCCCTATGGTATAGCATGCGCCTGGAGTTTCTCCCATCCATCTATTCTAGCAAAAATGGGGGCCACGGGCCCCATTTAACCGGAGGCCGTCAGCCCCGAACGTATTTTTGAATTGGAGTGTCCAGGTCGCGACGACTCGTACCGTCTTCGACCGTTAGTGGGATAACGCGTAACAGCCCTCTTATCAAGCGAGTTTTTTGGCTATCACCGCAGCGTACTTGCCCTGGAACCTGGCCCCGGCAAGCTCGTTGTCGCTGACCTGTCTCGATCCGTCCGAGCCGGCAATGGTGCTTGCCCCATAGGGCGTGCCGCCGCTTATCTCATCAAGTGTCATCTGCCCCTGGAAGGAATAGGGCAGCCCGGCAATGACCATGCCCAGGTGCAGAAGGCTTACGTGGGTCGTGAGTATGGTGCTCTCCTGGCCCCCGTGCTGCGTGGCCGTGGATGTGAACACGCTGCCTACCTTGCCCACAAGCTTTCCCTCCATCCAGAGCTTGCCCATGCCGTCAAAGAACTGCCTCATCTGGCCGGTCATGTTCCCAAACCTGGTGGGCGTGCCAAAAAATATCAGGTCATAGTCCCCAAGCTCGTTGGGGTCTGCCACTGGCAAATGTTCCCACCCCTTCTGCGACTCCAAAGCGCCCATCTTCTGAAGCACCTCAACAGGCAGGGTCTCAGGGACTCTCTTTAGTACGACCTCTGCGCCATCCACCTCGCGGATACCTTCGGCTATGGCCTCGGCCATCTTGTAGATATGGCCGTACATCGAATAGAACACCACCAGTGCTTTCATAACTGCACCTCCTCATATCACAGAGATGATATATGTGCCTACCTTTATTTAACTCCTATTTAAAGGGAAAATCAAGCAAAATAGACGTACTTCGGGCGCGGATGCACCTCATCTGCGTTGTTACACGGCATTCGCAAAATATCTAAGTACGACACTGGCTTCATGCCGCGTGCCTAGCATCTGAGGCGCCCCGCACCCGAATTCCTCCGTTAGACGCGCGAACATTCCTTTTTGAAACAAAGAATTTTAGAACAACTTTTTAGTGGAAAATCTGATTAATGAAACAAGGTCGAACCTTAAAATCCTTATCCGACCGGGTACGAGGTGAGGTTGTTGCTTTTACCCTTTAGAATGTCGTTATCAAAATGTCTTTGATTAGTAGTTTTCCTAAGTTCAGCGAAAGTTTGCTTGCCGGACGTAGGAATTCGGGGCTGAGGTGAAGTAGATGCAAAGAAGAACCTTATGAAGGTCAAGGAGTACTTTAGTACTTCCAGTGGCTTATTCTGCCGCAGATGCCTTGCCTCAGCCCCGAATTACGTCTCTTACTTATTATCCCCCAATTGAACTCATGGAGTCGATGGATTTGTTGTCCTCTGGCTTTTTCAGGTAATTGCCCTCTGGCTTGGAGTCTATTGCGAGCTTGAAGAGGCGGCTTATCTCCGCGTCGTCCGCTCCCTCGCGCATGGGGGCAAGCAGGTCTATCTCTGTCTTGTTAAACAGGCACGGCCTTATCTTGCCAACAGCCGTGACCCTCATGCGGTTGCAGTCGTAGCAGAAGCTGTGGCTTACCGCGCTTATGAACCCGACAATTCCCTTTGCCCCGGGAAGTGTAAAGTTCCTGGAAGGCCCCCTGCCCTTGAAAATTCTTTTCTCTAACGGTCCAAGCTCTTTTTCTATGCGCTCTTTGACCTCAGCGCTCTTGACGCACTTGTCGTCTTCCCAGTCCTTGCGCGAGGGCATGAGCTCGATGAACCTCACGTGCACGGGCCTCTCCACTGTCATCCGGGCAAACTCCACCACCTCGTCGTCGTTTACGCCCCTGATGGGCACGGTGTTGAGCTTTATGGGCGACAGCCCCACGCGCTCGGCCTCGTCTATTCCATCAAGGACTTTTAGAAGCTCTCCACCACCCGTGATCTCCTTAAATCTATCTGCCCTCATGGTGTCCAGGCTCACGTTGAGGCGGTCAAGCCCTGCCTCTTTAAGCGCGGCTGCGCGATCTTTTAAGAACATGCCGTTTGTGGTAAGCGAGAGGTCGGGCACCCCGGCTTCTTTAATGCCCCGGACTAGATCGAGGATGTCGTCCCTTAATAGCGGCTCGCCGCCCGTGAGGCGCACTCTGTGTACGCCAAAGTCGCGGGCAACGCGGACAATCCTCAGGACCTCTTCACCGGTGAGCACCTCGTCGGCCTTAAAGGTCTTTGGCTTCATGTGCGGCATGCAGTAGGTGCAGCCGAGGTTGCACTTGTCCGTGATGCTTATGCGCAGGTAGTCTATCTCTCGCTCGAAACGGTCTTTAGCCATGTTATGGTTCTCCGGTTAATCGTACTAGTTATGATCTGCCGTAGATGCCGTGAATCAGATCATTGCCTCTTGAGCCTTACAAGCTCGTCGTCCACGACCTTCTTAAAATATTCATACGGGCGGCTACCAATATATTTCTTGCCGTTAATAAAAAAGACCGGAGTGCTGTAGAGGTCCAGGTCCTGCGCAAGCTGTGTGTCGCGCTCGATGATATCCATGTGTTTCATGCCCTCAAGGGAAGCCTGGAACCTGTCTGCATCCATGCCCGCCTTCAGGGCGTATTGGATAAGGCTGGCCTTGTCGAGCCTGGGGGAGTTTTGGAGCATCATATTGTGCATCTCCTCCAGATATCCCTGGTCCCAGGCCGCAAGCGCGGCCTCTGCGGCCAGGTGCGAAAAATCCTTGTGGAGGTATGGGTACATCTTAAGTACCAGCTTCACATCTCCCTTGTAATCCTCCAGGAGCCTCTGGGTGACCGAACTGGCCACCGCGCACTGCGGGCACTGGTAGTCCATGAACTCTATTATCGTGATCGGCGCGTCCTTGGCCCCGAGATACGGCGAGCCCTGCACGGATATTTCGTAACGCATGTCATCTGCGTGTGCGGGAGCGGCAAAAGCAAATGCTGCCAGAGCCACAACCAACACCAACGCCAGCGCAAGGAGTTTTAAAAGAGCTTTCATGGCATTCGCCTCGTTATCCTCCCGTTGTTCAGCCCGTTGTCCCACCAGTTGCTCTGCCTATAGAAGGCGCGGTAATAAAACACCGGGAGCCCTTTCAGATCAGGCTCCCGGCGTTCGTTATTCTTCTATACTACCTAAGGCGCATGTCTCTAATCCAGCCCTTCCTCCTTTATCCACTTGCTGTACTTCCTCTTGGCGAAGCTTAGCGGCACGTCGCCCTGGGTCATAATGCGGAAAGTGCCGGGGCTGGCCACCGTTGCCAGGTAGATGTGGATCGGCATCGCAATTATCATGAGGAAGAAGCTCAGCGAATGCACGAACTGGGCAAAGACCATCCCGGTTCCGGCCCAGAGCATGAAGCCGGTAAGGGAGATCAGTACTCCGCAGCCGAACACTATGATCAGGAAGAAAAGCTTCTGGCCCATGTTCATCTTCCCTGAGGGCGGGACCTCGGCCGACTTGTCAAAGTAGCCGCCAAGCACCGAGAGCCACTTCTTGTCGTCCTCGTCAAAGCTCAGCGCCTCGCCGATGTAGCTTACGATGGAGAAGGCTGCCGATATGGCAAAGGCTACGCCGAACCACTTGTGGAACTGGTCGGCCCACGCGTTGCCGCCAAAGGCGGTGTTGATCCAGTTCAACGCGGTATAGGTAAATCCAAGGCCGGTGAGCACCAGAACGAAGAAGCTCACGAGCAGGACAAAATGGACCACCCGCTCAAAGGCTGTGGTTTTCTGTACCATCTTCATTGTTGGTCACCTCCTTCTTCCTCAACCTCGTCGGGGCCCATGCTCAGGTAGTGGACAAACGCTCCAGCTACCGAAGCGCCCACGCCGATGGCCGTAAGAGGCTTCAAGACGTTGCGCCAGAAACTGACCGTGCCCGGCAGGCCCGGCGAGCCCTGGAAGCCATAGTACTCAGGGGCTTCCTTGAAGGCGTAGAGCACTCCGAGGCCACTAAGGGATTTCTCCCCGTAGACGCTCTTGTAACCCATTGCCTTTGCCTTTGTCACAAGCCCGTCCCAGTTGCCATAGGTTATTGCGTCCGTGGGACAGGTCTTCGAGCACAGCGGCTCAAGGCCCGCGGGTATGCGGTCAAAACACATGTGGCACTTTGCGATCTTCGTGTTCTTGTCAAAACGGGGGATGTCAAAGGGACAGCCCACGGTGCAGAGCTTGCAGCCTATGCACTTTGCCTTGTTGAAGACCACCGCGCCTTCTTTTGTCACGCCGATGGCTCCCGGCGCAGGACATATCCTCAGGCATCCGGGGTCGCCGCAGTGCAGGCAGCGCTGGCTGATAAAGAGCCACTCCTTCCCCTTCTTCTTCTCAACGAACTTGATCTTGGTCCAGGTGTTGTCGTTGAGGTCGGGCGGGTTCTCATAGGTCCCGGTATTCTTTGTGCGCGTGGCCGGCAACTTGTTCCACTCCTTGCACGCCACCTGACAGCCCCTGCACCCAGTGCATAGCTCCGGGGTGACCAGCAGGCCCTTGCGCTTGACTACATCAACTCCGCTTAGTTTTTCCATGTTGGCCATTAGTCATCACCCCCTTTTTATGCCTTCTGGACGTTGACCATAAAGGCCTTCGTCTCAGGGATCATTGTATTGGCGTCCCCGATGTTCGGGGTCAGAAGGTTCGAGCTGTCAAATCCACTGCCGTCCTCGGGGTACTGCCAACCGAAGCACCATGGCAGGCCCACCTGATGGACTGTCTTGTCCGTGATCTTGAACGGCTTGAACCTTTCGGTAACGATGGCAATGCCAAAGACCTCTCCGCGCGCGGAGGATATCTTCAACTTCTCGCCATTATTGATGCCCAGCTCACTTGCCAGCTCCTTGCTGAGCTCACAGAAGTTCTGGGGCTGCATCTCCATAGCCCAGGGCTGGTGTCTTGTCATCACGCCCGTCTGCCAGTGTTCGCTAAGGCGATACGTGCTGGCTACGTATGGGAAACGCTTGTCGTTGGAGGCAAACTCGTCGTCGAACAACTTCGAGGCCGGGTTGATCCTCGTGCCGTGCAGAGGGTTTTCCTCTATCGGGCACTCAAGGGGCTCGTAGTGCTCGGGGAACGGGCCGTCCGCCCTGCCGGGGCCGAAGATGCTCGCCACGCCGTGGGGCTTCATGATGAAGGCCTTTCTTGTCTTGGCCTTGTTACTCAGAGGCGGCCATCCGCCGTCTGGCACGTCGCCCTTCCACTTGCCTCCGGTATACCAGATGACAGGCTTTTGCGGGGCGCGGGGCTTGCCGTTGGCGTCAACGCTTGCGCGGTTGTAGACAATGCGGCGGTTCACCGGCCAGGCCCATGACCAGTTCGGGTAAAGGCCGATCCCCGAGGGGTCTTCCTTGCCCCTGCGGGCCATGTTGTTGCCGCTGGCATTGTAGCTCTGGCAGTAGAGCCAGTTGCCGCTGGATGTGGTGCCGTCGGCCTGGAGCCACCCGAAGGTGGGCACGAGGTCGCCCTTCTTGAACTTCTTGCCCTTGACCTCGGTGTCCTCCATGAACCTGCCGTTTATCTCCTTGGCAACTTCGTGGATGTCCAGCTCGTCGTGGATGTAGCCGTCAGCGGCCTTGAAGCCGTAGTCCCATGAGAGCTTGGTGACAGGGTCAGGGAACGCCCCGCCCTCTGCCAGGTAGAGCTGCTTCACGCGGTTATGCAACGCATTCATTATCCAGCTGTCCGACTTTGCCTGGCCGGGAGGGTCGACGGCCTTGTAGCGCCATTGTGCCCAGCGCCCGGAGTTCGTGATGGAGCCTTCTTTTTCCACGCTCGTTGCGCATGGGAGCTCGAAGACCTCTGTCATGATCTCCTCTGGCTTCATGCCAGGGCCTTTCCAGAAGCTTCCGGTCTCGTTGTCAAAGAGGTTGACGTTAACGAGCCAGTCAAGCTTTCCCATGGCCTTGCGGTTCTTGTTGGCGTTAGCGCCCGAACATGCAGGGTTCTGACCCCAGGCGAAGAAGCCCTTGAAATTGCCCTTCATCATCTCGTCGAAGATCATGAGCCAGGAGTAGTTCACCCCGTCTTCCACCTTCGGGAGCCAGTCGTAGCCGAAGTCGTTGTCCTTGGTGGCGTTTGCGCCATAGTGGGCCTTAAGCAGGCTCACGGAGTACTTTGGATAGTTGCCCCACCAGTTGGCGCTCTGAGGCTCCTTGGTGGTGGGGGTCCATTTCTTGTTGTAGGCCGTGAGGCTCGTGTTTGAGGCCCTCGGGGTCTTCAGATAGCCCGGAAGGATGTGCCAGAGCAGGCAGTGGTCAGTGGAGCCCTGCACGTTTGATTCGCCACGCAGGGCGTTGACGCCGCCGCCTGCCACACCGATGTTTCCAAGCATGAGCTGGATTATCGCCATGGTGCGGATGTTCTGCGTGCCTACCGTATGCTGGGTCCAGCCCATGGCGTACATGATCGTGGCCGCCTTGCCCACTTCACTGGTGGCGGTGTAGGCGTCGTAGATCTCGATCATCTTGTCCTGGCTCATGCCGGTGATGCTCGATACCATTTCCGGCGTGTAGCGGCTGACGTGTTTCTTAAGGAGCTGGAACACGCTGGACTTGTTGCTAAAGCTCATGTCCTTCTTGATAACGCCATTGGCATCGGTCTGGAAGCTCCATGTGCTCTTGTTGTACTTGCGCTTGGACTCGTCGTAGCCACTAAACAGGCCGTCCAGGTCCCCAGGCATCTGGAACTTCGAGTTTACGATGAACGGGGCGTTAGTGTAGTTCTGGATATAGAAATCGTCATAACGCTTGTTGGCGAATATGTAGTTGAGCATCCCGTTGAGGAAAGCGATATCAGTACCCGAACGTATGGGGGCGTATGTGTGCGCCCTCGCGCTTGTGCGGGTGAACCTCGGGTCTACACTAATGAGCTTTGCGCCATTGGCCACAGCCTCCATGACCCATTTAAAGCTGACGGGATGGTTCTCTGCGGCGTTACTGCCTGTGATGAGGATGACATCTGAGTTGCGGATGTCTATCCAGTGGTTGGTCATTGCACCGCGCCCGAACGACTCTGCCAGAGCCGCAACAGTTGCGGAGTGTCATATCCTGGCCTGGTGTTCTATGTACACCAGGCCGAGTGAGCGAAGCCACTTCTGGAGCAGGTAGCACTCCTCGTTGTCAAGGGCGGCGCTGCCCACAGAGGCAATGGCTTCCGTACGGTTCACTACCTGGCCCTTGGCGTTCTTGGTGATGAAGGACTCGTCGCGGGATTTCTTTACCAGCTTGGCTATCCTGTCGATGGCCTCGTCCCACTCCAGTTCCTGCCACTGCTTTGCCCCGGCAGCCCTGTAACGGGGCTTGGTGATACGCGTGGGGTTGTTGATCCACTGGTACAGGCCGACACCCTTGGAGCAAAGCGTCCCCGCGTTTATGGGGTGGTCCGGGTCACCCTCTGTGTTGATCACCTTGCCGCCCTTTGTGTGGACAACGATTCCGCATCCCACAGCGCAATACGGACAGATGGTGGTCGTGGCCTTGGCACCCTTGATGGGAAGATCCGCAGCCTGGACCTCAGCAGGGGCAACAACATCCGCGCCTACAGCGCCGGCAGCTACCGCTCCTCCGGAGAACTTGAGAAAGTTTCGTCTGCTAATTTCCATACTTTCCCCTCTTTATGTCTCTCTGTTAATACGAAAAACCTCTCCCTTTAACCCGGAAACTTTTAGAGTGCCTCCTCCCTCCCCTTTTCTAGCTAAAACTAAGCAGATGCAAGTTATTTAATTCTCTTCAACTATTAATATTAATTGTGTACCGATAAATACTTGGCTTACTATATAACCTAAGAAATCTATTGTCAAGATTATTATTAACGGTGGTAATATACTAAATTTAAATAGTAATTTCTATCTTTATTAACTTTATAACTTTAAGGTGCAGGAGTGAATTTGAGGCTTAATTACTTTTTCGTATTGCTTTTTTGGAGGATAGAGTTAATGATTTTGCGTTTCAGGTCTGGCTTGATGCCACGGTGAACACGAACTAATTCTTTTAAGTAAGCGAACGATCCTTCG
>SDBV01001442.1_pt1 | contig 35894 bp, 32 predicted proteins | sample 2277081 | NCBI WGS metagenome assembly SDBV01 (sample SAMN10402039, study PRJNA504765) | marine sediment metagenome | isolation source: marine sediment core GS10_PC15, 223 cmbsf | place: Arctic Ocean: Southern Knipovich Ridge | collected 2010 | reverse complement strand
CAAAACCTGTAAAATGTCATTCTGAACGGAGTGAAGAATCTTTTTATTTCATTGGTTATCAACATTATAAGATTTTTCGTTTCACTCAAAATGACAGCTAAAAGTTAGTTTTGCAAAGGACTCATTTATATTATAGTTTAGTGAAATTTAGTGTTTTAGTGTTTTTGTGGCAAAATATTTAATTTCCGATACAATAAAGTATAAAATCACTACAAAAATAAAAAAATAGTGATGATGTTTAGTGATAAAATTAAATTATTTATCTTTGCAAACTAAAACTTATCCATTATGAAAACATTATCTTTTGTCTGTTCAATTTTATTATTGATATTTTCTTGCAGTAATAAACCTGCAGGATTTGAAATTAAAGGAAATCTTATTAATGCACACAGTAAAACCATTTATCTTGATGAATTAACTATCACCAATATTAAACCTGTTGATTCGGTTGTGATTAATAAAAATGGTTATTTTTCTTTTCAGGGTATAACATCAGAACCTACATTTTTCTTACTTCGTATTTCAAGGAATAATTTTATTACCTTATTAATTGATTCATTAGATAATGTTTCAATTACCGGTGATTTTGAAAACTTATCTCAGACTTATGATATTGAAGGTTCAAAAGATTCTAAACTAATAAAAGAACTGCTCCTAAAACAAAATAATAGTATTGCAGGAATTGATTCATTAAATAATATATACAGAGAGAATATGAATAATTCCGATATTGATTTAATTAAAGCCGAATTAGAAAAATCATTTATCAATATAATCAGTGAGCATCATCAATTTCTGACTTCTTTTATTGAAGACAATACATCCTCGTTTTCCTGTTTAATGGCTTTGTATCAATCGCTTGACAGCAGAAACTTTATTTTAACCCAGGAAAATGATATGAAATATTTTAATATGGTTGATTCTGCTTTATCAGCACTCTATCCAAATTCTAAACATGTTAAAACCTTACATGCCAATATTATTGAAAATAAAAGAAAAATTAATTATGAAAAAACCGGACAAACAGGAGTTAATATTGGTGATATTGCTCCTGAAATTTCACTTCCATCACCCGACGGAGATACTATTTCTTTATCTTCATTAAGAGGTAAATATGTATTGATTGACTTCTGGGCAGCCTGGTGTAAACCTTGCAGATGGGAAAATCCAAATTTAGTAGCTAATTATAAAAAATTCCATAATAAAGGTTTTGAAATATATCAGGTTTCACTTGACAGAACAAAAGATACATGGGTAAAAGCCATCAAAAAAGACAATCTTACATGGTATCATGTTAGTGATTTGAAATACTGGAACTCTGCTCCTGCCCAGGTATATAATATTTATGGGATACCTGCTAATTTATTAATTGATAAAAAGGGAAAAATTATTGCAAAAAACCTTAAAGGTGCTGCTCTTGGAAAGAAACTATCGGAGATTTTTGATTAAAAACTTTATTGATTTTTTAAAGAAAATTCGTTGATTAATATTTTACTATCTTTTTTAATGAAGTGAATTTATCAGTTATAATTTTTACAAAATATACTCCTTTTTTAAAACTTGTTAAATTGACCTTATTATTAGTATTATTCAATGTAATTTCCTTTACTATTTTCCCTTCAATAGTTAAAATTTGTAGAATTGCTTCAGAAGCATCTTTTATTTCAATATTTACATAATCTTTTGTTAAAACAGGATAAATATTAAAATAATCATCAATTATTTTATCTGTTGAAGAAGACACTACACCTTTAATAAAAATAAGCCACGTGGCACCGGCATTATTTCCACTGTCATCATCCCAATAGGCACCAGCTAAAAGAGTATGAGCAGAATTAACTATACCTATTGAAGCAACAGATCTTCCAAATCCATCTCCATTATTCAATATTCCTGTAAAATAGTTTAATCCCGATGCTATTTTTTGATAACTTTGAACCGTACCATCGGTATTCAAATGAAGCATATAAACTGCTCCTCTATCTGCACCCCCTGTGTCATCATTCACAGCACCAACAATGATATCTACAACACCATCCCAATTCAAATCACCTATTGTTGCAACAGAAATTCCGAAAAAATCATCATTATTCAAAACTCCTGAAAAACCTCCTTGTGTATCGCTTATTTTTTGATGGCTTTGTACAGTGCCGTCAGAGTTTAAAAATAAAATATACACTGCGCCTTTATTAGCTCCTCCATCATCATCACGATAGGTACCTACTGCTATATCAATAATACCATCGCCGTTTAAGTCACAAATATTTGTAACAGAACAACCAAAATAGTCTTCAAATTCTAAAGTAGCTGTAAAATTACCTTGTGTATCACTAATTTTTTGATGACTTTGAACAGTTCCATCAGAATTTAAAAATAAGATCCATACTGCCCCTCTTCTTGAACCTCCATCTTCATCTCTTCGTGAACCAACTGCAATATCATCATTGCCATCGCCATTCAAATCTCCTAAATTAGCAATATCACTTCCAAAAGTACACATTCCAGTTAATATACCGGTAAATCCACCCTCAAAGTCACTAATTTTTTGATGGCTTTTTACAGTGCCATTTGTATCTAAAAAAAGTATCCAGACTGCCCCATGCCAAATTCCTCCATCACCATCATATTCAGAACCTACAGCTAAATCTGAAATACCATCTCCATTTAAATCACCTAATGATGATACAGAAGCACCAAAAGCATCTCCATTATCTAAAATACCTGTAAAATTTCCCTGTGTACTGCTTATTTTCTGTTCTGCTTTTACTGTTCCATCTAAATTTAAAAATAAAATATAAACCGCTCCTCTATCTGTTCCACCATCATCGTCAAAATTAGCTCCAATTGCAATGTCAACTACTCCATCTCCATCAAGATCGCCAATAGAATCACAGGTAATACCAAACCAATCTGCATCATCTAATGGTCCTGTAAATCCGCCTTCTAATTCACTAAATTTTTGATGACCAATTACAGGATTTTGAGCTTTCGCATTAATAAATGATACTAATGTAAGCAGAAAAATTAATTTATATAATTTAAAGCTTTTCATAATTTTAGTTTTTTTTATTTTAAGTAAAGATAAACATATTAAAATAACAAAACAAATTTTAACATTAATAATATTTTCATAATTTTACAGGGTTATGAACTAAATGAAATCGGTCAGCTGACGGATATTAATAAAATTTCAAAATTAATGATAAAAAATATAGTTTTTCAAAGATTCCTATATATAACAATCATTTTTCTCATACTAAATCCTTGCCTGTTCTCACAAGAATATTTTCAACAGGAAGTAAACTACCGGATAGATGTTCTTTTAGATGATATAAACCACGAATTATTTGCTGAAGAAACTATCACATATATTAATAATTCACCTGATACTTTAAATTTTATTTACTTTCATCTATGGGCGAATGCTTATAAAAACAATTCTACTGCCTTTGCCAGACAACAGTTAGATAATGGAAATACTACATTTTATTTTGCCCCGCAGGAACAAAAAGGGTATATTGATTCTCTTGATTTTAAAGTAAACGGCAAACCTGTAAAATGGGAATATGATTCTGAATACATTGATATTTGCAAGCTCTTCTTAAACGAACCGTTAAAAAACGGTGAAAAAATAATTATCACAACTCCATTTCATATAAAGCTCCCCTTAGGAATATTTTCCCGTTTAGGTCATATTGGGCAATCTTACCAGATAACTCAATGGTATCCTAAACCTGCTGTTTATGATAAATATGGCTGGCATCCTATGCCATATCTGGATATAGGTGAATTTTATTCAGAATTTGGCTCTTTTGATGTGTCAATTACAGTTCCTGAAAATTATGTTGTTGCTGCTACCGGCAACTTAATGAATGAAGATGAATTATTATGGCTTGAGCAAAAAGCTGAACAAACAAAGCAACTGGAAGGTTTTGATGAAGATGACACAGAATTTCCCGTATCCGATACTGCAATGAAAACTCTGCAATTTGTTGAAAGTAATATTCACGATTTTGCCTGGTTTGCTGATAAAAGATATAATGTTCTTAAAGGAGAAGTGCAATTACCACATACAGGGAAAAAAGTAACCTCTTGGGTAATGTTTACCAACGAAGAAGCATACTTATGGTTAAATGCTCTTGAATATATCAATGATGCTCTTTATTACTATTCATTATGGAATGGCGATTATCCTTATAATAACTGCACTGCTGTTATGGGTGCATTATCCGCAGGGGGTGGTATGGAATATCCAACTATTACAATTATTGGCTATTCTTATAATGCTCTCTCACTTGAACAGGTTATTATGCACGAAGTAGGACATAACTGGTTTTATGGTGTGCTTGGCTCAAATGAAAGAAGACACCCATGGATGGACGAAGGAATAAATTCTTTTAATGAATTACGGTATATCCGGACAAAATACCCAAATATGAAGCTTTATGAAACATTTATTAATGAAGGAGTTGCAAAATTTTTTGACATTCAGCATCATCCTCATAAATATTATTACGAAACAGGATATTTACTAAATACCCGTAGAAATCTTGACCAGCCAGCTTCACTACATTCTGAAAAATATTCGCTTATTAACTACGGAACAATTGTATATATGAAGACTGCACTTGCTTTTAATTATTTAATAAATTACTTAGGGGAGGATACTTTTGATAAAATAATGCGGGAATATTACGAAAAATGGAAATTTAAACATCCTTATCCGGAAGATTTACGAAAAATATTTGAAGCGAATACAGACAAAAATCTTAACTGGTTTTTTGATGATTTATTGCAAACTACTAAAACCATTGATTATAAAATCAAACGATTTAAAGACAATAAAATTCTAATAAAAAATAGAGGACAGATTAATTCACCATTTTCTATCTCTGCATTAAAAGATAATGAAGTTATTTCAACTTTATGGTATGAAGGATTTGACAAAAAACAAACCATCACTTCAAACTTTCCTGAATTTGACTTGTTAGAGATAGATGCACAAATGAATTTACCTGATATTAATCGCAAAAACAATACATTAAGAGCAAAAGGAGTTTTCAAAAAAATTGAGCCAATTAGATTTCAATTTTTAGGCAGTCTTGAAAATCCCGGCAAAACACAAATTTATTATCTGCCTGCCATTGGCTATAACTACTACAATAAATTTATGTTAGGTGCGCTTTTTTACAACAGTCTTCTTCCTCAAAAAAAATTGGAATATCAACTTTTACCTTTTTATAGTTTTGGAAATAATAATTTTGCCGGCTCGGGAAAAATCGAATACAATATTTATCCCGGCAAAACATTCATTCAGAATTTAACGTTAAGCATATCCGCTTTACAATATGCTTTTGATGATGAAAAAGATGCAAACTTCCAAAGATATAAAGCCGAAGCTGATATTTTACTAAAAAAGAAAATCACCCGTAGCCGTAAAGATAGTCGAATTATCTTTAATACAATTGCAGCAACTAATATGGAAGATTATATTTACAACAATACTAATTCTTTGAGTATATTCTATAACCTTGGGTATAAGCTAACAAATAAACGCAAAATAAATCCTTATAATATTTCTGTAAACCTACAGGCAGGCGATGGTTTTGCAAAAAGCTTTGTTGAAACAAATTATAAGATTACTTATAATTCACAAAAAAAAGGGCTTAGCTTTAGATTTTTTGCAGGAAAATTTTTGTATAATGCCGATTATTATTACGGTAATTATAATTTTCGTTTATGCGGCTCAAATGGATACCGGGATTATACATACAATAATATTTTTTTAGGAAGGTTAGAAAATATTCGCAATGATGATGACAACCATCTTTTATCGCAGCAATTTGTAAAAAATGACGGTGGCTTTGCAATATATACATTAATAGGACAAACAAATGATTGGCTAATAACACTCAATTTATCAACTTCCTTTCCAGGAAAAGTCCCGTTAAAATTGTATGTAAACGTAGGAACCTATGCAGATATTAACGAATACTATAAATCAGATTTTTATGTCTATGAAACAGGAATTGAACTTTCAATAATTCCTGATATATTTGCAATTTATTTCCCAGTAATAATGTCTGATGATTTAAAAATATTAAGTGATTCTATTACAGATAACTACTGGCAAAAAATTCGTTTTACATTAAATCTGAATAAGTTAAATCCGTTTTTATTAATTAAAGATCTTGATAACCTGGTAGGTTTATACTAAATATAAACAGAAATCAATATACTAATGAATACTAATTATACGAATAACCAATTCCAATAACGTCATTGCGAGGAGCGAAGCGACGAAGCAATCTAATCCCAAAGATTGCTTCTCCGCCTATGGCGGATCGCAATGACGGTATGCATATTAGTATTATTAGTATGAATTCGTATATTTACCCCGTTGTATAACTGGGGTTAGCATCGCATTAATTAAGTTCATAATTTGAAAAAAAACAAAAAAATATATTTCGTTTCTGATGCTCATTTTGGTTTTCCAGGCATTGAAAAAAGTCTAAATAGAGAAAAACTCTTTGTTAAATGGCTTGATGAAATAAAAACTGACGCAGAAGAAATATATCTTCTCGGCGATATTTTCGATTTCTGGTTTGAATATAAAAAAGCTGTTCCACGCGGCTTTACACGATTGCTTGGTAAAATCTCAGAAATTACTGATAGCGGTATCCCTGTGCATTTTTTTACCGGTAACCACGATATCTGGATATTTGACTATTTGCCAAAAGAAACCGGAGTAATAATTCATCGCAAACCAATTACTAGAGAATTTAATGGGAAAAGATTTTTTTTAGCACATGGCGATGGATTAGGACCACACGACAAAGGCTATAAAATAATGAAAAATATTTTTACAAATCGCGTTGCACAGTGGTTTTTTTCCCTTTTACATCCTAATGTTGGAATTAGCATTGCACAATTTTTTTCACATAAAAGTCGTTATTCTAATGGTTTTGAAAAAAAAGAATATAAAGGCGACAATAAAGAATGGCTGGTTCTGTTTGCTAAAAATAAGCTAAACGAGCAATATTACGATTACTTAATTTTTGGGCACAGGCATATCCCTGTTGATATTAAATTAGACGAAAAAAGCAGATTTATCAATCTCGGTGACTGGATAAGTAATTTTTCGTATGCTGTTTTTGATGGAAAAAATCTTGAACTGAAAAAATATAAAACTTGAAAAATGAGTTAACTCTAAAAAGCATTATTTTTAGATTGTTAAATTGCTAAACTGTTAAATTGTTGAAGGTACCTTTGGCGAAATTCCGACCCCGATAGCAATGGGCGAAATTTCACGGGGAATAACAAAAAAAACTTGAACACCTGAACACAAATAAACCATATAACAATTTAACCATTTAAGAATTAATTTCACGAACCAAAAATTAACAATTTAACAATGAATCCACTCTAAAAAGCATTATTTTTAGAAAGATTTGGAAAAAAACTTTTTAGAGCAGACTCAAAAATATTTTTTTTGTATAAAATAAATAATATTTATTTTTGTTTATTAATTATTTAATAATTATTTTTGCGATTAATCTTTTTTATTTAGTAACTTTGTCCCGAAAAATTCGGACAAATAATTCTAATATCAATTAACTAAAACATTTAACTTATGAAAAATTTATTATCATCATTGAATAAGGTATTTCTTCTTACCACAGCAGTTGCTTTGATTTACGCTTGCACAAGCGAAACTGCCAAGGAAGAAGAAGAAGAAATTGACGATATTTCAACATCTGTTGATGCTGAAAAAAACGTATCGTATAAGCTCCCATCACCTGTGGAGTTATATATTTTCTTACGTCAGTATAAAGCTCGTTTTAATAAAGAAGCATTAAATCCGGTTGAGAACTATTCAAAATATTATACAACCACCGATAAAGCTTTAAATTTAGGTATTTATTCTTCTGATTTAGCTTATTGCACTGTTTTTGAAAAAAATCAGGAAACTTTTCAATATTTTAAATCAGCAAAAATTCTTGCCGATGGACTTGGTTTAATGGAAGGTTTTGATAATCAAATCTTAAAGCGTATTGACGAAAATATTAATAACAGCGATTCATTATACAAGATTACTACCGACTCATACTGGGATGCATGCACTTACCTGGAAAATGAAGAGCAAATCAATTTATTGCCTTTTATCATTATCGGGGGTTGGGTAGAAAGTGTTCATATTGCTATTAATTCGGTTGATAAATTTTCTACTGAAAACGAAACAATTATCCGTATTGCCGAACAACAATTTTTACTGGAAAATTTAGTTGACTATTTTAATTCTATTAAAGAAAATGAACAATTCAATGAAATTTTAGTAAAATTGTTAGAGCTGAAAAATATTTACGATAAATTATACGAAAACAAGGACGTAATTATCACTAAAGAGCAATATAACGAAATTTCAACTAAAATAGAAACTTTACGAAGTGAGTTTGTGAGTTAATAAATATTTTAAATAATAAAAACTTTTTATAATTTTGTAAAATAAAATAGAATTTAAAATTAATACTTATGAAAACAAATAATATTACTAAAACAGTATTAGCATTTTTTATAATGTTTAGCTTCTCTTATAGCTCTTATGCTCAATATCAGAAAGTTGTTATTGGAAAAGAAGCTCGTTGTGCTAAAAAGACCCTTTGTAAATCAAAAGATATGGGCGATTATGATTACAGATCACAAACCCATTCTGCATTGCTTTCACCAGGCGATACAGCCAGGCTAAAAATTGTTGTTTATTCAAGACAGAAATACCGGTTATTGGTATGCGGCGATAGCGATTTAGGTCCTATTCATTTTAATGTTTACGATATGTTTAGAAAAACAAAACGAACTTATACAACTAAAAAAAGAGATGAAAATGTAATATACAAGGAAGACGTAGATGGAGAAACAGTCTTAAATGATGATGGCGAACCTATAATACTCAGAACCGAAACTGTGTATGACACAACCTGGACAACCAAAGCTTTCTATGAAAAAAAACTAATCTTTGAAAGTGAAAAGGATGCTGTTGAAGGAAAACGGTACTTTGAAAAAAGTATTGATAAAACTAAACGTTTATTGGTTGAAGTAATCGTGCCTGAAGTAGGAGATCCGGAAGAAGTTGAAGGTTGTGTTAGTATGATGATTGGCCGTAAAAGCGGAACAATAAAAGAATTTTCAAAATTTTATTAAAAACTTATCACATAGAAATTATTTAGTATTTAAAAAGCTCCTGAACGGGGCTTTTTTTATTTTTTTTATTAAATTTGCAAAAAAAATAAAATGAACGAATCGATTTTAAAAGCTCTGATGCAATTATTTGCCATAATAGCAAATGTTAACAAAGAAGGTGTTTCTATCACTGCAAGAAACATTGTTGAAACCTATCTTAAGCAGCAGCTCAATAAAGAACAGCTTGATGAATATATGAATTTATTTGATGAATATTTAGCTTTTCATCATCGCGACTTTAAAAAACAAGACAGTAATAAAGGAAGAAAACGAACTTCGGTGAACTCTGTGAAAGTATTGATGATTTGCGAGCAGATAAACGAAGAACTGCAACGTGAACAAAAAATTCTAGTATTACTTCAGTTAATAGAGTTTATTAGTTATGGTGATGAAATAACCGAAAAAGAATTGGATTTTGCTAAAACAGTAGCTAATACTTTCAATATAAGTGAAATGGAATATAGTAACTGCAAATCCTTTCTTCTTGATACAACTGACGACATTCCGGAAAAAGACAAAGTTTTAATTATTGATAATAACGCTTCGTATGACCATCCCGAAATTAAACATATTTACAGCGAATATCTAAACGGCGAAATTGTTGTGCTGAATATTAGCAGCGTAAATATGTATGTATTCCGCTATTTCGGTAAAGATAACCTTTACCTCAACAGCCAGATTATTACTCCAAAATGGGGCTATGTTTTTGTTAATGGCTCATCAATACGAGGTCCTAAGATTAATCCTGTTTATTACAGTGATGTCGCAGGCAGGTTCTTACAGGCACTTTCCAAATCAAAGATAGTATTTACAGCAAAAGATATTGAATTCAGGTTCAAGAACAGCGAAAATGGTATCCATAAGTTTAACTTCTCGGAAGAGTCAGGACAATTAATTGGCATTATGGGTGGAAGCGGCGTTGGTAAGTCAACTCTGCTAAATGTTTTAAACGGCAATCTAAAACCAAAAAGTGGCGAAATCACCATAAATAGCTACGATATTTTTAAAAATAGGAATATATTAGAAGGTGTTATAGGATTTATACCACAGGACGATTTATTAATGGAAGAACTCACAGTTTTTCAAAACCTGTATTATAATGCTAAACTTTGTTTCAAAAATTTCTCGGAAGAAGAAATAAATAAAGCAGTTGAAAAAATACTGATTGATTTAGACCTGCACGAAATAAAAAATTTAAGAGTCGGAGATCCTTTAAACAAATTTATTAGTGGTGGACAGCGAAAAAGATTGAATATTGCATTGGAGCTGATACGTGAACCTTCGGTTTTATTTGTTGATGAACCCACATCAGGCTTATCTTCTGTTGACTCTGAGATGGTTATGGATTTGCTTAAAGAACAGACATTAAAAGGCAAATTATTAATTGTAAATATACACCAGCCCTCGTCAGATTTGTACAAGCTGTTTGACAAACTGATAATTTTAGACAAAGGCGGTTATCCTATTTACTATGGAAATCCAATTGATGCTGTTGTTTATTTTAAAAAAATGACTCATCATGTTAATGCAGAAGAAAGCGATTGCATTAAATGCGGTAATGTAAATCCCGAACAAGTTTTGCAAATCATTGAAGCAAAAGTTGTTGATGAATATGGAAAATTAACTCTTAACAGAAAAATTTCTCCAAAAGAATGGTACGATTTGTATTTAAAAAATATTGAAACAGAAGCCCCTGAAAAGGAAAGCAAGGAAGAGCTCCCTGTTAACTATTTCAATATCCCTAATAAATTCAAGCAATTCAAAATATTTTGCATACGAAATATATTATCAAAACTTACCGATAAGCAATATTTACTGATAACTTTCTTAGAAGCTCCATTATTAGCTGTTATCCTGGGATATTTCACCAAGTATATCAGTGGTATAATAGGAGATCCTGATGCTTATATCTTTAGCAATAACGAAAACTTGGTTGCATATCTTTTTATGAGCGTTGTAGTATCATTATTTCTTGGTTTAACTATTAGTGCCGAAGAAATTATAAAGGACAGGAAAATACTTCAAAGAGAATCTTTTTTGCACTTGAGCCGTTTTAGTTATCTCAATTCAAAGATAGTGATATTATTCGTAATATCTGCAATACAAGCCATTTCATTCGTGCTTGTAGGTAATTTAATTTTAGGCATCAAAGGAATGACTTTAAGTTACTGGTTGGTCTTATTCACTGCCTCCTGCTTTGCCAATATACTTGGACTGAACATATCAGCGGCATTAAATTCCGTAGTTACTATCTATATTTTAATTCCTTTTATACTTGTTCCGCAGATGTTGCTAAGTGGTGTAATTGTAAATTTTGATAAACTCCATAAAAGCTTTTCGACACCTGATTATGTTCCATTTATCGGCGATTTGATGACTTCCCGCTGGGCTTATGAAGCATTAGCTGTTCACCAGTTTAAGAACAATAAATTCCAGAAGATATTTTTCTTCATTAAAAAAGAAATGAGTGATGCTACATATAAACAGACTTATCTGATTCCTGCACTTCAAACAAAACTTGATGTGTGTGAAATGAATATTATAAATGGTGAAAATAAACAGGAAACAATCAGGAATCTTAAAATACTTACAAATGAGATAAAGCAATTACAAGCTGGCTTAAACCTACCGGTCAATAACCCCATTAATACTCAATTAAGCTTTATTGATGATAGCTTGACAATAAATTCATTTAATAGGAGCATTGCCAATAAAACAAGGGATTATCTGAATAATTTAAGAAAAATATTTATAAAAGATTTAAGAAATGCCAACTATAAATTTGAAAAAAAATATAGTGAACTAATAGAAACATTAGCAGGTAAGGAACATGTTAATCAGCTAAAACGAGATTATCACAACAATAGTTTAGCCGACCTGGTATTAAACAAAAAGGAATTGAATAAAATAGTTGAAACAGATGACAGGTTCATACAAAAAATGGATCCCATTTATAAATATCCTGAATCGAATTTTGGACGTGCACATTTTTATGCTCCTGTAAAAAAAATATTTGGAAAACACATTGATACACTCTGGTTCAATATAATAGCAATCTGGTTTACAATAATGATATTATATATAACACTTTGCCACAACTCGCTTAAAAAATTAATTACTTCTATTGAAAATATAAAATTTATTCGTCCTGGTAGAAAATAAATTAAGCACTTAAAAAAGCAAACTTACCATCCGCCTGCGGACTATAATTTTGTTGATGTAAATAAACAAATTGACAGTTGACAGTAGGCAGTTGACAATTTTTGCTTACTGTTAATTGTCTACTGTCAATTTTTATCTAAATTAAGTTTATCATAACATTACATTAAGTTGACAGTTGACAATTGACAATTTGTGCCTACTGTCAATTGCCGACTTGTATCAAATACTTTGCTGCCAGGTGTTTCCACCTGACAGCATATTAAATGTGGAAAAAAGAATTAGGGTCTGATTATAGAAGTAAAGGGAAATTGCTCTTTACTATTAAGGGAGACGACCAGGCGGCTGTTGATAGAAAAGCATGGATAAATTTGAGTATTTATGATGCGAACTTAACGGATATAACTTTTGATTATTCAATAGCTCCAAATGATGCTAATTTGAAAAGAACATTGAATTTAGGAAGAACATTGGAACATGAATTTTTGGGGCATGTTTTCTTTTGATTTTTTTAAATTAACATTTATTGTTTTATTTTTGTAAGTCCCATAGGGACGAGATTATGGTAGAAAGAATTTTCCCCCATACAAATAAAGCTCCGTTAGGAGCGACATTATTGTCTAAACCCAACCAGCTAATCATAAAATTCAAACAAATATTTTTCATCATATTTTATTTCAAATTTTTTTATGTATAAATATATAATAAATATAATAATTTATTTTTCTTTCTTCTCTGTGAGTAATTTATTTTCCCAATCTACTCTACAGAATTGTCCTCAATTTTTACCAAATATAATTTGGAAATTAGAATCTATTCAAATGAATTCAAAAATGGTTAATATTTTATCACTTAATGATACCAATTATTTTACTGTTAATTTTTTATCAAAAGGCAATTGTATAATAAAAGGTAATTCCCCCCAGACTTTTAATGGGACATTTAATTTTAATATAAAAGAAAATAAAATTACGATTCACTTGTCAGATAAAATCAATTTAAAATTAAAAATAAAAAAAATAGATAGGGAAGAATTAATTATAATAGGTAAACTAGCCCCAAATGATAAAAAGAGAAAGATATATATCTTTACTCCCCTTCTTGTTGATGGTACCATATTTTAAGGGCATCTCAGAAAATTATTAAATTCAATGCATATTGAGATTAAACTCAAATTACTCATACTGTGCTGTCAGGTGTTTCCACCTGACAGCATATTACTAACATAGTAATTTGTCTGTTTTGCTTTGAGTACTCGGTGTCGGATGGAAACACCCGACACCACGCAAAAGAACATTGAATTTAGGAAGAACATTGGAACATGAATTTTTGGGGCATGTTATTAGTAATTTACGTGAAATTACAATTGATGATTTTGGGAAAGCGGAATTTTATTCAGAAACAAAGACAGCTTTAAAGCTAGTAAATGAATTTAGAATTGAAATGGGATTACAAGATTATCAACGGTTAAATTATCGTGTCCAGGATGCTAATATGATTATTTTTGGAAATCCTAAAAAATAGAATGCTCCTTTATTTCCAGTAACATACTAATTAGTTATTATGAGAATATTTTTATTTATTTTAATAATGGTTTATTATATTAATTCTTTGTATTCTCAAAATAATCTTTTGGAAGATTTGCATATTGATAATGTTAAAAAATTAAAATACATAGGAAGTGATAGTGTTGATATTTACGCAAAGAAATATCCTGCAGGAAAATATATGTTGACTTGTAAATGTAAGCATTTGATTAAATCCAGTAGAAAAAAACGTGTGTATAGAAAAGGAACAATTACGTTTTTTTTATATGTTTATAATGATAGTTCTAATGAAATAAGAGATAATCTTTTAAATGATGTTTATGCATGCTTAGGTGATACTAATAAAGTCTGCTATACAAAAGATATATATATTAAAAATGATGAAAATATTCTAATGTTTAGGAATTGTGAGACTGGTAATTATGGAGATTACAGTTTATTTTGGTATAATAATAAAATATACAAATTTGTCAATGTTGAAAGTAGTACATTTTTCATAAAAAATATTGGTGGTTTTCCCATATTAACAGGATTACTTTCTTTCAAAGGAAAAACAGGTTTTGTTAATTTTCAAACAGAGATTGATAAGAGAGGGTTAGAAGCGTATAATGTTTTTATTAAGCAATATTTAAAGCATTAGCCCCCTGAAATCCAATTGATTTAAGAACAAGGATTAACGATTTACGATTTTAGAAGTATTTTATAATCAGACACTTCGTAAATCAAAAATCGTTAATCATCAATCGTCAATCATAAATCTACAATGTTATCCTGCCCATCCTTCTCTGTCTAAGCTACGATATTGGATTGCCTCGGCAAGATGGTTAGATTCTATATCAGCACTTTTTTCAAGGTCGGCTATAGTTCGCCCTACTTTTATTATTCTATCATAAGCCCTTGCTGATAAGCCAAGCTTTTCCATAGCATTTTTAAGCAAAGTTTGTCCGCCAGGTTCAAGCTTGCAAAACTGCCTGAGTAATTTTGAAGACATTTGAGCATTGCTGTGAATTTTACTAAACTCTTTAAATCGTTTTTCCTGAATCATCCTTGCTTCAATAACTCTATTTCTAATAGTTTCGCTGTTTTCTATAAGACGCTCGTCAGACAGCTTATCAAAAGGCACAGGTATTACCTCAATATGAATATCAATTCTATCTAATAAAGGACCTGAAATTTTATTCAAATACTTTTGAATAACACCCGGTGAGCAAACACATTCCTTATCAGGATGAATATAATATCCGCACGGACAAGGGTTCATTGAAGCTATGAGCATAAAGCTTGCAGGATATTCTACCGAAAACTTAGCCCGTGAGATAGTAATTAATCTATCCTCAATAGGTTGGCGCATCACTTCTAAGACAGTTCGCTTAAATTCGGGTAATTCATCTAAAAATAAAACACCATTATGAGAAAGTGAAATTTCTCCGGGTTGTGGAAAAGTGCCTCCGCCAACCAAAGCTACATCACTAATAGTATGGTGAGGAGAGCGAAAAGGTCTTATTGTCATTAACGAAGTATTTTTATCAATCTTACCTGCAACAGAATGAATTTTTGTTGTCTCTAATGCCTCCTGAAGAGTTAAAGGTGGAAGAATAGTAGGTATTCGCTTTGCCAGCATTGTTTTACCTGCACCAGGAGGTCCAATCATAATAATATTATGCCCGCCGGCAGCAGCAATCTCTAAAGCCCGTTTAACATTTTCCTGTCCCTTGACCTCAGAAAAATCAATATCAAAGTTATTATAATTCGCATAGAATTCTTCGCGAGTATCAACAATAGTAGGTTCTAATTTTAAATCACCACTAAAAAAATCAATTACCTGTTTAATACTTTCAACGCCATAAACATCAAGACCATCAACAACTGCAGCTTCACGAGCATTATGTGTGGGTAATATAAAACCTTTAAATTTTTCTTCACGTGCCTGAATTGAAATTGCTAAAACCCCTTTTATAGGATGTATGCCTCCGTCTAATGAAAGCTCACCCATAATAATATATTTATCAAGCTGTTCATTATTAATCTTCTCTGAAGCAGCTAAAATCCCCATTGCAATTGGTAAATCATAAGCCGAACCTTCTTTACGAATATCTGCCGGTGCCATATTAACTACAATCTCCTTACGAGGCAATTTATATCCGATATTCCGTAAAGCTGAATAAATCCTTTGCTGACTTTCTTTAACTGCACTATCAGGTAAGCCAACTAAAAAGAAATTTACCCCCGGCGTTGCATTTACCTCAACTGTAATTGTTGTTGCATTAATTCCATAAACAGCACTTCCGTATGTTTTTACTAACATATCTTATGGTTATAAAAGAATTAGAAAAGCACAATAAATTATCCCAAGTGGATGCCTATGGCATAATTAACTGTTTAAACTATGTGAATGGTTACAAGATTTCTATAATTTCAATTCAACATAATGAATTAATGAATGAATAATTTTTATATGGATTTCCTGAATTCTGTCAGTATAATTTGAATAAGGAACACGTATCTCGGTATCGCACATTTTTCCTAACTTACCACCATCTCTGCCGGTTAAACCAATAACATACATTTGTTTTTCCTTTGCCTTTTCAACTGCTTTTATAATATTTTCAGAATTTCCACTGCAGCTGATACTTAGTAAAACATCCCCCTTTTGCCCTATTCCTTCTATATAGCGTGAAAAAATATATTCATAACCATAATCGTTTGCAGTGCAGCTAATATATGAAGGGTCGGAAATTGCAATTGCAGGTAAGGGGTTTCTGTCTTCACGAAAACGACCAACAAATTCTTCTGCAAAGTGCATAGCATCGCTCATTGAGCCACCATTACCACAGGAAATAACTTTATTATTGTTTTTTACTGCCCTCACTATCTCATCGCCTGCTTTTTTAATTGCATCCCAACTATTTTTATCAGAAATAAATTTATCTAACAAGTTTCTTGCTTCAATAAAGTTATTTTTTATTTGTTGGATTTCCATTCTGAACAGTTTTTTTAAAAGTAAATATAATTTTGTACAAACATAGTAAAAAATTTATAACTTTGTGTTAAAAATAAAATGTATTCAAAAAGACAAAATAAGGTTGCACGGCTGTTGCAAAAAGAACTTGGAGAGATTTTTCAAATACAAAGCAGAAATCTTTTTCAGGGGGCATTAATTACGGTTACAGTTGTGAGAATTAGCCCTGATTTATCAGTTGCAAAAGTTTATTTAAGCTTATTCGCACATAAAAATAATTCTGAGCTGCTTGATTTAATAAAAGAAAACAATAAAACAATCAGGCACTACCTGGCTCAACGTGTAAGGCACCAGTTACGAGGGGTTCCGGAATTAATATTTTATAAAGACGACTCGCTTGATATGATTGAGAAAATTGAGAATCTATTAAAATAAAGAAAGCCCCCCAAGAACTCGGGGAGCTTTTTTTTCAAAATATTTATTCCAAAACTAAATTTATTACTTTTTATTTAAAAAACATTCTTCTACTTTTCTTTGTCAAAATAAGAATATTTAATTTCAATAATTAGCATTGAAATTGCAAATCCAATTACAAGTATTCCAAAAATTATAACAAATATAATTTAATTATTTTTATTTATCAATAAATTTATTTCCTTTTAATGTTATTACTAACATTGAAATTGCTAAAGTAATAACAATTATTCCAAAAATTATAACATATAAAATTTTACAATTTATTAATCAATTTTTTGCTCATTCATTTTGCAAATATAATAAACTTTTTTTAAAATATAAAATAAAAAATATCTTTGTAAAAGAAATAATAAACAGAAAAAATCCTGTAAATCATGTTAATCTTGTCTAAAAATTATTAATATTCATTGTGAACTTCCCTTTTTACATAGCAAAACGATATTTATTTAAGAAAAAATCACAAAATGTGATTAATATAATTTCTACAATTTCAGTTGTTGGTGTAGGTGTAGGCACAATGGCTTTGATTATAATTCTCTCGGTATTTAATGGCTTTGATAGTTTGATTACATCTTTGTTTCATTCTTTTGATGCTGATTTGAAAATAACAGTAAAAGAGGGAAAATCTTTTACAATTGATAATGAAGCATTTGAAAAAATAAAAAATCTTGAAGGCGTAGCCCACTTTTCAGAGATAGTTGAAGAAAATGCCCTTCTGAAATATCACGACAAGCAATATGTTGCAACAGTAAAAGGAGTTAGTGATGAGTTTGTAAAAATGAGCGGCATTGACAGTATGATAATTGAAGGAGAATTTTTCTTAAAGCATAATAATAAAAGCTTTGCTGTAATTGGTCAGGGTATAGCTTACTACTTATCGGTTGGCTTAAATTTTGTTACACCCATAAATATCTATGTTCCTAAAAGAGCTAAAAAAGTTACTTTTAATCCTGAAAAAGCATTTAACAAAGTAAGTATATTTCCTATTGGAATTTTTGCCATTCAACAGGATTTTGATTCAAAATATATTATTGTTCCGATTGAATTTACCAGAAAACTACTTGATTATACTAATGAAGTAAGTGCTGTAGAATTAAAATTTAAGCCCGGTTTATCCGGAAGAAAAAATTTGCTGCAAAAAGAAATCCGGAATATTTTAGGTGAAAAATACGAAGTAAAAAATCGTTATCAGCAGCACGAACTGTTGTATAAAGTAATGAAATCAGAAAAGTTGGCAATATTCTTAATTTTATCGTTTATTTTATTAATAGCTTCTTTTAATATCATTGGTTCTTTAACTATGCTTATTATTGATAAGAACAAAGATATTTCAACATTACGGAGCCTGGGTGCAAATTTAAAAACAATCAGAAATATATTTTTGATAGAAGGATGGATGATCTCTATTATCGGAGCATTATCAGGATTGTTCGTTGGAGCTTTTGTTTGCTGGCTTCAACTGAAATTTGGAATAATTTCATTATACGGAACCGGCTCGTTTATAATTGATCATTATCCTGTTGAAATGCATTTTTCAGATTTCATTTCTGTATTAATAATAGTTTTATTCATTGGCTTTTTCGCTGCGTGGTATCCTGTAAGATATATTACAAGAAGATATATTAATCTTAGAATTAATTGAATAATTAGTGTCTGTCCATAATGTCAGGAATATATTTAATTTTACAAAATCCCAAGCCCCGAATTCAAGTCCCAAGTCTCAAGTCCCAAGTCTCAAGCCCCAAGTCTCAAACTCCAAGAGTGTTTTGAATTTGGGTCTTGGAATTTGGAATTTGGGACTTGGAGCTTTATAGTATGAACTTAACTTTACCGCCTGAGGTCGCCGACGCTCCAAAGCTTTGGCGACGGAGCGCGGATCCGCCTTTGGCGGAATAGACAAACGCTAATTAAGTATCATTTATCACTGTATTTAACAGAAATCTCACTTAATATTTCAATAATTTCATTATAATCACAGGATGTTAATAATTTTAATCTTGTCTCTTTAAAATTTGTAAGTGCTTTAAAATAGTTAGAAAAATAGCGGCGCATCTCATATATGCCAGTCGGTTCGCCTTTGTATTCAACAGATTTTTTTAAATGGAGCTTTGCCATTTCAACTTTTTGTTCAATTGCAGGTGGTGGAAGTTTTTCTCCTGTATCTAAATAATGTCTGATTTCTTTAAATATCCAGGGTTTACCAACGCTTGCCCTTCCTATCATTATACCATCAATACCATATTGGTTAAACATTAATTTAGCTTTTTCCGGTGAATCAATATCCCCATTTCCAAAAACAGGAATTTTAATACGGGGATTATTTTTCACTTCACCAATTAAAGTCCAGTCGGATGTTCCTTTAAGCATTTGCATCCTGGTGCGTCCGTGTATAGTAATAGCTTTTATCCCTGTATCCTGTAATCTTTCTGAAACGTCCAGAATATTTTTACTTGCCTCATCCCAGCCCAAACGGGTTTTTACAGTAACAGGAAGCCTGGTTGCTTTTACAATTTCCGATGTTATTTTCACCATAAGCGGTATGTCCTTTAGCATACCTGCACCTTCACCTCTTGCAGCTACTTTTTTAACAGGGCATCCGAAATTTATATCAATCAAATCAGGATTAGCTTGCTCTGCCAGCTTTACAGCTTCTACCATTGAATCTATATTATTTCCAAATAACTGTATCCCTATAGGATGTTCATAATCGTAAATATCTAATTTTTTGATGCTCTTTTTTGCATTTCTGATTAATCCTTCGGAAGCAATAAACTCAGAATACATTAAATCAATGCTACCACATAGCGACTTACAAATGTACCGAAACGAAGGATTGCTTACACCATCCATAGGTGCTAACAAAAGTGAATATTTTCCTAATTTTATTTTTCCAATTTTTATCAAAACAAATATTATTTACGATTTATTCTCTGATTATGTGCAATTTTTAATCTTCACTCTGTGAAATAAAATCAAAAATATTTAAATTTGCAATGTAAAATTATAGAACATAACTTCGTAATTTAATTAAAAATGTCTCTCGCAAAATTTATCTCGCAAAGACGCAAAGAACGCAAAGAAAAATAAGAGTGATAAATAGTATATAAACTTTGCGCCCTTTGCGCCTTTGCGAGAAATAATATTGAAATTCCGATACAATTAGTATGAAACGACCATTTTTATCAGAGACTTCATCATTAGCTAAAATAATATTTACTGTTTTTGTTATTTTAGTTTCTTTTTTGATTTTTCAAATAATTGGCACTGTAATAGCAATTCCTGTCTTTAATATTAATATTTTTCAGGATACGACAATATTTACAAATTTATCAAATCCTGATAATGTAAAAATATTAAAATATTTCCAGATAGTTCAATCAATCGGATTATTTATTGTTCCACCTTTTGTAATAGGATATTTTATTAATATAAACAGCGTTCAATACTTAAAAATAAATAATAAACCGGATATAATCTCGCTTATTATTGCAGGGGTAACAATGATAGCAGCTATTCCTATTATAAATTTTATTGCTGAAATAAATTCACAGATTAGTTTGCCTGAATTTTTGTCTTCAATAGAGAACTGGATGAAAGAAAAAGAAAACAGCGCCCAGGAAATTACAGATGCATTTTTAAATGTAAACAGCATTTATGGATTATTATTTAATATTTTGATGATTGCAGTATTACCTGCTGTTGGCGAAGAGTTACTTTTTAGGGGAGTTATTCAGCGTATCTTTATTGACTGGACTAAAAATACACATATTGGAATTTTGATTGCTGCTATTCTGTTCAGTGCAATGCATATTCAGTTTTATGGATTTTTGCCAAGATTGATTTTAGGACTATTTTTCGGGTATTTATTAGTCTGGAGTAATACAATATGGTTGCCTGTTACTGCACATTTTATCAATAATGCTTTTGCAGTTATCTTCATATATTTAATAAACAAAAATATTATTAATGAAGATATTGAAACAATCGGAGCAACCTACGAAACAATTACTTATACTCTAATAAGTTTAATTATTATTTTCTTACTGGTTTTCTCGGTTTTAAAAACTACCAAAGGACAGACCGTATCTGGCGGAAAGAAAAAAGAACTGTGGCATTTATCAGAAAACCGGAATTAAAAGTTTGTTATCAAACACTTGCACACAAAAATTCCCTGTTCAGTCTTGCAATATTTTCAACAGAAATACCTTTAGGACATTCAATTTCGCAGGCATAAGTATTAGTGCAATTGCCAAAGCCGAGTTCATCCATTTTTTTAACCATGGCGAGAACTCTTTTTTTAGCTTCAACTTTTCCCTGGGGATATAATGCAAATTGAGAAACTTTAGCAGCGATAAACAGCATTGCGGAAGAATTTTTACAGGCAGCAACACAAGCTCCACAACCTATACACGAAGCAGCATCAAAGGCTTTATCAGCATTTTCCTTTTTTACAGGTGTAGCATTTGCATCAGGTGCAGAGCCGGTATTTACAGAAACAAAACCACCTGCTTGCATAATTTTATCAAAAGCACTTCTGTCTATTATTAAATCTTTAATTACAGGAAATGGTTTTGCACGCCATGGCTCTACTGTAATTGTTTCTCCATCCTTAAAAGAACGCATATGCAATTCGCATGTTGTTGTTTTTGTATCCTTACCATGAGGTCTTCCGCTAATATACAAACTACAACAACCGCAAATCCCTTCTCTGCAATCGTGGTCAAATGCAACAGGGTCTTTCCCCTCAATAATCAGTTTACTATTAAGTGAGTCAAGCATTTCAGCGAATGACATTTCAGGTGAAACATCATCTAATTGATATTTTACAAATTCACCTTTTGCTATTGCATTTTTTTGCCGCCAGATATTTAGTGTAACAATCATATCTTTTAATCTTTAGTTTTTAGTTAATAATTATCTATTCCAATTTTTTAGATACAAATTCTTTTATTTTAGTTGCATCTTTTATTGCTATCTTCATATCATATTCTGTTAAATTTATATGAAACGGATATCTAACATTAATTCCATAATCTGTTAGTCTTAAACATTCATCTTCAATTTCTTTAAAGTCAATATTATATTCTCTACACTTTTTGTTTAATAGAATTAAGTCATGTGATTTTTCAATTTTTTCTTCTTTAAATGCAAGGAATCCTTTTAAGTATTTTTCTGCACATTGTTGGCAATGATAGCAAATTATTTCTAATGGAACTGGTTTCATATTTTTTAGAAATATTGCAGATCCCAAATCTTTATCTGCTATAAAAAACCACTCTTTTACCAGTTCTTTTCTATTCATATAAACTTATCCCTTCATTTAGAATTTCATACTCAAATGTGTTTTTTAAATCTGCTCTTTCATAAAATTCTTTTTCATTATAAACCAAAATATCTAATGGATGTGTTATAATTGGAATTAAAGCTTTTCTTATTTTTCTCATAATATCTAATTTTCTTTGATTTTCATTTGTGATAACGCATAAATCTATATCACTTTCTTCATCTGGTGCTCCATAAGCATAAGACCCAAATAAAATTATCTTTTTTGTTTTTAAAATTTGCAAAATTTTATTTACGAGCAATTTTATTTCTTCTTTTGTGTCCATTTTATTGTCATTATTCATTAATAAATAGTCATTCGCTTCGCTGTCATTTACTTCGTGTCATTTGTTTTCATTAATAGTCATTATGTCATTAGTCATTGTTTTTGTCAATTGCCAATTGCCTACTGCCAACTTTTATCTTGTATCCTGTATCCAAATAAACATTCATCAATAATCAATTATTCATAGCTCCTTACCTTGAGTTCTACATATTCAAATTTCAATTCTTCTTTATGCACAGTGGGTGCTTTATCATCGCCTTTATATTTCCAGGCTGCAACGTAAGAATAATTTTCATCATCTCGTTTAGCTTCACCTCCTTCGGTTTGACTCTCTTCTCTAAAATGTGCCCCACAGGATTCTTTTCTGTCTATAGCGTCAACACACATTAGTTTAGCAAGTTCAAAGAAATCAGCTACTCTTCCTGCTTTTTCAAGCTCCTGGTTTAATTCATCAATTTTACCGGGGACTTTTACATCTTTCCAGAATTCTTTTTGTAATTCATCAATAAGTCCAACAGCCTTTTTCAAGCTCTGCTCATTTCTTGACATACCGCAATAATCCCACATAATTTTTCCTAATTTTCTGTGAAAAGATGTAACGGTTTGTTTTCCGTTAACTGAAATTAATTTTTCTAATTTATCTCTTACTGATTTTTCTGCTTCTTCAAATTCGGAGGTATCAGTGGATATCTTCGGAGTTCTGATTTCATCAGCAAGGTAGTCTCCAATAGTATTAGGCAGAACAAAATATCCATCACCAGCACACTGCATTAATGAGCTTGCTCCTAAACGATTTGCTCCGTGGTCAGAAAAGTTTGACTCACCAATAGCATATAATCCGGGTATTGTAGTCATTAAGTTATAATCTACCCATAAACCGCCCATTGTATAATGTCCTGCCGGATAAATGCGCATAGGTGTTTCATAACAATTGGTTCCGGAAATTTTTTCATACATTTCAAAAAGATTACCATACTTGTCTTCAATAGCTTTTTTACCCTGTTTTTTAATAGCATCTTTAAAGTCAAGATTAACAGCCAGACCGGTATCGCCAACACCGTAGCCGGCATCACATCTTTCTTTTGCTGCCCTTGAAGCTACATCACGTGGAACAAGATTACCAAATGCAGGGTATCTTCTTTCAAGATAATAATCTCTTTCTTCTTCAGGAATTTCATTAGCAGGTCGTTTATCGCCTTTTTCCTTTGGCACCCAAATTCTGCCATCATTTCTTAACGATTCAGACATCAATGTTAATTTAGATTGATAAGGATTCAGAACAGGGACACTTGTTGGATGAATCTGAACAAAACTTGGATTTCCAAAGAATGCTCCTTTTTTATGTGCTTTCCACGTAGCTGATGCATTAGAATTTACGGCTAATGTAGAAAGATAATAAATTGTCCCATATCCACCGGTTGCCAATACAACAGCGTGAGCAGAATGTCTTTCAACTTCGCCGGTTACCAGGTTCCTTGCAATTATTCCTCTTGCTTTGCCGTCAATCAATACCACATCAAGCATTTCGTAGCGGGAATACATTGTTGCTTTACCTTTACCAATCTGCCTGCAAAGAGCAGAATAAGAACCTAATATACATTGCTGACCGGTCTGCCCCTTTGCATAAAATGTTCTTGATACCTGCACACCGCCAAATGAACGATTATCCAATAAGCCACCGTATTCTCTTGCAAACGGGACTCCCTGGGCAGTATATTGGTCAATAATATTGTTACTTACTTCTGCAGCACGATAAACATTTGCTTCTCTTGCACGAAAATCTCCTCCTTTTATCATATCATAAAACAAGCGATAAACACTATCACCATCGTTTTTGTAATTTTTTGCTGCATTTATTCCACCCTGAGCAGCAACAGAGTGTGCTCTTCTCGGGGTATCCTGATAACAAAAAACTTTAACATTATATCCTAATTCGCCTAATGAGGCAGCAGCCGAAGCACCCGCAAGTCCTGTTCCTACAACAATAATATCAAGTTTCTGTTTGTTGGCAGGATTTACAAGTTTCATTGACGCTTTATATTTGGTCCATTTTTTTTCTAAAGGACCTTCTGGAATTTTTGAATCTAATATATTCATAACTTCTTTAAGATTTATTATATTTTTAGTATAGTTATCTCTGGGTTCTTGGCACTTGGTTCTGGGTACTTGGTTCTTGGTTCTGGGCTTTTGCGTTTCCAGTGTCCAACACCCAGCACCCAGCAACTTTCTCTTATTTTTACTTCACTTATTTACTATGTTATTTGTTTTAAACATACTTTGTAATTAAAAAATATAAAGGAATAATAGAAAAACCAACTGATATAATTAGTGCATAGATTGAACTGATAATTTTTAACCTGGGTTCCCAGATTTTATTATTCAAGCCCAATGTCTGGAAAGAAGACTGTAAAGAATGATTTAGATGTAAGCCCAATAAAATAAAAGAAACAACATAAATAACGACAAAGTACCAATATTCTGGTGTATATAGTCCAATCACTAATTCGTATTTTGTCATCTGCCCGCTTTCAATTAAATCGGTAAATTTTATTTTATAAAAATAATTTATTAAATGAATTACAAGAAAAGCAAGAACTACAATTCCTGTAATACCCATATTTCTTGATGACCACGAACTTGTTTCACTTCTATTAATCACCTTATATTTTACAGGTCTTGCCAGATAGTTTAAAAGAGTTAAATATCCTGAATAAATTATATGAAGTATAAAACCAATTGCTAAAGCATACTCCATAATTTTCATAGCAGGATTTGTTTCCATAAAATGTGCAGCATTATTAAATACTTCACCATTACCTATAAGTAAAAGTAAATTTAAAAACAGATGAATTAATAAAAATAAAATCAAAAAAAGGCCTGTTACACTCATAATGACCTTTTTGCCTATTGATGATGTTAAAAAATTGTACATTGTTTTTTTATTTAATAAATTATTTATTTTGCAAAATTAAATTTATTATCTTAAAAAATGTATATGTTTGTGTAAATTTAGCAATGTTTATTAACATAATATCTTTAAATTTCATAAAATCATTCTAAATTATGAAGTATTCACCAATTAAAAAAACTTTTTTTGAGAATAACAGAAAGAAACTGGTAAAAAGATTAAAACCAAATTCTTTAGTTGTTTTAAACTCAAATGATGAAATGCCAAGAAACGGAGATCAAACATTTCCCTTTCGCCAAAATTCTGATATTTTTTACCTAAGTGGTATTGACCAGGAAAAATCTATTTTGACATTATGCCCTGACCATCCTGATAAAAAATGCAGAGAAATATTATTTCTTGTTGAAACCAATGAAAAAATAGCAGTTTGGTATGGTCATAAATATACCAAGGAAGAAGCTCAGAAAACATCGGGGGTAAAAAAAATCGTATGGCTTGATGAATTTGAAGCGATATTTTACGATTTGATGATAAATTCTAAAAATGTTTATCTGAACATTAACGAAAATCCACGTTTTAAGTCGGATGTTCCGTATCGTGATTTAAGATTTGCACGAGAAGTTAAAGAAAAGTATCCGTTACATAATTATGAACGTCTTGCACCGATTATTACAGATTTGAGAACTAAAAAAGAGCCGGAAGAGATTGATTTGATTAAACATGCCTGTGATATAACAGAAAAAGCATTTCGTAGAGTATTAAAATTTGTTAAGCCGGGTGTGATGGAGTATGAAATTGAAGCAGAAATAACTTATGAATATATTCGTAATAGAGCAAACGGACATTCCTATTATCCGATTATAGCTTCCGGTAAAAATGCTTGTGTATTGCATTATATTGAAAACAACAAAAAATGTAAAGACGGTGATTTTTTATTAATGGACTTTGGGGCAGAATATGCTAACTATGCGGGAGATACAAGCAGAACAATACCGGTGAACGGCAAATTTACACCCCGACAGCGTCAGGTTTATGAAGCAGTATTACGCGTATTGAAAGGAGCTACAAAGTTACTTGTTTCCGGAACCACAATAAATAAGTATCACGATAAGGTTTGTAAAATGATGGAAAAAGAGTTGATAGGTCTGGGTTTATTTACCAAAGCAGAAGTTAAAAAGCAGGACAAGGAAAAACCATTATTCCAGAAATATTATATGCATGGAACATCTCACTTTATGGGATTAGATGTCCATGATGTAGGCAGTAAAGCTCAAATATTGAAACCGGGTATGGTTTTTAGCTGTGAACCGGGAATTTATATCCCTGACGAAAATCTCGGCATACGTCTGGAAAATGATATTCTCGTTACTAAAAACGAACCAGTTAATTTAATGAAAAATATCCCTATAGAACCTGATGAGATTGAAGCTTTGATGGCAAAATAATAGTTGTTTATAAATTAAAATATTTTTTATACACTTAAAAAAGGAGGAAGTAGTTATGAATAGAACTATGAAAACAGGTATTATTTCTTTTATTTTAGTTTTTGCTTTTTTGTCTCCATCTTGTGTGCAAGAGCAAACAAAACCTCGCCTTATCACTGTTACAGGTGATGCTGAAGTTAGAGTTACTCCCGACGAGGTTATTCTTACCATAGGCGTAGAAACCTCGGATAAGAATCTTAATATTGCAAAAAGTAAAAATGATGAGCTGGTTAAGAAAGTACTGGCACTGGCTAAAGAGTATAATATTGAGCCAAAGCATATTCAAACCAACTACTTGAATATTGAGCCTAGATATCGTTATATGTATGAAGAGAAAAACTTTATAGGTTATTTTATAAAAAAAACAATAGTATTTACTTTAAAAGATATTTCTAAATTTGAAGATCTTCTCAGTAGTGTATTAAAAACCGGTGCCAATTACGTTCATGGAATTCAATTTCGTACGACAGAACTTCGCAAACACAAAGATCAGGCACGTTCCCTTGCAATTAAGGCAGCTCAGGAAAAAGCTAATGATTTAGCCGCAGAGCTGGGACAGAAAATTAGTAAGCCCCATACAATACAAGAAGAGCAATCAGGGTGGTGGTCATATTATAATAGCTGGTGGGGTTCGCGCTGGGGTGGTGGAATGGCTCAAAATGTAGTTCAAAATGTCGGGCAAGGACCTTCAACAACCGAAGGCAGCATTGCACTCGGGCAGATTACTGTAAATGCAAGAGTAACTGTATGTTTTGAACTGGAATAAAACTAAAGAGAATGGCATAATTTATGCAGTAGAAGAGATTAAAAATGAAAAAAACAATCACAATCTTTTTACGTGTGCTCCGTAGCTTTAGCGTAGGAGTATTATTTACTTTTGCTTTTATATTAATAAATCAATATGAAACTTTTGCTCAAAAAATATATAAAGTAAAATACGAATACCAGGCTGATTTGAAGGTATTTATTGTAGATTATGAATACCAGTGCGATTTAAAGGTTTATTTTGTTGATTACGAATATCAGGCAAATAAAGATGGTTTGTGGTATGTAGTTGATTACGAATACCAGGCTGACAAAAAAGTCTATTTTGTTGATTATGAATATCAGGCAGATTTAAAAATTTATATTGTTGATTATGAGTATCAGGCAGGATGGCGTAATAACGAAAAACAGCATTTATTGAAGTTTTAGTTAATGAATGTTTTTTTTAATATAAATCATATAAATAATGGAAAATAGTTATACAGCAGTATTTAAAAAGACGAAGGATTGGTGGATAGCCTTTGTTGAAGAATTACCAGGTGCAAATACTCAAGGTAAAACAATTGATGAAGCTCGTAAAAACCTCAAAGAAGCAGTTGAAATAATACTAAATTTCAAAAATTTGAAAAAATGAAAAAAATAATCTTCTTTTTATTTTCTTTTGCTTTGATATTTATTATTCAAAGTGACTCTTTTGCTCAAAAAATTTATAAAGTACAATACGAATCGCAGGCTGATTTGAAGGTTTATATTGTAGATTATGAATCGCAGTGTGATTTGAAAGTTTATTTTGTAGATTACGAATCGCAAGCTAACAAAGATGGTTTGTGGTATGCAGTTGATTACGAATCGCAAGCTGATAAAAAAGTTTATTTTGTGGATTATGAATCACAAGCAGATTTAAAGATTTACATTGTAGATTATGAATCACAAGCAGGTTGGCGCGATAATTCAAAACAGCATTTATTGAAGTTTTAATTAAATTATAGTACTTTTGTATTAAGTAGATAATTAGAAATCAATGGATAATAATACTTATAAAAATTTTCATTGGATTACGATTAATCCAAATATATTTGGAGGAAAACCCATTATTAAAGATACTCGTTTCTCAGTTTCTTTTATTCTGGAATGTCTATCACAGGGAATGGATTCTGAAGAGATTGAAAAAACTTATGGGAATTTTCCGAAAGAATGCATTCCAGAAGTTCTAAAATTTGTAGCTAAATGATTAATAAATTTACAAAGGAGCATAAAATTGGGAATAATTCAGAGACAAGCAATAAGAGGAACCATTTATACTTACATTGGTGTTGTAATTGGTTTTGTTACTGCTGGCATACTTTTCCCGAACATTTTACTTCCTGAACAAATTGGTGTTACAAAACTTCTTGTTTCTTTTTCTTTACTATTTGCCCGGTTAGCAGATCTTGGCTTTACCGGGATTACTAATCGTTTATTCACATACTTTAGAAACAAAGAGAAGAAGCATAATGGTTTTTTATTCATTGCTTTATCGGTAGTCCTTGTAGGATTTTTTATTTCAATAATTCTATACTTTATTCTAAAGCCGTATTTTATTGAAGACAGCATTGGGAAATCTGCTCTTTTTGTTGAATATATTTATTATTTAATCCCTTTAATCTTTTTTACTCTTATCTTCAATACTTTAGATACGTATAATAAAGTTCTTTACGATGCTATTCTTGGTACTTTTATTAAAGAATTTATCCAACGGGTTTTAATTTTTTTTTCAATTGTGCTCTATTGTTTTGATATCCTGAATTTTAACGGGTTTGTTTTTGCATATACTGCTTCTTTGAGTATTCCTGCTTTAATCATTTTAATTTCATTAATACAAAGAAAGCAGTTTAGCTTAAAGCCGCAATTAAGCTTTATTTCAAATGATATGGCAAAAACAATGTTAAGTGTTAGTTTTTATAGTATAATATTAGGATTCAGCGGTATTATCATTTTGCATATTGATAGTATAATGATTTACTCATTAATTGATTTAGGTCCTACAGGTATTTATTCAATCACTTTCTTTTTTGGTACCCTGATTATAATACCATCGCGTTCACTTTTAAGAATTGCAACACCTATTATTGCAGATTCGTGGAAAAAAAAAGACCTAAATACAATCAATGTAGTTTACTATAAAAGCTGTCTTAACCAATTGATTGTTGGTTCGTTGTTGTTTATCGGTTTATGGGCAAATATTCATAATGTTTTTAAAATTCTTCCCGAAGAATATGAAGCAGGTCGTTATGTAATCTTTTTCATAAGTCTTGCTTACCTGTTTGATATGGCTTCCGGTGTAAACGGATTTATTATCCTTACTTCTAAATATTATAAAGCACTAACTTATTATATGTTCTTATTTGTAGCATTTGTAGTTATTACTAATTATATATTTATCCCAAGATATGGAATAGTTGGTGCAGCAATGGCTTCTGCCTTATCAAAATTTTTATTCAATTTAATCAAGTATTTATTTTTGTTGGTTAAATTCAGGATGCAACCTTTTGATAGTAAATATTTGATTGTTTTATTAATAGCAGGTGTTTCTTTTTTAGCAGGATATATAATTCCAGAATTTGATAATTTTGTTATTGATATTATTATTAGAAGCATTATTATTACTTCAATTTTTGGAGTGCTGACACTTACTTTTAAAGTTTCTGAAGATGTTAATCTAAAGGCAAAAAGTATGTGGGAGCAAGTTAGACGCTATCGCTCAATTAAAAATGGGATGTCATAAAAATATAACCAACATGAAAAAACTCATAATTAAACTTTCAATTCTCATACTAATAGTATGTTCCTGGAATATTGCAAAAAGCCAGGAAAGCAATATAAATTATAAAAATCTTGCTCAATATATAGATAATGCTGTAAAAGATTTCAAATTAACCGGTCTTGCTATTTCTGTCATAAAAGATAATCAGGTAGTTTTTAGTAAAGGTTACGGTTTAAAGGATGCTAATAAACAAGAACCTGTTTCTACCGGTTCGCTATTTAATATTGCTTCCTGTTCAAAGGCGTTTACAGCTTCCTGTTTGGGAATGCTTGTGCAGGAAGGAAAGCTAAAATGGGATGATAAGGTAATTGATTACATTCCTGAATTCAGATTATCAGACCCATATATAACTAAAGAATTGAACATTAAGGATATTCTGAGCCACAGGTCGGGGCTTGCGACATTTTATGGGGATTTGCTCTGGTATGAAACCAACTATGAAAATGATGAAATAATAAGAAGGATGAGATACCTGCCGATTAAAAATGATTTTCGCAGTGAGTTTGGCTATCAGAACAATATGTATCTGCTCGCGGGGGAAATTATAAAAAAAATAACAGGCAAAACCTGGGCTGAATTTGTGAACGAAAGAATATTTAAGCCACTTGAAATGTATGATTCACGAACATCAAGCAAAGAATTAACACAGGAGCAAAACATTGCTTTTCCCCACTTAAATGGAAAGGTTCAGGAACTTTATATTCAGGAACCTTCACCCGCCGGCTCAATTTATTCCAGTGCAGATGATATGTCAAATTGGATTAAGATGCTGTTGAATAATGGCAAATGGAACGATGATACTATATTAACTCAGAAAACATTAGAAGAACTTTTTGCTTCTCAAACAGTATTAAAAGTTTCCCAATCAATGAAAAATAACGGAATTCATTTTTACTCATACGGGCTGGGCTGGTTCCTTTTTGATTATTCAGGGAGAAAAGTTGTTGAGCACGGCGGCGGTATGCCCGGATATATTTCTAAAGTTACTTTAGTGCCTGAGGAAAGACTCGGAATAGTAATTCTTACAAATGATATGAGTAATCTTTGCAGTGCTTTACGATACAAAATACTTGATGAATATCTGAATAATAATCAAAAAGACTGGGCAGCAGAATACTTACAATATAAAAAAGCTAATGAAAAAGCACTGGAAAAGCAAAAATCTGAAAGAGATGCAAAAAGAGCAAAAAATACAATGCCTTCTTTAGAGTTATCTGCTTACTGCGGAATATACAATGACCAAATGTATGGAAATGCACAAATAACTTTAAATAAAAATCTATTTATCACATTATTACCGGCAAAAGAAAAATTTTGTAGTAAGATGGAACACTGGCACCACGACACTTTCAGAATAAAGTTTAAAGATGAGTTCTTACCCGAAGGATTTGTAACATTCAGCTTTAATGCATACGGTGAAATTACCGGGTTTAAAATAGATTTGCCGAATCCTGATTTTCATTTTTATAACCTTGATTTTAAGAAAGTAGAATAAAAAAGTTTCGCGCAAAATTTATAAATTAAATGTCTCACGCAAAGGCGCAAAGACCGCAAAGTTTATAAATTATTTACAGTCTTTGTAATTCCATCTTTTAGTTTTTATAACTACGAATTTGAATTTATCCCGTACTGACTTGTCGGGATTTAAGTGCAGGACTATTTTTCACAAATATTTTATTATAATTAGTGATATGAGACCTTTGCAAAACTAACTTTTAGCTGCCATCCGCCTTAGAATGACATTTTACAGGTTTTGTAATGGACTCAATATTATAATTTTATTTGCGTTCTTTGCGAGCTTTGCGAGAGATAAGTTATTTGTTTTCTTCTTTTTTATCCATCAATTCTCTAAAAACAATACCTATAAATAATAATATTAAAATGGCAGAGCTTACCAATGAAATATTGTTTCCGATCTTATAAGCTTTAGGTTCAAACTTAAATTCAATTTTATGCTTGCCTTCGGGAACGAGCATTGCTCTTAAAACATAATTGGAACGAAAATGAGGGGTTAATTCACCATCAACATAAGCATTCCATCCTTTATTGTAATAAATTTCAGAGAATACGGCTAATTGATTGCTGTTAGCCTGCGATTGATAGGTTAAATGATTTGGCTTGTATTCAGTTAATTTAATGATTGCTTCGGAATCAATTTTATTAGCAAACTTTTTCAGATGCTTTTCAAAGCGTTTGTCAATTATTGCTTCACGTTCAGGGTTAAAATCAGATAAAGCAGTAATTTCAGAATCGGCATTTGCAACAAATTTATAATTTTCAACAAACCAGGCATTGCCCAGAACATCGGGATTTCGTTGAGCCAATGGTCTGTTATTTTCAGGTGAACGAATAATAAAATATTTAGTATTAAGCATATTTAGAACATTCATATTATTCTTGCTAATATGAAATTCAATTAACTCCTGATAACGTCTCATTTTCGCACCGTGATATCCACCTATTGATTTATGAAAATATGAAGTGCTTGCATCGTTAAAAGTATTTACACTGAGATTTAACACCCTGAAATTCGGATCATTATCTTGTAAAATCTGTAAATCTGCTTGTGTGGGTATATAAGGTGTTTTTATTTCTTTTTTTGTAACAAAATTGTCATTATTCAAATACCGACGATTAATGGGCCACATATCAACAAGGAAAAGTCCGATTAGAGCTATATAAACAGTATTTTTTGATATTTTTTTATTGATAAAAGCTAAAAGTAGAGCAGAAGCTAAAATAATAAAGACAAGTGAACGAAAAGCATCTGCCCGTAGTAAATGTTTTCTATCTTCACGTAATGCTTGAATTAAGAAATCGGGCCAACCACCTGCAATTAATTGATTATCCTGTTGGGCGGTAAAATCAAAAAACATTCCCGGAAGTAAGGCAAATAACAATGAAACACCACCGACAATGATAAATGCTTTTTTAAAGGCGCTGTAAAATTCCTGCTTAGAGATGTTATTGTCAATAATTTTTTTTAATGCCAGGATTGCCAAAAGTGGCATTGCAAATTCAGCAATAACAAGTATCATTGATACAGCACGGAATTTATTGTAAGCAGGTACATAATCAAGAAATATATCAGTAAGGAACATAAAGTTTTTGCCCCAGGCAAGAATTATAGATAAAATAGCAGCAGATAAAAGCCACCATTTAGTTGGACCTTTTATAAGAAATAAACCAAGAAAAAATAAGAAAAAAACTATTGCCCCTACATAAACAGGACCCGAAGTAAAAGGCTGCGCACCCCAGTAAAGAGGTAATTGTTTAATAATATTTCTGCTGTTTGGAACATTATTTTGATTAAGAGCCTTGTATGTTTCAGAATCTGTGCCTAATTCACCACCAGATGCACCCCCCATAAAATTCGGAATTAATAAAGTCATTGTTTCCCATTTTCCATAGCTCCAGGCAGTGGCATAATCTTTATCTAAACCTGAAGTTTTTATTTCTTTATCATAAGTAAGTTCTGACTTTCCGCGTATTGAGTCTTTACCATAATCATAAGTAAACCAGAGACTTGAAGCATTACTGCCAATTGCTAATATTACAGCAATACAAAGCGCACCAAGAGTTTTTAATAATTTTTTGTATGTTTTTTCTTTTATGGAACTAATTAGCTGCAAAACACCAAAAATTAAAATTATTATTAATGTATAATAAGTAATTTGTACATGATTAACTCGTAATTGTAAGGCAAGAAAGATTCCTGTTAACACAGTTCCTAAAAGAAGCTTTCCTCTATAACTTAACACAATTCCTGCTATTAAAGGGGGCATATAAGCCAGTGCAACACTTTTTGAAGTATGACCCGCTTCAATAATAATGAAAAAGTATGACGAAAAAGCAAAGGCAATAGCACCGGCAATACTTAACCAGGGATTAACTTTAAAAACTAAAAGAAGAATATAAAATCCCACCAGACTTAAAAATAAAACGTGAGCAGGATACGGAAGATTTAATTTCGAAATATTTTCAACATATTTAATTAAATTGCCTTTATAATGCACTGAAATGAAATAGGCAGGCATACCACCGAACATACTATTTGTCCATAACGCTTCATCACCGGTCTTTTCTCTATAATCCATAACTTCTTTTGACATACCCTTATGGCGAATTATATCATCCATTTTAATTTTTTTACCTTCAAGCAATGGTGTGAAATATGTGAAAGTAATAATTAAAAAAGCTGCTATTGCAACTATGTGCGGTAAGATGTTTTTAAAAGATATATTCATCGGTTGAAATTTATAATTTAATACTGTAAAATTATGAAAATATTATTAATGTTAAAATTTGTTTTGTTATTTGTATAAATCTGTTTATCTTTACATATAATAAAAAACTAAAATTATGAAAAGCTTTAAATTATATAAATTAATTTTTCTGCTTACATTAGTATCATTTATTAATGTAAAAGCTCAAAATCCTGTAATTGGTCATCAAAAATTTAGTGAATTAGAAGGCGGATTTACAGGACCATTAGATGATACAGATCGTTTTGGGGTTGGCTGTGATTCTATTGGTGATCTTGATGGAGATGGAGTAGTTGATATTGCAATTAGTGCTAGTAAAGATGATGACGGCGGAACTGACAGAGGTGCAGTTTATATATTATTTTTAAATTCAGATGGTACAGTAAAGGCAGAGCAAAAAATAAGCAGTACACAGGGGAATTTCACAGGCATTTTAGATGATTTAGATAATTTTGGTGCTTCTGTATCATCATTAGGTGATTTAAATGGAGATGGAATTTCAGATTTAGCTATTGGTGCTGCGTATGATGGTGATGGAGGATATTGGCATGGAGCAATCTGGATACTTTTTTTAGATACAAATGGCACTGTTCAAAGCCATCAGAAAATTAGTGATACAGAAGGTGGCTTTACCGGCATATTAAGTGGAATGTGTACCTTTGGAAGTGATATTGCTAATTTA
>SDBV01001441.1_pt1 | contig 35902 bp, 50 predicted proteins | sample 2277081 | NCBI WGS metagenome assembly SDBV01 (sample SAMN10402039, study PRJNA504765) | marine sediment metagenome | isolation source: marine sediment core GS10_PC15, 223 cmbsf | place: Arctic Ocean: Southern Knipovich Ridge | collected 2010 | reverse complement strand
TTCTTAGTCCATTCCCAACAGACATTTGGATCTCCATTGTGCATGTTAATGGATTTAAATACATCGGTAGGGACATTCTTGCGAGGCATTAGATTGTCTCTTTGAATTCAATCAACTTTGTTATTTCGATAACGAAGTTGTCCCAATTGTTTCCTCTTACATCTATCTCATAACCTCGTTTGGTTAGTTCCACTACTCGTTCGAGTATGCCTTCTTTGAGATTGATTATCTGTTGTATGAGTTCCTTGTCTGTATCTGCTGTTGGTTTAGCCATGGCTTTCCTCATAGGATATATGGAAGATCAATCTCAAATCCCGGGAAGAATAGTGATGTTACTATAGCTGTTGCTACTGTCTCGTTTTGTTTATCTCCATTGCTCGCTACATATTGCCATTCAATTTCATGGTCTTCCCCTGGGACTCCATCAACATATACGCACCAACCATCTACTCTTCGAGACAAGACAGCTAAGGCTCGACTGGATAATTGCGTATATGCTTTATGTCCTATTGGTAATTCAGATAGTTTCATTCCTTCACCTCAAGTATTGATTCAGTTCCGTCTTCATGCCATGTTACTCGATTGACCTTACCGTTGTCAAGCAGTTGTATAAACGTGCCAAGGGTAAAGTCACCGTTTGCCATGAGCCATAGACGCCAATGGTTCTTTCCTATTGTTCTAGTATGGGGTTTACCCCACTCCGCGGCTTCGATTTCGTGTGCACGTTCTACTCTGAGGCATTTGGCTGGGCTGGGGAGTTCGAATCTGAGTGGAAATGGTCTGTCCATCTTTTCCTCCATTTCACCTCATTGAAGTTGGGGAAATCACGTTTGAACCATATTTGTAGATGGTGGTGGATTGCAACTCTGTTTGAGTATAGTATGTCTGGATCATTGATGATTGTATCTGCTAGATACTCGTAGTGTTCTGTTTTGAAGGTCATTGTATCACCGCTATGATAACTAGTATCACAAGGAATACTAGTATCTCTAATCCTAAGGGCATAGTTATTCCTCTAGTATGACTTCTATGCGACCAGAGATAGGTTTGAACGATGTATAGTCACTGACTTTGTACCAAGCTATATGGCCTTCGTTGGCTCTGCATAGGATAATGAAGTGTTTGCTGTCATGGGGTACAAAGCCTATGTGTCTTACGTTCTCTTTAGACATAGCTTCGTATAGTGTGAAGGGTTCTATTTCACTTCCCATGATTTCTTTGCTATTGGAGGGACTTACACATTTAGATTTTATCATCACAATTCTCCATGTTATGCACAGACAGGGTAGTTTTACCACCACGAGAGATAAATTTATAAATACGGTAGGGAACCACTCACCTGCACGCTTCATGGTGACAGGCGCATTGGCTGGCTATCCTATCATGGGATTGCCACTTAAGGAGTTGATTAGTCTCCCGATTCGCCCTACCGATTACAGGCGTCCCTGTAATATGAATTAATGATAGTATCGTCTTATTGCCCAAATCACGACTAATAGTAATCCCATAGCAATAACGACCGCCGTTGTGGTGTACAGGGTGACGTATATATCATCGTACATTACCTTCTCCTGTCGAATAGAAAGCGAGGATAGCAGCACGATCAGGCTGAACCTGTCTACCGTGCCACTATCACTCACTCGAAGGACATAGTTTCAAGCCTTGGCACTGCCTAGCTTACTATTCCATGTCCTTCTAGCCCCCTGGGGATCTGGGACTGAATTTACTATGTACCCATCTATACCATTCATCTGGCATTGTGATTGGTACTAATACATCTGAGATGCGGACGATCTTGTATTGTCCGCTTGTTTGTACTACAACAAGATCACCAACGTGTAAGTTTTTAATGCTCGTCTTGTATGTGTACTTCTTACCAGTGTAGCCAGTGTCAGTGTATCCAGAATGGAACTGAATGTTAACAGCTTCTACTGGGTCTTCGGTTACTGCAGGGTATTGTTCAAGAACCTCTTGTTCCTCTTCACTGTAATCTGTGTCGCTGTCAGTATTCATCCTGTCCTGACCTTAGCCTGAGCGGCTACCCTGTTAGCCTCTGCTTTGGCCTTGATCTGTCCATATGTCAGTTGTGAAGGCTCCATGTTCCTACTTACCTCGTCATGAGCACGAACATGAGTTACGAAGATGATAGCAGCAGTCCGCATACGGTCACGTAACTGCTCTGCGAAAGTCTGGGCATCGTCGATCTGTTGATCGAACGATACTTCCTCATTCACATGGGGATCATCGGCATTGGTAGTGCCGAACCATGAGTCCTGAGTATAACTCTCACCAATGATACCACTTGAGTTCATGCGAGAGATACGAGACTCAGTGTTAGGCAGTAATGTTTCTCCGAGATAGACAATCTGCCTTTCCATTGCTCCCGCTGTACCGTAATACGCTTGACGTGTTAGCCAAGGATCATCGCAGAGTATAGCTGTGAGGTTCACGATGTCTTGTGACTTTTCTACTTCTTCATCGTCTTCTTTGACTACGAGTTCATTGAGAAACGCTTGTAAGTTGAATGTCATGTTACCCTCCTGTGTTGAATGTTTTCAAGTACGAGGTTATTTGTTGCCACACGTTGTCAGTGTCTTTAGTGATAGTTTTTCCTGTTAACTCCATATCATGAAGGATCATTGATGCTTTGGCCAAAAGGGAGTTAAACTTCTCCACACTTGGTACTTGTTGAGACTCATCCATTGGTTTACGTCCTTATGTTATCGTTAACGGTCTACCACGAATGTATTTGTCTTGATAGTCCTTAATGATAAGTTCGTTATTCAAGATGCGATGCTCTCTTGCATCTTCTACTGTATCCCATTTCTCTAAGTCTGTGGGTTCACGAGTAGGCCATTGGATCTTGCGTACTCTTAACTCTTGTTTGAGCCAGTTAGGGAGCTTATCGAATCCATGGTTCCCATGCTCTTCCAGAGCGGACATTACTTCTTCATCCGTCATGTACGGTTTGGTGATATGCACTTGAGGACCGATTTTATTACGCTTTACATGTCGTTTACGCATTGATTTGATTGGATGTTGAAAGAAGATACATACAAATGTGAAACGCTCGCCGTATGGAACACCGGGGATTGGGTACTTTTCCAAGTTATTCTCCTAGTATGACGCTTGCTAAGTCCATGAACTTTGATGTCTTCTTTATTCCAAGTCTTTCATCGAACTCACGGATGTTCTTGGCTGTAGTTGGGATACCTTTGCCTTCTTTGTGTAAGGGAGTCTGATTGTACTTGTATGGGCGTTTGCTATACTTAGTGTAAGGGCTTACTGCTGTTCTTCCACGTCTCTTCTGTCTTACTTGATTCTTCATCTTTCTATCCTTTCATCAAGCAGGAAAACGATTGTACCACACAAACAGAGACAAAGCAAGAGGCACAGGTGATGACAAGGGGGGAATTACCAGTCGGACTCACGTAGTTCAATGTTTATTGTGAATTCGTCGTTGGATGCTTTCTTCATCACTGATAGCATGGACGCTACTTCATCAATGATTGGGGTGCTTGATAGTGATTCAATGATAGTAAAGATTTTGCCATCTACCTTGACTACCATTTTAAATTTTCTCATCTTTAACCTCCTGTTCTGTCCTGAGTGGCTTGTTCAAGTAAGGTGATGTTGCTGTGATTTCCTCTTCATCTCCATCTAGGAAGCGAGCTTGATATTCCTTTTCGAGTTCAGGCCATAGCCAGTTAGTGCCACCTTCAATGAGCTTCAATGCCCAATCTATTGCACGTAGACTGGATCCATCATAGTAACAACGGCCACTTGGGAGGTAACAACATTCCGTGTCATCCTGTCCACTGTACATGGGCTTGGGGCTGTGATAGCCTACATCCCATCCGTCTGGGGCAATCTTGTCGAACTTTCTGTTGTAGTCCTGTTGCCATGCGCGTTGTGAACGCTGTGTTTTAGGCAAGTACCAATTAGTACCAATCACGAATTGAACTGCACCTTCTGGACCTTGTACCAAGAATGTAATGCGACAAGCACCAACCCCATAGTTCTTCTTTGGGTCGGTGTGAGTTTTGTCATACGCTGAACTTATGCTAACAGTACGATCAAGCTTATCCATTGTTCATCTCCTTCCATTGCGTCCATAGATTATCAACTGTTTTACCTTTACTCTTTGCATAGTGTAGACATGCTGCTGTACCTCCGAGTGGATCACCACTGTATAATGCAACAACCTTGTCACTATGGTTAACCATCCATTCGTTACGCTTGTGCATCTTGTATGCAGCATAGCCACCTTCACTTACATAATGTACAACATCTGCTTGATCGAGTAGGTCACTCCATATCTTTATTGACTCACTAGGCCACCTAGATTGTACACCGTTGAATGGTATAGCTGCTGTCCATTCGACATGTAAGTTAACACATGCCTGTGCTAATGCCATGTCCCAACCTAGTGCCATGCCTGATATAACCTTAGTTAATTCAGGCTGGGAGTTATCAGGGTCTAGCATTAGAAGGGCTTCTTGTTCGCTTAGGTATTCTTCAGCTAGTCCAACTAACCTATCGAATACATCTACTGTATATCCACCAAGCTTAGGTGGTCTATGTCCTGTTCCACAGATAATCATCGTCTGTTCCTTTTGGCTAGTCGATGTTCACTTACGGCTATACTGATGAATATTGATAGAAACATGATGACTACGGCAAGGATCATTCCAATTCCTATGCCTAATGCTATTAGTTGGTAGTACTCCATCTTATCCTCCATATTTAATACAACAACAAATACACCAATTAGCTTTCCTTGGCCAATCTCTTGAAGAGTGCCATTATTCTCTTTGCTGCTTCAGGATGTATCTTGTAGTCATATTCTATCGTTGCAAACTCATATTCAACCCATTCGATTGGTGTGACATCCTTGTAGTCGTCTTCATCGGTTCTTGGCATTTCATCATCTCCTATCCAATATAATAACAACAAACACAACCAAACACAAAGCATTAGCTCACAGAGAGTACAGCAAAATGTCGATGGCTGCCATTATCCTTGGTGCACGCTTGGCGAGTTGTGCTCTTCCAGTGCCAATGCCTGCTTTAGGCCACACGATTGTGCCCCCAAAGTTTCGTAGTCTGTTGATGTCGAGTTGTGATTCAGTTGCCCAAGCTGTGAAGTCGTGGTTACTGAAGAATGCTTCAGGGCGCATTGATGGAGATTTCTTGGTTGGTATTCCTACAGCGTTTGGTTCACCTCGCATTGCTGCGGCTTGACCTCCAAATCCTCGACGCTGCATGTTGTCGCCAAATACGAATAGTGTATTTGGTTCATCACGGAGCATTTGACGCGTGATGTTATCTCTGTACTCAATCATAATATCCTCCATATATCATATACTACAACAAACACAACAACAACCAAAGCTATACGCACACACGCCAGAACACACAAATACGTCGAGGTTGTACCACCTGTAACAGCCAATGTATACTATATAAGTCAATATATACATCATGTTGCCATCTCTACGTCGAGGTTGATACGGTTATACATGATAGTGTGTATTCGTTATTGTTTGTTAAGGTGTTGATGTTGTTGATGGTATGCATTGTGATCGAGAGTAACTACTTAAACACTCAATTCCTCACTAAATGTACGTCAATACGCTACGAAGTTCGAATCACTGCACACAAGCACGGCCAGGGTGGACTTACCATTGTTAAATGAAAATAGGAGAGCGTTAACTCTCCTATCTCCATGTATACGCTGTTAGATCGTACTCGGATCAATGCTCAACTTCCTAACGCTGTTGAACAGGCCACGTTGTACGAACATACGCATGATGCCGTATGGTCTGTCCGTTCCGTTCTCGATCTTGTTGGCGAGATCATCGAAGTGCTTGCCGAACGTCTTGGCGTACTTCTCCGTATCGCTTATGTCACCCGATGACACTCGACGTTGGTACTCATTCGACCAACCAGGCGACGTCACGCTGTACGTTGAACGACCATCTCCGAAGCGTACGATGCTAATTACTGGCCGTATTATTCTATTCATGTCTAACTCCTATGTCATGTGTTGAAGGGAAGGGGTGATAGTTGGGGTCTTGTACGGCGATAGCGAGCTTACGAAGGAGCATGTCACGAGCTTCGCTGTCGAACGCATTACGGATAAGCTCTTCGAGCAATGGTATGTGCGGATTGTTCATATTGTTCATGACAAACTCCTATGTTCGATGTTATACACACTTACTAACTTATACACCCAACACCAAGGCTGTTGCTCACCGTAACTAGCCCAGGGCTGTCTTACTTAAGGATGAAATGCCCCCGCCTTTAAAAAAGAGGCGCTTATTACATGCACGGTGTAGCAAGTAGTGAGATCAATCACACCCCACGACTCCATACGCGCTCCACGTATATCCCCGTCAAAACAAACAGGCCCTATCCGTATGACACACATGTAACACTGAAATTTTGGAGCGAGACGGAACGATGGACAGCGAAGTCGGGCATCTACGTTGCCCGTGACCGGAAAGTGAAGATAGGGTATTGACAAAAGGATGAATCCGTGCTATTAGATGGTATACCGAATCCCCAAGGCCCTAAGAAAGGACTGGACTTATAATATACTGACACACACACATAGCAAACTAGCCACTGACAAAACAGCTTATAGGAGACAAGAGTTATGGCTACTAGCGCAGGATTCTGGGAGAACTCGGACTTTGGTCCGGGTGATTCCAATGGTACTTATGAGTTTCTAAGCGGTCGATCTCCCAATAGATACCACCTTATGCGTCTCTTACGTAAGAAGAGTATGCGTGAAGTTGGTGAGATTCTCTTTACCGCACTCGCTGAAAACACTCCCTCAGATACAGCAAGTGTTACCATCGCGCAGTTAACTGCCGAAGCGAACACTGGCGACAACGTACAAGGTGGTGTTAGAACGATCACTTCCAAACAGATCATGGGACTTGTTCTGGACTCAGACAAAGATGATGCATCAGCAGAGGCTTCTCGTGCTGCTACAGCAGCGGATGTAACTACTCTTAACTCTGAACTGATTCCTAGTGGAACTAGAGCGCAAAGGAAGCCAACTGAAGCTAACATGGTTGACTTATCTGGTAATGGCGGTGGTGGCAAACAAGACGCTGGGAGGTAAGTTATGGCAACTATCAATCCAGCGAATCTCTCCGAAGACTTCACAAGTCTATTCCCAGGTGCAGGAGGGGCCTTACTTAAGGGTTCCGGCCTTGCAGATAGACTTGCTAAAGACATTGCTAGCCAATCACAACCCCCGAGAGGGTTTATCGCGGCTGGTAGACAGGTACTACAAGACTCTGGCCGACTCGATGACCCTCCCCCTTTAGCTCCTACTCGTGGAATAAATGGCCCTCCCGCTGTTAATGCGGGGATACAGAATACTCCTGCACCTATAACACAACTACAGGACAACCCTTCTGGTGTTCCTAACACCCCACAAATTCCTCAAACACCTGTAAGTCCAGCACCGTTAAATCTCCCTAGTGGACCACAAGGCATAAGTAATTCTGCCCCTCCCTTAGCAGGCGGAGGGACTTCTCCATTCTTAGATGAACTTAAGAAGCGACTAAGACCACAGGGGCAGCAATTCTAATGCTTCCTCAAGGAACAGAACCTCTAATACTAGCCGATGGGACTAAAATCAATCCCATTGATGGTCTAGTTGTCACCGAAGATACGCTAGTGGAAGTTCCTAATACGAAACAGATTAAAAGGGAGATCGTTGCTGCTCGAAAGAGGATCAGCGATCTCCCTGTTCCACCTAGACAGATGAATACGCTTAGTGTTATTATATCATACTCCCTATTCGGTATAAACGATGAAGACATTTCATCTGCACTCTTTATCCCTTTGGAACAGGTTATTGCAATCAAAGAATCAGATGCATATATAAATCTACAAGAACAATTCCTTAGGAACATCCTAGAGTCTGACTTATCCTCCGTCCGTGGTATGTTCGTGCAGAACAGTAGAATCGCAGCCGATAAGATGTTTCACTTATTGAACAGTAACAATGAAGCGACACAAATTACCGCTGCTAAAGACGTGCTGGATCGTGCTGGACATCGCCCCGTTGACGTGATAGAACATCGTCACAAGATGGAAGGTGGACTCACAATTGAGTACGTTGACAAGAAAGATGATGTACCTCCAATTAATATAACTCCGAAGGAGATGTAATGGCTTCCGTAAGGGACTTAAGTGGTAATACTCCCGAGGCTGATAGCGATCAAGCTCTTCCTGGCCGTTATGATCTTCAGGCCGTGGACTATAAAGGGACACAACACAATATAACCCTTAGTAGCTCATCGCAACAGACCCCAAAGTTCTCTAGGCAATGTAGATCAATAAGGCTTGCTCCTTTGGGTGATTGTCACCATGAGATAGGAACTAATCCCACTGCGACTACTGCTAGTCCCTTCCTAGCCGATAATGGTGTCGAGTATATTCCCGTATCGTTAAATGATCGACTTGCACTTATTCAGTCAGGTTCTGCTGTAGACATAGTGACTATAACGGAGGACAAATCGTGAGGTCTCCCCCAGGTTCCAATGACTTCGCCAAGTTCGTTGGTTTCGTAACCTTGCTTTCCGATCCTAAAGAGCTATCAAAGAACATTAAACAGTTCGATGAAGCACAAGGAGATTACGAAGTAGCAAGGAAGGACTACGACAACGCTGTAAAGATTGCTGCGACTGTTGAAATAGCAGAAGCCCTACTTGTGTCTAATCAAGAGGAAGCTGCACGTCTTAAAGTCCTTGACAAGTCTATGTATGATAGAGAGAAGGCCGTTGACAATCTCCTTGCAAAAAAACACCAAGACTTTAAAAAGGAAACAAGGAAGACCGTGGCGGAACTTACAGCACGAGAAAGTGAACTCAATCATACTATAACTAGTAGCAACGTCGCACTTGAAGCACAGGAACAAAACTTAAGTAAGCGCGAAACCGCACTTGTCGATGGCCTTGCCAACTTTGAGAAAGAAAAGAGAATCTTTGAGAACAAGAAGTCACGAGTTGAACAAGCTTACGAAGCCGCCTAACAGAAAGGATTTACTATGGCTAATTATCATATTAATGGTTCTCAGACCGTTGCGGGTACAGATGATACCACACTCACTGTTGAACGTGGTGCGTCAAAACGTTTTAAAGTCTTTGAGGTTATCTCGTCGTTTACCCTTGCTAGTCCATCCGATAACTTGCTTAGTGTAAGACTTCATCGCTTCGTTACCGCTGATGGTGTTGGAACAGCAAGAGTGCCAAATCCGCTTGATCCCGCCGATGGTGCGTGTGTTGCCACTGGGCTTACTAACCATACCACAGAACCTACCACGTATTCAACTGACGAAGAGGTGCTAGGTGCATTTGGTCAACATATGCGAGCGACTTATCGTTGGGTTGCTACTCCTGGTAAAGAGATCATCATAGCGAATTCTGCTTCTGTCGGCGTTGGGTTAGTAGCTTCTCATGCCTCTGTAACCCCGGAACATGTCGGAGAACTCTTCTTTTCGGAATGAGAAAGCCTCACGGCAATACCACCATTGTAGGTGATCTATCTCGGAAAGACCCTACCCTTATTGAGCAGGGTTTCTTTCATAAGGAAGCTGAGATAGACACCTACACTTGCGCGCATTGTAACTGCGTTAAACATGTTCCCCCTAAGTGCGATCCTGCTGACTTAGGAGGACTATGTAAACAATGTATGGAACTAATCTGTCCTCGTTGTGTCGATAAGGGAATTTGCACTCCTTGGGAGAGGCAAATGGCAGAGATAGAAGCACGGGATAGGTTCCGTAAAGAGGCGGGATTATAGATTTAGGAGAAGTTAATGGCTAGTGATCTCAGGGCTGAACTGCTGGCCGATCCGCTTGTGCCGCCCCGTGGCTATTCTACAATGACGGATCAAGAGGCGGCAGACGATCCCAATCTTCGGGAGTGGTTCTGGGACCATCATAGCACTTGCCCTAACTCGCAAGGAGCCAATTTCAAGGGCGATTGAGTTAGAGATTAAATCCCCCGTCAAGGTCGGTCATGTTGCAGTAGCGAGGTAGTAATGGCAACAAATCAAGTTCTCGTCAAAGATGCGGCGTCAACAACGCCGAAGCAAATTTCATTCGCCACTCATGCCAGTTATGCGCCAGCTACAAATAATGTCATTGAGATAGGCACACCAACAGAAGTTGAGATGAGCCTGTTGAACCTTGCTGACGGCGCGGCTGTGCAATCAGCAAAAGCGGACTTTGGGCTAGTAAGAGCGCGAAGTTACGTGGTGACGCCTTGTTTGGAATATCAGATTGCCGCCCCTACGACAAATACGGTCGTTGAATTTTATTTGGCTGCCAGTGGCCAATCGGGAGCGGCTGTGGGCAACCCCGGATATGCCACGGGAGCGGACGGTGCATATACGGGAACGCCTGCCACATTGGTAGAGGGGATTGCCCAACTACAGTTTCTCGGTGTTCTGGTTGTTTCCGCTGATCTGGAATTTCAAATAGCTAATATTGGGGTGTTTTCCCCGTGGCATCGTTATGGAAGTTTAATTGTAAAAAACGAAACGGGCCAGACGATCTGCGATACGGACATTGTTGAAAGCGCGGTAGTGTTTACGCCTATCGTGGATGACATCGCAGCCGCTTCGTAATGGCCCGCAGCTTCGGCGCCCAAGGTTCCGATAGGATTGATTTTGCCGGCCGGGGCGCTCCGGTTCTTTGCAATGAAACTGAATTTTGGCTGGCGTTCTACTTCAAGCGCTCGACTACGCCGACATCTGGCGCAGTGCCGTATATTTTCAGTCAGTTCGCCGCCTTCAATATACTTGTCGATGTTTTCATGCAAGGTAACGGCGGCGCTGACGACGGTAAGTTTACCCTCCGGCATCGAACAACCACTGCCTCTGCTGCCTTCAACAGCACGTCTGCCTGGGATGATGGCCTCTTGCATCGAGGCGTCGTTATCCGACAAAACAGTTCACCCTTTCTGAAATTTTTCGTTGACGGGGTGGCCGATGGCGATAGCGGGGCGGACTCGGACCCGACCACGGATGCGACCGCGCCGACTAACCAATATTGGGGCAACAGCGACAGTGATACTGCTGGCTGGGGCGGCGAGCTTGCCCGCTGTGCCTTTGGGGTTGGCAGAGCCTCCATAGCCGAACTGGACGAGTTCCTGAAAACCGGGAGGATGCCCCGCCGCCCGCCGTCTCTCTGGTATGAGATGCGCGGCGATGCGGTTGAGCCGGACTGGAGCGGCAACGGTAGATACGGGCTGCTCACCGGCACCACCATAGCGCCTCATGGGGCGATAAGGCAGGTCCGCGACCCCCGCATAACCGATAGGGTGAGGTTCGCACCACCTGCAGTGGCTGATGATTCGTCTGCTGATAGCATCCTTTTTGCCCCTGGCCAGCACCAACCAATAATTAAAGCAATCGAAATGATTGGTTACTAATGACTAATCGTGTACAATATCCTATCTGGGCAGTTATTGACCCAGAGACACTTGACACCCCGACAAGGGACGAACTTCAATGGTATCTGAACTTTGGTCTTCCTGTCCCTCGTGAAGTTAGAGCCGAACAAGGCTGGTTCACGATTGATCCAATTACGCCTCCCGATCCTGTAGTTATCACGCTAGATGAAAACCAACCACTATCAATACCAGTTGTCCTACCAACTCCAGAGGCACCTAGTTGGTTTACCATCGACGCGGAAACTTTAGGAACGCCACTTGACGACAAGATAGAATGGTATAGAGATTTAAGCGTTCCTATCCCATTGGGACTCCAAGCGTATCAGGGTACGATAGTTATAGACCCTGAGACTCTAGGTGAGCCACTTAGAGATGAAATACAGTGGCATAGAGAACTTAGTACCCCAGTTCTATTAGAGCGCCAGGCATACCAAGGCGCTATAACTTCGGACCCTGAAACACTAAACGACCCTCTCGATGATAAGATAGGATGGTTCCAGCCCTTTAGTTCTCCATTACACATTGCAGCTAGAGTTATCGAAGCAGGAAACATCCTCGTATACGAGCCGGATACTGCTCCCGATGACAAGTCCTTCGAGTGGTTCTCTCCATTTTCGGAACCTGTCTATCCAATCCCATTGCTACAGTCCACAGAAGCAGGAATCATAGACCCTGAGACACTATCAGAGAAGGTACGAGAAGAACTTCAGTGGTTTAATCAATTTAGTCAACCAGTCCCAAGGTTAATGCAAGCAGTGGAATCAGCTTCTAACTTCTTCATTGAAGGAGATGATCCACCTCCACCAATTCCAGGTACTACTCCAAGAGTCTGGCGACGTGGTGCTTCTCACCCTGGTGGTATATTGGTTAAAGTATAATGGCAACTTTTAAGTTACAACATAATAGCCTACAGGATAGGTTCTTACAGTCCAGAGCCAAGATACAACTCTATGGTGGGGGATTCGCCAATGGCAAGACTTCTGGTGCATGTATCAAAGCTATACAACTTGCGAAGGACTACCCCGGCGCTAATGGTCTTATGGCTCGTTCTACTTATCCTAAGCTTAACGATACTCTTCGCAAGGAGTTTCTGAAATGGGTGCCACTGGATTGGATAGACAGCTTCCCAAAGAGTGCGAACGCGAGCAACACTTGCACTCTCAAGAATGGGACTACTATAAACTTCCGTTATATTGCTCAGCAAGGGAAGTTAGGCAACGAGGCAACTACCTCCAATCTTTTATCAGCGACATACGACTGGATAGTAGTAGACCAGATGGAAGATCCAGAGATTGTCCATAAAGACTTTCTGGACTTGTTGGGACGGTTACGTGGTATGACACGTTATGAGGGCGAAGATGAAACAATGCCTGACACTGGACCACGTTGGTTCATTCTCACTACCAATCCAACCCGTAATTGGGTATATCGCAAGCTTGTAAAGCCGATACATGACTTAGCAGATACCGATCCAGATACGGGTATCCCAAAGAAGCCACAAGTGAATGATGACTTGCTTTGTGAAACAGACTCAGATGGAAGAATGTTGTTTGGAGATGACAGGCTTCCCGTCCCTATCATCGACATTTATGAAGGCTCTACCTACGAAAACAAGGATAATCTGGAGCCAGACTTCATTGCTACACTTGAATCTTCCTATAAGGGACAAATGCGTTCTCGGTTTCTTGAAGGTAAATGGGCCAGTTATGAAGGTCTAGTCTATCCAGCATTTGACGAAGCAGTTCATATCATGTCCCACCATTCAATTCATAACTATTACAAACAACTACGGATGAAGACAGAGAAAATCACTATTCTAGAGGGTTACGATTATGGTTTGGCTGTCCCCTTTTGTTATATTATGGGTTTCTGCGATGATGCCGGTAATGTGTTCCTTATGGATGGAGCCTACGAGAAGGAACAGTCTATTGATGACCACATTAACGCTATTAAATCTATTCGTAGTGACTATGTTGTGGGCGCTGGTAACATGATACTTGCTGACCCTGACATCTTCCGTCGTAAGACTACAGGAAAGAAACTCGTAGGTAAGTCTATCAGTGATATGATGCTAGAGGAAGGTATTGTATGTACCAGAGGAAACAACGACATCTCGAATGGGATTGTTAAAGTTAATCAATATCTCATTCCGCAAAGAAACCACCAGAACCCGATCACAGGCGAGTACGGGATGCCGTATATGTTCGTATCCGACAAATTGGAATGGTGGATAAATGAGATAAGTGATTACTACTGGAAGAAGAATCCTATGGGCGAACAGATGGACAAGCCTGTAGATAAAGACGATCATGCGATGGATACAACTAAATACTTACTGTCTCATAGACCTAATATCTCCAAACTAATGGCGTCAAGAGATCCCAAACAAGTCGGATGGCGCCAATGGGGCGAAAGAGACTTAGCTGAGACCCGTAGAAGCATCCGACATGGCTAATTCGAGGTTACTACAAGCAATAATCACTAGACTAGGTGGTGGGGATAGCACTAAGCTTCGTGGGCTGAGTGAAGTAATCCCTAAACCAGCTACTAAATCAGTAGGAGAAACTAAAACATTACGTGGCCCTGGTCCTTCCCAAGAATTGTTTGAGAGAGGGGAACTAGGCCCACCAAGACTCCTTGAAGACATTCCTCCAGGGGAACCACGTATAGGAAGCCCTACCCCGCAAAGGGCCACAACTTCGATGGAACTAAGAGGCCGTCCAAAGGCTATGGCACTGAAAGAAGAACGAGAGGCGATAGGTGAGTTTCCTGACTTTGAGATAAATGAGTTATTTGATCAATTTGAACCACTAGAGCGGTCCTTACAGAAGGGACTTCCTGGAGTTACCGATGAAGGAGAACTTCGTAAGTTATTCGAAGCTACAAGGACGCAAGGTGAATTCAGGAAGAGAGCATCAAGAGCTGCTGGAAGTGCAAGGGAATCTGGAAGGCGTGGAGCAGATACGGAGATAGGTAAGTTACGAGATGAGTTTACAGCGCCGTTAGACCCAGATATTGTAGCAAAGCAAAAGGGTAAACAAGAACTTAGATTGTTGAACATTCTTGAACAGCGAGAACAACGTAATCTCATAAGGAATAAGAGATGACAGACTCCAGTATCCCCCCAGAGGTTGATGCCAGCATCAACGAATCTCTTGGTGCTGACGCTCCTAAGAAACGCACTCGTAAACGTGCATCTCCTGTTTACAAGGTAGTTGGTGACAGTAAGATTCCTGTTGCCAAAGCTACAGGCATGATATGGAAGTCCCGCTTGTCTCAGGCTAAGAAACATACTGAGAATGTAGCTGAGTCATGGGCTGAGGCTATTCGGTACTTTGAAAACGATCAAATGCCTCATAGAACTTCCAGACATAACTCCTCTGGCAACGTGATAGGCAATCAAAGACTGAACGCTAACATCACAGAGACAGAAAATGTCGTCTTCGCTAATGTCACTACAATGGTTCCTGCACTATACGCTCGTAACCCAGAAGGCGAGTTCACTTCAAACATTGAATCAAAGAAAGAATTAGCTACGACACTTGAAAGACTTGTTAATGTTATTGGTGGACAGAAGGCCGCTCCAGGCATTAATCTTAAGCCTAAAGCGAAGCGTTGTGTCGTTACTTGTCTGCTCACTAATCGTGCATGGATAAAGATCGGTTGGATCGACCGCCTGGAGAGTAGCGAACAAGCATTAGAAGACTTATCCAGCCTTGCCAAGCAATTAGAGAAGGCTAAAGACGCTAAGAAGATCGTGGAGATCGAAGGTAAGTTACAAGCTCTTGAAGAAAGCATCGACATCCTTCAGCCGTCCGGTCCCTTTGCTATGGTGAGGCTGCCAACTGATGTTATGGTAGACCCTTCTGCTAAGGAGATCGACTTATCTGATGCTAAATGGCTTATCGAACGGGATATGTTGCCTACTGAATTCATCTTAGCTAAGTACGCTAAGAAGAAGGGCATGACGGACGAGTATAGGTCTATCTATGCTCCTACTCATGTTATGAAGGCTACCCTAGAAGGCGACGATCCGTCTAAAGACCCTAGTAGCGTCGATAACTTCAGTGTGTTCGAGGATGACTCCGCTACAGCCAAGTCCTTTGGGTTCAATGACAACGTATCGTTTGACAAAGCTAAGATGACTGAGGTATTTAAGGTCTGGGATAAGACAACTCGCCGCGTGTTGATGTTCAATGCAAAAGACTGGACGTGGCCTATTTGGGTATGGGACGATCCCTTGCAACTGGATTCCTTCTTTCCGTATTATCCACTGACTTTCTTCGAGAGTCCTAAAGGGCCACTCACAAAGGGAGAAGTCTCGTATTACCTTGACCAACAAGACGGCATTAACGAGATCACCGATGAAAAGCGAAGAGCTAGGCGTTGGGCAAGGCGTAATGTCTTCTTTAATCTGAATGTAATAGATCAAGCAGATGTTAGTGCGGTTATTAATGGTGATGATGGTACAGCTAGAGGGATAAACATTCCAATTGAGAGCAAGCTATCAGACGTTATAGGAACCATTCCCACTCCATCTTTCCAGTTCGAGTCGCTTTTCGATAAGGAAGAGATATATAGAGCTATTGATCGTATATCTTCTGTTGGCACTGTAATGCGCGGGGAACAGTTTAAGACCAATACCAACAAGGCCGCTGTACAAGCGAACTCACAAGCTGCTAACATGAGAGTGGATGAGAAGTCCGATCAGATCGAAGACTGGGTAGGACAAATCTACTGGGGTATTGCACAACTTTGTTTAATGAATATGTCTAAAGAACAAGTGGCTACATTCATTGGTGAGGAACAGGCACAGGCTTGGGAGAATATGAGTAAGGACGAGATTTCTGCTCTCTCATACCAAGTCCTTGGTGGTTCTACTAAGAAGCCAACTAGTGCCGCTAAGAAGGAAGAAGCACTAGAGTTCGGGCAAGTCTTAGGCCAGTTCGTTAATGCCGCTCCTGGTCCTGTGTTGAAGGTTATGCTTCAAGTCATGGAACGCGCCTTTGACGAAGTTACGATGAGAGAAGAGGACTGGCAGGAACTTATTGCTGCTATTGAACAACAAGCCGGTGGTGAACAGCCTCCAGGTGAAGGACAAGATGGTGGACAGAATGACATTGCCACTGCAAGTCCAGAACAGCTAAAGCAAGTTCTAGCACAACTTCCTCCAGAGTTGAAACAACAAGTACAAAGTGCTATCGAGTCTGGAGTTTCACCGCAGAAAGCCTTGCAAAGTGTTATGCAACAAGCACAGCAACAGCAACAGCCTCCTGCACAACTTCAATAAGGGGATATTAAATGAGCGATACAAGCGGAACGGAACCTAGTACAGACGAAGCCATTCTTCAAAACATAGGAGAAGGGGATGAACCAACTTCAGATGCGGGTACGGGCACGGAAGGTGTTGGAACGCCAACGGACCCTACGCAAACAGCACTTACGCCCAGTGGTGACAAAGATGCTATCCAAGGCGATGCAAGCCAGCAACAAAAGCCGGTTAGTGGTCCCCAAGACTTAAAGGATAGAGAAGGCAATGTAATTGCCACTGGTGGCAAGGAGCGGCGCTTCTATGAAACAGCACAACGCGAAAAGGGCCGTGCTGACGGACTTGCAAGAGAAGTGGAAACTCTTACGGCTCAGGCAGAGGCAATTAACAGTGCTGGCACTCTTGGCACACAGTACGACCTCACCCCCGAAGAACTAACCACAGGCGCGCAAATAGTTGCCGCCTATAAGAAAGACCCTGTGGGAACTATACAATATATGTTGACACAAGCCCAAGCTTCGGGGCATAATGTTGAAGCAATCACCACTGGCGGCATGAATATGGATGCCGTCAAGCAAATGATGGACAACGCATTAAAGCCATTGGTTGCAGAACAGACAGAGAGGGCTGACACACAGGCAGCAAATACAAGGGCATTAGAGATTTACAATGAGTTTAGTACGAAATACCCTGATGCCTCTGTCCACGAGAACGCTCTCGCCCGACTTCTGAAACAGGAGCCTAGTTTATCACCAGAAGCCGCGTATTTCAAACTCCGGTCTTACTACCATGAACGGAACTTAGACTGGACGAAATCCCTGGAACAGTTGCAACAAGCGCAAACTGCTTCTGGAGTTGGTAATACGCAGCAAGCGTTACCCGAAGGTGGAGTATCACAAGATGGTGTTACAGACACTACTAAGGTAGCAGACGTTAATGTGTCCTTTGATGACATCATTCGAGAGTCTATGAAGGACGCTGGTATAAACTAGGAGACAGCAATGGCAAGTAGTCCCATTGCCACAGTCCTAAATTCCACACTGACTAAATCGCGTAAGAAGCTGATCCTAGCTTCTATCAAGTCCAATGCCCTTATGGCTTGGGCCTTTGCGACGAATCGTGTTGAGTTTGAGGACGGTGGACATGAAATCACTAATCCACTCACCTTGGGCCGTAACCCCAATATCACCTCTTACGAGTACTACGACGAGCAGCCTATCGCTCAGACTAACGAGTTTGATACAGTTAAATACAACTGGGCGCGTGTTGCTGGTTCGGTAGTTATCTCAGATCAGGAAGAGGACGAGAATAGAGGCGCGGCACAAATCTTTAAGCTGATGAAGGCGAAGATTGATGTCCTTGAAGAGAGTATCAAAGAGAAGTTCTCAGAATACCTCTATGCATCTGGAGCAGGAACAGACCCTCAAGGACTTACGCTCCTTATTCCAGATGATCCCACAACTGGAACCGTTGGAAATATCAATCGCGCAACTGAGAGCCAGTGGCGTACTTCGGCTTACGACTTCAACGGGAATCTCGATAGCACTAACATAGAGGAAGGCTTTGATGACATTCTAATGGACTTGACACTTAAGGGTGACAAGCCTGATGTTATCCTCACTGGCCGTAACATCTACCGGCACTACCGTACTGCTGTACGCGACAAGGTTATCATCCAGCTAGGGGAGTCTAACTCTGGCAAGAAGATGATGGACTTGGGCTTCTCTGGTGTTAAGCACCAGAATATCCCAATGATGTACGATGAAGACTGTCCTGTTAACAAGGCGTTCTTCATCAACAGCAAGTTCCTCCGTTTGCACATTCTCAAGCATGTCAATATGAAGGTCAAAGAGTTAGTCGCCCCTTGGACGATTGACGCTCATGGTCGTCGTGTCATCTGGCAGGGACAGTGGTGCTTATGGAAAGCCTTTAGAACCCATGCAGTTCTTATCAATTCCTAAAGCAAGGAGTGAAGGGGATGCAAGAACGAAACGTAAAACCTAAGTTTGAAGTGCATAAGTTAGAGGGAACGACGGTACGTAGTATCGCCAATCCCAAGGTAGACCCCAAAAGGAAGGACAAGAATGGAAATCCTGTCCTACTTGGGGGGTTTGACTACGAAGACAAAGAAGTCGATGCTGGTTGGATGGTCTACTTTCCTAGTGGCTCTTCAATTCGTATATGGACCCGTGAAGAGATGGAACGACAGGGGTTTTTACGTCCCGCACCTCTTGTGGATATGGACACTGGTGACACAGTGGCCCCAGAGGACGGAACGAGTTTAAAAGAGAACTCCGAACGTAAGACAAGTCGTACTAGGTCTTCTAAGGTTGCTCAAGTCTGACAATGGAGATAAGTTATGTCTAAAGTAGCGCAGGACAACTTTCCGCGTAGTATCAATCAGTATACTCCGCTTATGGAGTTTGCTGCTGATGTTGTAGATGGTAAGCACCTTATCAATCTTGGTGCCCCGTCCACTGCCGATCCTAATGGCATTATGAACCAGTTCGCCGCTGGAGCCGCTGCTGCTACGTTTACTAGTGCGGATTGGGCTACTACTTTCGATGGTAGCTCTACTCATGTTGGTGAAACTGTTGCTGGTTCACTTAATGCCAAGTACGGACGGTGCCTTTCTATGGTAGCTTCTGCTGGTGCTGACCACGTTATCACGATCACTGGTCGTGACTATCTTGGTCAGATCATGTCGGAGGCAATCACCCTTGTTAACACTGTCACAGTATTTGGCAAGAAGGCGTTTAAGTATGTTGACACCGTAGCAATTGCATCTGGTGGACAAGCTGGTGACACAGTTGACCTTGGTTGGACTGACCGTCTTGGTCTTCCTTATAAGTCGGAGAAGTTACTGGCTTATACGGAGGATGATGTTTCGTTCCCCTTTGATCCGGTAGAAGTACTAGTCGAGATCGACGCCGTACGTACTGCTTCCGGTGCTGATGTTGTTGTTGTCTCTCCTATTGCTGGACAGATAACGGGCGTCCATTCCGTTGTTACAACAGCAATGACTGGTATTCAGACGGCTACTGTCGTCGTCGGTGCCACAGATGTCGTTGGTCTTAGTCTTGTACTGGCTACATCTGCCGCTGTTGCAGAAGAAGATAGCGATATAGTAACAACTGATGATGACCAACCAACTAGTCGTGTTGACAAGTTTGAGGCTATTGGTATTTCTGGTGATGCAACACCGACCGGCGGAGCACATACCTGTTCGATTACAGTCGAGCCACTCGCGTTCATTGCCGGTCCCGATACCGACCCACAAACGACTTCAACCACTGATCCCCGTGGGACAATCCTTGTTACTACTCCTTGCGACGCGTCTATCGAATATGAACTCTTATATGCGGTAGACACTGCAAATCTTCATGGCGTTGTCGCAGTTTAACGCCTAGAGGATAGGGCGGGGTGGTTTTGTCCTCCCCTTCGCCATCCCGCCCACTTCTATAATGAGTACATTAGCACAATTAATTACTAGAACCGCTGATCGGCTATCTATGGTCGCTGGTACGGGTGTACAAACCTATGCCGAGGATAGAATAGCGGAGATGATTCAACACAAGTTCGATGTACTATTCGAAGAGCACTTCTGGCCCCAGTTCCTGAGTTGGGCCACTTGGACATTAGATGGAACGCTAGGAGTCGTCACAGCGGACCTTACGGATTTGGTTAAACGATTTGAAGATATTAGGGTGATCTATCCTACTAACTCTAATGCGGCTTTAACTAAGATAGCAGGATTGACACTCAATCCACAGACGCTATCGGGTGCTACACCTATTCATTATGAGGGCATAGGGTCTGTTGCCTCTAACAAGGCTGCTAAGGTATTCGTCATCTGGCCTAAAGAGTCTACAGGCACCATCGAAGTGCAGTATCGTACTCGACCGGATACATATACATCTGCCGATGAAGTGGACTTCGACGATCAAGCACTCATTCTTGGAGCTACATTTGACTACCTAGAAGATGACGGTACAAATCCTAACGCCACATCAAAGTTTGAACGCTTGTTTGAAGCTAGAGTGAAGCAGTTGGTTATGTCACTTAATACGGGTCCAATCAGTCTTGATCCTGCTAGTTCCAGGCCAGAGACGTTTAGCTTTACAGCGTTGCCGTAATGCCCGGTCCTGTTATACCCGCTTCCGAGAGGAAATCAAGTCGTACAGCATTAATGCTAGATGCTACCATTCGTGACTTCTCAGGCGGCTGGAATGTCATTGACAATGACTTGAACCTTGATACCAAGTTCTCTAAGGTACTAGAGAACATACAACGTGGTATTGACGGGTCCAATGCTATCCGTCCAGGTACTAAGCTATTCGCTGAGACTAATACGTACCTAGATGAGATTATCAACTGTGAGTATTACAACAACCATATCATCGCCGTAGGCGGTAATGGTAAGATAGTTAAGATTGACGCAATAGGCACAGTCACGAACATCTGGTCTGACGATTGGGCAGATAACTTACCTGGAAATCCTAGTGGTTGGAGTACGACCGTATTTGCCTCATTTGCCATATTCAATGGTGATTTAATAATTTGTAATGGTGTGAATAAGCCTGTTCTTGTTAATGCATCTTTGGCTACCAACTATCTAAATGATCTAGCTACTGGTTCAAATGCTAACACGCCTATTGCCCGCTTCGTTGTCGCACATGGGCGTTATCTTATCATGGCTGGTAGCCTAGTCGATGGTGAAGAGGATCGTCTGTTTATATCAGCTACAGATGTAAGTGGTACATGGCTTAACGATCCAGACCCAAATGACGCTGTTAATGTAGACCTTGGCTCTCGTGTTCCTAGTGGCTCTAATGTTATCAAAGGCCTTGGGCGCTTCCGTGACAAGTTGATGGTGATGTTTGAGAACGCTGTATTGCCTGGAGTTATTGGTGGGTTCTCTGACTCCATCTTTGACTCCAGTGGAGTATTAGTTACCGCCGGAGTACATACTCCTAAGTTTGATGACGCTCTAGAGAACATTGGAGCTATATCGCATAGGATCATTCAGACCATTGGCGAGGATATGCTATTCGGTGACAGTGCTGGCGTTTCAACTGTAAAGCGTGCATTGATAACTGGTACTATCACAAGTGAGCGCGTATCACAGTTAATTGATCCTGCGTTCCTTACAGCGATTAAGAACATCGACATAACTGCCACGCTGGAAGATCGTGTTTGGTCTATATGGGATAGCAACTCACGTAACTACATGCTATTCGTGCCCGATTCGTCTATAGTAGATAACACCACAGAAACTAGATGCTTTGTATTCAAAAAGAATAAAGGATTAAAGATCGAAGCTTGGCAGGACTGGCGTAACTGGAACTTCCGTTCTGGTTGTCGCTCTGCATTGAAGAATATCTTCCTTACGGAAGGTACTCAGGTCTTCTTACTTGGAGATGAACAAGATAATAAGATCTTCAAAGACTTTGAAGGCGATCAAGAGATGTGGGATGATGATACCCCATTTTCTGACTATACAGGCTTTAACCCTGTAGGTGATGTCAACGACAGCGGAATACCAATCAAGTTCATTTGGGAACTCCCTTGGTCAGATCATAAAGAGCGGTTCCTTACTAAGAACTCTCGGTACATTAACTTCGACACTGTGGGGGATAACCGTTTCACCGCTGAGATGTACATCGACAACATATTTGAAAGCAGGACCGATCTAGGAGAAGATTGGGAAGAGGATACTCTTAAGTTTGATGATTCATTGGGTTGGGATGTAGATGTACTAAATCCTGCCTTGTCAATGGTCTTCGAGGGTGGAGATGCTCCTGGCTTTGGTGGTGATGAGTTTGGAGAAGACTTTGGTGGTGGCCGTCCAACACGGTTAGAGAAGTTATATGCCTGGGTAGCTAAATACAAGATAGAAAAGCTACGTATGTTCGGTGATGCTACTAAGGAATTAAAGTTTATATCTATTACTCTTGCATACCTACTCGGTTCTCCAAGGAGATAAATCATGGCTAGTGCTGTTGATGCTACCTTCCCCCCTGACAATGTAAAGGTCAGTAAGGCGACGATGAGAGCGCAAATGCTGATTATCAAGGATGAGATAACTGCTTTGCAGACAAAGACTAGGTTGCCTTGGCTAATCGCTCGCGGTGATCTTAGCGTCTAGGAGTGAATAATGACTGACAAGATTGGAGTCCTTGGAGAAGCTAGTGTAGCTACACAAGCGACTACTACAGTGTACACTTGTCCCTCTGGCAAGGCTGCTAAAGTCAAGATCATGTGGTCGGGGAAAGCTGGCGCGGATAGCCTGGGGGATTTGACTATCACGGTCAATGGGATTGCTGTTGCAACCTTTCTTAATATGACAACGGTTGAATTCTTTCACTCAAGCAATGCCTTATTGGTGAACGATCCATCTCTCACCGTTGCACCTACCGGAGTGACAGCTGCATTAACCGTTGCTCCTGCCCCAATGGAATACTATCTAAATGCCGCAGATACTATTACATACACTATTGGTACTACAGACATGACCGCGATGCAAATGCAAGTTGTTGGTACTGAGATTGACGTTTAGGAAGTCCTATGGGTAATGTAACAACGAGGTTCAAGCTGGTCTTACCAGCCCTTGACAAAATTCCTTGGAACGCGGACATTAACAACAATATGCACGTCATCGACGCGCTTATGGCTCGCTTCCTTGCTATAAGTAACATCCAAGGTGTTTATCAAAAGGCAACTAAAGTCACTGTCGCGCAACGTTATATAGACACGGCTGACGACACCATCTGGGAAGTCCTTATAGCACATACCACTCCAAGCACAGGAACCTTTGCTGCCCATAGATTAGCAACACCGGGGAACTGGCAAGATATTACTCCTGATGCTACCTCAGCAATCGCTGCTGCTACGAGCGAGGCTAATGCTGCGTCTAGTGCCAGTGCTGCATCAACCAGTGAGGCTAATGCCGCAACCAGTGCGAATGAAGCAGCGGCAGCAGTACTAAGATTTACCTTCGATACATCAATTACCATGGCAGACCCCGGCGTCGGTGATTTCCGCTTGAACAATGGCGCGATTGCTTCCGTTACGGCCATTGCTTTCGACGCCCAGAGTGCTGATGCAGGTACCCCAGATTTCTCTGACTTTATTGCTACTTGGGGAGCCAGTACCGATGCGATTAAAGGTCAGATCATTCTTCGTGATTTAGCCGCCCCGGCCAACTTTGCTGTTTTCAACGTCACTGCCACTGTCACCGATAACACTGGCTGGCTTCAGGTCACAGTAGTACACGTTGACAGCAACGGTACTTTTGGTTCGGCCGACGTGATAAGTGTTTCTTTCTCCCGAACCGGAGCGGTAGGAGCAGCGGGTACGGCTGACGGAACACTGTTCACTGGCGATGCAACAGCGGCAGTCGCGGCTACTGTCAATTCGTCTGTAGATTCCATCGCTATTGGTGATGGGGCGGCTATAGGTGCAGTTTCTCCTCGTTCTGTTGCTATGGGAGCACTTGCGAGTGTCGCAGCGGGAGTTACGGGTGGCATTGCAGTTGGTGACGCGGCAACCGTTGAGGCTAATGGTGCCATTGCGGTTGGGGATGCCGCAGTTACCAACAATTCCGTTGACGCTGTTGCTATTGGTCCCACTGCTACTGTCGCTGCAGGGGGTACAGATGCCGTTGCTGTTGGCAAAAGTGCGGGAGTTACCGATAGCTCTCCAGGAGCGGTCGCCATTGGGTTTATAAGTCTCGTGCGCGCTGATAGGGGTATTGGAATAGGACGTGCAGCTACAGTCAACACAACTGCCAGTGACAGCATAGCGATAGGTGCTGCTTCAGTTGTAGCTGCCGCAGCGATAGATGCTATCGCAATAGGTAATGCAGCTACTGTTAATAACCTAGAAGGCATAGCCATAGGTGACGGTGCCCAATGTGACGGCGATAGTGCCATTGCCATTGGCAAGAACTCGGGTATGGCAGCCAGTTCTAGTAATGCTATTGTTGTAGGTGAGGGAGCCACAGGCCGAGATGCCGGAGATATAACATTTAACGTTACTGCTGATGTTAATTATCAAGGACATACCCTTCAGCCGTGGCTGTCTACTTCAAATGCCACACCTACAGCATTAAATATGGGGCCAGGAACTAACGCCGGTTTCGCTATCGCCGCCGAGACGACCTATGGATTTAAAGGAATTATAGTTGCCCGTACTGTCGCCGACCTCAGCGCCATGTGGGAAGTTAAAGGGATGATCTCACGGACTAGCGCGACAACTACCCTGCTTTTCAATACCGTGGTTAAGTTACATGACGCCACCGCCGGAGTTACTCTGGCAGTTGCCGCTAATGACACTAATGATACCCTAGAATTCACGGCCACAGGCATTGCGGCAACAGTGATCCGATGGGCCGGTAAGATTGAAGTTACAGAAGTGGTACATTGATGAATAGGTTCGATACTATAAGCACGTCAATTTTTGCCACCGTAATGCTAGTGATGTCATCATTACCTGTGAAAGCGATGACCTGCTGGAATCAAACTCGTGATTCTTTTGCTGCAATGGTTTTTAGGGATTTTAGTGCAGTAAGTATATCTGTTGAAAAGGTGAAGGTTAAGGGTGCTGAGGATTTATTTTGGTTTATTGAGACATTTGCTGATATAAGATGGAGAGGTTGGGCGATTATTTCTTACATTCCAGGTAAAAATCACATTTGTTTGGTTTTATCTGGTTATGGTCGATCTTCTGATAAGGAGGCTTGACGTGGCAGAACTCCCAAAGTGGCTAACTTTTAAGAATGTTGCTGGTGGGATAGTGTTAGCCTACGCGGCAGGGGCTTCCCTAAACTTCCCGATACCACGTTGGACTTGGATATGGGAACATGAAGCACTTGCAAGTGAAGTTTACAATGCAAGGCTAAGTACCGACCTTCGTCTCTATCATCAACTGTACGATAGTATCTGTGTAGGGTTAGGTAAAGGAAGAGAACCCAGACCACAGAAACTCCAACGATGGAGAGATTTGGCAAAGGATATCAACCGTGTCTCAATAAAGCTTAAAAGAAAACCTGTCGAGTCCGACAGACCTAGATGTAGATGATAATAGGAAGGGGAGTTAAAGATGATCTTACTATCAGAGCTTGATATTGCAGCACGAACGCTATGGGGAGAAGCTCGTGGTGAAGACGACATAGGACGCAGAGCAGTCGCATATGTATTCCTTAACAGGTGGAAGACCACGCACGGACAATTTAGGAAAGACGATACCCTTGCAACTGCTTGCCTACGTCATGTACAATTCTCCGTATGGAACGCAGGAGACCCAAACTTCAAAAAGATGTTCCAGATTGACTACAATAATGTAGATTTGCGTGTGTGTTTGCAGATACTGCTCGAAGTCATCAACGAAGATGGAAAAGGAGACTTCACAGATGGAGCTAGACATTACTACTCTAAGTCTATGCACATTGCTCCTGACTGGGCAGTGGGACATACTCCATCTTACGAGACTAACGGACACATTTTCTTCAATGACGTTGATTAGGAGATTCTTATGAACAACAAACCTGGTATTAGAACTAGTGAGTTTTGGGTAATGGTTATCGCTGCCGTTCTTGGCGTTGTTGTCGAGATGACTGGTGTGGAGTTGAATGTAACCGAGGCAGCAATAACATTTGGGACACCAATCGCCTACATTGTATCACGAGGGTTAGCGAAGATCAAAACTCCTTAAAGGAACAAGTCTTATGAGAGTTATATTACTAGCGGTGTTATTCGCCTTACCTAGCTGCGCCTACTACGATCAAGCTGTAGGAACAGCTAAAACCTATTACGATGCTAAGGCAAGTGTATAGTTCAAGACGGCTTGTACGCTCAATGTAGGAGCATTAGGTAGGCTAGAAAAGAGACAACGTGATATAATCTTTGCGGCCTGTCCTGTAAGGACGACACCGGAGATAGAGGATTAGATGGCAGAACATGGCATTGGTGGAGGAATACCACCACAACTCCCTCCCACTGGTGGAGCTATCTCACAAGAACAGCCACAACAGTCTTTAACTCCCGCTGCTGACGCTATGCAACCTGGAGTACAGGACGCCACTGGCGACTTTATGACTACACTAGTAAGGTTAGTGGAAAGTAAGGGATTAAGCCTCGATGACATAATGAGTGAAGGAACTTCTGTACAGGAACAGTCCGATCTCGCTCAAGGCGATGCTGATCCTGCCGAGTTGCTAACAGAAGAAGAACTGGTCTTGTTAGTGGAGAAGTTCGAAGCACTAGAACCACAAGTGAAGCAACAGATAGAACAAGAACTCATCTCCCAACTTGATCCAAGGTTTGTTGAGAGGCTTAGGGCCGTCCAACGATTCGTACAAAGTAGGCAAGGTAATGTACAGCAAGCACAGCCGATTTAAGGCCCTTCTTCTCCGTCTATGGTACGACGAGTCCGGTGGTTATGGCGGGATCTTTACATTCATCGTCAAGGCAGTCCTTAGCATTGGTGGTGGAATTCTTTGTGGACCTCCCTGTGCTGCGTTAGGGTCTGCTGCTGGTACACTTATTACTGGTGGTAGCTTCTCAGAAGCGTTGATAGCTGGTGCGACGACGTTCATTGGCTCCAGTATTGGTAGTGCTATAACAGGTGGACTTAGTGGTGCGGAACTTATTGGGCCACCTGTTGCTGGTGCCGGCTTCGCTGGTGGTGTAACAGACTTCCTTACGACTACAGGAAACTCCTTACTAGGAGACATAGGTCTCAGTGCTTCGTTCTTGGCTGCAAATGCGACACTTCTTGGTACAGCGGCAGGGGGTGTAATATCACTAACTCTTAACCAAGCACTAAGCCAGGGGATACCTGGACTTGAAGAAGAACTTGTAAACACATTTGGTGCGGAAGAGACACAGTTCCTTAAGCAACAGGCTCGTGACGCCCAGCTAGAGGAGATATTCCAAGGTCTTGTTGGTCCAGAAGGATCACTTGCCAATCCGTTCCTAAGAGAAGGCGCGACTACAGAGAGGAACCAGGAAGCTGTAGATGCTTTTGGTGGGACCGTTGCAAGAGGACTTAGAAGGCAAGATACATCTCTTGGACTTAATGCTACACAATCACAGTTCGATGAGATATTTAACAACCCCAACCTTGGACAGAACATTCTTGGGGAAGAGCGAGGAATACAGCAAGAAGGTTTCACTGGCACTCTTGGAAAGACGTTCACTGGTGATGCTTTTGGTGAGATAGACGACGACATTATCAATAGTATCATCCAAGAACGGCAAGGTCCAGCACAACAGCAAATATCTAACTTCGAGGCTAGGGGCAATCTTAATCCTCTAGGTGGACGAACTGCTAATGAGTTCATCCAGAGTGGGATACCGGCTGCTGGAGATAGGCTTAGAGAGGTTGGGTCTGGGGTACAACAGACTAATCAATCAGCCGTTAACGATATTAGAGACAGAGCACAACAAGGAATCGGTGGGTTCAATCTTGGTGATGATCTCTTCAATCAAGAACCCTTTAACTTAGAAAGAACCAACCTCATAAGTGAGAGAGAGGGTTCTTTACGTGGTGATATTCTGTCTAGCCTCGGCAGTGAGCCACTGTTTAATGTGAGTAGTGCATTACAAGAGGCTGGTAGGGCACAAGGCGTCGTGTCTGGCTCTCCAAATCCTGCCTTATTAGATGCCATTGCAGCTAGAGAGACAGGTGGTACCGGTACAGCGAGGCGCCGTGGACTTGGATCGCGCGGAAGTGGGACATTCTAACATGGGAATATTAAATGTAGTAGGCGGAGGTCTATTCGACTTCCTTACCGCACAAGAGACAAACAAAGCTAACAGAGAAAACACTAACGCTCTAATAAGTAGTCAAGATCGCAACCAAGAGAAGGCTCTTAGTTCTCTGACTGGTTCTGATGCCTTTAGCACTGTGTCTCGGAACGCGGAAGGAGGCTTCGATACCTCACAACTCGGTGGTGCTGATGCTGCTACAGCAAGAGCCGATCTGGCCTTTGGTGATGTAGGTCGTGCTGGAACTGTTAATGACGCTACTAACAACTTCGCCTTTAGTCTTCCTACTCTCAGTGATGCTCGTGGCGTTGTACAGGGAGATAACTCCCTACAACAAGCACAGTTCGATAGAGGGATCAATAGCATTATATCTCAGAGGCAAAGGACAGGCGGTGGGATAGAAAACCAACCCCACGCTGCTGGAACCGTTGATGCTCTTAGTAGGTTCTCTCAGGCTAATCGCTTCGGCGGTGAGAGGGAGGCACTAGACCTATTCAATAAGTCAGGTCAAGCTGATGTAGGCCTGTTACAAGCTATTCTTAACGCTAATGCTCCACGAGCAGGTGCTCCTGCGTTTACTGGTGGTCCTCCTGGCGGTACAGCAGCAAACGCAATTGTCCAATCACCACCTCCTGCACAGTCTGTTGATCTAAGTGGTGCGTTACCGTTTGCTGCTGGTGGTAATATCCTTCAACAGCTACAAGCACAGGAAAGCGCAGATAAGGAAAGAGAGTTCTTGCTTAGTCTCTTTAATAGGACTCAAGGTAATCAATCAGCGGGGACAATCCCACAACCACAAGTTATTGGTAATCCTCCCCCCTTTAACACTGGCCCCAGTGGCTAGTTAGGCTATAACATGGCAGATGCAAGATTAGGACAGATAAATCCTTTAGAGCTTATTGGTCGTAGTGCTTCCGCTCCACAGAGTAATGAAGCACTGGCAGCTTTGGTTAAAGGTACAACCGTTCAAAGTCTAGCGAACAAGGGAGGTTTAGATCGACAGGCACTCGCTAATATTGGCTCACTTAATACAGCAGGATTGCCTTTTGGACTTAATCCACAAGGACCGGACTTTGTTAGGAAACTAGAAGAGCAGCGTACTAGCACGAACGCATTACGCGGCGCGCAAGGCGCTAAGGCTGCTGCTGGAGCTGGTATTAGGGTAACTCCAGGGGAGGATTTTAGATTCACTTTAGGACAGATTCCTAATCTACCTTCTCAAGCTGGCTTTCAACTTCCAGGTGAGGCACAATCCGCTGCATTGCCAAGGAACGAAGCACAGGCGAAAGTAGGTGCTGAAACTTCCGTTAGTGATGTAGTTGGTCCTAAAGGGAAAAGAGTAGGTATCACGGCACAAAGAACTACCAAAGGCACTAGTGAGGTCTCTGGGAAGCAAAGGCAAACGCCTCTTGCTAAAGAAATCTCTACGGACTTACTCAATGCTGCTAAGGCTCAGTTCCCTGGAATAGCTATCACGGCAGATGACTTCGATACACTAAAAGACGGGACGATTATCCTTACGATTGAGATTAATGGAGAAACCAAACGGGTTGTCGTTGGTAAACCGTAATGGCTCATAAGGGTGCCCTTGCTAGTGTATTAGAACGTCTGCCTCCTAAGAGTGAATTCACTTTTACCCCTATTGACGAGGAAATTCGTCCGTCCGATCCTGGCAAACAAGCTCTTGCTGGACTGACTGACATTGCCACTGGTATTCCAGCCGTGGCAGGACTTGCTGGTGCTGGTTTGGAGACACTTGCAAGGAAGTTCGTTCTCAATACACCAGAGCAAGAAGAACCTATTGGAGATATATTTTCTAAGTCACTATCTGAGGGGATGGATAGGAGCCTACTTGAAACAGGGCTTGCTGGACGCGGTACTGTTAACAAGTTCCTTGAAATCGGAGAGCCTATATCAACCGAGGATCAGGCTGCTAGACTAACTGCTAGTCTTATTCCTATCCCTGGTATTCGTGTTGCTTCTGGTGCGGGGAAACTCGCTGGTAACATTGCCAACGTCCTTACTCCAATTGTCAAGCTTGGAGAGACGGGGAGTAGGTTCGGTAAAGGCTTTCAGGCAAGGGCAGGAGTGCAATTAGGTCTTGGTACTACTATAGACCAGACTATACGTGGTCTTGTTGATGATCCTGAACTTCCTACTATGTTCTCAGAGAGGGCAGTAAGCGGAGTTAACCCTCTTATCAGTATTGCACAGGCAGGTGAGTTCACGTTCACGCCTGTGGAGGAAGAGACTATAGAAGTACCCGTCGAATTCGCTGATAGGCGTGAACTTGACATCAAGGTACAGAAGGCAGATGATTGGGAGACGGTTAAAACGTTTGGTATCATCGTCGGAGTTGCTGCTGGAAGTTATGCAGCATTAAAGTACTCACAACATCTTGCTGCGAAAAGAATAGCCGGTGTTGCCCCATTTGGTGCTAGTGATCCAGAGGCAGGGAAGGTATCTCAGTTCTTTACAGACTTAGACCCTGCTAATGTATTCACGAGAGGCCCAAGGTATTTGAAAGAGTATCCAGGCATACTCAATCAAGGACGTAAGGACGCTCTTGAATACGTTGGTGAAGCTTTTGTTGATAGATCTAAAGCACTTGCAGATGCCTTAAGAGAGAGTGGACATAGCGTGCAGACTATTGATCGCGTTATAGCTAATAGTCATATCGACACAGCGGGTATGGCTCAGTCTGTTTGGGAGACTGGGAAATTCTCTCAGGGAACTAACATCTTCACGCATGCTGGTAGGAAGTTAGAGATAGACTATAGTGGTCTAGGAGAGAATAAGCGCCTATTCGATGAGGGCATGTTAGCTGCTACAACACTTACCACTCGTAGAGCAGATGATGTCTCTGCCTCTCTATGGGGAGCAAGAAGGTCAGATGATGAGTTAAGGGGAATGGTTGTCGCTGCTAGAGCTAATCCCGAAGTAGCAAAGCTTATGGATCAGTTCAGCGAGACATTCGATGCTCATTTGGATTACCAAGTCGCGCGTAAGGTACTAACGAAAGCAGAAGCCACAGCATTTAGAGCTAAGTTTACAAACACTGATGGCTCCTTGGCTTATATGCCTCTGTATAATGTAAGGCAGAAGTCCTTTTTCCAAAGACTTGGCAAAGCTTTTGGCATCAATACCAAGAAGTCCAGGGAGATGGACTTGATTGGAGAGTTTCATGTCCGTGGTGCTGGTGATGTACAAAATCCATTAGGTCCAATGGAAGCATTGAGGCAGTATACAATTCACGCTATAGACCACGCTAATACATCGGCATATCATTGGCAGGCTCTAGGTAGTCTAGCTGGCGTTCAATTGAGGAACGGGCAGCTTGTTAGGTCTATCATTGACGATGATATAGTCCGACGTGGTGGTAGGAAGACTACTTATATAGGCAGCGGTCAAATTGATGAAAATGCTGATGCCGTACAAATCTCTATAAGTAACATCGCTGGTAGGGATGCAGAGAAGTTTAAGTCTGGGTCAGTTAATGACCTAAGACAACAGTTCCCAGATGAAATTATAACTGTACAACGAGAGGGAAGATTACATGCTTTCCATGTCCCTGATCCTGCCCTTCGCGCTGCATTAGACTTAAATCCGCAACTTGGGGCAGCACTACAGTTCTTTGACCATTACAAGTCTCTGTTCACTAAGTTCACTACTGGCAACCTGTCTACATTCTCTCCTATATCTTTTTCATTCTCTGCACAACAAGTTGCGAGTGCAACCGCTGGCAGAGAAGGAGTGAGAGCAGGGTTGAAGTCTATCCCGGAATCATTTGCGGGAGCTTATGAGATATTTGTAGCTAAGACATCTAAGGAAGTAGCTGACTTCTTAAGTCAGAGACTTGCTACTAATACAGGTATCGGTAAGACAGCACCACAGTCAATTGAGCGGATAAGGGATGTTCTAGAAAGGCGTTTCCAGACTTCACTATTGAATGATGTACGTGGTGAGACAGGACGCATTTCTTCTTCGCTACAGGCTGATACCTTTACAGGTAGCATGGCTGACTTTGCTGACTCATTCGGACGTAACTTCAGTGATACATTCGGTGCCGATCAGATGCATCTTGTTTGGCGTCTATGGAAGACGTGGAATAATGCATTACATGAAGGGCCAGCTTTCGGAGCAATGCAAAAGACTTTAGGGCGAGCGAGGATAGATGGAGTAGAGATAACCCCACAACTCATTCGTGACTCTGTTGACTTCAGTAAGTCTGTTGCTGGTGATATGAAGCGCCTTGGCGCATCGGACATGGCTAAAGCATTTAATGCCACTGTGCCGTTCTCTGCTGCTATGGTACAATCGTGGAACGCGCTGGGTTCTGCTGCCGTACACAATCCAAAGCGGTTCTTCGCTGGAGTTGCTGTACTGATTGGTGTTCCTACCATGGCGGAACTAACGTATACTTCGCTGCTAAGTCGGATGACTAATCCTGATGGATCGCCATTGACCTTTCCTGATCCAAATAACCCAGAGAAGTTCTGGACCTATGAAGATTACTATTGGAATGGGTATACTACCCAACAACGAGCAGATAACTTTATATTTATGATCCCTGGTGCACTGCCTTGGGATGCTATGCTTTTCCCTGTCTCTCCTGAGTGGGGATTAGCTCGTGGTGCTATAATGGAAGGGGCTGATGCCTTGTTCAATTTTTCACAAGTCGGTTCTATAAGTGAAGCTGATAGAGAATCTGGTAAGGTTAGTAGAGATCAATTCCATTCATCATTAGCAAGGGTATTAGATATTCCCGTCCCTCCCCCTGTCGCTGCTGCGTTTGCCTCGCAAGGAATTGATTTACGATTTGGAATAGCAGTTGAAAAGACAGATGATCCCGACGATCCGGGGCAGGAGATTTCATTGCTTAGAGGGATTCCAACTGGGCAAGGGGAGCGTGTTACACGTCGTTCAGGTAGAGCTAAATTTGCTGGTAGCACTCTAGATACAGATACAGTAGCTGTATTGCAAGACTTGTTCGGCAGTGGAGCTTCACTGTATATAGCCACGCATGAAGCCTTTATGACTGGTAAGAAGTTGAATAACGATAGTATCATCGAGGGGGTAAAGTTCGGAGCAGATGCTTTTGCAGAAGGATTGCAACGTCAAGCTAGATGGACACAACCTCTATTCGGCAAGACACTAAGACCTAATGCTAATGATGAGATAGCTAGGGAACTATTCAATCGTAGAAGTAACCTAGAGCGTATATCCATTGATGCTACCAATTACTTCACTGGAGCATTAGCTGGATCGAGGAATCAACCTAACGTCGGTAATGCAGTGGTGCCTCCTGATGACCCAATTAACTTTGAGTTGTCGGGTGATGCTAAGAACGTATTGTCGAGCATAAAGAAGCTAGACGAACAAGTATCTAACTTCCGTAGGCAAATATCTATCGTGGGGAATAGTACTACTATCAACGGGAAGAAGGTGAGTATAAAAGAGAGGGACTCTTTTGTAGATTCATTGACGTTGCAGATACAAGCATTGAAGGCACAACAGCTTGCTGCTATTATAGACTATGAGGAACGTGCTACTGAGGCACTTAGCCAGAGATATGGTAGGGAAGTAAACATAGACCTGTCTACCTTCTCACCAAGAACTAACCTCCCGACAAGTTCAATTTTCCAAGAACTTCCGAAGTAACTCCGAACTTCTCGATAGCACGAGTAGCTCGATACATGTGCCCACGTTTCATCTTAAATATCTGAATCATCCCACATTCGTGCATGACGTTGATAAGGAGCTTCAGTTCCTTAGCATCTAGTCTCCTGGTGATTCGTCGCTGGAGGTCGGAGTGCTTAATGCCATCTGCTCCGCATTCGATAAGGATGTCTCTGACTCGTCCAAGTCCACTGGCGATTCTAGCGCGTTCAGAGAAGTCTCCTCCGAAGAGGGCATTTGCACCACTCTTAACTTGAGAGATAATCTTGATTCCAATCCCAATGTGCCTAGATTGTATTTCATGTGTTCCATCGTTAACGGCAAGACATGCGCAGAGTCGTAAGCAGTGGTCGTCTTCTCTAGCCTCAAAGCTGGATTGGAAAGGATCATTGTGAGTTGCTCTGGAATTATACCACCGAGTAAACTTCTTAAGTCCTCCCTTTGATATTCTGATAGGTCCATGTCCCTTGGCAGTTTCGATTGTTTTGATGAATCTATCCTGTACTCTATCTTGCTCGCCCTCCCCCCTTGACTTAGGCCATGCGATAGCGCGTTTTCGATTGTCGTCAACAACAAAGATAACCCTTGATGTGAATCCTCCTTCAATGACTGAGGGATTGATAGCTGTGACAAGCCAAGCTGGTGTAGAAGCGGAAAGGAATGTGATGTAAACGTTTTCATGTAGTAGCTCTCCTGTTATCAACGTCCCTGGTGATGTCCTTAACTCTTTACAATCGTACAGGTCAGTAAGTAGACCTGGCATTGTACTCATGTATCCTTCCCGTCCCAATATTGTGACGAGTTCACTAACTGCGAAATTCGCTGTAGCAGCTCCGTCTTTTGCGCTGGCGTCATGGAGATATAGTTCCAAACTTTCTGGACTTGTTTTGCCGGTAAGTAAGGGATAAGTCCCTCCAAGAATATCTGATATGCCGCTAATAGCTGTAGACTTGCGAGTGACACCCGCCTCAGCAGCCAGAATAATATACCAATTAAGATAAACTGGACTGTTAGGGCGATCCACATGTACGTCACGGCCAACTCCTACACCTAGCGCCCATAAGGCACACCAGAAATCATATGAATATGCTGTCTCTACATAGGACATGTACTCCATGTACTGTCCTATGAAAGAGTCAGGAGGGACTAGTTTCTTGTAGTTCATCGTACTCCGGTCAGGATAAGTTTCTTAGCTTCTTTAGTTGAAGTCATCTTACCATACAAAGGCCCAGACAACCTCTTTGCTACCTGTACGAGTGTCATTCTACGTACTTGTCTACTACTATTAGCACCTATGAGTGACTTATACTCCGCCGTATGGGCAAGGGCTTCTTCTACAAGTCTAAAGTCCTTGTCTTCTATGTAATCTTCCCACCACTTCTCTATACCATGCTTGACTTGTCTACTTCCGTGTACGGCTTCATGATATAGCAAGCACTCGGGGATTGTAATTCTATAAGGGTTGTAAATCGCGTATCCCCAAGAGAAGATGACATTACGATTGCCGCCGATGTGAAACTTAGAGACTAACTTATTGTATATAGGAGGGAATTCATGGACGATGTTTTGGTTCATCTTCTACATCCTTAAGTGCTAATGGTACGGCAAATAGTACATCACCTTCCAAACGGAACAATCCTAAAGTAGTAGCTACATATAACTTCCCATTGAACTCACATATGTCTACCAACTTTTCGCCTG
>SDBV01001440.1_pt1 | contig 35917 bp, 61 predicted proteins | sample 2277081 | NCBI WGS metagenome assembly SDBV01 (sample SAMN10402039, study PRJNA504765) | marine sediment metagenome | isolation source: marine sediment core GS10_PC15, 223 cmbsf | place: Arctic Ocean: Southern Knipovich Ridge | collected 2010 | reverse complement strand
ACCTTTGCCCAGACAGCATACATTCCTGCAGTAGCATCTCCGCCCAGGGTTGCGAGTTTAGAGGTGGACGTCTGTAGCATAGTGATGAACTGAGCGGCCTGAGCCTTATTGGGTCCGGCACCAGTCTGCTCTAATACTTCAGCAAGGCCGGCGATGGGGAAGATACCTTTAAGACCAGTAGTTTTTAGACAGACAAATATCCCTCTGTCATAGCTAGAACCATTGGCAGAAGTTTCGCCATATAGGCGTATCATACCGCTCTGGTCTTCGTCGGCGTTTGTTACTGGTGAGCCATAAGTCCCTGCTCTTATGAAGACTGGCCCATTAGAGCCAGTATGGTTGATGACGACCCCAGTGAAGTCAAGGACATCATCGGTAAAGGTGCCGGTGAAATCGACGGGACCGCCAATGTCAACGCCGGCGGTTACGAACTGGCTCCAGGTGGGCGATGCCTTGGTATTCGTGTTGACGTATATCTTTTTATTGGTTGTATCGATAAGCAGGTCGCCTGGGTCAGCGACACCGACTAATGTGCCGGAACTTCCGTCAACTGGTGACCCGGCAAATCGCCATGAGCGTCTTAGCCCTACTGCTTCGGGGTTTTCAATTACTGCGCCTTTCATATTTACACCTCTTTATTTATAGTCGGGGGAGAGAGTTTGTCACTGCTCCCCCGCTGTGTTCGACTAAATGCCTGTCACCTCGCAAAATGCGGTGTCTCGATAGTGAACCATGGCCACACGCATATCGCCGCGGACAACCTGCACACCCTGAGTAAAGTTGCTGGCATGGCTGTCAGTGACTTTCAGCGTGACTCCACGCTTCATATACAGGTTAGAAAAACCACGATAGTCGCCGACGATGGCGGTGTTCTCTGTCACCCTTACTGTCTGGACAACAGGGACGCCCCAAATCATACTCGGGCCGGCTTCCATTGGGCTGCCGAACAGGTAGATACCATCTGCCGTAGTCAGGAGACGGACGCCCTGCCAGTCATTCGGGTGTATAAATACAACCGATGGCTCGGCAAATCCAGTGGTTCTAACCAAAGTCATGGCCTTGTAGATGGCATCAGGAACCGGGTCTGTGCTCTTTGCCTGGGTTTGGAGTGACGACAGGTTAAGAGTTCCAAGCAGATTCGGGGTCGAGCCGTCGCCGGTTAGTATTTGTCCATCCAACCTTGCCCGGAGCATGTAGGTCAGCCGGCTATTGATATATCCGGCCACAGCTGGAACGTCCTCCAGCTGTTCATCAGTGACAGGCAAGAAGACCCCTATCTTCTCCACCTCGTCCGACTGCTCTGTGAGCGCCAGTGCGCCTTCGCCATAGGTAGCCGACTCAGCGGCTTCAGCGGCGTTGTTGGTAAAAGTGGTCTCCTTCATGTATTTGATGGTGTCCCTTATGGTCGTTAGCATAGGGATAACATCAATGACGGATATAGGGGCTTGAGCCGAAAGCTCAACCCGGTCTTCCCTGATAGTCTCGGGGTCCCAGCCGGCGGCTCTCGTCATTTCAGTCTTCAGATTGATGTCCAGGAAGGCTGCTTGGCCCTTTTCCTTATAGGCTTTTGACTCCACAAAGAGCTGGCCGAGGCTTTTAATCTCAGCTTGGGGGCTGCCCTTCAAAGGGTGAGTCATCTGCTTCAACGGCTGGTTCATTTCCTTGTCGAGTTCCACGCCGGCCTTCAGCGCCCTCTCGGCGTCAAGCAGACTGATGCGCGTTTCTCTCAATTCCGTGACTTCCTCATCAATCGCTTTCAGGGCGGCCACCTTCGCCGTTGTATCACCCTCCAGGCTCTTGACCTTAGTGAAGTCCAAGTCCGGGCCAGCCTCTTCGTAAATCTTGGTGATTTGCTTACCCAATTCGGCAAGCCGCCCGGTTACCTCTTTCATGCCACTGGGTTTAGTGGCTGTGACAATGCCCATAACCGGGAGTATAGGCAACAGGAATATGAAAAGGATTATTGACCTTAGAATCGTTAGTCTTCGTTTTAACATTTCCACTTTAATTTACCTCCGCTAAATTTCTTTGAATTCTGGTGACAAGTAGCACTGCCTGAGATTGCTTCTCGTCATCCACTGGCTCGGTAGCGTCCAGGAGTTCCTTGAGGTCGGTCGCTACTTCCGAGAGCATATCGAGCAGTTTCCTCATGTGCTCCCGGTTCTTTGTCGACAGGACTCTACCTTCCTTCAATCGCAAGACAGCAAGCGACTTGGTTCGGGTCACCAATTCTGAAACGGCGGCAAGCACCTTCTCAGCCTGGTCAGCGTAGGTAGCACCGCTCTTGATTGCCAGGGTGCCGGTGTCGATACCAGCGCCCAGCAATACAGGGGATATCTCGAATACTGTAACTTTCTTTAAGACTCTTATCTTCTGGCCATCTCTGGTCACCTCATCCGATTCGTCCACCTTGAAGCCATAGCTCCATTCCTGGAGCCCACCAGAAAACTTGACCGACTCATAGTGTTCTCTGCCGGCATCGGTCTTAAGGTTGAATTCGCCGTGCGCTAGGGCGTCTTTCCCGTCCTCGCTTATGGTAGCCTTCCCGACTGGCAAGCTGCCCATCCAGCTGCCGTGCTGGTAAGCGGATATCAGGACTGGTCCATTACCCTTAAACGCTCCGGGCTTGGTCTCATCACCATCCTTGTCGATGATGCCCAGGGTAGCAATGCGGGCGATAAAAGACCCTTCCTTAGCCTCGTCCAGCTCAAGGCTGACCGCCTTGCGTTCAATGGCTTCCTCTGGGCTCTTGACTTCATTTTTCATGGTAACCTCCTGCCTCTTTTAACATTATCGGGTGTTGTATGTCAAGACACATCGGCACATTATCTCGTCTGGGTACATCCTGCCATTGCTGAATTGCTCATTTAGCTTTACTGTCTCGCCGTCCATTGTCACATGAGCATCGCGCACCCGGTCATCCCTACTGGAGAGCCAGGTCTTGGTCTTTACCACCCCTGATTGCTTTGCCGCTTCGTGGCTGCCAAAGTTCGCCGCCTTGGTGACCTCAGTTCTGGCCACCCTGGTCGCTTTGAAAGGGCTATGGTCGATATAGAATGACTGGAGGAAAAGGCCAATATCCGCAGAGCTTTGGCCACCTTCTATACCGGCCGCTATAATTCTTTTTACATCATCAAGGTTCGTAGCTAAAATTGAGACGATATCCTTGGTAGCCTCGGTCGCAATCCACTTTGTTATAGCCACGCTGGCCGGGTCCCAAGTCCACTTTAACTCAACGTCCGTGTCAGCCTTTGTTGAGCCGAGGTTGCCAGCCTGGTCGCCGCCGAAGTCGTCGACGATGCTGGAGTTGAGTTGTATCAGCATCTTCTCCCAGTCGGGCTGAAGGCTGTTTATGGCTTTCTCCGCTGCTGCCGCCATCTTTGAAGGGGTAAGCCCCTTCACTGCCTTGGCCACGGCAGCAGCTTCGTCTTCATAGAGTGGCTTTACCTGCTCCTCGGCCTTTGGCCACCAGGCGACTCGCTGCCGGTCGACACGCTTCCAGATGATGGTTTTTACCTCCTCGGTCAAATCGCCATCCTTCCATTCGGTGGAATGTTGTAATGCCTTAGTTCCGGCCGGTACCTCAATCAGTTGGAGCGGCCTCAGGTAGATATTCTGAGTCTCGTCCACCGGCGTATTAGTCTCTCGCTGGGCATTGGCCACAGTGAGGTAGCCGCCCTGGACCATCTTGCTGACTCGCTCGGCTTTCTTATTCTCGTCTTCCTGGAGGACCCTGACTTCCGAAAGGTCATAAGCCACCAGCCAGCCCGCCAGGTCATCCACGAATTCAGTGAGGAGCTGCCGCTTAATCACGGAGCCGAATATCCTTTGCGAAGGGATGATGTTGCTCTCATAAGCCATCTCCCGGGCTTCGTGCATATTGGCGAAGGTGGACCTCGCAAGACCGGCACCCAGCCCGGCGACAATGGCCGGCACGCCCAACACGCCAGATATCCGCTCCTCGGGTATCCGCCTCAGCTCGGTAAGTAACATCTGCTTTGGGTTAAAGCCAAATTGTGTTACTTCTGTCGCTGCACTCATGACAAGCGGCTCGCCTCGCCTATCCCCGGTGGTCTCCTGCTTAAACCGTTCCTTAATCCTCTTCGCAACTTCGGGAAGGAAGGCAGTTCCGCCTTCTTTCGGCGATATCACTATCCCCGGCACACCGAGGTTCTTTAATAGAGCGGCCGTCATATTGGCCGCCTCATCGTCAGTAAAGATCTCACGGAAGAGACTCTTTAGCGGTGCCAAGCCCTTGCGGATATTATTCGGGTCAAGGCCATTTCGGAAGTGGACGATATCCTCAGGCGGCACCTTCTCCTGGAATCCGCCCGGTGCATAATCATAATGGGTGATATATTCCAAGTTATTGAAATTCCACCGCGGCTCGATGAGGGTAGATGGTATCCACCACAGCTGAACCACTCGTCCTGCCTCCGACCTTATCTTCCGCCAGTAAGCATTGCCGTCGATTGTGTAGTCAGCTATCGTTGCCATCTGGAGTAGCAACCCATCATAGAACGGGTTAGGTGCATCCAGTAAGGTCAGCATGGGATGGTCAAAGAGGTCATCCTTGGAGCCGTCGGCGTTGCGCTGTCTGAGGAATAACGGCGCCTCGGGGAAGGTCCTCATAATCCAAAAAACACAGGCCATGATGATGGCTGATTGATAGCCATTCACGCGCTTGCCGAATTGAAGCCCCATCCCTGCCGGCATACTGAAAAACGTGTTGTAGGTTTCGGCTGGGAATAGCATCCGTTGGGCTGCTTTGCGGATTATATCTAGTATGCTCATCAGCGCCAAAACCCTCCTATCGGTCTGGTTGCGTCTACGAAATAGGTTACGCTGGTATAATAGCGGGCATAAACCACTTCGGCATCCCTCAGAGTCGGAGCTGGGGCCGGCCGCCAGCCCTTGGTTATCATCTCATAAGCCTCGTTGATGCGCGCCATCCTTGCGTTGGCCTCAGCGGCAGTATTGATATCTGGATGGTACCGCTTTGCCTTCGCCCGGTAAGCAACGTCAATCTGCTTCCGGGTGGCCGTCAGTGGCAAGCCTAATACTTCGTATGGGTTCAACGATGTCTCCTATCCTCTGAGATATGCAATTCATTGACTTCTTTCCAGCTCTCGGCGGTTTCCCCTGTTTTACTAACAGAAGCCACTATTGACGCCCAAGAGTCTGCGTCGATAATCATAGAAAAGCCGCCGAAATTATCATTCCTGATTATGACATCGCCTCGGGTATCGGGTATTCTCCCAAAATACCAACCGTTTTTCCAGTGAAACATCTTTACTTCCTCCTCTGCATCCGCTTTCGTCGGCGCTTGATTGCCCTGGGCGTTTTGTGGTTAGTCCAGTGTCCTCTCTTGCCGGTTCATTGCTATTACCTTACCATTTCCAAAGTCCACATGACCGATAGGTGAGGGGTGAAATATCTGCGTCATTGCACCACCCCCACCAGCCGGGCCAACTTCCCGAAGCGCCACTTGAGATTGATAAAGAATATCCCCAGTCTATGGCGCCAGGTGCGCACCCCTTGATTGTTTATCTCTACTACCTCGTCGCTATGCTCGATATGCCACCTCAATAGCTCCGTATAGCGCTCCTGCATTTTTTGATAGCCGGTGAGCGTCTTCAGCGGTATCCTGACAAACTTCTCATTTTGCATTACAGCATCCTCCATTCGATAGGCTGCTCCTCAACCAACAGTTCTGTTATAGCCCAGACCAGAGCATCGAGTCTGTCCGGGCTCTTGTCCCCGGGGACCCATTCGCAAAGCTGGTCTTCAAGGTCAGGCAGGAAGCCGATATGGTGAACCCTGCCCTGCTCATATAGCGCAGATACCGGTTCCGCTCTCACGGCCTTGCCGCGGCTGGCGTGGACCTTCTTGATGGCCACGTTTCTATCTACGATGCGGATTATACTTTCCACCATGTCACCGCCGAAGTTTACCTCAGCGACTATCCTATCCGCCTTCCAACTGTGGTAGCCGGCAACGGCGGCAGTTGCCCATTTCTCAGGGGTGCCGCTTAGGGTGAGGTCAGCCAGGACGTAGCCGTGAGTAGTATCGCCTATCTCAGCGATGCCGGCGACCACGATGCCGGTCGATGCCGAGTTCTCATTGTCCGTTCCCTGGACATCAAGCCCTACCACGATGCGCTTTAGTTCAGGGTATTTACTAAGCCTGTGGTCATCTATCAGGTCTCGTTGCCATAGGGCATCGGGGTTGTCGTCGAGTATCTCCCCGGCCAGCTCCTGCCGGCCGAGCCTAGTGCCTTCATACTTCCGCAAAACCATACGTAGGAAGGCAGGCGATAGGTTCGCTCTGTTATCCAAGGTATGCCCGCGGGTGATAGCTACTTGACCCTCGGGGTTCTTTTCTGACCTCTCATCCGCCACCAAGTCCTTTATCAGTCTAATTGGCCTCGGGGTGGTGGAGATAACAACTTGGGGATTATCGCCAATTCTCAGGCCGAGCATCAGATTGTCCCAGGCATCCTGAGCATACTTCCATTTGGCCAGCTCGTCAGCCCATGCTTTCTTATGCTGTGGCCCCCGAAGCTGGTCAGGCTCATCGCCGGCGTAGGTTGTGGCGACAACGCCATTAGGCCAAGTCAGCCTCCTCTTTGATGGCTCATATACCGGCATGAACCAAGGCGGTGATATCTTGAGTATTGAAGACTCGCCCAGTTCCACCATAACATCTCTAACATCCGCCGCCGTCTTGCCAATCAGGGCTATTGGGCTATAGCCTTCCTCTGCCCACTTGCAGACCAGCTCGCCCCCGGGTCGGGTCTTACCGCTACCACGGCCGCTCTGCATCATCCAGATATACCAATCCCAGTCGGGGGGAAGCTGATTAGGCCTAGCCCATGTCTCCCAGTTGTAGTAAGCAGTATTGGCCTGGCTGTCGCTCATTCCATTTAGTATCTTTACAACCTCGGCTTCAGGCATAGCAGCGAGTTCTTTTATAAGTGAGCCGATCATCCTTTCTCTTTTGCCTCCCCTTGGCGTTCCCTGTATTTCCTTACGGCTTCCAAGAGCTTTGCCCGGCCATCAACTTGCACTGTTATCGGTCCGCCGTCCGGACCGGATAGCTGGATATTCCGTTTGTCTGACCAGTTCTTCGGGTCTTTGTTGTATAGCCAAACTTGTATAGCGGTTGTATTGCCACTGGTCGCTGCTTCGAAAAGAGCGTTTACCACCTTATCATTTGCATCGCTTTCAGCTTCTGAGACCCTTCGCCTGAATTCTTTATCTGCCTTGATATGGTCACAGATAGTTTGCCGGCTGATGCCGACCATTGTGGCAGCATAGCCCCGGCGGTGTCCTTCTGCCAGATGAGCTATATACTTGTCCTTTTTAATGTCGTCAAATTTGTAGGGTCTGATGTTGCCGGTGTCCTTTGCATGGCGGCCAGGGTGTTTGCCGTTTGTTTTTGAGATGACAGCGCCCCAGTACATCAGATTCGGGCCTCGGAGATACTTTGTTATATATACTATATGCCAAGGCTTAATATATTCCTTGAACCAAGGGAGTATTGTCTTATTGAAATAGAAGTTATATACCTCACGCTTCTCTGTTTTCGTTTTGAGGTGCTTTTTCTCTCCACCCGGGGTTGTATAGTGACCTGTCCTTATTATAGCCTGTCTTTGGCCGTCGGTGAAGATAAGGATGCATTGAGAGCCTATTTTTGCCCCCTCAAAGAAGCTTCTGAAGGATTGGTATGGGTAGCTATAGGAGTCGAAGTCGGCCAGGGTGAAGGTTGCGGTCCCCTTGGGGAAAGGGTATTGGTCACAGTCTGCCTTTATTATATTAGCGTCTGGTAACCTGGCCTTAGCCTTCTTGACCATCGCTGGTTTAATGTCGGCACCATATATGCGTTTCTCCCTATATAGAGCGGCGGCTATATCGCCCTCTCTAATAAAGGGGATATAAGCCGCACCTGGGAGGGAACCGGCCTTGTCGATGAGTGTTTGCCGGAGCGTCAGCTTGCGTTTAATGTCAACGTGCTGCTTCTGTTCTGACATTCGCTTTACCCATAGAGCAAACCCACCGATGTCAGCCCTGAGGCTTTCGATGGGTTCACTGATATCTCTTTTAGGGTAAAACTATTTTATGTGGTTTGTCAAGTCCTTAGCCTTTTTCTTTGATAATAAGAAATGGTGTCACCCGTTGCACGCTGATAGGATGTCCAAAAAGCCGGTCCTTTTCTATTCCAAATACCCTAGCACTACCAGCCATATGAACAAGATATATTTAATCATTTCTTTAATCACTGACCTGCCCTCCTAGTGGCTATCCGGGGAACGCCCGGTAAGCCAGTTTACCAGCCTTCTAACAGGATTACGCTTCTTGCGGCTTGCCCATTCTAAGGGGCTTGGCTGGCGCTCTACCCTGCCCTTGTGGATTAGTATATAGCCAACGTGGTCAAATGGTGGCATCGTCCATCACCTCCTTAGTTTCAGCTTCTTTATACTTGGCCTTGGCCAATTCCAATGTTCGTGGTGGGTCACACTCAGACCTTAAAGAAGCTCTCTTCTCATCATCAGGTACATACTCCCACCCGCCGTATTCTTCTATGACTTTGTAAACTCCATACCAACCCATTTATCTTATTCCCCCTTGGTTTCGGCTTTGCCACCATTCAACCAATGCACTCTTTCAGCTGCCGCTTCCGGTGTACTGTGGTCGCTTTCAGATTCCCATATTCCCCTCGGATTATAAAACCCCACTGTCCAAAGGTTCTGTTCACTTTTGATATAAACATATATTATCTGCATTTCTTCATAATTCCTCTACTAGAATACAGGTTTTGTCCATTATATCATTGGTCAGGGATATACTTCCTATCTCCAGGTGTTCAGCATCATCATAGAACATCACCCCTACTTCAATCAACCCGTCCTGATATGCCTTACACGCCGAGAGAAGGTTATCAAGGTCCCGCTTCCGGCGGTCTTTGGCGTGGAACTTGTAACTAATGCGCGCTTTCATCATCGGCTCACCATCCCATTGAGCTTTTGCCAACCACCCTATCTCTTCTTTAGCTTCCTGGATTGCCTTATATTTAACAGCCCAGTGCAGCTTAGTATTCGGATTTAATTCTCTGGGCGGTAGATGTTCTAAAATTATTTCTAGTCTTCTCATTTTTCTAGATTAGATATTTGCCGATGTATTCTGTATAGGCTGGGGGGATCGCATTAAACAAATCGCCAGTGTATCCTGCTTTTCTGCTAGCCCCACCTGATATTGGCATCCAAGCAATACCCATTGCCTCTCTCATTTTTACAGCGCTCCTACCCTTACCTTGCCAGGGATTGTAAACATCAGTATGGTTACAAGAGTATGGGGCCATTATGGGCAGCGGCCAACTGAATTCAAAGTATCGGTGTTTGATAATCTTCAATCCAAACATTGTGCCACATAACATTAGTGTACCCTCTATCGGTGAACCAGATACATTCTCAATAACAAACGGCCTACCAATATTCTGTAGTATTTGTCTAGTGAGCCCTAGCAAATCTGCGTGTTCTTGCCAGTGTGTTCGCTTCCTCCCCCAGTTAGTCTGTTTTCTAGTGTATTTTTGGCAAGGTGGGCTGGCATGGAACACTGTAAAGTCATCCAAATAAAGCGTCTCGCCATTGCTGAACGTTAAACCTCCGCCTTTTAATAATCTAGCCATAGCTTGTAAGGCGTCCATTTGTAAGAATGGGAAGGGATAATGAGGTTGAGGCTTATCATCAATCCCATAAACTTCAAAGCCTGCTCTCTGATAGCCCATAGCTGCCCCACCAGCTCCGCAGAATAAATCAAGTAATCTAGGTTTCACTTCCCTATCAACTCCAACTGCCTGGGTTCTACCCTGGCATCTCCTGTCTTAAATGCCAACTGGTTTTTCCTTCCTGTCCGAAATCCTTAAAGGTAAACAATTTATCCCTGTATTCTATGAATAACTTACAGTCATTTTCGGCAAACATAGGATTGAGGCTATCTTTCAAAAACACCTTCACCCCAGCCTTATCAGCAGCATCTACTATCTCTTTTACCCACTCTATCTTGGGCATTACTGTTGGCTTTGTCTGGGCGCCGATGATGAGCCAGTCTATTCTATTCTTCAACCAATAACTTTCAAGTAATTCTAATTCACCATCATCAATACCCAAACTAAGGAAAGGCTCAAGGGATATATATTTAACCTTGGCACTTATGCCGGTAAGATATATAGTGGCACTTTTCAAGTCATGGATATTGGTAGCCGTCACCCCCACATCACAGTTATCGGGGAACTTTTTAGGTAGGTTCTGCGGATATTTTGTTAGGAACATAAATGTATGTTGTGACCGACTCAGGCACTTCGCCATTATCATATGCCACCAATCACGCTCTACCCATTGACCGAATAAGTCTATAGTAGAGCCAACAAAAACTCTTGATGGTTTACTTGGTAAGCCCTTAAAAGCATCTGGGTCATACCTTATTTCTGGGTTCCACTTAAACCGCTTATACATAGCTCTGGCGTAACAGTAAGAGCAAGCCTTTGGACACAAGCCCTTCACTGGATTAATGGTATAATCGCACCACTCTATTTTAGTCTTGTTCATCATCTCCCCCTGTGTTTAGTTGGCTCTGCTTGTATTCGGGCTTCTTCTATTTTAAGTCTCTTGAATCCCTCTTCGCTTATCTCAAAATCAAGATGCCTTTCCTTGCAACAGCTACAAAGAATCCACTCATAAGGTTTTACTTTTCCATTATCACAAATATGCCCTCTCATCTCTATCTCCCCTTATGCTTCTCTGGCTCAAATAACTCATTATATTTCTCATCAGGTATAACGAAGAGATAACCATTCCAGTCCCCAGTCTTCGTGAGTACTACCTGATTGTGCACAGCAAACCCGACCTCATACTCTTTAATTTCATCAAGCACTTCCTTCCTTGTCTGCTCTACCAAAAGCCTGCGTTCTAAATCATCCACTTCTTACCTCCCGTTGTTCTTTTTATCTGGTTCAAACAGCATGACAGCTCTACCACCCCACCAGGTATCCCCTTCAGGTGAGTTCTTTTTTACCCAGAGTTGTATCCAGACCACATCACCCTTACTTACAGGGAAGTTCCAGTCGTTAAACCATATCTCCCCGTTCTTTTGAAATTCATAATCACCTATTGGTATGTGGGCGTAGTCTATTTTGATGGCGTTGGCGCTCTCAGCCCCGCTTATTGACATAGTGATAGAAGCAAAGAAGTCAGGGATCGCGAATGAGTTAGCTCCACCATACATCAAGAATAAATTCTTAATTACACCGTCCTCTTCAAACTTATACCGGGCCGGGTATTGGTCGTATTCCTCATAAGGGTGTTCCTGGTAAAATATCCCACTATCGTATCTTAAATCACCATCCACCACGACAATCTCGGCGCTCATCTCAATATGCGTCCCAATTCTCAGGTTGGTTACATTGGTATATCCCCCGTCTATTCTGGACTCCCCTGAGGCTACGAGAGGGCCGTTACACTCAGGGAACAGCACGGATGCTACGAGGATTGCAACCACTGCAAGCCCTATTGCTACTATTAGTTTCTTCATGTTTTGTCCTCCTTTAGCTTTTGGTTCACCACTTTGAGTTTTTGTCTCAATGTCTCTAATCGCTTACTCAACTTTCTCATCAGCTCTTTGTAATCTCGCCCATCTTCCTTCAGCCGCCTTCGCCAGAGACCTACATCAATAATGGTAGTCTCTTTCATCTCTTCTCCTTCTTTGGTAGCACCCAGCCAGCCTTGAGCATATCTTGTTGTGCTAACTTATAAGCTGTCACAGTCGGATCCCTATCTCCTCTCTCTGCCAATATACCACCAAATAAAGGTATCTTAGGCAACTCTGCATTCCTGTCTACCTCTACGATATTAGGGTCTGATAGGATGGCTTGGGCTGTCTTGGCATCTTGGGCTTCTAACAATGCTTTTTCTGTAGTATTAGTTATTTGCCCCCGCATAGCATTACTCTTAGTCTTGGATATTTCTTGTGGGCTTAATAGTCTATCTTTGGCTATCTTCTCTACCTTATCCATTCTCTACCTCCTTCTCACAAGCGATTATAAAGTCAAGATGTTTTTGGCAAACTGGCATATCATCATCTTCGTCCTCCCACCAAACTCTATGTGTGGCTGGTTCGTCACAGTCTGTAGTCTCATTACTGTTCATAATAGGCACTTCGTATTGGCACTCACGAATTACTTGATAATCAAATGTTTTATCCACCTTCAACCTCCTGCTGTAGTTCAGTCAGTAGACATTCCAGAGAAAGTTGAACCTTAGTAAATGTATTATTTGACTTCGTTACAAGCAATCTTTTGTATACCTGCTTGATAGTGTGGTTCTTTTGGGCTCTCCGTTGGTATTGTTCCCAACTATCAGCAGGTTCTTCTTTGTCGTATAACTCTCTTAAATTATAGATGTCTCTGTCATGCAATATCTCAAACATCTTTACCTCCCTTGAGGGCATGAATTTTATGTTGTGCCTCTACCCATACTATATACTCTTCATCAAGAATTGACATATCAGTAGCCATAAGCTCGAATATCCTCTCCCTCTCCATCTGCCTGCCCTTTTCTATGTAGTAGGGTTCGGCTTTGGCGAGTTGCTCATCCAATAGAGCTTTGATGGCTTTCCCTTCATTAGACATATTGCCCGCAGTTTTGACCCCGAAGCTCATAATAATCTTTAGGGCTCGTTCCAGTGTCAGTATTGGTGTCTTATCTGCCATCACTAGTAATACCTCCCTAGATTTTTTAGGCTTAAGTGTTCCTTCAACCTCAACTTCTATGTCTATTCTGCCATTACTCACCTCCATATTTCTGCTTTAGGGCTTGGTAGTCGTCATCGGGCATAAACCAAATCGCGGTTCCACTAGGCATAGACCTTTCCTCGCCTATTATAGTCCGTGCCAGTTTACTTAATATCTCCCTAATCACAGCATTATGGGCTTCACTAACTTGCCTCGGGCTCATCCATCCATCAACATCAGCTACCCAACTTCGGGTTGCACGTATCGTTTCCTTTTGGAGCTTATCATATTCTTTCAGGTCGGCTTCCAGTTGGGCTTGTAAGTAGTAATCACCTACAAAACCTGAGATATTCTTATCTGCCATCCACTGTACTACTTGCTCATCGGTTTGTATCTTTAGTGGCATTATTCTACCTCTATCTGTTCAATCCAAAAACCAGTATCCCAACTAGAAGCCGGCCTCATTACTTGGAACACTAACCCCGCCTCTTTACAGGCTTCGAGGATTAGTTTAGCCAGTGGCGGTTCACTCTCATCTCCATAGTATCGGAGTATTATTGAAGTTGTACTCGTCTCTAAGTCTTTTGTCTTGCTCATTCCTCTGCCTCCTCTTTGAGTATATCGTTCCAAGTATCACATCCCCCAGTGTCCTTAAAGCAAGGGTTGTCAGACAAGTCGCACCAACTGCCAGATAGATATTTACACTCATCAATTATTTTCTCTTCTCTCTTACTCATTTAGTCCTCCCTGTAGTAGTGGTCAGGATTAGAAACCAAATAAATCCTGATGGATTGCGGTGTGATAACCTCATAACCATCCTTTGGCAATTGTTTTATAGCCCCAGTATAGTAATCAAGCAATATATTTGATGCACGTAATTCTTTATAGAGGATATTCAAGGGTTTGCTCTTGTCAAAATCATGGCAGAGGGTAGATGCCTTCTGAACATTTGCCGAAGCAACTCTCACAAGTCGCCTAGCTTCATTGAGTAATTTGTTAAATTCTACATATTCAACTTTATTCATCTTAGTCCTCCCACTACTATTTAGTCTGGGTTACATTCTTCGCGTATTCCGGGGCATATATCTTCTTGCGGGCTTCGATATAACTTAACCTATCCCCATCCCACAAGGAGTATTCGGGCGCAGCACCCTTACCCATTGGATAGCGTATTGCCCTATTGTTAGCATATCCGGCATCACGCCACTTGTACCAGCTCGCATCGGGGAAGCCATCAATAGCCATAATATCTCTCTTGTACACTTTGCTAAACTGCCATAGGTTCTCAAACCGTTTCGCTGGCGGAGCTGATAAGACAAAGGGACTCAATTCTTTGTAAATAGGATGGGTATTAGATGTCGTGTCAATTATAATTCTGTTATCAGAGGGTATGTTTTTATCAAATTTGAACAATGCTCTTATCATTTCTACCTCCTATGGTTATGGGGTGTTACTTGTCTAATATCGTCTTCAACCTGGCTATCTTATCAGTTATGGCGTTATCAATATCAGTCACGCTCAGTTTTAATATCTCCTGTAGTTGGTCAAGCATTATATAGACATCAGCCACTTCATCAAGTAATAGGTTCTTCCCAATTCTCCCTCTTCTATAGTGCTGAACCGCAACAGCCAATTCAGCTAGTTCCTCCAACAGCATATCAAACTGGGCATCCTCACCCCACTTCTCAATAGCCTTCCTACATATCTCGTGCATTTCTTGTTTCATTTCTCCTATCTCCTTGGGTTATTTAACTGAAAACATCCTATGGGTTCTCATTATCTCTTTCAAGGTTCTACCCGGATGCTTTCTAGCCATCTCTCTAAGTATATCCAATGCCTTCTGTCCTACTCCCCTAATAACCATGGTGTTCATTTGGCCTCCTTTATTAGCTTATGTATTGGCCAGAATAGAGCTAGGGCAGGGTCTTCGCCTTTATCCACTTGTCCAATCCAATAGAACAGAACAGCGTATTGCTTTTCCTTTGGTATTTGAGGGTAAGCATACTTGAAGAGAAAACCAAGTAGATTGTCCGAGTTCATCATTTCAAGAAGTTCTAAGCGAAATATGCGCCTACCAATACCTTCTTTTAACCAATATTGCCCGTCTCTTTTTCCGCATTCTTTGCAATATTTGTCTGGGACTAGGCTAAAACCGCACCAATCGACAAGTTCAAACTTCTATTCTTCTGTTGGTATCACTTCGTCTCCTTTACTTTAATAGGTCTGTAATCTTTACCTTCATTCTCCACTAAATAACTCTGTGTCTGATCTTTAAGCCGGGAAAGGACACGCTCCGGCAGTCCCTTAATATCCTTGTTGGTGGTCATAATAGTTAAGAGCTGCCGGCCAAACCTAGTTACAACAAGTGTCTCCAATATCCTTGGTCCGAAGTCACTCTTACCTTCACCGGCGCCAATATCATCTATAATCAACCTGGGCATTAAACACAACCTCTCCAGGAATGCGTCATAACTTCTCTCTGGATTATCTATAGCCTCGCGGAGATTGCTCAACAACCAAGCCATATTCAATACCCTGGTAAACAATCCTCTTTCGTAAAGTTCTATGGCCGATGCCTCACAAAGATGTGTCTTTCCGTTCCCGACTCCACCATAACAAAGAAGCATAAATCTTGGCCCGTCAATTACTTTCTTAAACGCTGCCAGTGCTAGAGTAGTTCCCGGCACACGCTTAAAGTTCTCAAAGGTATGCTCAAGATTAACCCTCAACTCCCCTGATAAATCCTCTTTAGAGATTCTCAAGCTCGGGGTCGGTTGGAGCTCTGGTGTACTCCCGCGGTAAATCAGTGGAGCTTTTATTCGTTCCAGTTCCGGCATCTCTTCTCTCCCAGTCTAGTATCGCTAAATAGAAATTCTTGTACTTATAATTCTTTCTCTCAATTCCTTCTGATAACTTCTCAATTAAATTCTTGGTCTTTACCTCACCAAACTTGTCTATTATTTTCTTATAATCTATATCAGTTAATAGAACATTCTTAAACTCGCCATATTTAGTTTTATTTAGTTTAGTATCGTTTAGTTTAGTATGTGGTTTATTGGTAGTAGTTTTAGGGTTTTTGTTTGTAGAAACTGGCTTCTCAGGCACGGCACGTCTTCTATTCTTGTAAGCGTCTGCTATGTTATCTACTAAGTTTTGACACCACACTATATGGCTGGACTCCCAAAGGTCTCGGTCAATGGCATCAATTTCTACAAGGGTATTCATTATTTCATCGCCTGTTCCGTTGGTTAATTGAGTTTTCGCCAGTAGTAACCCCCATTTTACAGGATTACTACAGTCTATAAAGTGTCCATCACTATTACATAATTTCTCTAATAACCTAAACCAAAAAGCATAACCATCATTCCCCCACTTGCCTTGTAAGATAGTCAATGTATCTCCCTGGCTTGCTTGAGCGTCATGGGGGAAGTAATCCACTGTCTGTTTTTGGGGTCTACCCACGCTTTACCTCTCTCGGCTTATCCCAGTAAGGGGTCTTGCATTTCGGGCAGACCCGAGGATGGTTTGGAGTCCTGGGTGGCCACTTATGACCGCATCGAAGGCATAGTAGTTCCGGCAAGATGAAGCTCCTTTTATTCATACCCATAGTATATCACTAGGATTTTATTTGTCAAGTCCTCTTCTTCCGTGTGTGGGAACGCTCTGTGTCGTAAATTAAGCGTTCCTTAATATATTCCCCCACAGTTGACCACCTACTACGCCTCCCGTCTATCCTACGCTGTAGTGTAAACAGGACTTCATTGGGCAGCCTGATACTAACCACCTGAGATATTTTAGATTTTCCACTCATATTACGCTCCCAGCCCCCCTCCCCTTTGAAGGGGGAAGGGAAGAGGGGCTTCGCCCCTCTTAGAAAGGGATACCGGTCAGGTCGTCAATTAAGACTTGGGCTTGGTCAAATGACAGCTCGGTTGGTTTGGTGGCCGGCCAGCCTTTAGCTTTTACCAGCTCACCGATGTTAGCGCCCTTTTCCTTCGCTAATTTCTCCAGCTTCACTATATGCCCTGCTCTTATCTTCTCCGGTGTATCTGAGGCTGCCGCCTTCTTTGACTTAATCTCATTACAATAGCCGCCACCTTCCTTCAGGTGGGAGTAGAAGATTGAGGTGCCTTTGGTATGTCTGTCGTATTCGCATCCATGCTCCTCGCACCAATGCTCAGGCTTGTCAGCGACCGGCTCGGCGGTGGTCTCGATTATCTCGCCGGTACCAGTATCGACTTCGCCGCTCTCGGTTGTAATGGTAACCACCGGCGGCTCGGCATAGGCTTCGTCTATCACGTCAAAGCCCTTCAATGGCATAGCGTCCCCAGGGAGTCGGTCGAGAGCTTGCCGTTCCGCCCGGATATTGGCCATATTCCTCGGCGTGTTGCCCTTATCGGTGCCGTAGGGATTATCCTTCTTTGGATATAAACCAAACCCGTTAGCCGTGTTACCCCTCTCCCCCCGGAGCCGACAGATGGAGATTATATTATCTTCCTCTTCATGGCTGTTAGTGCCAAACTGCTTAACTATCTCTGCCTTACTAGCCGCCCTGGGAGTGTCGTCAAGGAAAGAAAACACCCCCTTTAATGACGATGCTATCTTCCTGTTAGCGGTGATGCCGATGACAGTCGCCCAAGCCTTGCCGCCCCCCTTTTTATTGAAGGGGATTAGATAGACTTCCTTCATCAAGGGGTGCAATCCGAAGTCCCGGCATAGCATCGCGGTTCGGATTATCTCCGTCTCCGGGCAATCAGGATAGACAAGTTTAAGGACCTCCATTGCTCCCTCTTTGGTGAGCTGTCCGCCCCCTTGATACTTCTCCATTGCATTTGCCTTGTCCACTCCATGGGTCTGAACCATGATATTTCTCCTTGCTTCTATATTAAGGGTGGCCAACCCCCCCATTTCGTACCGGCTGGGCTCTCGCTCGATGCCTTCGTGCCCAGGGGTAGCCTTGCATTGGATATATGGCAAGTGTCTTTTTAAGTCATATAGTGCCTCCAGTTCGCCACCACATTCTTGGCATAGGTGATAAAGCCTGAGCTTCTTCAGTAAATCCCTGTCGTCAGTTTCAAGGTAATAGGGCATTTCTTTCATTCCTTAATAGAGTATTCTCAGCCTCAAGTAGTATTACCCTTCCTTCTAAATTCTTGACTCTTTGCTCCAAGATAGATAACTGGATATGTCTATCACTGGTAACAAGTTGGAGGTTCTCAATTCGGTTATCATCTCGTATATGATTTTTATGATGGACAATCTCCCAGGAATATAAGTGTCTGCCGATGTGTCTAGCCATTATTAAGCGATGCTCTAAAATCTGTCGGCGAGGATTAGCCATTGAAATAAAGAAGTCATTACCGTGAAGTAATACTCGATTGTACCCCTTGCCATCTTTGGATATAACGCCTTCTTTTCTTCTATTAGTGTTCGCACATTTGAAACAAAGCTTATCCTTGTCTCGTTTGACAAATTGTACCCATCTTTCTTTTCCGCAACTTGGGCAAGAAGACCAGATATATTTAACTCCAACCGACTTATATCCTATCTCCCGAGCTGGTTTAATTTCCCCAATCTTAGGCATCATTCACCCCCTTTTGCTCATAGATTGGCATTACTTCTCCGTTTCGCCCGGCAGAATTTCGTCAGCTGTGGTGCAAGGCGAAAGGCGCATATCCCTGATGCGTTTCAGTGCTTCGACGCCTAGCTTAATGCTATCTAAATCCTGCTTATCCCAAGCTACAACACCATACTCACTCATTTGCGTAAGTAGCTTGATAGCTCTGTCTATTTTCATGTCTAATTAGCCCTCACGCTGATTATCGGCTCATTATAGAACCGGACACCCGGCACCTGCTTATTGTCGTGCTGCCTCTTGGCGATGGCATTGAGCATGGCCGTATCGGCGACCTTATATTCATCAGGCAAGGCGGCAAAGTCCGTGACTTCATATTTCCAGTTATCCCTTTGCCCTGCTGTGCCGGCACCGGTTCTGACTAATCCTGGGGCTTCTGGTGATACCTCTACGAGATTGACCGGCTCCGATAGCTCGCCCTTCAGCTTCATTTCCGCCTCGGCCGCTTCCGTCCGCTTCCGGTTTATCTCCTCCTGCTCCCTGCGGATGCGCGCTTGCTCGGCATTATGCGAGAGAATCTTTTTTCTGATTAAATCATCCGCTTGACGAATTGGAGTCATGAGATATTCATAAGTAGCTCTGATGGCATCTGACTGTGTCTTGAGAGGTGCCAGATATTCCTTGCGCTTGGCATCCATTTGCTTCTTTAGTTTGGCAATTAAACTAAGGTCTTCGGTGGCGCCGGTAAGGTCTTCGGTTGTATAAATAGCTCTGGCATCAGCTCGTTTGAAAAGCTCAAAAGCCTTTTCAAAATAACCCCTCGCCTCAATGTCCTCGCCAGGTAGTAAGGCTAATCCTGCCGAATTTGGCATCAAAGACCTCGCAAACGGACCCATACTCTCCTGCTCCTCGACGCACTTAGGACATCCGAAATATAGTAGGTATTCTCCATGCTTGCATTTGGCTTTTGTTTCGTTGGACAATGGCTTTCCTCCTTCTTTTAATGTTGCTGGGTATCACCGGGGCGCAACTGCGAAGATGCGCTGGGAATTGGTCATGATGTTTGACATAGCCTTGCAGACCAGTCCGGCCTCACGCCTGTTCAGGATAATGACCTTACTATTCCATTGCTTAGAATAGTCGGATAGCCTCTTCTGGAGTATAACCACTGTGTCATTATCTCCCGGCTTGACTATGAGTTTCTCGTTCGGCTCATCTATTATTGTGAATTCCACCTTTTACCTCCTTTATATTCTATTGGGGTATTAGTTGGCCTCACTCAAAGCTATCTCCTTTTTAAGAGCAGCTTCCGCCGTTCTATAGGCGGCACGTTCGGGCAAAGCCTCTAAGTCTTTTTGTAGTCTGGCTTCTAGTTTCCTCTCCGCCTCAAACATCACTTCTCCGGCGGTAATATATGCTTTGGTTAGGCTATCAAGTTCACTCATTTATCTTATTCCCTTTAGTTGCATACTTCGGTCTTCGATATGTTGGCTTTGGGCATCTGGAGTCAGCTCCTTTTGGTCAATCTCTGGAGCTGCCTTTGAGCCAAAAGGCTGGGTCTTTGTTTCCCCAGCTCCCATCGGCTTACAGTGATGGCGTCGACCTTCACCCTGGCAGCGAGTTCCTTCTGCGTCAGTCGGAGTTTGAGTCTTAGCTGTTTTATCTGTTTTGCAGTCATACTGTAATTATATAGCAAGACTAGGCGTCTTGTCAAGGGGTTTTTGAAGTTTATTTTTGCATCATCACAAACAAAAATGAGGGGGAGACTTTCGCCTCCCCCAAAGGGATACACGCTTTTCGCCGTTAAAGCGGCTCAAAATCGTTTCTGCGTGGTCTGGTGATAGGTTAGGTTAGTTCCATAACCAGCTGGATGCCACCTACAAGAACACCGGAGCCTACCAAGACCCCTATGAGAATCATGACGTTTTGCTTGAGTTTGTAATGGCTCTTGCTCAATTCTTTCACATCCTCAACCAGACCGCCGTCGCCATTCACCCCTAAGAGGACGGCTTTGATGTCCCGCGCAAGGTCGTGGGTCTCCTGGTCTCGCCTTTCCTTCTCTTCTTGATTCATGCCGCCCTCCTACTAAGCACTATCTATTACTACACCTTGATGCTGAAGACGATGCCGACAGTCATTATATTGACAGCGCCTTTGACTATCGTAACCTTTGCGCCGGCCTTACCAAAAGCAAAGTTCTGGTTCCACGGGCCGGCCGAGATGGTTATTTTTACTCTCATAGCTCACCTCCTGTTTAGATTTTCCCCTGTCTGAACCTTCTTATATCGTTAAACCAGTTAATCGCGTTAGCTATATACATCAGACCCAGCCCGGGTATTTCTGACCACAGTATCCAGCTATTAGGCTCGTTGAAAGCGTGATGCCCCAGAGCCTGCACTGTAGCGTGAACCATTATCATCCAAGCTAGGCCAAGAACCGAAATCACATGGCCGCCAAACTCTAATGGCCAATACCAGTCATCATGTTTTTCCTTATTCTCCCACATTCGGAACCAGTCATCAGATAACCTCTCAGTCAGAAAGATACCCCATAGAGCTAATAGATACAATACCCAAGGCTCTCCAAAGATACTGCCAAAGGTAGTCACACCCACTAGGGCTATTCCGCTGAACAAGAATGTGAAGATGCCAAGAGAAAGAGTCCCCCAGGCATTACCAATAAACTCCAGAACCCAATGCCATTTATTCATGAGAACCTCCTGTTATCCGATAAAATATGCCCTTGCTGTAGGGACGACGTAAGTAACTTCCAGCTTTGGCCTATAACCCCCACCTTTCTCAGCCGACCATGATAACACTACTGAGATAAGGCTATCAGTCCATGCAGGCGCAACATTATCCGCATCGTATTCTTGATTTCTAGTCCCGAGTTTTATTAATCCATCCCCATTTATAGCTGCCTGGACATGAGCTATGCCATCGGGATTAAAAGTATACACATTGGCCACCGGAGTAGTAAGGTCGACATTAAAATCAGCATAGGTGATTGCAGTCGAAAATGGAGTAGTGCCAATACTATCAAAATCACCCGCTACTAATATATTCTCGTTCGCTGGAGCAGAAGAATAAATGTTCACATTTGGAGTTATACCGAGCTGGTCCACCTTTGACCTACCATAAAGAGTTTCAACCACATCAGTAATTGTCGCTCCGAGTGGTATATCTAGATTTACGAAAGCGTCGAAAAGATTGATGCCTCGCCAAATCTGATCCCACCTATCTAATACATCTCCGCTCTTAATCTGAGTTAAAGATATATGCTCAGCCCCGACAGATTCAAGTGAGTTGCCAGCAGCACTACGGATGGTTGCCCAGTCATCATTGTCGGTATTTTCTCTTACACCACCGTCAACGCTGTTAACGTTATCGGGCCAAGCATCAGAATATAATGTCGCTGTAGGCATATTAAGTTCTCCGAATTACCAAGGTAACAGTGACCCTTGTTATGGTCGTGCAACTATCCACATTAAAAGCAAGGATATCGCCCTCGGCGAAGGTCTTTGTCCAGCCGGTAAGGGTAGTGTCCTCGGATTTAGTGGCGGTGCTAATAGTTGGGGGTGCGCTAGCCGTAATTGAATCTGCATCAGTCGGCAGGAAGTTGGCATAGGTATCCTTCCAAATGTCAATAACAATAGAGCCTGACTGGTCCGCCAGAAGTGAATTACTTAAGATTTCACCAGCGAAAGGCATCCGGATATGACCTCGCTCGCCAGTAGCAATCTCAGCACCGCCGCCGTCTATTATAAACACCACAGCGCTTTGCTCTGTCGTATCCGCCAAATCTTCGTCTTCCTGGTTTTTCAGGAGCTGGTCGATAACATCAGTGATATCTCTGGTCCGGGTGGCAACTTCCACCTCAAGCAGCTCGGGGTGCAACAAGTCCAAGTGAGTCATTTTAACGACCTCTACGCTGACATCAAGGCCCAGGTCTTCGTCAATGACTGTAATGGTGGAGCCGATAAGCAGGCTGTCAAAATCAAAGCCGGCTTCGGTTGACTCTGAAAGGTCTGTCGTTCTTATGGTATAGGTAAGAGCCGGGTCCTTCATCTCAGCCAGCATGAGGTTAGCCCAGGCGAGTAAGTCCGTTGCATCAGTGATACGCTTGTTGACGATGCGCCGGACATAGATGCCATAAGTAGCTTGACTAGCGGCGTCTTCCATGTAGTCATTAGCCTGGACATCGCTCAGTTTTACTTGAGCATCTCCCTTACCGGCGCCATAGGCATACACGCGGTTCCCTATGGTCATCCAGTCGGTCTCTTTGGTTATGCCCAGAAGGTTCTTTTGATAGCGTATCTGCTGACCCTTATCCTCGCCGACAGAGTTTGCCCAGTCGAGGACCCGGTCATTGTCCACTGTGATATAGCCGCCGATGGAATCACGCAGGCGATAAATAGCCCGGAGCATGGACTCCCCTTTTGACTTGAAAGTCGTCGTGGCGGTCGGGGCGATGGTGCCTAATGTGATGTTCGGGGTTAGGAGCTGAAGAGCTAAAAAGGAAGTGAGGATTTGAGTGGGGGTCTGAGTATCTCCCTCATAATCGAGTATAGTTTCATCGGCCAACTGGCTGAGGAGCCCTTCGCAGTCGATTCTTGTAATCAGATTCCCTTCTCTCGAATCGCCACGCTTGGCCATTCTAAACTTGCGGACAACGACGCCTGTCACATAGTTCCGGAGCCAGATTTCGTTTGCCCTTACGAGGTTCGCTTCTTTGGTATCGTCGGCCGGCAGGCTGAAGCTCAATGTGGGAGCCTCATTGATGGCCTGGGAGTAGGGGATATCATAGGCGTTCTCAAGTATGGCCACCAGGTCCCCATTGCTGGCATGCACCTCTAGTATATACTTGGTGACCGGCAGCCATATATCGAATATCCAGACAAATGTCTCTGGGAAGGGCATTTGATACCTCTTATTTCTTTTCTTCCTTTATCAAGTCCTGAAGCCTTTCGGTGACTATAGCCTGAGTCGCCACAGGCTTAAAAGCCTCGATACCATCGAGCTTGACCATATCCATAAGCCACTTATAGACGGCATCTTCCATCTCCACATGGCCATTCTCAACATCCTGGAAGGCCTTTATCACGGCATAGGCGTTGCCAGCATCCTCCGGTGTAAGCGCGCGGGGAGCTTCCTTCTTACCACCAGCACCCACCGCATCGCTGAAGGGGATATGATTCATAAACCATATCATTACCTGGGCAAAGTCGCAGTCAACAGTTGGGGCTTGCCACTGCGTCAGCTTTTCGGCCAAGGCCTCTTCCCGGGCTTTCCTTTGGACCAAAACGTCAGGGTCTAAAATGGTGAATGGTTGGCCATCGGCCGTCTTGAATTCCTTGGTGTACCGAATCCTTTTCATACGTCCTCCTTCCTTTGACTTCCTGAGTCGCCGTTCTAATCTTCGACGCTCCTTTCGTGGTAGGTTCATACTATTCCTCTTCGGGCTCTTCTGGTTCCGGTAACTCCACCGGCTCGACATCATGGGCCGAGCATAGGGCGTCTATTTCCGCATTTAGGGCCACGATATCAGCTTCCAAGGTAGCTTTCTGCTCGGGGGTAAGCATTATATTATTCGGGTCAGCCTCACCAGTGTCAATAGCGTATTTGATTCGCTCGTATTTGCTCTCCAAATCGCTCATCACGTGGGTCATATCATGCGCCCAATCCCTTAGTTTCTTTATGGTTGCTGTATAATCAGTGTTCGCCATCTTTTACTCCCTCCTATATCCTATGTAGTGAAAGGTTTGCGTGCTTAAATGTAATATCAGTAGTATCTGTAAGATTTGTGACGCTTAACCATATCCTATCTGCATCAGCAAGCGTTATGAACCCGCCTACAGGAAAAGCGCCAATATCAGCAGCACCAAACTTACGTTCAGCCTTAGCATCAACTTGGGCAACATTTCCTATACATAGCTGAATTAAATAAGTTTTATTAGTTCCCCCCGGTGTTGCCGAATTGGTCATTAGGGCAGTATAGGTGCCAGCCCCGCCAGTTGGCGTAAGTAAGTAACTACCCATTTGCCAAGTGCCAGTCTCATCAATTGTTACAAAGGTAATATCATCACAGTCAAACGCATCATCAGTAATCCTAGTAATAACTGTGGTGCCGTTTTGGGCTGGCGTAGCAAGCCCATTAATTGTAACAATATCGCCTGTGATAAGCCCATGAGCTACATCAGTTATCCTTAGTGTGCCACTATTATTAGCGGTATCTGTTATTACCCCGTTTTTACTCGCAACAAAGGTAAAGTCTACTAAATGCGAAGAGGAAAATCCCTCTAATGCAACAGGGTCGTCTTTGGTAGTTATAGTAACTGGAGTGCCATTACCATTCAAAAACATCTCGCCATGCTCTACATCTACCTCAACGATTTCGTGCTCATTCCCTGCACCATCTTGGAAGAACATCCTGTCGGTGTTCTTGGTGTAGATATGCCCATAACCTGATACTGCTGTCGGCGTAGTAGTCTCTTTTAATAATATAGCAGTCTCGCCCTGTAAAACTGGGTTGCCTATTTGCTCTGCCATTTTATCCCCCTAGCTATTGTTGCTCCTGGTTAGTTCCACCCATTCCGTCCCGTTGTGTAAGAACGTTATCCTATCGTCTATATGGTCCATTACAAAGTCGGCATCACCAGCGAGGATAAAGGTATCGGCACCAGTACCGTTCTTGACGGTCACAATATTGGTCGCCCCCGAGGTATTAGCCTTGAGAACCAGATAGTCGCCCTCGGAGCCACCTGTTGCGGTAGATAGATCGTCGTCCCCCGACCCGGCTCCTCCAGTGACAATAATTGAATGGTAAGTTTGAGTTACTGCTATTACCCCACTGCCATCTATAGTCAGGTCAACTTCGGCGTTGTAGTTGAGCATCCCCATCTGGTCAAAGTCTATTCTGACTAGAGAACCGCCGCCAGTAATAAGACCAATGTCATCGTCTCCAAAGGATATACCCCACCAAGAGTCCTTATCGTTATCTGCTAATGCTATTAGAGGCTCTACAATTGAATCCCAAAAACCATAATTAGCAGATATACCTGTTGACTCGGCAAAGAGGAAAACAGGAACATTATTGCCAGCATCGGCACTTTCAGTCATACCAAATACCATTATCCGAGCATCGCCATCTGCTGTTTGGTAATAGAAAAAACAGTCAGCTCCAGTGCCAGCATAGTAGGCTTTATTATCCGCTTTGATACGGACGTTGTTTATTGCATTAAGTTCACCATCAAGAAAGAACGCACCTTTTGACTCTAACTCCCCAGTAACCATTAAGTCATCTTCTGAATTTAGGGAATGTGCAGAAGTGCCGGCATCACCTATGCGAAAATAGTCACCAGCGATTGTAGATAATGTCGTTTTCGTTCCATCATTCACTATTGTTAGGCTATTGATAGCTCCAGAAGTAATTGTCCCAATACCTGTGAGGTTCTGGCTATTCCAATCAAAGGCAGCTACGGCTTGGCCGCTTAAATCAGTGAGGATATCGGCCGGTGTTCGCCAAGTAGGGACTCCGCCTTGGACCGAGAAGATGGTGTCGGTCGCACCGACCGCCAATCGGCCTAGCTGAGCCGCCGAAGAGGCGTAGACTAAATCGCCGGTAGCTTGGTCATTGAGTATATGTTGGTTGACATGCTCATATTCGACCTCTCGTATCCTCCCAGCAACTACATCTTTATGTCTCAATTCACCTGCCATAATTCACCCCCACTATAGGTAACCTTCTCTATAGGTGATGTTCATAGTACCCGAGGTGCCGAAAGCTGTAACCTTGATGCTATTGGTGACATTGGGTTCTAGCCTGGGGAACTCCCCGGTCACTGTTCCCATGTCTGCTACGCCTTCTTTGGTAACAAGCCAGCGCTCACTATCGATAATCAGCTCTTCCCCAATGGCCAGACTTCCAACCCAAGTCAGCGATTCAAGCGTGGTCAAGTTCTCGACCAGGATAGTCACGCCAGAGAGAGTATCCCCGGCCGCCAGCGTAAAGACCGGCAGTATATATGCGTTGCCGGCAACGACCTCGCTGACAGTCTTTGGGTCGGCGTCGATATTGAAGTCGCTGCTAGTTTGAGTGGTGCTATACGCCACCGGGTCCGGGCAGATAAACTCCAGCGTCCCCCGGAAAAGAGTGGCGGTTAGATAGTTGCCCTCAAAGGTCTCCAGGATGGCGTTAAAGAATCTGCCACTCAGGACATCAAACTTGAGCTGCTTTACTATCAGCTGGTTTAATATCCTTTTGATGGTATCAAGATTACTGTCAAGGTTAGAACGTGAGGTACCGCTGACATCAAAAGCCACGATGATAATGCGTGGTTCTTTGTTCGGCTTGAAGGCGTAGCCTCTATCTTGAAGTTGGACACGGCTCACTATCTGACTAAAGGCGTTCACCCCAGGCGAGGTGACAACCAAGCTGTAAGTGCTGAGGTCGTTGCCATCGAAGTTTATGCTGTAAGCCATATTACCCTCCGTAAGCCCTCTTTTTGGCTTGCTGGAGACGGAAAAGGTGTTGGGCTATTTTCTGGATATCGGCCTCTTCGCGGACTATCAAATTGGCAACATTGACATTCAGGGTCATTCCATCCCCCCCAGCTCCTGGGCTGAGGCGCTCCACCCCGGCTTCGCCGGCTATACCGACCGGCCTCATAGTCCTCAAATTCGTCAGTAATGTAGGCTCGGATATCAAAGCACCGGTGGCAAAAGCTGGAAGGGTGATGCTGGGGATATCCACGCCGAACTTGTTGCCACCGATAACCGGTACCCAGCCCGGTATCTCGAAGCTGAGTTTATTCATCTGCTCAATAAGCCAGTTGAGCCCTACTCCGATGCCCTGCCAAGCTGCCCTGAAGGGCGCCAGTATAATATCCTTGATAGTTGAAAAGACGGCACCTATTCTGTCCGGTATTTTACCTATAAAATCTACGATACCATCCCAGGCTGTCTCAAAAATGCGAGTGACGCCATCCCATAGTCCCTTGAAAAACTCTTTAATCGACTCCCAATTACGAGCTATCAATATGGGGATACCGACCGCTGGGAAAAGGATGGCCAGAATCTTGTCCCAGTGTTCTGTGAAGAGACTTACAATACCCTCCCAAACGCCCTTGAAGAATTCCACAATGCCGTTCCAGATAGTTACAGCCGTCTCCCTTATGGTGTCCCAGTTCTTCATGACCAATACACCGATAGCTATGACAGCTGCGATGGCAGCGATAACCAGACCCACCGGGCCAGTTATAATTGCAAAAGCCGCCCCCAGTAATGGCAAGGCAGAGATTATCCCGGGGAGCATTATCAGAAGTGGACCGAGGGCAAGCAGCAAGCCGCCTACAACCGCTACGACTTTTACTATTTGCTCGACCAATTCTGGATGTTCTTCCATCCAAGCCTTAATACTTTCGATTATGGGCTTTATGCTATCCACCACATCTTTCAAGATTGGCAGCAGAACATTCCCTATGGTCATCTTGATATCATCAAAAGACGCGCCCATGGCTTCCATCTGCCGAGAGGCGCTATTCTCCATCTCTTCGAAAGCATCAGTGGCGGCTCCTGAAGAGTTTGTCATTGCGTCAAGGTCTGCTGCGAAGGTCTCAGCGTTATCACCAGTAAGGGCAAGGATGGCGCTGCCGGCCTCAATAGAGCCGAACATCGTAAGAATATCCTCGGTGGTGATATTGCTACTTTCATTGATTTGTTGTAATATCTCGTTGAAAGGTTTTAAGTCTCTGGGAGCATCTTCAAATTTTTGGCGAGCGTCATCAGCCGCCTTCCCCGTCTTTTCCATCGCCCCTTTTAACTGTTCATTCTTAGTTATGACCTCGTCAAGGATTTTTAATTCATCCTCAGCGGCCTCCCCCGCGTCGTCTTTTTTTATAGCCAATTCGTCATAGGCTATACCAAGTCTTTCAAGTTCGACAAACATATCATGAATCTCAGCAGTCTCTTCTTCAGTTAATTGCCTATCTTCCTCCCTGGCCGCAAATTTCATTTTCCTAATCTTTAGGCGTATTCTGGCTTGCACATCACCATTTTCATCCATTTCCTCGGACATAACAGCCATCGCCGCTGTTGTCTCATCGTAAGCAGTCCTGAGTTCGTCGAGTTCTCTTGTTTGGAAAGTAAACTCCAGAGATGCTGCTCTAGCAGCATCGTTCAGAGGATAGAAGGCTTCTCTTGCTTTATTACTCGCTTCCGTTTCGTTAAAGAAGGACAACTCTAACTTATCCATACCCTCAATCATGGCGGAAGTGGGTTTCAGTAACTGCTGGAGAGCCGCCCTAATCTGAGTTGTGGCCACGCTGGTCGGCACGCCCTGTTTAGTCATGGTCGCTATTGCTGCAGACACCTCTTCAAAAGATACCCCAGCGGCGGCGGCAATAGGCGCCACGTTAAACATCGATGCAGACAATTCAGCAAAGGTGGTCTTACCGCCCTTGACAGTGGTGAACATTATATCCGCTACTTTTTGCGCATCTTCCATGGGGAGTTTGAAGGCATTGATGACAGTGGTAAGGCCGTCGACGGCGGTCTCAGTATCGGTCACCCCACCGATTGCGGCCTCAGTTGCTATCTTCAGGAATTCGAGGACATTCTCTTTTGGCACGCCGGCCGAGATGGCTTGGTATAAAGCCTTTGCGGAATCAACCGCTGACACCCCCATCTCTGCCGACAAATCCTGAACGTCTTTGGAGAAGGCTTTGAATTCGTCCTGGCCAAGCCCCATCATTGTATTGACTTCTCGCATGGAGCTTTCGAATTCTACGGCAGACTTCAGGGCTAAACCAAGGCCGGCGACAATGGCGCCGCCGGCTATAGTCATTCCAATACCAGCTTTCTTTATGCCGCCGGAAAACTTCTGAACCTTTCCCTGAAGACCGGTGAGCTGCTTATCAGCCTTATCCAGACCTTTAAGAGTCAGCTCACCGAATAGCTCAAAGACTTTCATTTCTTATTATCCTTCTCGGGTACGATACCCATGCTCTTCAGCCTTCCATCCAAACCAGCGTCTTTTTTAGGGCTCTTCTTTTTCGTCTCTACCGGCCCTTCTGTTAAACCCAGCTTACTTAAATAAGCCCCAAACTTTACTTTGCCCCCGGCACCCATCTGCCAACCGATAAAGGCAGAATTGATTAACTTCTCTTTCGCCTCTTCCTCTCTCGCCTTGCTTGCCAGCTGGATTAGCTCTAAAAAGCGGGCAAATGTAAGCCCATATACCACCTCGTCTGTCCAGCCGTATCGCCGTTCAATTAAATCGACAGCTTCTACTAGCTGCTTTGTTTGTCCGCTAGATGAGAGGCTCTGACGAAAAAAGCCTTGATACCCTCTTGGCTGACCAACTGCTCGACGATATCCAGCGCTGTAATGGCTGGCAATGACCCGAACGCCGTCCCTTTTTTGCCAATCAAGGCACCCATCCAAGTCTTCAAATCCTCCTCGGCATCAATGAAGAGACTCTGGAATAATACCAAGGCGAATTGAGTCGGGTTGGTCTTTTCCAGCCCATCCGACAGAGCCGCCGCTATCTCATCTCTGGCCCCCTTGGTTATCTTGCCGAGCATCCTCACTAAAGCGAAGACATCATCGACGGTCAATTCCCTAACCTTTATCAAGTCCATGGTCCTATCTCCTCCTTCTTTTTTTGACTAAGCAGCGTTGTCGACCCAGCTGCCTACGTTCCCAACGGCCGGCTTTAAGGCTTTGAATGTCACAGGGACTATGGTCTTCTCCGCCCTTCTGAAACTCATACCGACATTACCGACTGCGTTCACCCGCGGGAAATAGAATGTGCGAATAAAGCCTGCCGGCGTCAGCCCGACTATTTTTATATTGAGTTCCTTGAGGGCATTACCTCCCAGAGTGAGAATGTTGCCACTCAGCACTGACCCGCCCATTGCATTATTGATATTGGCCAGCGAAGATTCCGCCATATTACAGACGATTTCAACTTCCTGCGTGGTGATAAAACGGCCTATTGCGTAGGACTCCTCCTCAACCCTTGTATCCTCAGTCTCTAAAGAGTAGTTGACATCCACGCCATCATCTGTATAGCCCACATCAACATAGGGGCTACTCAGTTTCATGGCTGGGCCGGTGCCACCGGGCTCGACTGTATAGGTGACTCCATCAATCTCTACGGAGTCTATATAGGCGGTTCTCTCAGGGCTTGATGCCCAAAGTTCACATCTAACTCTGGCAAGTTCCCATGGCCCGCAGTCGGTTACTGCCGCATCATTATCCGGCGCAGTTATCGCTTCTGCGATGGTGTCTCCCAGGTCAAAGTCAAAGAACGAGGCACCGAGTTCACCAACCCCACCCCAGCCTATACTATCCGTGAGCGCGAGCGCCTTCTGAAGCCAAGCTCCGGTGCCTAATGTATTCTGGTGAGGCACCACTGTAATCTCTATCCAGGCATCGGAATCGGGGTCTTCGAACCTTAACTCATACTGGATAAAGTTGCCGGTGACCACGCTATACCAGTAATAGAAGCTATAGTCAGTCGGGTCGGCTACGAATTGAGTCAGGGTCTTGCCGGTCGGGGGGATTATCTCTATATGGGTGCTGCCAGCGTTCCCAGAGCCGCCCTTATAGAGCTTTGCTGAGTAGCTGCCGGCAAACGCATAAGCGGTTGACCACTCAGCGAGTGCATCATTTGGTTGTCTTACTGATAGAGTCGCTACTCCTACCAAAACATTTGATGGTGTGTTAGCCATGTTTATTTACCTCCAGTTGTTAAATTTTGGTCATTATTTCGTAGTTGGTCGCAAGGTTTTCGCTGGTCCTTCGACCCTTCGGAGATGCTCCTGGCGACGAGACTCTATATCCTCAGGGCTTATTTTGGCTCGCTTGGGCTGGGATTTGATGGATCCCACTTTTGCTGCTTCACTTTTCTCGACCATATTCCTTACCTCCAGTTATTTATTTTCGCCCTTACCAGAGCGCACAGAATTGATTTCTAGCGGTTCTTTACTCTTTTTTCATACCCTTCACCTCCCCTCAATGCTGGTCGCCTCAGAATCACGTCTGAAGATAATCTCCCAAATGAAAGCGTAATGCCTGATGCCCAACTCGTCAACCGGTATATCGCCATCAGACATGAATTCTATGTGGCACTGGTCAACGTCATCGGTGCTAAAGACAAGCTGGTCCAAAAGCTGAATGATTCTTTGCCGGATTAATGATACCTCGCTGGCATCGTCGCTATTGCTCCAGATATCCAAGAAGTAAGACGCCCTCATTATGGGATAAGCGCCTGGTTCATTTCTAATATCCAGCCTGTGGACGAGATAAGGGAATTCGGCATCTGGTGTCGCCCAAGTAAGATAACACCTGACAGTTCCGCCCATAATAGTCTTAAGTAAGCTATCAGTTGTCAAGCGACTCCACAAATAATCTATAAGACTTCTTCTCACATCTATAGCTCCCCAAAAAGCAAATCCATATACCCAACCTTGGAAACTACTGGCAAGTATGTTCCACTTTATTCTTGCGCTAGAAACCAACTGCTCGCTACCAACCAGAACTGTTTGATAACTTGCTCTCGATAATTGTCCTGAATGGATATTGTTCCAAGCCCCACCATAATAAACATCTATATCAACATTTGCATCCCCTTCAGAAAATCCTGGTCTAATTGTTTTACCCAAAAACCTCACTTTATCGCAAGGTATAGGCGGCGACAATGGAAGCTCTAAGTACGACCCTGTAACGAAAGTGAACGCGTATGTAAGGATGTCATCATCGTAAGCATTGGCTTCATCTGTCCATGCGCCATCAGGGTCATTATGACTGGTTGGTAATATCCAGCTCATTTAATCCACTTCTCACCCAGTATAGATTTTACCTCAGGCTCCGCCTTCTCAAATGATACCCGGAGGAAAGGCCTCGGCTTTATCTTCCGGTCGCCAAATTCCAGCTTCTTACCCTTTTTTAAGCGAGTCCCCACAGCCCCTATAATCACACCGAGCTTAACTTCTATCTCGGTTTTAATTGACTGCCTCAGCGCGCCTGTCGGAGCCGCCGGCGGCTCGCCCGGGGCCGAGGCGGTGTATAACTTTTTTGTCCCAGGGACGAAGTATTGTCTGCCTGTCCGTGAGCCGCTCAGCGTCTCCACAGTAACATTGCGGACCTCATTGACCGCTTCTTTCATCTGCCTCATTGCTCCAGCGTTCATAGCTTTAACCACTTGAGGGAGAAAGGAGACTATTGACACTTTTATACCCATTATAATTCTTTCGCTAAGACGACGTTAAAATCTTTAATCTTTTCTGTCGGAGCCACCATCTCAAGGGTCTTATCCTTCCACAGCACGCGATAATCCTTGAGGTCGAGGGTCACCGCATCCCTGAAAACAATCTTATGAGTAACCTCGCTGTGCATCTGCTGGAAGGTGGCCCGGGCTTTTGCGTCAAGGGGTATCACCCTGGCAAACTTTCGCTGCACCGGGCGCCAGACGACAGTCTCGCCCATGGCTGTCTGCGTTGCGACTCTCGCTTGGATTTTCACCCTATCCCTGAGAAACATTAAACGAACCCCCCCATGGGCATCATGCTAAACAGCAGTCTCTCGGCGCGGCTACTGAGTTGGTAAGTCTTGGAGTCTATCCCTGTTATGCTCTCGTTGGTAACCCTATCACCCCTGCTTTCGTAAAGGTCGGCAACGATAAGTAGCACCGCCGCCACAGCATTGGGTACCAGAGTTTGGCTGGCCGCTCTTGTCGAGGCTTCGCCGGCAGTGTAGACGATGGTATAGATTATTCCCCTCGCCCATTTCCAAGCGCCGATTATCTTGCCCTGTTTGAGCTGCTCGGTGTATTCGCTAATCTTGATGATGGTGTGGGTATAGGTCATCGCAATCTTTTCACCACTGGCCGGAGCCGACACGAAGGTCACCACGGAGCCGCTTATCGTATAGTCCGTGGTAAGTGTCTGCTCCACGCCATCTACATAGACCTTGACGCTTCCAGACGTGGGTGCTTCTGATAGGGTGTAAGCCACAGTCGAGCCGTCGCCGTCACTCTTAGTTTCAGACACATCCCGGACGACGCTGGTAATAGAGTCGACCGGCTGCTCGAAGAGCCGCAGCGTCCTTTCATTATCCCCCTCGTGAGATTCAGTGACAGTCCTTTGGATAAACGCCCGGCCGCTATAGTTCTCTGCAATCTTGGTGGCGGCATTTATCAAGTCCGCCAGCTCATCATCGTCATATTCCTCAAAGGTGTTAGACGAGGCCGTGTATTCGTAGTTGGCGGTTATCTGAAGGCCGTTCCCTGGAGCCGTGACAAAGGTGATATCCCCACCGCTTATTGCATAGTCCGTGGTCTCTACCTGGAGAACGTTGTTGACATAGAGCCTGAGACTGCCATCAATCGGCGTATTGTCAAGGCTGAAGGTCGTGTCCGAGCCGTCCCCCTCGCCGACCGACTCGGCATAGGCGATAAGACTGTTCGCAGCATCCAAACGGATATAGTTCTTAGCCTGGATAAGAGTCACTAAAGCTGTATCACTCAAAGCCATAATCTACTCCTACAACGCCATACAGTTCGATATTATCGAACGATTGTTTATTCTTCGGGCTCGGCTTCACCTTCGTCTATTGTCACTGCGACCTTGACAGTCCATTTCTTGCCAGCTGGGCAGGTTTGGCTAAAAATCTCTTCGCCATCTGGTGAAGTCTCAATTCTAAAATACTGCCCTGCTTTGACTACGACCTCTTCACTCCCGACCATCCTCTTATTCTTTATTTCTACTTCTAGGTTCATGATATCCTCCATCTTAAATTTATCTATTTACTTTTAGAGAACATATCCGCCGGTTACTATTAGCCCAGCCGCCAGGGTGCCGCACCGAATCCCTGTGTCAAACCCCAAAGGTGGATTGAAGTTGAGATGCCGGAAGTCGTTGGCCGGCACAGTCACCTGCAGCACATCACTGCTGGTTCCTGATGTGGCATCGTTTAACTTGACTGCCAGCGCTCCGCCTGTGGGGTTATCTACCGTTAGGCTTGTGAGCCCACCAGCTGAGCCAAGGATATTACCTGCCGCCGCGAGTCTAGTCTTCAGTGCTTTCTTTGCTGCCATACTTCACCTCCACATTTATTCAGTTGGCCAGATTTTGGCGATATTGACAGGTGGCATATTAACCACGCTACTGCCGGCCATCGCCGCTTTATCCTTAGCGCTTATATAGAGCGGTGCTTTCCCACTTTTGTCTTCATGCTTTCCCTGCATCTTGTCCTCAATCTGTGGCTGCCCTGGTGCCGGCTTGCCACATACCGAGCAAACCCGGACTCCATCCTTGTCCCTTAGATAGTATTTACACTTACACTTTGCCATTAGTTTCCTTTTCCCCCTTCTTATCAGCTTTTATTATTTGGATTTGCTGTTTTTCTTTTTGGCAACCTTCTTGTCTGCGACTTTGGGCTTACTGCTAGCTTCCTCGTTACAGACTGAGCAAACTGAATCACCAAATGCATTAACAATATACTCTTCGCATTTACACTTTGCCATAATTATTCACCTCCGTTTTATTTAGTGCGGAGAGGGGGGCGTTGTCGGTGAAGGAGGACAACCCCACCACACCCCCCCTCCAATCCTTCCATGAAAGGCTTATTTAAGCTCGACGAATACGTCGAGCAGGGGAACCAGTATCATCGGCTTAATCTCGAAGGTGACGTCCATATTGTGATTGCACTTGTTACAGGTGCCTGTTATTTTCTCCGGCAGCACCACCTTCTTGATTGACAAATCCTCGTCCCACTTCCCTTCGAGCATGATCTTCAGGTCAGCCTGGTACTTCTCCCATTCCGGTGTTCCGGCCATGATGCCTTGAATCCCAGAGCCCTTCTGCTTTTTGCCATACAGCTTGACGAGCTTGTCTGACTCACCACTCAGCACCTCAAAAGCAGGGGTCAGCTTCTTGACTATCGTAGCGACATCGATGCTGGCTCTCACCGGCAATCTCACTTTAGATAGCTGACCGAGCATTGGAAAGGCCTCATAGATTACCTTTTTCTCCAGTTTCATTTCGTTGACCTCCTTCTTCTTTCCCTCTTCATAGCTTCCTCCTTCATATTTCCGAGGATGGGGGCTTGCGCCCCCTATCCTTTATCGGTTAGGTCTAGGCGACTGACCATAGCGGTATGCCGTAAGGCGTTCCGTTATAGTCCACCTTCAGGTATTTCTTGGTGCTTCCAGTTACCTCAGCATCAACGATTGGTTCCTGATCATAAGATGTTTCGTCGAAGGAGAGTAGGTTTGACCATCCTGCTCCAGTAGTCTCGAAGCCGAATACAGCATCAGGCTTGCTGCCTCCAGTTGTGATGAAGGCAGCATACTCTTCACCGCTAACAATTCCACTCATCTGATTATCCAGCCATATTGCTGCTACCCTGCTTCCAACAGAAGCAACGGAATCACTGACAGAACCAACCTTTGCCCAGACAGCATACATTCCTGCAGTAGCATCTCCGCCCAGGGTTGCGAGTTTAGAGGTGGACGTCTGTAGCATAGTGATGAACTGAGCGGCCTGAGCCTTAT
>SDBV01001439.1_pt1 | contig 35931 bp, 26 predicted proteins | sample 2277081 | NCBI WGS metagenome assembly SDBV01 (sample SAMN10402039, study PRJNA504765) | marine sediment metagenome | isolation source: marine sediment core GS10_PC15, 223 cmbsf | place: Arctic Ocean: Southern Knipovich Ridge | collected 2010 | reverse complement strand
TAACAATCTGTCAATATGTACTGTTGCCATTGAAATCACGCCCTCTAAATATATAGATCAAATATCGACTACCAAACCCTCAGCCTGTGACGTCTTCGCCACTTCCATCGGGGTAGTCGTACCGCGAAAAACCTTACGCTTACCGTCAGCCAAAAGCGTTTTCATACCGCTGGCAATCGCCGCCTTTCGCAACTCACTGGCAGGAGCACGCGCAAAAGCAAGCTCCCTAACCTGGTTACTCATTTCAAGCATTTCGAAGATCGCGATCCTTCCCTTATATCCCGTCCCCTGGCACACGTTGCAACCTGCACCGATATGGATCGGGTACTTCTTAACTTCTTCATGCGTAATGCCGAGCAGTCGAAGGTAATGAGGATCGGGATTCTTATCCACGACACTACACTTCTTGCAGATTATCCGGACAAGACGCTGTGCCATGATCGCCTGGATCGAACTTGCTACCAGGAACGGCTTAACACCCATATCGATCAGACGCGTTACCGCACTCGGTGCATCATTTGTATGCAGCGTACTAAACACAAGGTGCCCTGTAAGTGCCGCCTGTATCGCGATATCCGCCACCTCGCCATCACGTATCTCACCGATCAGAATAATATTAGGAGCCTGACGAAGCATCGACCTCAGTATCCTCGCAAAGGTAAGACCGATCTCCGTCCTCACCTGGCACTGATTGATACCTGCCACATTGTATTCGACCGGATCCTCCGCGGTAATTATCTTCTTATCCGAACGGTTCAGCTCCTTCAGTGCAGAATACAGCGTTGTCGTTTTTCCGCTACCCGTCGGCCCTGTAACCAGAAATATCCCATTAGGCCTCTTAATAATACCTTGAAAACGCTCGTAGTCATCCTGCTCGAAACCAAGTGCCTGAATACCGATATTTACCGATTCAGGCCGCAGAATACGCAACACCGTACTCTCACCATGATAGCCGGGCAAACACGAAACACGAAAATCAATATCTGATCCGTCAATCTCACGTTTGATCCTGCCATCCTGTGGAAGACGCCGTTCGCCGATATCCATCCCCGAAAGTATTTTAATACGCGCGATTACCGGCCCCTGCATATTTTTCGGAATGTTATCGCGTTCGACACAAACCCCGTCAATACGGTAACGCACACGAACACGGTCCGACATCGGCTCGATATGAACATCACTGCTATCCATTCGGCACGCCTCGTCGATGATCAGATTCACCAGTCGAATTACCGGCCCGTCATCATCTTCGTCAAACTCAACCTGCCGGATCACACCGGCGATAGCATGACCCTCAGCCTCAAGCTCCGCTGCCGTCGCGTCAATACTGCTCTTAAACTCATCCATACTCCTGCTGCGAAAGCCACCGTCAGAAACGCCCGCTATCGCATTGCGTATTTTTGAAGGACTGGCAAGACAGCACTCAAGCTCCGCATTAAGCCGAAACCGCAACAGGTCCATCAGGTCAAGATCCAGAGGATCGCTGATAACCAACTTAATAGTACTGTCGGTTTTCTCAAGAGGGAGAACGAAATGCTTCTTGATAAGCTCTTCCGGGATAAGACTCCGGGCATTCTTAGGCGGCGGATTCTTCTCAAGATCGATATACTCCATGCCGAACTGCTTGGCAATAGCCTTAGTAACATGGTCCTCACTCAGCAGCTCCATCTCCACCAATGTCTCACCAAGCCGTTTCTTATCAGCCTTGGATTTACGAAGAGCGTTCTTAAGGTCATCTTTACTGACCAAACCACTCCGATAAATTATCTCACCTAATTTCCTGCGTTGTTTCACCATAGCACCTTATACCGGTCACAAAAAAAATCCACTTCGTTCGCAGCTAAAATCTTTAATTAAAACCACTTATAAACCATGCAGCGCATAATTAAAGAATATCATTGGTATTTCGACATTTTATGCTGGTTACCGTTGAATTTTCCGTCAAAATGCCGAAACTTATTAACCATTACGCCTGTTTATTGCTCAAACGCAGTAGTATAGCAAAATCACTATCCACAGTCAAACGCCCAGACAAACACGCCATAACGGCCTGATTATACGGATTCTAAATATTTCTCGTGTAAATTTTCAACAAAACCGCTTTAAAAGAAAAAAATCTTGACGGTTCCGGCAAATTCGGTAAGGTTATTGATGTCGCATAGATAAAATCATCGGTATTTATCATCTAATGGGAAATACCCGATAGAAGATGTATAAGGATGAAAGTGAAATTTAAGGAACTTGCGTTTAGCGAATTGGTGCAGGAGAAAAATGATGTCTCAATCGAAAACTATCGTACTCACAGCCGTATTTTGCCTGTTATTATCTGCCACAGAACTCTACGCCCTTGCACCTGACGACTCAAACTCACAAAAGCAGCAGACAGCCTTTTCCTTAGACGCTATTTTCAAGTCCCTCAATGGAGCCATAAACGGCTTAGGCAATGCCCTCGACGGTGCCGCCAACGGTTTAGGCAAGTCACTCGACGGAGTTGTCAATGGTTTAGGGAGTACCGCCAATGGTTTAGGCCGGTCCCTTGATGATGTCGCCAACGGTTTGGGCCAGTCCTTTGATGGTACTATAAACAGTTTGGGCAATGCGCTCGGCGATACCGCCAACGGTTTGGGGCGGTCCCTTGACGATACTGTCTGCGGGTTGGGGGATCTCCTCGAAGGAACCGGCGAATTTGTCGGCCAGTTTGCAGAGGTAGCCGCAGTTGCAGGACTCGTATACCTTTTCATTATAGCTGATACCCACTATTATCATCATGACTACGGCCACAACCACTTCTATCACCGATAGTAACGCAAAATTCAATTCAAAATTCTTTCCCCTTGACCATCAACTATATATCAGTTAGAGTGATTTTGGAAATTTCGTGTCCTTTCTTTCGTGGACAAAGCTTTTTTGACAAGAACTTGTAACTATGTCAACGCGTGGAAAATATACCCATTGGGTATTACAGTTAACCCGCTTTCGCTCTTAAATTTTGAAAGCCCTGTTGATCAGGGGCAAGCAAGAAAAGGTGACCTATGATCAAGTTTCGTTGTCCGCACTGCAACCAGAAGCTCGGCGTCCCCGACGAGTACGCCTCTCGTCGTGTAAGATGCTCCAAATGCAGCGAGCCCTTGACCGTCCCCGCCCAGCAGGCAGCGCCCACGGAACAACCCGCAAAACCCCAGATGAAATTCCGCTGCCCGAATTGCAACCAGAAACTATCGGTTCCCACAGAATATACAGGTCGGCGAGTAAGATGCTCCAAGTGCAGCCAGCCTGCAACGGTACCGGTGGCACAACCACAACCAGTACCGCAGCCGCCCGCAGCGCAGGATGATTTTACACCAAACATGTGGGACGACTTGCAGCTTCAAGAACCCGACCCGGAGCCGGTAGCGGTAAATCCCAACCTTGAGCATGACTCCGAGCAATCACAATTCAAAGATGAAGATGATTACTTACGGACAAGACTTGCGGGCAGGCCTCTGTCAAGGCGGCCAAAACCTAAAAAAACCAAGACAATATTCGTCATGAAAATTATTTTCATAATTACGATTTCCGCTATTACGGCAACAGGGCTTTGGCTTGCCTACAGCATTTTCGATAAAAGTAACTCAAAAGAGATAGAAGCTTTCGCCGATGATTTTATTGTTGCGATAAGTGACGGTGACATAGATGCAGTCAGTGAATTTCTCTCACCGCAAAATACCCTATCAGACGCTCAGATCGATGAAATGATCCAGAGCATGATGGATGTCAAAATATTATATATCGATTCTATGCGCCTGTACGGCATTGCCAATGAAGAAGCCAGCGGATACATATACTCATGCGAAGTTGAAGCTGAGCAATCAAACCGCATCTTCTTGCTCTCGATACTGCAGCAATCGCAGGAGATACTATTAGTAAACGCAACCGTATCCGATAAATCAGCCGAAGATCTTTTCGCATTTGGTAATAACGAGTTTAGCGCCATGACAACTGAACTCAACGAAATAGTTTACGGCGGCACCGATATTTTACTTTCCAAAATAACCAGCGTATTCATCACAGCTATGGTTCTTCTTCTCATTGTCGGACTCATCACGACAGCTTCCATGTGGATTGTCTACACCAGTGCGGGAGAATCCGGCTGGGCGATCTTTATACCAGTATACAACCTATGGGTATTGGCAAGGATCGCCGACAAACCAGAATGGTTCGGACTACTGGCCGCAATGGCAGGAATGATCCCAGCCATAGGAAATATCATATCTTTTGTAATGCAGATGATAATATCGATCGGAGTAGCACAGGTAAATGACAAAAACTTTCTTTTCGGAATAGGGCTTTGTGTATTGCCGTTTATATTCTATCCGCTCCTGGCGCTCTCAGTATTATCCTACGATTGATACACACCGCTCCCAGCCACTTCATCGCCTCAAAGGCCTGGTCGCCCATTCCTATTTATTCGCTGAGTAGTAGTATATGCAACTGCTATATGGGGTCTTCATGCTTGTCCCATCGACAAACGGCTGCAGAGCCGGAGCTTTGCCCCTTCCGGTTTTGGGGTCGTAGGGCAGGCCAAGATCGTGTTTGTAAGTCAACAGAACCTTGCATGATTTCCTGAATGTGATCTTGTCAGTCACCCTGGCACGAACCATCGCAATCCGCGTTCCGCCCTTAGGCGTTTGCTCATGTCGGACGATAGCTGAAAAACCGTCCGATTCAATTCCCTGGAATCCCCATGAGTGGCCGTAGAAATCCTCGGCTCCGAGACTTTCGTAGGTCGGTTCCGTGTCACCGTCAAGATAGATCTCGTGGTTGGCTTCACAGGTCCCCTGGCCGCCGGCACACGAAGGGTGGTCCGCCTCGAGTTGCAGCCAGTGCGCAACAATGGTGCCCGCCGATTTGATATCACACAGAACCAGATCCTCGTGCGGAAAATTAAAATCTCTACTCTGGTAGTCAACTCGCAGATACCCGCATTCCTTGGGGATCTTCTTGACCTGGTCCCACTGAATATCCATATAGCCGAACAGGCGATCGTCGGTAGGGTTTTCGACCTCCATCCTGATGTGCCTTTTAAACGGCATGGGCAGGCGGAAGTTGTGCGAGTGTCGAACTTTCGAGAAATAGACCGTCTGATACGCTCCCGCTTTTGACTGTGGATCTGCCAGAAAATCCATCAACGGCATCTCAATTGAAGGCTTGGTCTCTTTGTCGTACCACACGCGCAGAATGAGCTTGCTATCGTCGCCGTCAATGTATTCCGAAACATGGAACAATGTAACCACGCCTGGCCCATCCTGATCGATGAGCGTAATTTTCGCGCCGGGGTCGAAAATAGGTGCGTCGGGATATTTATCCAACCGCCATGTATGAGGGGTCATGTGCGTTTTCCGATCCTTGATGGCGCTTATCTCCTGCCATCGCTCCGAAGCGGTTCCTGCGTCCACAGTACCGGCAATCACCAGCACAATTGCCGCCGCAAGAAACCACACCTTTACAATTGTTTTCATGAGTGTCCTTCTTTTCATAATACAAGAACCTTTCATTTGGTCTGCCTGATAATTCAAAAGTATTAATTACAGTTTTACCGCTTATTTCAATTCTTCATCGAATACTACGGCAACCTTGCCGCAATTGCCGCTTGCCATAAGGGCATAAGCTTCACTTGCTTTTTCGAGCGGGAACCTATGCGTAATAAGTTCTTCCGGGTGAATGCCCCAACGAACAATGCGCTCTACCAGTTCTTCCATACGAAACACTGTCGGAACCAAATGTGCCCAAACCAACCATAGGCACTTTTGCTCCTGTCTGCAACGTCTGTTTAGGGACAAGATCAGGGTCGATCCCATCGGCAGCGATCGTAAATTTATTCATAGCCAATATTACCTTTCCTGTTTTAATATCACAAACTGTTACATCTTTTGTTTATTTGGTTTGCGACAAATCTGCACGATCAGTACCAAGCCTATAAATGTGCCCATCACGCCGATCCCGATCCACCGCAATTTCGACCATAATGTCCATACACTTCCAAACGCCGCCAAACCCCCGGCAATCGCCATGAGAATATTCCAGGCAACCCGCTTACCGCCCCTGGGCATCATATCGCCCAACAGGCTCCGCTGGTTCATCAGCATATAGAATGTAAAGTAAGCTATCGGCAAAAGAACCATTGCAAAAACACTCGTCGGTATCGCAAGCCACATCTTCGCGTCATTCCAGAAGAACGGGCCGAGCACACCCACAGAAACCATCAGGCAGCCTACCCGCTGAGGCCAGCCCTTCGCGGGTTTGTTGAGCATTTCGCAGAACACAAGACCGTTAATAAGCATCAGCATCGTAGATGCACTGATCGCCATACCAAGTACGCCAAGACCGAACATATACCGTGCAAACACTTCGCCCGTAAGCGGTGAAAGTGCCTCTGCTAAATTAAAGGCATCCCGTTTAACCAGCATCGCCGCCATCTTTTTATCCGCAACCGGCATCGCCTCGACCATTGCGGCCTTGTCGTGGTCCGATAGCTTTTCAAAGTCATCGCCGACCTCGTACTTAAGGCGAGATCGCATTAAATTATCATATCCGGGAATCAGGTTCTTTGCCGGGGCGACCATCCGGCCGTTCGCATCGACCTCACCGAGAAATCCCTCAGCCGCAACTGCATGAAACTGACTGGCAGAAGCCATCACAACGCAACCTGTCACCATGATAAACGGAATGAACAAGCCCGTCGAAAGATCAAATATCGCAAGGCCGCGAAAATCTTTGCCCCATCCTTTCCTAAGCATTGAATAAGGCAGCAGAAACGTCATATTGATCCCAACCGCCGTCGATGCCGCACTTATCATCACATCGCGCTGCTGACGGACGATCAAAGTTTCCCAGAATGCCTGAAACTTCTCGCCAACGGCGCCGATAAACGGAGCAAGAGTATCGGCAGGCCTGAACAAAAGCCCAAGGTCGGGCACCAAACCTCTCCGGACCTCACTCCAGTCCAAGGCCCCTTCGATGCTCAATGTTACAACAACACCAAAAAAGCAGACAACGATCATCCCGACCATCATCTTCACAATTATCTCAAATATTTTCACACCCCGACCGCCGGCATTATAGAACATCACAAAAGTTATCGCCACCGCAAGAATACACAGCCCCGCGATTATTTTACCCCATGGATCGCCCATAGCCTCGACACCGAGAACACCCGGCAAAAGATTCTGCTGGATAGCCGCCGTGCCCAGTGCGAATTGCGGCATCGACCATACAATATTCGCCATCATACAAGCAATTATCCATCCCCATCCAAGCACCGGGTTAACATGCTCATTGATCGCGCGGAAAGGACGCATACCTGTCGAAAGTGTAATATACCCGATCGCGCTGAGCATTATGACGCCCAGGATCATCGCCACAGGCTGCAGCCACAAGAAGCTGAATCCAACCAGCACCCCAAGATATAAACTCGATGCCAGCGACCCGCCCCCAAGTGTAACCGCACTCTGAAGCCATCCCGGCCCGGAAAGCCGGAAAAACGTCCCTAACAAAGCACCCCGGCCCTTCCCACGTGAACGGATGATCGCTTCACGGTCCCGTTCTATCCGCGAATTCATGGACATTTGCATTTTGTCGGAGTTTTCGGCCACTTTCTATTCCTTGATCGCAATATCATTCCATTCCACATAACAGAACGCTTAAAATATCTTGATCTCCACCTCCGCACCTTTCTGCTCAGCCGACACATACGCACTATAGATCGTAGATATGCAATCAGACGCCAGTTTTAGATCACTCTCGATCGCGTCACCATATGCGATACTGCGATAGAACGCTTCGATCTCCTGCGGATAGCCCGTAAACCAGTCCTCATCGGGTGATGGCGTGGACCAGCCCTGCTTGGTACCGGTTTTTTCCACGACATAAATATCCTTAAAGTTCGCATCCACCGGATTATAAGTCTGCATAGTCGTGTTAGGATTTATATTACAGATCGTTCGGTGGTTATTGGTATTGACCTCAAGCATATTATGAATACCGCCTAACACAATATCAGACGCGAAGATATCCGCGATCGTACCGTCCTCAAAGACAACATGCATCACGGAAAAATCGTCAATATCGTGATAGTCGCAGCGGATATGACCTTCGTCACGGAAATCGGCCAAACGCGTCAGAGCATGTGCCCGTGCCGAAACCGCTTTCGGACGAATAGCCGCGCCGTTACGCGCCTTACCCTCCACACCTTTCAGATAAAGCGCCGCGGTAAGAGGATGGCAGCCTTTACCGAGCATTACCCCGCCGCCCGAAAATTTCCAATAGGCGTATGTCGCCGCATGGGAACCGCTGTGCGCTTCTTCACCGTGCATCCAAAGTATCTGAGCACCGGTCTTTTCAAGGATCTCTTTTTCTTTTTGTATCGAAGGTGCATATACCCAGTTCTCCGCATAGAGTATTCGCCCCTTGCTCTTCTTTTCCGCTTCCACCATCCGCTCCACACTTGCCAGCGCGTAATTCAGCGCATCGCGTTTGGCGAACGTATCGCCGTTGAACTCATCCGAACCGTCACCGAAATACCCCGTAAGAGGTTTTTCAACTATTGCGAATTTATCTCTCTGCAACGCCGCAACCGCCACGGATTCATGAGAATCAGCGGTAACACACACATGCACCACATCCACATCGTCCAGCATCGCCTCAAGGCCGTCATACGCTTTTATCCCTCTTTGAGAAGCAAATTCTCCGGCACTCGACCGCGAGTAAACACCCTTAATATCAACATTGCTGCCATAAACCTTTTTCAACGCTTCGAAATGAAACGACGCGGCAAACCCGGCCCCTGCTATACCTGCCCGAACGGTCTTTTTATCCATTTGTTCCTCGATAAAATGATTAGCACTACCTGTATATCCACAAACTGTCATCTTTTGTGCTAACCTAATCCACAAACACCAAAAAGTCAACACTAAAAACCAAAGACTAATAAGCAAAGAACTACGGGGCTACACCCATAGAATTATGAAGGAATAGTAAATAGGCTCTTGTGAGGCAAGTGGTTATGACTACTTGCCTTTTTCGGTTAGTGGTCAAAAATGGGCAGATCAATCCGAAGATCAGGGATTCGAATTCCTTTGGGTATATTACTTCAGCTTTTGTAACTGTTGATATTATAAGTGGTTATAACTTTTGAGTCTGTAGCTTTACAAATCACACCCTTACAGTATAATCGGTCACTATGTCTCATGTATCTAACATCAAGAAACTTTTGAGCTCCGGGCAAAACCCAACGGCTCTGTGCACAGGTGCATTTTTTTTCAGTGGCGGTCACGGCGGAATTTTCACTCTTGCCTTGCCGTTTGTGATAACGCTTATGGGCGGTTCCGACAAGGATCTTGGTTTGTGTTTCGGACTCGGGACAATAGCATATATGATCTCATGCCTTACCGTAGTAAACCACCTTGACCGGTTCAGCCCGAAACGCACGCTGCAATTCAGTTCTGCGATTGCAGCATTGGCAGTTGCGTTGATCTTTGCCTGCACGAGAATGTTTCTTAACGGCAAATTGCCGATGAGCCCCGTATTCACTATTATTGTCATAAACATTTTGCTTGGCCTTGTGCTGGCGCTCTTTTGGCCGCCGATGATGGGGTGGCTATCTATTGGCCACGAAGGACCGGCGCTTTCAAAACGGATGGGGATCTTCAACGTCTCATGGTCGCTGGCACTTGTGATAAGCCCTCTGATCGCTGGGTACATCATACAGATAGATCCTACCCTTGCTGTTCTGGCTGCCGCGATATTTCTGGCGATCGCTTTTGTCTCCGTCTCAGTCGCTCCCGAGCCTGAAAACCATGACGACCGCAACGGGCTCTCTGACCGACAGGAACCGGTAGAAACCACACACCCATTGAATGCGGCTTTTTGCTCGATGGCACGCATGGCATTGGTAACCGGATGCGTAACCATAGCGCTTTTTAGAATGCAGTTTGCCCTGCTTTTTACTGAGGACCTGGGTTTTTCAAAATTACAATTCGGGATCATAACAACTTTGTTCTGCTTTGCCAGCTTTGTCGGATTTTATATCACAGGAAAAACCAGAAACTGGCACCACAAGCTAATACCCTTTATCGCCGCCCAACTGATAACCGCTGCGGCCTTGCTGGTCATTCTTTTTGCCCAGTCACTGCTCTTACTTAGCATAGCTGCTATCGGCATCGGCGCAGGGCAGTGCTTCGTTTATTCCTCGCACCAGTTTTACTGCGTCTCAGGAAAGACAAAAAGATCCGGTTCGATGGCTATCCACGAACTTCTTATCTCCGTAGGGTTCACCATAGGCGGTATCGCTGGCGGTTATCTCGCAGAATACCTTTCACGTTACTGGCCGTACTGGTTTGGTTTTATCACGATAATGATCGCCGTTGCCGTCCAGGCAGTGATATTTATATCGCATAAAAAAAGCCCTGCTTATGAGCCATATTGAAGGTGTTAAGGCCCGTGTGACCGGGGTACTGGGTGATAGTTGCATTTTTATAGCATAACTGGTATAAGTTGTATTTTATTGGTATAAGGCTGGGAAATGAGTAAAATAAGGTGTTTTGAATGAAAGAAAACGGTTCCACCGATCATAGAGAAACTTCAGTAGATAAGTTTTCGACAGACGGTCTTGATGCTGCTGTCCTTACCAGGCCGTGCTGCAAGACGTACTTTCTCACTGCGCACACCGATAGCGGCGAATCGCCATTTATCATGTTTGAGCGTCTTGGCGCATTTGCAAAACAGCACGATGCAAAGATAATCCAGCAGCACGTTTTCGGCGGTTGTCAGTTTCATGAACCGGGAATGGAAATACTTCAGAAGATCTGCGGCCAGGTGAAATGGCCCGTGTCCTGGATACAGGGCGACAAGTGCTCCGGCGAACATCTTACGGCTACGCAGGCCTATGCGATATCCGGGCAGTGTTATGAACCGGTTGTGTATAAGGGGCAAACGGTCGGTGCACTGTATGAAGATGACGATGCGAGATATTGCCTGCTGGGGGATTTGCGTCCGGATGATACGACTCTTACAAACGGTGCCCAGGCCCGTGTGGTATTTGAGAAGATGGAAGATGTTCTGGCAACTGTCGGGATGGATTTTTCTCATGTGGTCCGCACATGGCTGTACTTAAACGACCTGCTTAGCTGGTATGACGAATTGAACGCGGTCCGTACAAAGTTCTTTGACGAGCGCGGTGTTTTCGACGGCGTCGTTCCGGCAAGCACCGGTATTGGTGTATGCAATCCTGCAAAAAGTGCCCTGATAACGGATCTTTATGCCGTACAGCCCAGGACCGACCGCGTAAAGATCGAAGCGGTGAAATCTCCTTTGCAGTGTTCAGCCGAAGATTATAAAAGTTCTTTCAGCAGGGCGGTGGAAGTTACCTTGCCCGACTGTCGTGCTATCTATATTTCAGGTACGGCGAGCATTGCTCCAGGTGGCGAAACTCTTCATTCGAACGATAGCGAAAAGCAGATCGCACTGACCATGGAAGTAGCCGAGGCGATCCTCGAATCGAGGAATATGAGTCTTGCCGACACTGTTCGCGGTATAGCCTATTTTAAGGACATTGCCGATGCGCCGTTGCTAACTAAATATTGTAGGGAAAAGAACCTTCCACAAATGCCGTTTGCAATTTCGCACAGCGACATCTGCCGGGATGACCTGCTCTTTGAAATAGAACTCGATGCTGTTAAAGTGTCATAGATTATATAATAGGGAAATTTTATGTTTAGAAAAAGTTTTGGTATTTTATTGACGATCGTTTTGACTGCTAATGTTTTTGCGGCTGAAAGCAAGTATCTTTCGCCAATAGGTGTCGCCGCCGCACCTGACGGCAAAATGCTTTATATCGCAGAAGCGACCGGAAAAGAGATCGCATATTTCGATCCTGCTGCCGAAGAAGTCGTCAAAACCGTTGTAGTTAGCGATACACTTACCGGCATTGCCGTTTCTTCCAACGGTGATAAACTTTATGCAACCGCGGGCGATTTTAGCGGTAAGGTTTTCGTTGTCGATGTCAAAAAAGGCAAAGTGGAAAGTACTATTGATGTTGGACACAGCCCGATCGCCCCGGTTGTAAGCAAGGACGGCAAGACATTATATGTTTGCCAGAAATTCAACGATAACGTAGCGGTTATCGATCTTGCGACAAAGAAAGTGGTTGCCGAGATTCCGGTTGTACGTTCGCCTTTTGCCGCTGCGATCACACCGGATGGTACGAAACTTTACGTCGCGAACTTTTACCCTATAGGGCGTGTCGATGGCGAGTTCGTCGCCGCGGCGGTTACGGTCATCGACACCGCTGCTAATAAAACCATCGATACGATAACTTTCCTTAACGGCTCGGTTGATCTTAAAGGAATAGCCATTTCACCGGACGGCCAATACGTCTATGTTACGCATATTCTCGCCAGATACCAATTGCCTACAACGCAGCTTGAACGCGGCTGGATAAATACCAACGCGATAACCGTCATCAAGGTCGGCGACAGCAAGATACTGACTACGGTACTGTTTGACGATGTCGATCTCGGTGCCGCCAATCCATGGGGACTTGTCTGTACTGCAGACGGCAAATATCTTTGTGTCGCTCATTCCGGAACACATGAGCTTAGCATCATTGATCGCGAAGGCATGCATAAAAAGATATCCAAAGGGGCCGCTTCGCTTGAAGATATTCCCAACAACCTTTCGTTTTTGCTGAACCTGCGTCGTCGCGTTAAGCTTGACGGTAACGGGCCGAGGAACCTGGCTGTTGTCGGCAATAAGGCTTATGTTGGCGAATACTTTACCGATTCGGTTAGCATTGTCGACATCACCGCCGGCAAGGCCCGATCGGTCAAGCTTGGCCCCGATGTTGAGATAACAGTTGCTCGTAAAGGTGAAATGTTTTTTCATGATGCAACGCTCTGTTTTCAGATGTGGCAAAGTTGCGCAAGCTGCCATCCGATAGACGGCAGGCCGCATCCGCTTAACTGGGATCTCTTAAACGACGGTATCGGCAATCCCAAAAATACCAGGAGTTTGCTGCTAAGCCACAAAACCCCGCCTGCAATGATAACCGGCGTTCGTGACAAAGCCGAGACCGCCGTCCGTACCGGGATCAGGCATATTCAGTTTGCTGTCCGCCCAGAAGAAGATGCTCAGGCAATCGATGAGTACTTAAAGTCCCTTACGCCTTTGCCAAGCCCACATCTGGTAAAAAGCAGATGGTTCAAAAAGATCCAACTAAGCAAGGCTGCCAAAAAGGGCAAACATATATTTAAAAAAGCCAACTGCTCCCAATGTCACAGCGGACCTTACTATACCGATATGCAAATGCATAATGTCGGTACGGGAAAAGCCCGCGAGGAAGGCAAAACATTTGATACGCCAACGCTGATAGAGGTCTGGAGGACGGCCCCATATCTAAATGACGGTAGCGCAGCAACACTGAAAGATGTCCTGACCGCATTTAATAAAAATGACATGCACGGCGAAACTTCAGGTTTTAGTGAAGAACAGCTCGCCCAGCTTGCCGAATATGTTCTGTCCCTGTAATTCGAGTCCCTACGGTCTCGTCACTTAAAGCTCTAAGTAAAGCACTCACTTGGATGAAAATATTTTTTTGCATTGTTAAAGCAAATATTTTCAACCATTTCACCGAGCAGCCCGATATCATTTGGGATCAAACCATTTTCAACATCATTGCCGAGTATGTTGCAAAGTATCCTTCTGAAATACTCGTGCCTCGGATACGACATAAAACTTCTCGAATCTGTAAGCATCCCGACAAACCTGCTCAAAAGCCCCATATTCGAAAGGGTGTTGATCTGTTTTTCCATCCCATCCTTCTGGTCGAGGAACCACCAGCCGCTGCCCCATTGCATTTTACCCGGAACCGACCCGTCCTGAAAATTGCCGGCCATGGTAGCCATAAGCTCATTGTCACGCGGGTTGAGATTGTACAGAATTGTTTTGGCCAGTTTGTTATCGACATCCAGCCTGTCGAGGAACTTTGCCAGGGGCCTTGCGATTTCAATATCGAGTATTGAATCAAAACCCGAATCAGCCCCGACCGTTTGCAGCATTCTTGAGCGGGTATTTCTCATCGTTCCAAAATGGAACTGTTGCACCCAATTTTTCTCATTATCCATCAGCGCAAATTCGATCAACATTGCTGATTTGAATTTCAGTTGCTCCACAATTACAAGTTCATTACCTGCCCGTATCTTATCGAAGATGTTATTTATTTCACTGCGGGTATAGTCTTCTGCGTACGCGGTTTCGATGCCATGGTCGGAGATCCGGCAGCCGTTTTCGTGAAAATAAGCATGACGTTTTCTAATGGCGGCCAGATATGATGCAAGATCGGTAATATATATATCGGCGGCTTGCTGTAGTTTATCGATCCACTGATTGAGACCGGCAACATCTTCGGCGGCCATACCTTTATCGGGCCGCCAGGTTGGCAGCACTTTTATCTCAAAGCCGTCTTTGGCAATTTTGGTATGGTGTTCAAGTGAGTCAATGGGATCGTCCGTAGTACAGACGGCCTTGACATTCATCTTGCGCATAATATTGCGAGTGCTGAACTCGGGACTGTTGAGCATTTCGCTGCTTTTTTCGTAAATCTCTTCAGCCGTTTCCGCATTCAAGAGCTTATCAATGCCAAAGTAACGCTTCAGTTCCAGGTGCGTCCAGTGATATAGAGGATTTCGAATCGTATGAGGGACGGTTTGTGCCCACTTTTCAAACTTTTCACGATCGTTTGCATCGCCGGTTATATATTGTTCGTCAATACCGTTCGCCCTCATCGCACGCCATTTGTAATGGTCGCCATAAAGCCATGCCTGGGTGATATTTTCAAACTGGATATCGTCAGCGATTTGCTGCGGCGGCAGATGACAGTGATAATCATAGATCGGCATCTTCGCCGCATGGCCGTGGTAGAGCAACCTGGCGGTCTCTGTTTGTAGCAAAAAATCTTCCGTTAAAAAATCGGCCATTTGTCAATTCCCCTTAGTTAAACAATATAAGTCGAAGCTGATGTATCGCCCCCTCGGCCTGTCCAGTTAGTATGGAAAAATCTGCCACGCGGCTTATCAACCCTCTCATAGGTGTGAGCGCCAAAATAATCTCGCTGGGCTTGAAGCAGATTTGCCGGCAACCGCTCCGAGCGGTATCCGTCGTAATATGCAAGGGCCGCACTCGTTGCGGGCATCGGCACGCCCATATCTACCGCGGCTTTTACAACCCTTCTCCACGATTCCTGCGCACTTTCAACGGCCTCTGTAAAGAATGGATCGAGAAGCAGATTGACAAGTCCGGCATTATTATCAAAGGCTTCCTTGATCTTTCCGAGGAATGCCGAACGAATAATGCACCCGCCTCGCCACATCAGCGCGATCCCGCCGTTATTGAGATTCCACTTATACTCTCCGGCGGCGGCACGCATCAGTTGGTAGCCCTGTGCATAAGAAATAATCTTGCTTGCGTAAAGAGCCTTTTGCAGGTCATCGATCATCTGCTTTTTGTCCCCGGAAAAAGGTTCATTCGGCCCGCCAAGAGTCTTCGAAGCCTCAACCCGTTCATCTTTAAGTGCCGACAGGCATCGCGCGAAAACCGCTTCGCCTATGAGAGTCAACGGCTGGCCGAGATCGAGAGCGGCGATTGCGGTCCACTTACCGGTACCTTTTTGCCCTGCGGTATCGAGGATCAGATCGATTGTGTCGTTCCCGTCTTCATCCTGATAGCCAAGAATATCACGAGTGATCTCGATCAGATACGAATCCAGCTCGGCATCGTTCCACTCGGCGAAAACATCGTGCATCTCCTTGTTTGTCATACCAAGGCCGAACTTCATCATCTGATATGTTTCACAGATCATCTGCATATCGCCATATTCGATACCGTTGTGGACCATTTTGACGAAGTGCCCTGCGCCGTTTTCACCAACCCAGTCGCAGCAGGGTTCGCCGCTATCGGTTTGCGCACATATTTTCTGGAAGATGCCCTTGACATGTTCCCATGCACCCTGTGAACCGCCCGGCATGATCGACGGGCCAAGCAGTGCCCCTTCTTCACCACCGGAAACACCTGTACCGATATAGAGTTTGCCTTTGCTTTCGACATATTCGGTTCGGCGAATGGTATCGGGGAAGTGGCTGTTGCCGCCGTCGATGATAATGTCCCCATCTTCGAGATGCGGCAGGATCTGGTCAATTAAAGCATCGACAGGACTGCCGGCTTTGATCATAACCATAACTTTTCTCGGCGTTTTCAGATTCGCGCAAAGCTCTTCAACGCTATGACAGCCGATGATGTTCTTGCCTTTGGCTCTGCCATTGACAAAATCATCCACCTTTGAAACCGTTCGATTGAAACAAGCAACCGTAAAGCCCTTGCTTTCCATGTTAAGGATAAGATTTTCGCCCATGACCGCCAAACCAACAACTGCGATATCCGCTTTTGACATTTCTCAATTCTCCTTATTGATAGCTTTGAATCTATCTTTGAATGACCACAGTCCCATACCGGGATTGGAAATATAATATACTTCTTCACCGTCAATGCTGTTGGATCCGTCCTGTAATTTATCCGGATCGTATTTTGCCATCATATCATTTAGATCGGCGTATTTAAAGTTAGCAGATTCAATTTCCTCTTTTGAGACTTTGCCCGGGCAATAAGTAATGTTAAACCTGCCCTCAGAGGATCCGTGAATAAGATGTGCCGCGGCACTGAGGTTATTTTTCAAGTCTTCGTTTTTCTTAACTAACTCAAGCACCTTGTCGGTTCCCACATAGCCGTACTTCCTGATGAGCCTGTCGATTTCCTTATCTTCACCGAAACCGGCAAGACCCGGAGCCAGCACGATAAGCTCTCCGCCGTCTGCCATCGCCATTCTTGTCCGGTAAATACTCTTGTTCCCAAGCCATGTACTCTTAAACTCGCCCGGCTCTAAATATACTATAACCTTATCCAGCGGCTTTTCCAGCATCTGAAAATTAACTTCCAATGACAGTTCCGCCGCCAGATTAAAGCATTCAATATCATCGCCTATAAACAGCCCCCGGGTTATCTGCTCACCGTCTATCGCCTCGACAACCGTCAAAACATACACAATTGGCAAATCTGCGGCAAAATGTTCGGATGCGTAATTCAGAACCTTTCTAACCGGCGTCTCCGCCCGGCCCATCATCTTTTCCATACCATACACCGCACCTAAGAAGTGACTTTTGTTGATACTCTCTGCACCGCCGGTACCGATAAAAATATTTTTGTTATAATTGGCCATGCCCGCAACTTCATGCGGAACGACCTGACCGATCGATACTATCAAATCAAAATCACCCTCGATCAGAAGCTTATTGACCTGTGTGGGCCAACCGTAATCCACTTTGCCATCGCTGATGCTGCGGACGAATTCCGACGGCACTTCGCCGAGTGTCACCACATCATTTCGCCAGTCATGCACACGAAACAGATCAAGAGGCACATCGCCGAACATTCGCTTTATCTCCAATTCGGTCATAGGGTAATGCGTCCCAAGAGCAGGCAGGATATCGGTCATTGACTCGCCATAGTATTCCCATGCCATTTCCGTAAGTTCACCCGCGCGGGAATAAAAACGCGTAATATCCGGAGGGATCGCTAATACCTTTTTCCTGTCGCCAAGTTTTTCCAGCCCGGCGTATAACCCCTGCCGCAGGTCATCTGCGGTTAAATTATCTGTTGCGCTGCCTCGTTTGTAATGAAGCATTCTATTTAAACTCCGCCAAACGCGCTGTATCCGCCATCGACCGGTACCACGATCCCTGTCACGAATTTTGACGCATCGCTTATCAGCCAGATCAAAGTGCCGATAAGCTCTTCTGCTTCGCCAAACCTGTCCATAGGCGTATGGTCAACAATGCTCTGGCCACGAGGTGTAAATTTACCCGTCTCCTCATCGGTTATAAGGAAGCGGTTTTGTTCCGTAATAAAAAAGCCCGGAGCGATCGCGTTAACCCGAATGTCCTTTGAGTAATTCTGACACATATGCACAGCAAGCCACTGCGTAAAATTACTTACCGCCGCTTTCGCCGCGGAATAAGCCGGGATCTTTGTCAGAGGCTTAAAGGCATTCATGCTCGAAATATTAATTATCACACCATCGCCTTTTTCTGCCATGTATTTGCCAAAAACCTGACTTGGAAGCAAGGTGCCAATAAAATTCAGGTCAAACACGGATCGGATAGCATCGCACGGCAGATCAAAAAACGATAGATTCTCGCTTGTCGTAGCCTCTTTTTTATTGCCGCCTGCACCATTGATAAGAACATCCACACCCCCCATACTCTCTACAGCACAAACATAAGCATCCTGAAGATTCTTTTTGTCTAACACATTAGCTTCGACCGGGATAGCGAAATTGCCTTCCGACTCGATCTGTTTACACAGCTCGTTCGCCCTGTAAATATCATAGTCAACTATGCAGACCTTCGCCCCGCGCCGCGCAAGGGCCTTAGCCATTGAACCGCACAGAACGCCTCCACCACCGGTAATTACAATACATTTATCTTTAACTTCAAACATTTCCACACCTCTTTATATAATCCATGAATAACGACCAGAATGTACTCTAAAAGATATATAGCTGTTTTACAAGGTTATTCTTGAAAACGACTAACAATGACAGTAACATTATACAGGATTAAGGGGCTTTTTCGATAACCCCGTGTGTACAGAGTTTAAAAACCGTTTTGAGAGGATTGCAATGCCTGACACACAGAAATATATCGCGGTGGACTTAGGTGCCGAAAGTGGCAGAGTTATGCTCGCGGCAATTTCAGATAGCAAACTCGAACTGGAAGAAATACATCGTTTCGGTAATGGCCCTGTTGAGCAGGATGGCTCGCTGCGATGGGATTTTGACAAGCTGTTTTCCAATATCAAAGACGGAATAGCAAAAGCGATCAAAGCCGCTGACGGGCAGGTTTGCGGTATCGGCGTCGATAGCTGGGGCGTCGACTTTGGTTTACTCGATGAAAATGGCAAGCTCATCGAAAACCCCTATCACTATCGTGACAGCCGGACAGAAGGGATGATCGACAGGGCTTCCGAGATCATGGGAGCCCGGAATCTTTATGACAATACGGGCATACAGTTTATGCCCTTTAATACTCTGTATCAGCTTATGGCCTTGAAAGAACAAAAACCAGAGACACTCGCCAAAGCCGACAAGCTGATCTTCATAGCCGACCTCGTATCGTATTATCTCTGCGGGGAAACTTATGCCGAGTACACTATTGCAAGTACATCCCAGTTGATGGACATGTCACAGAAGAACTGGTCAAAGGCGATATTCGAAACGTTAGGGCTGCCGATGGAAATAATGCCTCCGCTAATCCAGCCCGGAACTGTCGTGGGACAATTGAAGAAAGAATTGTGCCTTGAATTCGGCTGTGACCCTATAGATATAATCGCAACAAGTTCCCATGATACCGCCAGTGCGGTAGCGGCAGTACCCACAAGCCGGGAGAACTGGGCATATCTGTCCAGCGGAACATGGTCACTGATGGGACTGGAGATACCGCAAGCAGTGATCAATGACGAAATGTTCAAATACCAGTTTACGAACGAAGGCGGAGTCGGCAATACTATTCGACTCCTCAAGAATATCATGGGCCTTTGGATCGTACAGGAATGCAAACGCCACTGGGCCGGCGAAGGTGACGATCTGTCGTATTCACAGATCGCACAAATGGCCCGGGGCGCAGAACCTTTCAAAGCATTTATCGATCCAAACGACAGCGCTTTCTTCGCACCGGGTGGTATGCCTGAACGGATAAACAAGTATCTTACCGATAATGGCCAGTCCGCTATCGATGATAAAGGCCAGATAGTCCGCGTCGCCTTAGAGAGCCTTGCACTGAATTATCGCTGTGTCATCGAAAAACTCGAAGAGATAAGTTCAAACAGCATCGACGTCCTGCACATAGTAGGCGGCGGAATACAGAATGAACTGTTATGCCAGTTTGCCGCTAATGCCACCGGCAAGAAAGTTATCACCGGCCCCATCGAAGCAACAGCAAGCGGCAATATAATAATGCAGGCAATAGCCAACGGGCAGATCGAGTCCTTACAGAAGGCAAGGGAAATGATCGCGAATTCTTTTGAGTTAAAGGAATATCTGCCGCAAGATGGGCAACTATGGGATGAGCAGTATAAAAAAATTGAGACTGTTTTCAATCAATAAGCTCTCAGGGGATAAAAACTTTTGTAAAATATACGATTTGGCCGTTACCGAAGGATGGTTTAGGGGCACTAATAGGGAGTAGAGGACAAATAATCGAATTGATTGGATTTCGATGTGTAATTCTCGTTTTCGTGAAATAGTAGCAACAATAGCGATTTCTGTCGCATTTTTTGCGGGCTGTCCCGATGTGGTCGGCGCAGAGGATCAGATCTCGCCCGTGTTTGAAAGCAGCAGTAAATATAAAGCGGCAAATGAGATCGACACAATAGTCGCAACCGCATTACAGGAAAAAGATATAACGCCCGCCAGGCTCTGTTCCGATCAGGTCTTTATCAGGCGTGTGTATCTGGATATGATAGGCACATTGCCGCAGCCGCAAGAAGTTCGCAAATTCCTCCGGGACACACGAGCCAATAAACGCACCTTGCTGATCGATTCTCTCATGAAGCGTGAAGAGTTTATCGAGTATTGGTCACTAAAGTGGTGCGATCTGTTAAGGGTCAAAGCCGAGTTCCCGATCAATCTCTGGCCCAATGCGGTTCAGGCATATCATCGCTGGATTCACGATGCTATCGCAACTAATATGCCTTACGATAAATTCGCTCGCCAGATATTGACATCCAGCGGCAGTAACTTCCGTGTCCCCCAAGTCAATTTCTATCGCGCGATTCAGGGCCACGAGCCTTCTTCTATAGCAAACGCAGTGGCGCTTACTTTCATGGGAGTCCGGCTGGACAAATTACCAACGTGGGACCAGGCGGCAATGGCATCTTTATTCTCAAGGGTTGCATATAAAACAACGGCGGAATGGAAAGAGGAGATTATTTTCCTCGACCCGACCAACACCGATTCTTTCAAAGCGATTTTGCCCGGTGGCGACTCTGTTGAGGTGCTGCAGGGAAAAGATCCGCGAATGGTCTTTGCCGATTGGTTGATAACCCCGAAGAATCCGTGGTTCACAAAAAATATTGTTAATCGCATCTGGGCATGGCTGTTTGGCAGGGGTCTCATTCACGAGCCGGATGATATTCGGTCGAGTAACCCCGCGGTACATCCTGAAGTGTTGAAGTACCTGCAGAAGCAGCTCGTCAAGAGCAATTATGATTTGCGGCATATTTACCGGCTGATCCTGAACTCATATACATATCAGCAATCGCCCATTCCGCAAAGCGATGACCCCGAAACCGAGAGCATGTTTGCCTGCTATCCGGTTCGTCAATTGGATGCCGAAGTTCTCATCGATGCACTTTGTAAAATTACCGGAACAAAGGAAACATATAAAAGCCCCATCCCCGAACCGTTTACTTTCATTCCACAGGATCAGAGGTCCATCGATCTGGCCGATGGAAGCATAACCAGCCAGTTCCTTGAAATGTTCGGCCGTCCCGCTCGTGACACGGGCCTCGAGTCCGAACGAAAAAACGAACCCACGGATTCACAGCGTTTGCACATGCTGAATTCAACTCATATTCAAAATAAGATTAACCGGAATAAAATATTAAAAAACCTTCCTAAGTCTGCCAAAGGAAAAAAGCGAATGCAGCTTGACATGCTTTATCTGAGTATTTTGTCACGCTTTCCAACCCAAGCCGAGCGCAAAGCTGTAAAGGAATACTATTCAACCTCAGGCCTAAGTCGAGGCCAGGCCACGAACGATATTGTTTGGGCGTTGATAAATTCAAAGGAATTTTTATACAGGCATTAAAAGATGAATAACCAGCAAACAAATCCAGCTTTTATGACGCGCCGCCAGGCCTTAAAACTCGGTCTTGTCGGGACTGCCGGACTGGCCTATGACCCCGCCGGTCTACTGGCAGCGCCAAAACCAAAACCGCGGAAACCAAGCGCAAAGTCGGTAATACAGATATGGATGTGGGGAGGCCCTTGCCATCTTGACACCTTCGACCCCAAGCCCGATGCCGGCTATGACTACTGCGGTCCTTTGGACAAGGCAATAGAAACTAATGTAGATGGCATCAGAATTAACGCCAAGCTTCCGCTTCTGGCAAAACAAGCAAATAAATATTCGATCATCCGCAGTATGGCTCACGGCATTAACGGCCACGAAACCGCCTCTTATATGGTGCAGACCGGTCACAAAGTCGACAGACGGGTTTACCCCTCCGTAGGTGCTGTCGTGTCATTATTCAAGGGATATGACCAGGGCTACAAAGGGCTCGTACCGCCATATATCGTACTGACCCAGCCGCAGGGACGTTTTTCCGAAGCAGGGTTCCTCGGCCAGCGATACAAACCATTCGCTACCGGCGGCGACCCGAACAGAAACCCATTTGCCGTCGAGGGCATAGTTTTAAGAGGCATTTCCGATGAGCGCCAGCGCAAGCGACGCAAATTATTGCATTCAATTGATTCCATAGGCAAAGCTATGCCGGACAACCCGCACTTCAAAAAACTTGACGATTGCCAGGCAAATGCTTACGATGTAATGTTCGGTGACGCGAGAAAGCTATTCGATCTGTCGCAGGAAAAGGACACAACTCGCGACGCCTACGGACGCAATAAATTTGGTCAATCATGCCTGACGGCACGCCGGCTTGTCGAACACGGGGTGCCGTATATCACCATCAACTATAGAGGATGGGATACTCACAAACAACACTTCCAGACAATGAACCGCAAACTACCGGAAATGGATAAAGCAATGGCTGCGCTTTTGCAGGACCTGTCGCAGCGGGGTCTGCTCAGTAGTACGATTGTATGGTGGGGCGGCGAGTTCGGGCGCACCCCCAAGGTCCTGTGGAAACCGCCATGGAATGGCGGCAGGTCGCATTATGGAAAATGTTTTTGCTCGGTCGTTGCAGGCGGTGGATTCAAGGGCGGACATGTAATTGGAGCGTCTAACGAAAACGGAACCGAAGCGGCAGAGCGTCCCGTACACCCCGCAGAAGTATTGCGAAGTATGTATGAATTGCTCGGTATCGATCCGGAGGGACAAATGCCGAACCATCTGGGACTTAATGTCAAGGTCATGCCGACTTCAAAGGAAAGCGGCGGCAGGCTCACAGAGATCATGTAGATCGGGGAATGTTAAGCTATGTTAGTTTTTCGGAGATTGTTTTTTGTGTTGCTGGTCTTATGCATTGCCACCGCCCATGGCGCGCAAAACAAAAGACTGCCGCACATCGGATACCTCTACCCAAGCGGAGGCCGGCAGGGAACCGTTATCCGGATAATTGCCGGCGGACAATTTCTCAGAGGAGCTGCCGACGTTTATATCTCCGGAGAAGGGGTAAACGCATCGGTAGTCAAATATTACGCGCCAAACACATTTTACAGAAGAGAACAACGCCAGCTACTCCAGAAGCGAATTGAAGAGGTGCGTAATCAACGACTCAAAGAAATAGGCATAAACCCCAGAACCATCCCGGGTGCAAAGAAAGCCAAAAAGAAAAAGATCGTAAGACCAAAAAAGAAGGATGATTCCGAAAAAAAAACCACAGAAAAGGAAGTGGTCGTCAAGATGTCCGATCATCCGTTGTTATTTGATATGGACAATAATAGCCTGAGAGAACTGGCGCATCTCAGAGATACGATTTTTTTCCCAAGAAGAATGACCCAGCCCAACCGCCAGCTTGCCGAGTCTGTTCTTATCGAGATCACCATTGATCCGCACGCAAAACCCGGCAACCGTGAGATCCGCATCCAGACTCCGCTCGGCCTGACTAACCCGATGGTCTTTCAGGTCGCAACACTTCCCGAAGTCCGGGAACTGGAACCAAACAATGACCAGGCATACCCGAAATATTTCAACATACCCGGCCTCCCCAAGGCAAAACCGCTCAAACTCCCCGTTGTTTTGAACGGACAGATAATGCCCGGAGATGTTGACCGTTTTCGCTTCACGGCCCAAAAGGGACAAAAGCTTGTCATAGAAGCTCACGCCCGCAGCCTCATACCATATCTTTCAGACGCTGTCCCGGGCTGGTTTCAAGCCACACTGACGCTGTATGACGGCAAGGGCAACGAAGTGGCTTTTGTCGACGATTATCGCTTCAACCCGGACCCGGTTCTATTCTATGAGATCCCAAAAACCGGCGAATATGAACTCGAAATACGCGACTCCATATATCGAGGCCGCGAGGATTTTGTTTATCGCATTGCCGTAAGCGACCAGCCTTTCGTCACCCGGATATTTCCTTTGGGCGGCAAAGCCTATAGCATAGCAAAGGTCGCAATTGACGGCTGGAATCTGCCGGAAACCAAATTGACCCTGGATACCGGACCCGGCAGCAATAATATTCGACAGATGACTTACAATTCGGATAAGACGGTCTCAAGTCCGATTACTTATGCCGTCGATACGCTCGCGGAAACTACCGAGACCGAATCCAACAACACCATCAAAGACGCCCAGGCGATTACCTTGCCGATCATCATAAATGGACGAATCGACCGGCCCGGTGATGTGGATGTGTTCAGCTTTAAGGGACGCCAGGGCAAAAAAGTGGTTGCCGAGGTCTATGGCCGCCGATTGAATTCACCTGTGGATTCGCTCCTTCGGCTAACTGATGCAAATGGCACTACGCTAAGCTTCAACGACGACTACATAAAAAAAGACGGTCATCTGCATAAAGATATTGTCGGCTTGACAACGCACCACGCCGATTCTTATATCATGGCTGATCTGCCGCAAGATGGCCCTTACTATGTGCATCTGTCTGATTCGCAATACCAGGGAGGCGCAGCTTTCGCCTACCGCCTCCGTGTCGTAGAGCCCCACGGCGATTTTACTCTTCGCGTAACGCCGTCGAGTTTGCACACATACGCAGGCGGTATAGTTGATATGCGTGTTCATGTATTGCGCAAAGACGGCTTCGACGGCGAAATTATAGTAACTCTGAAAAATGCCCCCACCGGTTTCAAGATTGGCGGCGGTACAATTCCTGCCGGTTGTGATCTTGCTCGTATAACTCTGGCTACTCCCACGGACGCTCCTGCTAAACCTGTCTCTCTGGAGTTGCAAGGCACCGCTTGGATCGCCGCACGTATGGTAACCCACACAGCTATACCCGCTGAGGACATGACCCAAGCCTTCCTCTATCGGCACCTCGTACCGTCACAGCAGTTGTTGATCGCATTTCACAAAAATAGACCGCGCGCCCCTTCCTTTGAGTCAATAGGCGACGGACCCGTCCATACCACCACAGGGACCTCTGCCGCAATTCGGTTCAAGATCGCAAAACATAAGCTTTTTCATAATATCGAGCTCCAACTCGACCAACCCCCCAAGGGCCTGACCCTGCACGATGTAAAAGTCGACGCAGGGATCCTCTCATTTGAATTAAGAGCCGATAAAGATTTAAGGTCAACCGGCTTTACGGGCAATATAATTGTCGAAGCTTTCAGAGTACCTAATCCAAAAAACAAACGCCGTGTTTCAATTGGCGTATTACCAGCTATCCCGATTGAAATGGTAAAGCAATAAAATACACCATTGGTATTAAACACGCCAGGGACTTCGCATTTTCCGATTGATCGACTTTGCTGCGGTATCGTCGCCGATTATCCGCTCCTTTACAGGATCCCACTTTATTGCCCGGCCAAGGCGAATAGCGGCATTGCTCAAATGTGAGATCAGGTCCGACTGAACAGCGGCTTCGATCGGTGAGATGGGTTTCTTTCGAGTCTTGATGCAATCGATGTAGTTGGCCATGTGGTCGCCGCTTTCGTACAGGTGTTCGTCTGAGTCTTTTAGTTTGATCCTTCTAAGTTTTATATCACTGCATTTCATCCCGCCCCGATATACTGTGACCCAGCCTTCGCTGCCATGGAATGTCGTGCCATGGTCACCGGCGCGATCGTAATATTTTTTAACGACAGGCATCGCCGTTATTTGATCCATGAAATGCATTTTCACACCGTTGGCGTATGTGCATTGCATATCCCACTCGGCGATAGTATCGAACATCCCGCCGGTCGGGATGGTACCGGTTCCTTCGTAATGGACAGGTGCGGTTTCGTCGGTGTTATTACCCCACTGAGCGATATCCAGCGGATGAGCACCCCAACCGGCAATAAACCCAAGAGCGTAATCGTAAATATGGTAAGTGCCCCATTCAGTTACGCGGTTATCTGTATAGGGCTTCATCGGCGCAGGCCCGACCCAGCGATCATAATCAAGATCGGCAGGCGGAGTCTTGGCGGGCGTTAAAGGATGATGTTGATTGAACACATTTAAGTAGCTCCCGGGCGCACGCATACCGGCCGCCCATGCGTCGATACTTTTCAGTTTGCCGAGATAACCGTTCCGGGCAAGTTCACAGCCAAACCTGAAATAATAATCGCTTCGCTGCTGCGTACCGTACTGCAAAACCGCACCGTTGTCCTGAACGAGTTTACGCAGCTTAAAACCATAATCGACTGATACGCCCAGCGGTTTTTCGACATAAACATCTTTACCGGCTTGGACAGCATATATCGAAAGCGGCACATGCCAGTGGTCCTGGGTTGCGATAACGATCCCGTCAATATCTTCACGCGCCAGCATCTCTCTAAAGTCCGCATAGCCTTTGGCAGCCGTATCTACAACGCGTCCCTGGCTGGTATAGGCATCAGAGATAGCTTTGATCGCATTTTGCCTTCTCGAAGTAAAGCAATCGCTAACCGCTACGACCTGTGCCTGATTATTCCCCAGGGCCCAGCCTAATAAACCGCTGCCCCTTCCACCCACTCCGATAAAGCCGAGATTGACCCGCTCGCTTGGAGCCGGAGTATCGCCTGCCCCCAATGCTGTCGATGAAATGATCGTCGGCATAGCCGCGGCGAATGCTGTTTGCTTTAGGAACTGCCGTCTATTTGTTTTCATGGATTCACCCTTTTAATTATTTTAGTTATACTTATCAATTTGAGTTTGAAGTTTGCCTGCATCCCATTTTTGCGGGTGTACTATTACCCTGTAGCGTAGCTTAAATGACTTGCCCGCCGACAGTGTATACGGTTCGTAACATATAACCGCCGGGCTGAAATATTTCATCGGGTTGTTATTGATCGCATACCATGGTGACGGAGCATTAAGATTTTTCGGATTATCGAGTATCGCGATACCGGCAGGCTGTCCGCCGAAAACTCCCGAATAATCCATACCCTTTGCTTTGCCCCGGTATGTTCCACCTGTAAAATTGATCGGCCCGTTTTCCGTTTCGGTTGTCCACTCCTGACCTTTGCCGTTTAGTCGAACAGAAAGACCCGCATATCCGCCCCACGGCTGACCGTCCGGCTGACCGACCAGCGGTGTTCGATCAAACTTAACATCTGCCTTCGAGCAAGCCTTAAACTCCGACGTCCAGTCAATATAGTATGTTCCATCCGCACTCGGAGCCGATACCGTTATCTTACGTTTTTCGGCGAGGATAGGTTTTTGCCCCCTGTGGTTGTAGGCGACATCCATTTTTATCACTGCCGAAAGATTCTTGCGTGTAACTATCTTTACATTTTTCCAACTGATCTCGCCGGCGCTTTGACCGGTATTACGATCTTCTTCCCAGAAGTTGACACCGTTAATTTCTTTCCATGCAAACCATAACGCATGGTGCCATGCGTGGTCAGGAGGACTGTTATCCGTAAGTACGGTCCCATCGACCAAAGAAACCGGATGAAAATATGTTTTGGGCTGATCCGGCGAGTAGTTAAACTGCCAGATAGTGCTTGAATTATTCATAAGCGCAACAGAGCTGTCAGTTTTTTCCCAGATGAATTTATCAGGTAGGTCAGGCTGTATTGGCGAATAGATAGCAAGTTCGCGGATCGCCGGGCTTTGCCCATAGTAGCCGGTTATTTTCAGTTCGACCGTAGAGCACTTTGTCTCCGGCAGCACCACCAGCAGATTATTGTCATAGTACTGTGCATTTGTTACGGTCTCGACGGTTTTGTCATCAAGCAGAACTGTAAAATCCTTTGGGGAATAGTTATGGTGGGCATATCCTGTTATCTGGATCGCCCTGACAATTTCAGGTTGCGAAAGTTTGATACGCAAGCGATAGAGTTGTGCGTCGTTCTGCTCGTCCCAGTATGTGTTAACGTCACCGTCAATCGCCGCCATATCGCCTCTGGAATCGCCATCGTCAATTAAATCATCCGGACTGTCGGCGACAGCTCCAGTAGCCAGGTTATTCGATGTCGATAGCATGTACATCTGCATGGTTGCTGTTGAGGTCAGATCGTCGGTCAGGTTTGCGGTGATGATCTGATATAATGCTTTTTTCTTTTTTTTGTGATCGATCGAATCGTTACTTCCGGCTATTTCTATCGCGACAGCAGCAGATTCTTTTTGAAGTCCAGGCTGTTTAAAGCAATCCATTGCCCAAACAAATACTTCTTCGGAGGTAAATCTTGAAGCGATAGACAATAATAATTTCCGCCCCTGATCGGTTTTAACTGCTTTTGTCATTGCGACGAATTTATCCTGATATTTTAAAACTCTATAGCCACGCAGATTAGTCAGCAGTTTTACAGACGACTTGACAGCCTGTGCCGCCCGTTGCTTGTTGCCAGAGGCAATTATCTTGATGTTTGCATCCAGTGCCTCATCGACGGTAATGCCATTGGTGTATAAAGCAATTTTGTTCCGTGGCAGATTTTCCGGAACCGCAACAAGCTCTTTTTTGCCCGCTGCCCACTGCACACTTCTGGTAAGCAGCAGCTTAAACGCGCTTTGTTGCATAGCCGCCGCATCGTGGCCGAGCATGAAGTTGACACAACGGCCATCGCCAAAATTGTGGACTCCCAGAACAGGTTCAAAACCATCGTCGCCTCCGGATTTACTCGACGAAAAAGCGGTTACCAATATTTTGGATTCTGCCGGAAACGCGGTTCCACGCCAAAGCTCATCCTCGGTCCACGCCGAAGATATCGGATTAAGACCTCTGCAGATAGGGTGCTCAGTATCAACCGCGTTCATGACAAAAGCATGATATGGTCCGTGGCCGGTTTTTGCCCCCCATGACGCGACTATTTTGTGGTATTCGGCCCAATCGGCAAAACTGCTGCCGCCTGCATGGACCATGACGTGCCCGCCGCCTTTACGCACAAAATCCAGAAATGCCCGCTTGCTTTTGTCGGACCAGTCCAGATTCTTATCGTTGACAGTATTCCAGTTGCTCACGATCACATCGTATTTCGAAAGCTGCTTGCTGGTAAGCCTGGCCGGTTTTTCGGTGACTTTAACACTTATCTTAGCATCGCCCAGTATTTTCTTGATAGCCGCAGTTGTCTGCTTCCAGTTGTGGTTATTGGCGCCACTATAGATCAAAACCCGGATAGGTTGTTCTGCGGCAAAAATGATTCGGCTAAACAGAAGCACCGACAAAACAACACTGAACACAACTAAATTTTTTTCTTTAATATTCATGGATCCCTCGATCATTTAATTTTACAAACTACCATATTTCCCATTTTTTACGATACGCACGCGTGAGCATCTTTGCCGCTTCCCCATCGCCAACGATCTTTTCGGCTTTCGGATCCCATGTGATCGTTCTACCGGTCTGTGCGGCGGCATCGACCATGTGACAGATCGTATCGCAGCGAATCCCCATTTCAACCGGACAGATTGTTTCTTTCCTGGATTTGACGCAGTCGATGAAGTTTCGATTATGTTCCGGAGACACATAGAGTCTTTCTTCACCAGCCTTAAGCTTTACTTTCCAGAGCTTCTGATCGCTTGCGTAGAACGTTCCTGAGTAATCGAAATTGCCGATCCAGCCGTTCGTGCCATGAAAGACCACCCCGTCATTGTCCTGAAATGCCGGATAATATTTCATTACCACATCCCTGGCTGTCTCGTGGTCCATTAAACGAAGTGTTACCTTATTTTCATATTCGCACATAACATCCCAACGCTCCAGCGTCCGGAAAATACCTTCCTTCGGTACACTGCCGGTTCCCTTATAGCGTATCGGGCTGGTGTCGTCGGAATTATTACCCCATTGCGCTATCCCAAGCGGATGAATAGCGCACCCAGCCAGAAAACCCAAAGACGTTTCCGGACAATGGTATCCGCCCCAGTTCGTGGTTCTGTCCACTGTATAGGGAACTATGGGCGAAGGCCCCTGCCAAATATCAAAATCCAGATCGTCAGGAATAGGAACCTCTACGGTCGATCCGTATGGTTTGACGTGATAATTTGCCTTATCGAATTGTACATTGCGACACCACACGTCTATATGTTTCACTTCGCCGATGTATCCGTTTCGGACCAGCTCAACCATTTGACGATACCTCGACATGGAGCGATACTGCGTCCCAAACTGAAATACTCGTTCATTGTCGTTAACTGCCTTCCTCAGCAGCTTGGTCCGTCCAAGATCCAGTGACATCGGTTTCTGGCAGAACACATCTTTACCCGCCCTTGCCGCGGCAATAGACATTGGCGTATGCCAGTTGTCATGAGCTGCGACGATGACGGCATCGACATCCGGACGCGCGATCACTTCGCGAAAATCAGCGTGCACTTTCGTAATATTACTGCCGCCGTAATGCTTGTTCAAACCCGCGGCCTTTGCGATGCGCCGACTTTTGTAAGCGTCGCACACAGCTATGATCCGAACGTCCTGCATTTGGTTCAGGTAATTCGTATGGTATCCGGAAATACCTCCGCAGCCGATCAGCCCAAGATTTACACGATTGCTCGGAGCATCAGCTCCGAAAACCGTACTCGGAACGATAGCTGGAAATCCCAATGCCGCAGAAACCGCAACTGAGCTCTTGATAAAATTTCGCCTGCTTACATTTTTTTTCTGCATGTCCCGATCCTCTCCAAAAATAAAACTATTTTCTTAAAACGACAACAGGCATTGCCAGACGTACATATATCCCAGTGCGTCGACGTCCTGCCATACCTGCTTGATCTGTTCTTCGTCGCCGGTGATCTTTGGAAACTCTTTACGTTTTACGTCCCAGGGAATACATTCACCGGGCTTTGGTGCCGATCCGTTTTTTTCGTTCATTAGTAAACTCCGTATTCGCGTGTAAAGTCGGTCATTGCTTTAATATTCTCGATAGAGGTGTCGTTCTGCATGATCGCGCTGGCATCCATGATGTAACCGCCGTCTTTGGCGACGCCATCGATAACTTCTTTGCACCTGCTGCGTACTTCCTCGACAGTGCCATACGACAAAAGAAAATTCGGAATTCCGCCGCTGATACAAAACTTGTCGCCGAGTACCTTGTGCGCTTTGAATATGTCACCCTGATCGACGTGATATATGATACTGCCAGCGGGTAACTCGGTAAAAGATTCGAGGTGTCTGTCCCAGTTGCCCTCGGCATAAAATAATACCTGGTGACCGCTTTTCCATATCGCTTCGATTATCGGTTTTAGCGTCGGCCAGTAGATCGTATTAAACTGCTCTTCCGTGACGAAAGGCGTACAGCCGCGATGCATCCAAAAACCTATCGGTACGGTCTTGTCCGGGTCGGCGGTAGTAATAGCGTTATAAGTCAGATGCGGGATAAGTGCCTCGCAGGCCTCTTTTACCTTGTCAGGTTTTTCCATCAGATCCATTGTCAGCCCGATATAGCCGCGGAGTTTATCCCCGATAATGTCCAGCGGAGCCTTGAGAATACCGGCTATGGCCGAAACCGTCCCGGATTCACTCCTGAGAAGCGCAGTATGCGGGCCGTAAGCGCCAAAGTAATTGAGCATTGCCATTCCGCCCTTGAGAAAAGCCATATTATTGCGGTAGGATGTCGGTTCGCCAACAGCGGCGACATCTGTAGAGGTGCGAGGCAGCCAGACGTTAGCCAGAAAACCTGTCGGGTCGGCGATCAATTGGTCGTACTCATCGGACTTCATAAAGGCATCGTCCTCGGAAGGCTCACGATATTGAAAGCCGATCTCGACGGGTATTTCAACACCCGGTATGGCATAGTATTTCGTTCCATTGGCCTGCACCAGTCCCGCCCAGTTATAGACCATATTGCTCACAACTGCGTCCCAGTCGAAATCTTTCGCGCAGATCCGAGCCGCTTCAAAAGCCTTATTGTAGTCCTGAGTTACCTGCTGACAGGTAAAGCCTGCGTACTTGGCGGTAAACTCCGCTACGAACGGCCGGATAGGGATCATATCCGGTTTTTCATTTCGCATCGCCGTCACATACCGTTTAAGCCGCTGCTGATATAGTTGTTCCATATCGTTCATATTTCGACCTTAAATAGCACTGCATTATACGCTTAATACACTGTCCCTGTCAATCTCTTTTAATGGATGATCCTATCGATCTCTTCCCTGGCGATCCGGCTCCACTGGATCAGATTTTCAGGACGCTTTGCGATAGTATGATTATCTTTCATGATCACTTCTACAACACAGCCTTTGGTTATCGCAAGATCGCGACGAAGGTTTTCACGGATCTGCCGGAAATCCGGCTCTACCACCGCAACATCGGCAGGGTTAACTTTCATGGAAAAGATATAATCCTTTTTCAGATACCCGGCCATCTTTTCGTAATCGGCCCACGGAGAGCACGAAACACGCCGCAGATTATGGTGCCTCTTAATAATATCCCATCGACTATCGACCGGTTCGCAGCACCCGTAACACGTCAACCCGAACCGCTCCATGATCGGTTTTTCATACGGAAAAATAAATTCCTCGTACAACTTAGGCGACACTCCAACCGTTTCCTGACTTTCCGTAAATCCCCACATATCCTTACATCGAACTGTTCCTGAATAATCTTCCCTGGGCAAACTGTCCGTAAAACCGTATCCACCGGACCCGACATAAGTGGCGTCGTTATTCAGACTCAACAACCCCCTCTGCTCAAGCCAGTCAAGTTTCCGTAAATTTCCTGATGAGATCCGACCGAGCAATTCCTTCACTTCGTCAGGATGATCGTACATATCCAACATAAGATTCTCAAGCCCGCGCAAAAAGACGAACGGCATTGTAACACCCAGCGTCCACCACCATGTCCCCTTCAAACGAACGCTCAAAATATCACCCAGCACTCGCTGCGTTTCCGACAAACATGCGTTGGTGGTTTCCATGTCTATCTCAGGCATGCGAAGATCTATTTTCGCAAGATCCTTTTCATAGTCCTTAACAGGGCTGTCCCAATGCGCCGCCCCATCGCTCTGCGTTCTTTCAAACTCTACGGACAACCCCCAGTCCTCCGGCAGCACAGTATAAGGAACATCGAAAAAACTATCGATCGGCGTGTCATCCTGCATTTCATCATTGCAGAATATCTTTTTACGCAAAGCCATTTCCCAGCGTCGCCCAAGCACCCCGGCGCACTGCATCTGACTCTCAGTTACGATCTCGTTCCACCCGTTTTCCGGATCACAGAAAAAAACCGGACGTAGCGGTTTAAGATCGTTATGCGCCTTCCATGCCCGGTGTACTTCCCCCATTCGCTCAGAACATGCGATCTGCGCCACCTTCTCAGCAAGCCGGCGCAAAATTTCCCCATCCGAATCGCTAATGACCATATCCTCAAGAACAAAACCCGTCACAATAGATTGCGAAGCCGTCTGTTCCATCCCGGTCGATTTTCCCTGACCATAATTTCCCATAAAATACCTGATCGCCTCACCGTTGAGCAATATCAACTCTCTTACCTGTCTCCGCAGCGCAAAGGCCCGCTTCCAGGATCCTCATCACCTCGACACCGTCCTTAAAATCAGGAGTAACCGAACCTCCCTTTTCAATTGCCGCCAGAAAATCCACTACACCATGATGGAACTGGTGTTCAAAACCAAGCGTATGTCCCGGGGGCCACCAGTTCGCAATGTAATCGTGACAAGGCTCGGTCGCCAAAATCGTCCTGAAACCCTGGGCGTATTCCGGATCCTCCGCCGAGAAAAACTCAAGCTCGTTCATCCGCTCAAAGTCAAACAACAGGCTTCCCTTATCCCCGTATATCTCGAAATAATTGTAATTCTTCCTCCCGGGCGCAAACGTGGTTGCCTCGAACGACCCCATCGCCCCATTCTCGAATTCAACGATCATCGAAATGGCGTCCTCCACAGTAACTTCCCCTTTTTCGCTACCCTCAGATGTCTCTGCCTTAAATGTCCCGGCCCCTGCACCGGGTAAGGGGCGTTCCTTAATAAAATTAGTCATCATCGCGACAACACTTTTCATATCTCCCACCAGGTACCTTGCAAGATCGACACTGTGAGAGTTAATGCCGGCTTGTACGCCCGACCCTGCCAGTTCCTTTCGTTGATGCCACGTCAAAGGAAAGTTCGGATCCACCAGCCACGATTGCAGATACGCGCCTCGCCAGTGGAATATCCTGCCGATCTTACCTTCGTCGATCAACCGCTTGGCCAGCCGCACAGCCGGACACCTGCGGTATTCGTGATTTAAATAATGAACCACCCCAGCCGCCCGTGCCGCGTCATACATCTCCTGCGCCTCACCCGAATTGAGAGCTATCGGCTTCTCGCAAAAAACATGTTTGCCCGCCTTAGCTGCCGCCACTGCTATGTCCCGATGCACCCCCGGAGGCGTCGTAATAACGACAACATCGACATCGTCCCTTTCGACAACCTTTTTCCAATCCGTTTCCGTTTCCTGCCATCCCCATTGAGCTGCAAAGGCTTTTAATGTCGCCTCATTCAGATCGCATGCCACTTTCAAAACGGGTTTAAAAGGGATATCGAAAAAGTGATCCACATTTGCCCACGCGTTACTATGAGCCTTCCCCATGAACTGACAGCCGATGATCGCTACATTTATATCCTTCATTTTATCTCCGTTCGCTATAATCCGAGGTTCCGTAAATATTCCACGCTTTTGGCCAATGCAGGGTCTTCGTCTTCGTAGTCCGGGTGTAGTGCGTCGATCTCGATAGCAAAAAGACCGCCGTAACCTTCATCCAGCAAAACCTTGATCAGAGCCGGCATATTGATAATGCCATCTCCTACAGGAACGCTGGAAAGGAAGTCCCAATTATCCGGGTCAGCGCCATAAACCGGTGCGATATCTTTTAGGTGAGTTGCGAATATATGCTTAGCAAGTTTCTTGGCATACTTGACAGGTTCGTTGCCAATGCGAAGGGCGTTACCAGTGTCGTATGTTATTCCGAAATGATCCGAGCCAACTTTCTCAACGATATAAAGCATTTCGTCGCAGTTAAAATCGTAGTGATTTTCCATCGCAAACTTGATGCCCTTATCTTCTGCCATCTTAACCGGATCCCTCATCACTTCTGCTAACTTATCCATGATCGGTTGTGGGTCTTTCGGAGGCCCTGGAGGGCAGCCAACCATCCTCATAACTTTGGAACCGAGTATTTCGCATGTCTTAAAATGCCCCAGCATCTCCTCTACTGCCGCTTGGCTTTCGCCGTATTCCAACCCATCCAGATGACCCCACGCGACAACCACTTCAAGATCGCCCTCGTCAATGATCTCCCTGAGGCCTTTTAAGTAATCCTCGTCATTGCTTTCAAAAAAGCAAGTCTCCAGAGAAACACCGTCCAACTTCAATTCGATAGCACGCCTTAGGAAATCCGCGTATGTCATCCGCCTCCCAGGATCCTGCTGGGTGTCATAAATTTCACCGAAATAACGATGAAAACAGTAACTGTCCGCTCCTATCTTCATTTTCAGCTCCTAAAGCATTTGAGTTAACGGATTTTCCTCACAACCAAACCAGCCAATAACCAACCTGATTTATACACCACAGAACCGAATTTGTCAAGATATTCCCACACTCC
>SDBV01001438.1_pt1 | contig 35972 bp, 42 predicted proteins | sample 2277081 | NCBI WGS metagenome assembly SDBV01 (sample SAMN10402039, study PRJNA504765) | marine sediment metagenome | isolation source: marine sediment core GS10_PC15, 223 cmbsf | place: Arctic Ocean: Southern Knipovich Ridge | collected 2010 | reverse complement strand
ATGGGTATAATTATTATTGGAGTTTTCTATTCTCAAAGATGAAATCAATTCATCTTATATTGTTTATTCTTAAGAGAAATATAAATTACTCAAATAGATATAAAATTAAAAATTACACTTTATATCTATTTTGAGCGCCTCAAAAATTTTCTTTTTAAGCTTTATATTTTAGCTATTTTTGATCCAGAGATGTGCAGCTCCCATAATACCTGAATAACTCCATTTGATACCAAAATTTATAAATTCCAAATGTTATTATTGTTAAAAGCACTCCTTTGATATTAATAGAAAAGAGCTTTCCTCCATCTCCTTCAAAAGCAAATGAGGAATCATCGTAAGTAACCTGAGAAGCAAGATAACTTGCAATTTTGACAAAAGCCCATGAAAAATAAATTCCTAATGTAATTATAGTTAATAATCCCTGAATAAAAACTAAACTGAAAAGCTTTCCACCCTCAGCTTCAAAACCAAAAGTCTTACCTTCATAGGTTGTTTTTTCAAGCATATATTTTTTTATTTTTATCCAGGCCCATGGAAAATAAATTCCAAAGGTAATCATTGTTAATAGACCTTGAATAAAAAACAGACTAAAAACTTCTCCGCCTACTCCATTAAATTCAAAGGCTTTTCCATCGTAAGTTGTCTTTCCTACAAAGTACTTTCGGATTTTTACTATCGCCCAGGCACCATAAATACCTAAAGTAATTATGGTTAATAAACACTGAACAAGAAGGAGTGAAAATATTTCTCCACCCTTACCTTCAAAAGAAAACTTTTTACCATCAAGGCTTAGGTTATCCATAAGATATTTAGTAATTTTTACAATAGCCCATGAGAGATAAATCCCAAAAGTTATTATTGTTAAGAGTATTTGAACTATGGCAAGACTGAAAAACTCGCCGCCGTTGCCTTCAAAATTAAAATTCTTTTTCATAATAAACAATCCTCCTTCCTTAAACTTATTTTTTCATCCTTTATTTTGGATGTGTTTTAAACGTGTTAATAAAGCAAAATAAATACATAAACCACAAAGTGTACTTTTTAATGGTTGAGGCAATATAGTACTGTTCTTCTTTAAACTGATATTAAGAAGTTTCTTGAAGTGATTATATTTTCTTGGATAATCAATCGTCAACATAATCATTCCACAAAAGTGCCACCATGATAAAATAAAGGATAAGCCGCTTATAATATTTGTTGTATATAAGCCAACAGTTACGAAAAGAAAACATCCGAGTGAAAAAAGGAATACTGGGATATTTATTATAAAAAAAGTTCTAAATGATATTTTATGACATGTCGCTTTTCTTAACTTCATTAATTACACTTCATGTTTACATATTTACATTTTACAATATTATAATAGTGTGGTTTTTAAAGTAATTCAAATACAAAAAAAAAAATTCGGTTCAATTCTCCTTAAAAGATTACCTTTCCCACGCAAAATTACAAAATTTTTGCTGATTTTGTCATAATATGATAAAATCATAGATATTAACATATAATTACGCATAACAAAATTAAAATGATTCGGATATATCAGTAGCCATATTATTTAATTTTCGTACTGATATACCGATTTAAAAAAATAACAAAGAAAAATAAATTAGGAGTTTTTAAGTGAAAGGTTTTAAAAAGTATTTATTAATAATTATAGGCGTCATTATTGCTATAAATTTGGTGGCTTTTTTATTAATTTCTCTGGGCTTATTTGTTGAACCAGCGGTTAATTCCAGTGACAATAAAGAAGTCTATTCTGTTGCCAGTGATTCAAGCATTTGTATTTTATACTATAATACCGAGTTTAAACAAAAACTAATTAAGTTATTAGTAGAAGATTTTAACTTACAGGAAATAAGTGTAACTGTGGATAATATTTCAAACAGGGACCAATATATTCCTGCAGATTTTGATGCAGTTATCATTTTGTCCGGTATTAAGCAATTTAATCCATTACCAGAGGCAGCGGGGTATATAAAAAAACATAATTATGCGGACAATATAATCTATTTTTTTGCATATACTATTCTCAATAATCCGTATGGATTGCAGCTGATAAGTCCAAAATTGATGTTATTACTTCTGCTTCTACTTTAGAAGATAATCTTGTAATGGAAAAAGCAAAAAATAATATTGTTACAAGAACTATAGAAGTTTTAGATATACAGTAACAAAAAGAAAGTACTATAAAGAACAGTAATATCTATTGCTTTACCGGGTTTTTACCTGGTTTATACCTGGTTTATACAATGTTTTATATCGAATAATTGATACTTTTTTCCAGAGAGTATTTAAAATTTATTATTTATGGAGATATATATGGCCCATTTTATCTTTGATATCGGTGGTGTTTTAATTCAATACAATCTGCATATACTTGCTGAACAGATTGCCGTAAAAGTCGGAATAGAACCAAAGCTGGTTCACCCGTTGTTTCAAAATGACCTCCTTTTTGATATAGAGACTGGTAAAATAGGGGGTGAGGATTTTTTCAATCAGAATATTAAAACAGTGCTTAAAAATTGGACATATCAAGATTGGATTCAAGAATTTTCAGAACATTATGTAAAGAATCCACCGGGAATTAAGTTGTTACAAGACTTAAAGGCTGATGGTGAGCAGATCTATTTATTAAGTAATCTTGCGGAGTTTCACAAAATTGCCATAGAAACCAAATATCCGGATTTCTTTTCTTTGGCGGATATAAATTTCTTCTCTTACGAGCTTGGTCTTCATAAACCCAATCCCGAAATTTATCGCCAGGTCTGTAAAAATTTACAGGCCAAACCTGCAGAATGTATATTTTTTGATGATGTATTGGCAAATGTTAAAGGTGCTCAACAAATCGGGATGGCCGGAGTACATTTTTCCAATGTTACCATACCGGAAATTATTAATATAATCAGGAAAATCAGGTGATATCTAAAATATAAAGGTCATATAAACAAAGGTATACCATGAATATTATTAAGTTCAGGATATATTTTTATAATTAGTAACTATTACTTCTTTTATTTTTCCCCGTCCATCTGCTTTAGAATTTATTGCTCTGCCTGCTTTAACAGTATCAATATTGAATTTAGAATACAACTCTAATACTTCCGGAGTAAATGAATTTGACAAAATACAGTATACGCCTTTTTCTGTTTGTTCTTTATATACATCTCGAAGCCTTATTTGTTCTTTCCAGGAGAAACCATCTTTATTATAGCTAACAAAATTTGAAGTTGAGGATACGGGAACATAAGGAGGATCAAAATAAATTAAGTCGTTGGATTTTGCATTAGATACTATTTTTTCAAAATCATCACATATTATTTCTGTGTTTATTAACTTAAAGTTAACTGCTCTTAAGTTTTCTTCATCACAAATAAGAGGTGATTTATACCTGCCGAAAGGTACATTAAACTGCCCTTTTTTGTTTACCCTGTACAAACCGTTAAAACATGTTTTATTCATGTAGATAAACCGGCTGGCCTTTTCTACAGGAGTAAAATCATTAATATCTTTGGCTCTTAATTGGTAATAGTATTCTTTGTCATTATGATGTTTTTTTAGTAGTTTAATTAGCTCTTCTACATTATTTTTAATTACACTATATGTATTTATTAATTCCTCATTAACATCACCAATAACTGCATTCTCAAAATCATTGCTGAAAAATACTGCGCCACCACCTATAAAAGGCTCAAAATATGTATTATGTTTTTTGGGCATACGGCTGCGTATTTCTCTTATTATTTGCCTTTTTCCACCAACCCATTTTACAAAGGGTTTGGCAATTCTCTTCTCTGCAGTTACAGGCAACTTCCCCTCCATATACTACCCTTCATTCACACAAAAGGGCTTTAAATAGTGTAGCATTACATTATTTATTAGTCAGTATTTTTATTATAAAAGCTGCCGTATCACCCAGTGTTTCCCTGGATAATGAGTTTTACGTTGGTTACCCGCATCTATCGGTACATAAAATTTTCTATTATCTGCTTCACATATTGGTTTGCCACAACGCTCACATTGCATAACGGCCTTAACATCCGGATAACAGACAGTTTTGCACATTATTTCTCTATGCTATAATTTTATTATGTCATTTGTTGTCTTACAAAGTAAATTTTTAAAATAAGCGGTTTATTGACCATGCAGTCTTTTTATAGTACTATATAAGCACTGGAGAATTTTATGAACTTAAAAAATGATGTTAAACCAATATCCTATATTAAAACACATGCAGCAGATATATTAAAACAAATAAACGAAACACATAATCCAATAATCATAACTCAAAATGGTGAAGCTAAAGGTGTATTTATAGATACTGAAAGTTACGAAAAAATGAAAAATACACTAAGTTTATTAAAAATTGTATCATTAGCTGAAAAAGATATTAGTAATAATAATTTAATAACATCAAAAGATTTATTTAACAGACTCGATAAGAAATATAATATAAAATGAAAACAGTTTGGACAAAATTAGCTGAAGATGATTTGGAAGAAATTATTGATTATATTTATGAAAATAATCCTCAAATAGCAACGAAATTATATAAAGAAATAAAAAGCAAAGTATTATATTTAGAAGAGTTTCCTAAACAAGGCAAAATTGTTCCTGAACTAAAAGAATTTAATATAGTTATATGTAGAGAACTAATTATTAAATCCTGGCGAATAATTTATAAAATTGGGAAACACAACATATATATAATTTCAGTCATTGATGCCAGAAGAAATTTTGAAGATCTTTTATTAGAAATACTATTGAGAAGTAATTAATAACTTATAACCGCCAGAATATTCGGATAATATATTGAACTAAATTAGCAATTGTAGGAAAAAAGTGGATAATAAAAGACAAAATGAAAGAAACAAAGCATATTCAAAAATTGCTCAAAAATATAAAAACCTATTTATTAATGAACTTCAAAAAAAGCCAATAGACAGAAAAATATATGAACTTTTTTTTGAAAGAGTTGTCAACAAAGGTGAGATACTAGAAATTGGTTGCGGACCTGGTGAAATATCTAATTATCTCTGGATGAAAGGTTTAGAAATTGCTGGTATTGACTGTTCAAATGAAATGATAAAACAGCTAAGGAATACAATCGGGAGATTAAGTTTAATGTGGGCGATGTTTTTAAGCTTAATTATGATAATGAATCTATATATGGAATAGTTGCACCATATTTAATAGTAAATTTCACTCTAAATGAAGTTAAAGATGCATTAATTGAGATGAAAAGAATATTGAAAAAAGATGGAATTTTATTTTTATCTTTTCATATTGGAAATGATGAAAATAAAATATTCGATGATTTTTTAGAAGAAAATAATAAAATTACTTTTACTTTTTTTAAAGTAGATACAATAGTTCAGATGATTGATCAAATTGGATTAAAGCCAGAAGAAATTATTATAAGAAGCCCATATAATGATATGACAACACGGGCATATATTTTTGTTAGAAAATAGAGCAATCCTATTAAATAAAAATTGCTGCAACATATGTAATGAATGCTCAAAAACCAGATTTACTTGTAAAAGTTTAAAAAATTGCAGGCCAACTGTAGAAGCATTCGCAATTAATGTATATGACACTGTTAGAAATATGGGATATGATATTAATGTAATAACAAGTAAAAATCTAAAAAGTTACAAGTTAAAGTCATACAAAGGTTTTTTACTTTTAGAAAACCGCTGCTCAGGGCGGCTCTGAGAGATAAGTAAATGGGAAAAGTAAGTATTGTAAAAATAAAGGACAACATAAAACTAACTCTCTATAAATTAATTGGGGGAATTTCAACATTTATTAATACTGAAGATGTTGTTTTATTAAAACCCAATCTGAATGATTTAGAAAGTTATACTTCCCCTGAATTATTTTCAACCCTAATAGAACAATTATTTGATCACAATATAAAAAATATTTTTATTGCTGAATCAACTTTTGGAAATGATAAAATAACTGATATATATTTTAAAAAGACAGGATATTTTAATTTAGTAAAAAAATACAAATTAAATATTATTAATATTTAGAAATAAATATATTAAAAAAAGCAAAAACAAAATATCCCAGATTAGCAATCGCAGCAATTATAATTAAGATTAAAAAAAGCGATTCATCATATTTATCATATACAACATATGTGAAACTGATATTCTGAACAGAACGGATCACAATATTATTTTCAGAATCTACTTCTAATCTTACAGTATGTTTCCCTTTTTCTATATTTTCCGGCAGATTTATTGTGTATGTTTCGATTACAATATCATTCCCGCTTATACTAATTACAGGATTAAAAGCATCAATAAATATTTGTTCCGAATTATCCAAAGAATACTTAATACTACTTATATTTATGTTCTTTATGTTCTTATAAGTTGATAAGAATGATATTTTTAAATCAATCTGATTAGTAGAAATATCACCGACATTCTCAGGTACAACCATTTCTATAGAACCTATAAAATCTGTAATAAGATTATTAATTTCTCCCGCATCCATTTCCTTTGATACTTCTAAGTATTCTCCGCCTAAAGGCTGGGAAAGATCTTTTGCAGCAGTTTCTTCACCTATAGATAAAAGCATTACTTTGTAATCTTCACTCTTTACCTGTGTATACGAATTAAATGCGCCTTCTTTATAAACATCAAATCCAAAATACTTACTATTCTCTGCAGGATTATTAATACCGTCTGTTATAAAGAATATAATAGATTTACTATAAGGGTATTTATTGCTTATCGCATTATCCAGTGTTTCTAAAGCAAAGCCGATATCCGTATAGTCCTCATTCGGAACTAATAAATATAAAAGCTCACGAAGGGCCTCATAATCATCAGGAAAGCTTATCTTTCTGTTTATTTTAATATCAGTATTCTCGCCAAATGTAAAAAGAAACAGAAAATCCTCATTTATCATTATACTGTTTATTATATTTTCATCTATATATTTAATTACCTCTGCAAAAACATCATTCATACTTGTAGATATATCAAGAATTAAAAAGAAGTTCATTTTAAGGTTACGGTTATAAGAGGCTTCATTATTTTCATGAATAATATCATTGATTGATGATTTACCGGATCTAATTTGCAGCAGTTCTTCTTCTGTTATATTGATTCTTGTATTATTATCAATTTTTGCTGTTTTACCTGTAATAACTGCGTAGTCATTAAGGACCTGTATTAAAACAGTACCATTTACCGTATTTACAATATCCTCTGCATATAAGGTCATGTTTTCCTTAACATCTATTAAAATATTGTTCCTGTATAAGGATACATCCCCTTCTGCTTTTAGTAATACTGCATAATCTTGGGCAAAAGTTGACAAACCAGTCAAACCAACTAAAAATAAGAAAAATAAAATATACTTTTTCAAATTGCCGCCTTTTTTTAATTCCGCGAAAGTTTTATTGTTTCAAAATTATATATATTCTGAGCATTATTAGGTATTCTTAATGCATCATCCACCATTACGGGTTCGTATCCTTCTGCAAGAACAATTACACTATAGGCTTCTCCTTTTTCCAGAGGATTATCTATAATATATCTGCCGGACCTGTTACATTCGCCAAAACCTGCATAATGGCGCCCATCCTGGAGTCTTGCAAAATCCATTATGCTTACTCCTGGTTTAAGGATACCAATCATAGCACCTCTAATGCCGCGCCCTGTATCTGCATCTATTATTACGCCCCGCACTGTAATTGTATCAAGATATATTTCATTATTAGTGAACTGGTCATAAAAGACTTCTACATAGCCTCTTTTTATTTCCCTTCCTTCTATCTGAACAATAAATATATAATCTCCGACAGGCATATTACTATTATTCTGATATGTAAGGGGAACAAAAAATGTTCCGTCCGGCCCCCATTCCCAAATAATTTGATCATCAACTATTTTCTCATCATTATACATCCATGATAAACTGCACTTATACCCATCTGTCATTCCCTCGTAATCAAAATATGCATAAAGAATGTTTATATTGGAAAAACTATAGCCCGGGTCCTCCGGCATTTCATTTCTCGTCTGACTGCTTGCAAAAACAATATCGCTTATCTTGATTTGATTATAATCAATATCATCATAAAAACTTTGCGGAGATATATAATCAATTGATAAAGGAGTTACTTCCTCACGGATATTATCTATATAAGAATCAGCCAAGTCTACAGAACGGAGTATGGTGAGCTTTCCATACTCAACATCCTCCAGAAATGCAGTTGGAATCCCAATAAGCCTTCCTTCGGAATCTATTGCAGCACCTCCGCTATTACCGAATGACACTTGCGCATTTGTTTTAATCCATGCTCTGTTAAAATCAACATTTTCCTGATTTAAAAATCCGCTTAATTTACCATCAGTAACATTAATTGTTACATACTCCAGGTCGAGTTCGTAAATGGGATAACCTATTATTATTATGTCATCAAACAGGTGCAAATCTTCTGCGCTTCTCCAGCTTTCTGGAGATTCCCATTCTAAAGAAAATAGATCATCTAATGTTACATTTGAACCAGGCATATAACCGGTAATCTGGAGTACTGCAACATCAATATCGGATGAGCCGTCTACAAATACAGCTTCAAAAGCAGGAACAGGCGGAATATCCGGCCTTGTTGTTGCAAGTATAAAAAATTTCTCACATGGGATATTCCTATTGTTAGGATTAGCAATAACATGGTAATTCGTAAGGATTAAGCCGAGTTCTTTATCTATTATAGTACCTGAACCGCTTCCAATTGGTTCATAATCATGGGTTCTGTTGTTATATTCCATAGGCAGTATCAGGACTACAGCAGTTGCTATCTCCTCAATTTGTTCTCCTGTAATTGCAGTTAAACTAAAAAGCGGCAGAAAACAGAAAAGCAGAATTAATGAGATTATCATGTTGGATTTTTTAGTATACACTTTTGCAATATTAATAATTATCTTCATCGCATACCTCTCTGATAGCCTCTAATATAAAACTCATTTATCATCTTTTCACAAAAATCCATTTCTTCATCTATTTTTTCTGAATCGAAGCGTACGGTAAGAATATAAGCCGTATTATTTACAGCAACAATATAATCTACTCCATAAACTACAACAGGTATTGAATATCCTTCGGAATTAAGTATAGATTCACTTACAAATGTATAATCAATTCTAATTCCTTGTGCATTATTAAAAGTAATTTTTTGATTTTTAATTACATTAAAATTGGAAAGTATTTTCTCATATTGATTAGCAAGATTTGAAACAATACCCGGAAAAGGATCCAGGAAGCTTTCTATTGGCAGCATGTTCGGCTGAAAAATAGATCGCAGCGAAACATTTGTTTTATATGTAGATTCGGACAGCATGGAAGTTGCTTTAAGCAATATTTTATCATAATCATCTTCTGTTCTACCTCTAAAGCCAAAATCAAGGTCATTTACATTAATATTTGTTTCTACTATCCAGTTTTCCGGATAAGAAAATGATATTTCATCATTTGAAAACTCAATCATTCTTGTTTCTATATATACTTTTAGTAACCCACCTGCAATTAATGCCAGCACAACAAATAATACAACAATCCATTCCGGCTCGTCTCTTTTCCTTTTTTTATTAACAAACCTTTTATTACCAGGACCTATCATCTATTTCTCCTTACTCACTATCCAAGAGGGCTTTCGAGTTGATCTTTCTAATTGCTATAAACAGAATTCCAAATGCAAGGCTTGCAAGTACACCGGCAATAATTAATCCGAATTCCGGTGTAAACTTCATACCAAACCTTGATACACTCTTTAATAAAACGTGTGTTATACCATTTAGAATTGCTGCAAGTGCCACTCCCGCAGGCAGCCACCATGCAGGCATCCTTTCAAATTTTGCACGTCCTAGAAAATATCCGGAAATACCACTAAAACTTGCATGAGCAAGGCAGGAAATCGTTATACGTATTACTCCTACAGAAGGATTTACACCTTGCATACTAATTATATATTGAATATTCAGCATGGTTGCATAGCCAAGACCGATTACAGCACCATATATAATGCCATCCACTCTTTCATCAAATTCGGAACTTAAGAATACAGTAAAGCGTACACCAGCATATTTTAAATATTCCTGGATAACTCCAATAATTAAAATTGATCCAATAATTCTTAGAGGCAGGTTAGCATTATAAAGCCATTCATTAACATTAAATAAATCATTTATTAAAGGGATCCCGATTCCATTAGCAAACACAGCGCCAAGTAAAAATATACCTAAGATAAAGCTTTTTGGTTCAGGTTCTAATGTATCCAGTCTATAGAATATCCATACCCAGATAAAAGCAGGCCCAGCAGAGAGAAGAACACCGAAAATCACGAGATTTACACCTGAGAACTGAAATTCAACAAGGTAGTCTAAAAGTACAATAAGCCCTACAAAAGCAAAAATCGATACAATACCTATTATAATAGATATCCAAATTCCTTTTCTGTTTATAAAAACCTTATTATAATGATGATCACAGAAAAACCTGTCTCCGATCTTTTTAGAATCTTTTGTAAGCGGTTCATTACATACACAACAAATTATTTCCTGCAATTATTTCCTCCTTATAACATACTTTTTTTAATTATTATGAAGTTATTTATAATTATTCTGTATATATCCATATAGTACTAGTATAACCTAAATATTTATATTTTGCTGATTATTTTTATAATAAAGCTATTTTTGATGTTAAAAATAACTATATTTTGGGGAGTGGCTAAATACTATGAGTGAAAAATTATTTACAAAGCAAAAAGCTTAAGACGATGTGATCGATAATTTGGAAGTAAAATAAAAGGCATAATTAGCCCTCTGCAGTTATTATAATTATTGAATAAGTTCATTTAAAGACTTATTTAGAGCCACGAAGGTTTTTCTTTAAGAATAATACCGTCTGTCCGAGTATGCTGCACAAGGCTTGCTTTTTCTGTTTGAACACAAATATACTGCAAAGCTATGGAATTATTCGCCTTAAAACATCTTTTACCATCCGGATCTATCCGTAGAATATCTCCTTCTTTAATAGAAAACTCATCTCCATCTATATAAGCAGTTCCTGTCCCCTTCAAAATAATATAAACTTCCTCATTTCTTTTATGAGCATGAACAAAGGGGATACTTTTACCTGGCTGTAATTGGTTAAGTGATATCTCCAATCCTGTAAGACTTAAAGTTTCCTTTAACTCAGTTCTGGATATTTCAGAAAATGTACCTGTGTTAATAACAGAATAGTTATTTTCTTGTGTTTTCATATTTACTCCTTTAATTATGTGCCATTAGTAACTTGCATAATGCAAGCCACTAATTAGTATCATAGTTACTTTTCTTTTGCAAGTATATATAGTATATTTTTTTTATGATTAAAAAACAGAGGCGTTCAGCCTGTCCGGTTTCATGTACACTCGATATTCTAGGTGACAAATGGACTTTACTTGTAATACGGGATCTTTTAAGAGGATTTTCACATTACAATGATTTCTTAAAAGCACCAGAGAATATTACTACAAATATTCTTGCAAACCGCTTAAAAAAACTTAAACAGGAAAATCTGATTTATAAAAAGCCTTATCAGCATAATCCTTTAAGATATGAATACCATTTAACAGATAAAGGAACAGATTTAAAGCCTATGTTTAAAGAAATTGTGCATTGGGCAGCTAAATATAAAAAAGAAATTATTAATGGGGAAATTGAAACTTAGATAATTACCACCCTTTTGTATAAATATTGTTAATATTGAATTGTTAAATAATAATAATCAGGATATAAACTAAGCTATGCCGGAAATCACACTTTCAGATTTATCATTATCATTCGGACCAAAAACAATTTTTGATTCAATAAATTTCAGTATTTCCGAAAGCCATAAAATAGCTTTAACAGGAGCAAATGGAAGCGGAAAAACAACTTTAATGAAGCTTTTATGCAAATTTATAAAACCGGATTCGGGCGCTGTATCAATAGTAAAAAATACTCGCATTTCATATCTTCCACAATCTGGAATTACATATAAAGGTACAACATTGTTTGAAGAAACTGAAAAAGCCTACAATGAAATAACAACAATAATAAATAAAATGGAAGAAATTGAAGAGCTGTTAACAGATAAAACTAAAGATAATAAAGAACTGCTTAATGTTTATAATGAATTACAGCACACAGTAATTAATAGTGATTATTATATCCGCGACAAGCAAATAGAAAAAATCCTTACCGGCCTGGGATTTATGAAAGAAGATTTTTCTAAATTATGCTCCGAGTTCTCTGCAGGATGGCAGATGAGAATAGCACTTGCAAAAGTTCTATTGGAGTACCCTGATATTATTCTTCTTGATGAGCCTACAAACTATCTTGATATAGAAGCACGTGCATGGCTCGAAAATTATTTAAATGATTTTAAAGGCGGCATGCTGATTGTTTCTCATGATAAATATTTTCTTGATACAACTGTTAACAGCATAGCGGAAATTTATAATGGTAAAATTACCATATACAAAGGCAACTATTCAGAATACGAAAAGCAGAGATCTGTAGAAATTAAAGGTATAATCGAAAAGTATAAAAAACAGCAGGAAGAAATTGAAAAAACTGAAAGCTTTATCCGCCGTTTCCGCTCCAAAGCAACCAAAGCGTCTCTTGTACAAAGCAGAGTAAAGTATCTTGAAAAAATGGAACTTATAGAAATTCCGGAAGGCCTTAAAAAAATACATTTTAAATTTCCAGATCCGCCGCATTGCGGAAAACTGGCCTTTCAATTAAAAAATATTTCCAAATCATATAATGAAAATACTGTTTTTAAAAATATAGACCTTGAGCTGTCCTACGGAGAAAGACTTGCACTTGCAGGCCCGAACGGTGCAGGTAAATCAACCTTAATGAGAATACTTGCCGGAAAAGAAAAATCCGATAATGGAGAAATCAAATATGGTACTAATGTATGTACTGGTTATTTTTCACAGGAAACTATCGATCATTTTTCAAATGAGTCTACAATAATTAAAGAGCTGGAATCCATTACTCCGACAAATATTTATCCTCAATTAAGAAATATACTTGGTGCATTTTTATTTTATGGAGATGATATTTATAAATCCCTTTCCGTATTAAGCGGAGGAGAAAAGAGCAGAATCGCATTGCTAAAGATCCTTCTGCATCCTATGAACCTTCTGTTTCTTGATGAACCTACAAACCACCTTGACATGGAATCAAAAGATGTTCTCCTGGATTCACTAAAAAATTTTAAAGGTACTTTAGTGTTTGTATCTCATGACCATTATTTTATCGATAAACTTGCAACAAAGGTACTGGAACTAAATAGTGGAAAAAGCAGACTTTACTATGGTGATTATTCTTACTATTTATGGAAAAAAGAAAAGGAGCAATCTGATATTCCGGAAAATTCTATAAAGACAGAACAACCGGATAAATTGCAGAAGGGAAAACAAATTAGAACTAAATCCAAAGAACTTAAATCGAGAATAAAAAAACTTGAAAAACAGGAAGAAATAATTTTACACCTGCTTGATGAGCTTGATGAAATAATAGCAGACACTAATAAATCTATGGCATCCGAAGAAGTTTATACAGATGGAAATAAAATACGCGAATTAAAAGAAAAACTAAGCAATTTAGAAAACAAACAGAAAGATTTATCTGGCAAATGGGAGAATATAGAAGAAGAACTTGCTGTGCTAAGAAAGGAATAACTATTCATTTATACGGATATAATTTCCTTTACTTCGGGTACCTTTCTTCTTATTGCGCTTTCAATTCCCTGGCTAAATGTCATCTGTGACATAGGACATGAACCACAGGCACCTGTCATTCTGACTTTTACAATTCCATTTTCAGTCACATCAACAAGTTCAACATTACCCCCGTCTGCCATCAGCGACGGCCTGATAGATTCCAGTGCTTCTTCAATTTTTTCTCTCATTTTTCTCTCCCTTATTATAAAGTTGTAATACCCAAATGCTCTGCATCCACAAGTGGCACAAAACTATGGGAATTCTTTATTTTATTTTTACAACCAATCATCTGATAATATTTCTCCCTGTAAACTAACTACGACTTGTTTAACAGGAACTTTTCTACTCGATTTTTCTAAAGCGCTTTTTGCTATTGCTGCTAAGCCGCCGCAACAGGGAACCTGCATGATCATAACAGTCAATGTATTAATCTTGGCATCTTCAAACCAGGATTTAATTTTCTCTTCATAAATATCCTGGCCGTCATCAAGTTTCGGACATGCTATTGCTATAGATTTTCCTTTCAAATAATCAGCATGAAAATTACCCATGGCAAAAGCCGTGCAATCAGCAGCCAGAACAACATCGGCTCCTTCATAATATGGTGCTGTCGGCATAATAAGGTGCAACTGGATTGGCCACTGTTTGAGCTGTGATTGTATGCTTCCTGTAGCGTTCCCTTTTCCTTCTTCTTTGTCCCTAAAATCCTGTGTACTTGACCCAGGACATCCTTCAAAAGCCATCATCTTAATATCTCCTTTTTAGTTTTTTCTTTTGCTTTATATTTTTCTTCTATTTTGATTATAAATTCTTCATAACCCCGGGGGGCATTCTTAAACTTTTCTTCGACCGTATTAAATTTAGAAAATAATTCCCCTATCTGATTTATATCAAGATTTCTATCCATCCACGGATATAAAATCTCATCTTCTTTTTTAATATGTTCAGTAAGAAGCTCTCTGTAAGCATTTAGATGTTCAGCTACAGCACTTTTATCTTTATTATTAACCCCGGCGCTTATGGCTTTTACATGCGCCCGTCCGGTTTCGTGATCGTCAAGTATGACTTTTAAAATATCCAAATTTTCATCAAAATATTTAAATAGAATCTCTTCCTCTTTTGCATGATGATATCTATCTGCATAATTGCTTATGAATTCGACACTTTCAAGTATTAAAATTCTTCCTTCTTCAGTTTCTAAATCTTTAATTATATCAGGAATCAGGGCCAGTAACTTTTTAATTAATGTATGCTCGTTTACAAGTATTTTCATTGGAGGCGAATATTTTATTTTCTTCGAAGATGTTACTTTTCTTTTTATCTCAGGTATTTTAATATCTCTGTCCGGATAGATTACTCTGGCAATTCTTATCATCATTGTATTCTCATCTTCAGCTGACAGGTTATGTATTTCTACAATATCTTTTAAAAGACAGGTTCCCACATTACAGGGAGCGCATCCGATTTCATATTCGTCCAGTATTTTTTCTATTTTGGGGTACTTCTGTATAAGCTCTTTTATACCTGTATTAAGAATCTTTTCCATCTTTTTCCTCCTTTTTTATTATCGAATTTATAGTTATAGATTCTAATTCTGCTACAACGTACTTTCGTATTTTTTCTATCTTTTCTTTCAAGAGACACTCCTTTACATCCGGGCATGTTGATTTTCTTATCAGGCATTCATGCAATTTAATCGGACCTTGAAAAATTGCAATTAGTTCTGTTAAAAATATTTTTTCTGAAGCTTTAGCTAAATCAAATCCTCCACCCTTGCCTTTAATAGATTTGACAATTTTAGTCTTTTCCAATTCCTGTAAAATACTTCTAAGAAATGGCTTGGGGATCATTAAATCTGTTGCCATCTTATTAACAGAAACAATACTATTTTTTTGAGCCATAAAACTAAGCGCCCTTAATGCATAATCAGTTTTTTTGGTTATAAGCTTCATTTAGCTTTAATGATACTAAATTAGTATCATTATGTCAAGTTTTTTTTATTCTTTTGTTGTTTGTTTCTTACCATCTTTGATTTTTTGGACACCCTCATATATCATTTGAATCCCGTTATGGAGCAAAGATAAAAAAAAAAATAAACCATTTGACTCTTACTCAGGGGGAGGTTCTATATTAAAGCTATAAAACAGAATATCTGGATCCTAAGGCCTTAAATCCTATTCTAAAAAAGGAGAGAAAATGTTTAGTATTGGTGATTTTTCTAGAATAACAACACTTTCGATAAAAGCACTGCATCTTTATCATGAAAAAGGAATACTAATTCCAGCAGAAATTGATACATATACAGGATATCGATATTATGATCATGCAAATATTGAAAAAGCAAGAGTAATTATTTACTTAAAGAATATGGAGTTTTCATTAAAACAGATAAATGAGATCTTAAGTAATTATAATGATGACTCTGAAATACTCGATTTTCTGGAATCGCAAAAACAAAAAATTGCTGATAAATTAAATCAATATAAAAACATCGTTTCCTCTATTAACCAAATTATTAACCAGGAAAAGGAGATTACTATGAGTTTAGATAAATCCAAATTTGAAGTAGAAGAAAAAGAAATAAAAAGTATACTTATTGCCGGAGTCCGGTATAAAGGTAAGTATAGTGATTGCGGTATAGCTTTTGGGAAAATAGGAAAAAGTTTTGGAAAATATATTTGCGGTAAACCTTTGGATCTGTATTATGATGAAGAATATATGGAAGACGGAGCAGATATCGAATCCTGTATGCCAATTAGAAAGGGGAATGGAATAAAAGAAATATCGGTACGGGAGCTTAAAGGGGGAAAATGTGTTTCACTTATTCACAAAGGCCCGTATGAAGAAATTGGCAGATCATATGAGCAGATTATGTCGTATATTAATGACAAAGGAATAAAGATTAAAGTTCCAAACAGATTATTATATCTTAAAGGCCCTGGAATGATTTTTAAGGGAAATACAAAAAACTATATTACGGAAATACAAATGCTGATAGACGGTTAAAGTTAAAAAGGAATCCCGCCTTTTTGTGCCATTAGAGTGTAGAACTGTGGAGTATTTATATTTATAAACTATATTACGGAAATACAAATGCTAATAGACAGTTAGGCCTCTACTTAGCAGCAGAAGGAACTATAAATTAGGATTTAATATATAATTAATAATATTATTCTTAGTTATCAAATATATTGGGATATTGATAATTGTTTTATCGGATATAGAAAACTTTTCTAAGGGGGCTGCAGATACTATTATTCCTGAATGCTGATGGGTTAGTTCTAGATATTGAAGTATATTTTTAAAATGTCTTTTATATAATTTTAAAGAAGCTTTACATTCTATTGGAATTTTAATTCTTTTTTCTGGTATATCAAAAATAAAATCAACTTCTATATCTGTATTATTCCCCTTTTTCCAGGTACCAATTTCTTTATATGCAGATTCACCTTCAAGAAGATTGAGTAATACAGCATTTTCAAAAACACCTCCTAATGGAGTTCTTAAAAAAGGATCTATTGTATTTATTAATGATATCAAAGGAACAGCAATTGAACGCAATTTATTCACCATTCCGATATCCAACAAATATCTTTTTGGTAAAAAACTTGATTTAAACGGCATTATTGAATATTGCTCGACCTCCAGTATTATATGCCATTTTTCCATTGCTTCTATTACTCTCTTTGCATGATACTTTGTCGTATTTATATGTGAATATTTTGAAGGTCCTCCAATGTGATTGGCAATAGCATGTAATGTTTCCCAGAAAAGTTTTGGCTGGTATTCTTCTTTTCTTTCAAAATCTTCACTTAAACCAGCAATTATTTCATCCAAAACAGCATAGTAATTTTCTTTTTCTTTATATGATTTAACAACTTCCGGATATCCTCCAATTTTCAGATATTCATCAAATAAATTTAATAAATATTGATGTCTGGATAAACTTATTTTTTTTGGTGTAGATAAAATAAAATCATGTAAATCCTTATATTCGAGGTATTTTAAAACTTCGATAAAAGTAAACGGATAAATACAAATACTTCTTGTTCGTCCAACTGGAATTCTTGCATCTTTACTGAATAATTTGTTCATTGAGGAACCGGTTAAAATGACTTTTTTGTGAGGTAAATCCTCTTTAAATGACTTTATATAGTCTTTTAATTTATTACATTCCTGCGCTTCATCTATAAATAGTATTTTTTTTTCTTTAAAATTATATTGATCGTTAAGGAGTGTAATAAAATCATTAAAGTCTTCCGTATTATTAATCTGCCTTCTAAATTTTATGTCTTTTTCTAAATCAAATGCAAGAAAAGGCGTTTTATTACTCTTAAGAACATCATTTACAAGATAAGATTTTCCAACTTGTCTTGCTCCTTCAACTATTATAACTTCAGTTTTTGCTTTATCTTTGATTATATTGTTTAAAATTGAAAATATTTCTCGTTTCACAGTACCATTTTAACAAAAACTGGCTTTTTTGTAAAATACTTTTAACAAAAACTGGCTTTTTTAGGAAATTAATTGAGGTTTTAATAACTTAAAATCAGCAGCTTCTCCACAAACCTTCAGATCTTTTTCCTTCTTAATTATGCTTTGCTGAAAATATTTAATATAACCAAACAGGATGATGCTGTCTGGGATGGTTATGGAGAATTCTTAGCTGATAATGAGAGATATGAAGAAGCAGAAGAAATATTAAAGAAGCTTCTCTTGACTAAATTATCTAAATCAGAAGAAATTATGGAGATGGCAAAAGATATTCAGGATAGAATTGCTGATTTAAAAGAGCAATAGCATAATTGAAGATACGGTATAGAGCAGAGGTAAAACTAAATTACTTCTTATTTACTTATATTATCAAATCCTTGATCATAATATTCAGGGAATTCCTCTTTAACATATTCAATATGATCTCGTAATTTTTTTATTACTTTTTCTATTTACTGCTAAATATGTACAGCTTTTATCAGTGTTTCCAATTTGCTTTAATATTTTATAATTTCTTATTACCTGGTTTTTGTTAAGTGCCATTTCCTGTAACTTATATCAATTATAAACCAAAAAAACAATAGGATTATTTTGATGTTGTTAACTTGGAATACAAAAAACCGTTAATATTTACAGAACATTATTGTTCTTCAAACACATACATAGTTGTCCCGGAAACACTCCACGTCATCTCAGTACCAGAAATTGCTACACTATATTCTGTATCAACAAGATATTCTTCAATGCCATCGCTTATAGTTATGCTATCTGCATCCGTAGTATATGTAAATCCATCTCCAGTCGGAATACCTAATTCTACTAAAATTCCGTTTCCACTTGAAAAAGTATAAATTAATCCACTTGCGCTAACATCCGCAGTTATCATTTCATTACATTACCAAGTCCCATCAACATCAATAGTCTCTTCATCAGGACATCCAATAAAACCGATTGTTAAAATACATGTAAATAAGATGAAAATGAAATTTAATCTAATTTTCACAACAAACCTCCTTATAAGTAACACAAAAAAATTTAAATAACTAGAATCTAAATAAAAGTATATGTTTGTAAATGTTTTTTGCAAGTATTTTTCCCAATTATTGCAAAAAATACTCCCTGGTTATTATTGCTTTTAGAAAAAGCAAATAGTATAAAGTAAAAATATTAAAATCAATCTATTTTTAATTACAGTAATTATAAATATGGATTCTAATAAACTTTTTTTTTTACAAAATTTAACTATTTTAAATAATCAGAAACAATTAACAGGATTTAAAAAGATTTTTACACATTATTTGTATAAAGTTTAATTAAATCTGCGTTAATCCCGTAAATTGAGGCTGTTCCGTAACCTCCAAATAAGAATTAACCTTCTTTTAAAATATTTTATCATAACACCAAGAAAGCAGGAATTCTTTTACATAATATCTAAACATGTAAAATTAAAAGATTTTTATAAGAAATTTATAAATAAATATTTTATAAGTAAACTGATAAGTAATAAAATTTTAAAGGTTTTAGAAACTACTCGTATTTTCCTGCCTTCTTAATAAATTTCATAAATATGAATTATCATCTTCTTCAGTTTTGCTTTGTATATGCTTTCTTGATTTTGCTTTTATAGCTTCATTCTTTATAAGAAGTGATTTCTCCATTAGCAAATAGATTTTTAATATATTGCTATTGCGGAACAGCCTCGATCCGTATCAAATTTAGAATTGCTTATTTAATTACGTTACGTAATATTTTGCTTTAACATAACTATATTGCACTGTATACTTGTTTCGTATAAAGAGGTGTATATGATACGAATTCTTTCTTTAGATGGCGGCGGCATACGGGGAATAATACCAGGTGAAATTCTTGTTGCATTAGAAAACAAGTTACAAGATAAAACAGGAGACAAAAAGGCACGTATACCGGATTATTTTGACCTAATCGCAGGTACAAGTACCGGCGGCATTCTAACCTGCTCAATGTTATATCCGGATAAGAATAATCCCGGAAGGCCATTATATGATGCAGATGATTCTGTAAAAATGTATATAAAAAAGGGCGACGATATTTTCGATCCTAAAAGCTTCGGGATTCTTCACGAAAAATACCCTTCTTCCGGAATAGAAAATGTACTTGCAGATTTTTTTCCTGATTATAATTTAAGTGACTTATTAAAGCCGTGTATTATTACATCTTATGATATAGAAAATCAGAAACCTAAATTCTTTAAGCAGCTAAAAGCAAAACAGGACAAAGAATACAATTTTCGTATTAAAGACGTGGCAAGAGCAACTTCTGCTGCTCCTTCTTTTTTTGAACCAGCTTTTATTCAGTCGCTTGCAGGCACAAACTTTTCCTTAATAGACGGAGGTGTTATTGTAAATAACCCTGCTGTATGTGCATACGCAGAAGCAAGCCGTCTGTATAAATGTAAGCCGGAGGAAACAGTAATTGTTTCACTTTCTACAGGCCAGGAAAAGGAAAAAGGAGTTTTATATACTTAAAAAGGCCTGGTGCATATTGGGCTTCATCTATTATAGCAGGAGTTTTAATACTTTTTAGAAAATCTTCTGGAAATTTATCTGCATTAGGTGCAATCTGTGGATCATCAAGAGTAACATACGATGCCTTCGGAAAAAGGTGTAATAAAATGCTTGTTTTTCCAACCTGCCTTGCTCCTGTAATAATAATTACAGAAAACTGCTTTTTATATTCTTTAATTAACTTTTCTGCATTTCTAGTTATCCACATATGACAATTATGCAATTTAATTGCATAATTGTTAATTAAAATAAATAAGAGTGCATATAAATTGTATTGACTAATCTGCATAATTTATGCATATTAAATTTATGAGAACAACATTAAATATAAAAGATGAATTAATTGAAAAAGCCATGCAATTGGCAAACATTAAAAACAAAACTAAAATTATTCATTTAGCACTTAAAAGTTTGATTGCGGAATATTCAAGGGAGAGACTTATTGCTCTTGGTGGTTCTGAAGAAATGCTTTCACAGATACCAAGAAGAAGATGAAATACCTAATAGATACTTCAATCTGGATCGATCATTTAAGGAATAAAAATGAACCACTGATACAGTTATTAGAAGATAACCAGGTTTATATACATCCCTTTATTATTGGTGAAATTGCCTGCGGAAATTTAAAAAACCGAAATGAAGTAATGAATTTATTAAAGCAACTTCCAGAAGCTGCTATTACTATGCATGAAGAGGCTCTGAAATTTTTATATAATCATAAATTATCCGGGAAGGGAATTGGATGGGTAGATATTCATCTGCTATCATCATGCGCTTTAACATCTATAAAATTATTAACATTGGATAAGCGTTTACAAAGGATAGCGGATAATATTTTATAAAATAAATGAAATGACTTTTTAATATAACATCCGAAATTCTTTGTTAAAATTAAGCATTTCGGATGTTTCGGCGTGGAGCTTTTGCATCATTTGTATTAACTTGATTGCAGCAAAAGCTGCAATGGTTTTAAGGGGGAAATATATCCCGAAACCCCGTAAAAAGCAGAGGCTTCGGAAATAATTATTAAAAACCAATTAACTGAACTTAATATCTGTAGTATTCAGGTTTAAAAGGACCAGACTGAGGAATACCCAGATATTTAGACTGCTCTGGTGTAAGCTTAGTAAGTTTTGCACTGAGCCTTTCTAAATGAAGCATCGCAACTTCTTCGTCCAGCTCTTTAGGTAAAACATATACTCCGGGTTTCATATCTTCCGATGCAAGTTTTATCTGTGCAAGCACCTGGTTTGTAAAGCTGTTACTCATAACAAAACTTGGGTGGCCTGTTGCACAGCCTAAGTTTACGAGTCGTCCTTCTGCTAAAACTATTATGGCACGGCCGGATTCCAGTATCCATTTATCCACCTGTGGTTTAACAGTAATTTTTTTACACTTTGAATTACTTTCCAGATAATGCATCTGTATTTCATGATCAAAATGACCGATATTACAAACTATCGCTTCATTCTTCATCTGTTCCATGTGCTTACCTGTAATTACATCGCAGCATCCTGTAGTAGTTACAAAAATGTCCCCAACAGAAGCCATCTCTTCCATAGTTGAAACCTGGTATCCTTCCATAGCTGCCTGTAATGCGCAGATTGGATCAATTTCTGTTATAATAACTCTTGCACCGAATCCTCTCATAGACTGAGCGCTTCCTTTTCCAACATCACCATAACCGCATACGACAACAGTTTTACCTGCAATCATTACATCTGTTGCTCTTTTTATTCCGTCTGCAAGGGATTCCCTGCATCCGTATAAATTATCAAACTTGGACTTTGTAACAGAGTCATTTACATTAATAGCTGGAAATAACAGCTCTCCTTCTTTTGCCATCTGATAAAGTCGGTGGACACCAGTAGTAGTTTCTTCTGAAACACCCTGGATTTTAGCTGATGCTTTTGTCCAGTATTGGTTATCTCTTTTGTAACAATCCTTTAACCTGTTTATTATTGTCTGAAACTCAAGATTGTCATAAGATTTTTCTAAAAGAGATGGATCTTTTTCTACCTTCACACCCTGATGAACATAAAGTGTTGCATCTCCTCCATCATCAACAATTAAATCCGGCCCGCTTCCATCAGGCCATGTTAATGCCTGTTCTGTGCACCACCAATATTCTTCTATTGTTTCACCTTTCCATGCAAATACTGCAGAAGTTCCTGCTTTAGCAATTGCTGCAGCTGCATGATCCTGAGTAGAAAAAATATTACAGGATGCCCAGCGTATATCCGCACCAAGTTCATACAAGGTTTCTATTAGCATTGCTGTTTGTATTGTCATATGAAGACTGCCCATAATCTTAAGGCCTTTAAGCGGCTTTTCAGACCCATACTTTTTTCTTACAGCCATTAATCCCGGCATTTCATTTTCTGAAAGCTGCATTTCCATTCTGCCCCAGTCTGCAAGTGAAATATCTTTTACTTTATAAGGTAAAGACTTATCTAATTCCATAATTTACTCCTTAACTAAAATATATAAAAATAACTGTAATTCTTTTTTTAAAGAAAATTCTCTTTTCTTCTTTATTGTGAATCCAGCTTGTAAAAACCAATTTTCAAGCTCATCCGGTACAAAACCAAGCCACCTGTCACCGTATTTAGTCCGCATATTTTCATTTTTATGTTTCGTTAAGTCTGCTACTAAAAGTGTTCCGGATTTTTTTAATACCCGGTTTGCCTCTATTAAACCAGCAAGAGGATAGTATAGATGATGAAGCACCATATTTATAATAACGCAATCAGCTTCCAAGTCTCTTAATGGAAGGTGTTCCAACTCGCCTATACGGAAATCAAATTCCTTATCTTCAAAAACGGTTCCCTGCTGTGAGGATTTATCAACAATATGCTTATTAATATACTTGTTAATGTACTTCCTTGCTTTTTCCAGCATTTTAGGAGAATTATCAACTCCAATTACTCTAGCTGCTTTCTCCTTTAACATCAAAACAAGGTCTCCAATACCACAGCCAAGATCTGCCGCTATAGTACACTTATCAATTGCTGAAATTATCTGCTTATTTAGATCAATATTTCCAAGTATGTCTATTTTTATTTTTTCCCAATCCGATGCAAGTGAATTAAAAAGCTTCTTAGTCTGCTGAGTTCGCTCCTCTATTATATTCTCTGCTTTTTTACTATCAGACTGCTTCCACTCACATTCATTTAATATTCCTGAAATACCTTTGATAAAATTCTGCATTTTTCCGTTTAAAGGTGTAGAATAAAAGCTCCATAATCCGTCACGCCTGTAATTGAGCAGCCCGCTGTCTGAAAGTATTTTTAAGTGTCTGGAAATTCTTGACTGGCCCATATCAAGAACATTCACAATTTCATTAACATTAAGTTCATGATTTAAAAGTAATGTAAAAATTCTTAATCGACTTTCATCTGACAGGGCTTTAAAAGCGTAAACAGGATTCATTTATAAAATTATAACCTCTTTCTATATCAATATATCTTTATATAGTAATATAATGAATTGTAGTAAAAAGATCAAGAGGAAATTATGAAAAACAATAAGATTAAGGAAACCAATAAAAAATGGGTTTATTAATATAAATAAAACTAATATATTTACACGGGAGCAGTTATGACTATATTAAGAAAAACATTAGTTAAAATACTATTATTATCACTATTATTTAATTCTTTTATTTCCTGCGCTGAAGAAATAGTATTTGTTAGTGAAGAATACGGCTTTAAGATTACATTCTCTGAAACCTGGGCAGAAAACAAGGTATTTCTGCAATTTATAGAGGGAAACAATTATACCAAAACCCCGACATTTTATGTAGCATTGCCAACAGAAGATCCAAACTGGTACTCTATAGTAGAACAGGGTTATGCTTCTATTTTTGCAGTTAGTGCTTACACAGAAGAAAGGTGGAATGCATTAAGTAAAGATGAAGATGCTATGATGTTTATTGGAACAGAAATCGGAAGAAATAACAAGTATATTTTTGCTTCAAGCCATGCCCACGCCAGCCCTTCCGATCTTATGGCTGTTTTTTTTAATACAGATTATACGATTGAATTTTTTGATGTAGATTAGGGTCAGTAATTCAAAATTTAACACGGATTTACCGGATTAACGCGGATTAAATAAAACTTTACATCATAAATAATATAAAAAATCCTATAAATCTGAGTTAATCTGCGTCTGAAAAAATAAAATATTTAAATTTTGTACAAAAAATTGTTCATTAGAATCCATATTTACAATTGCTGCCCATTAGTATTTCATTCTTGACCATAAGGCTCTTTTTTTATAAACTGGTAATTAAATGAAAAAGATAATTTTTTTAATAGTCTTTTTATTAAGTCTTACCTGTATTCTTCTCGCAGAAGAAAATAATATTGCAATCTCAAGCTTCTCTATTTCCGGTGAAAATTCAGATGCAGCTCTGGAAGATTTTTTAATAGATCTTTTTACAGCAGAATTAATTTCATATCCGGATATTAATATTTTAGAAAGAAGATACATCGAACAGGTATTAAATGCACAGGAATTTTCATTATCAGAGCTGGTAGATTCAGATACATCTATCCGGATAGGCAGTCTAATTGGTGCAGGATATATTTTTACAGGAGATCTTAGATGCCTTTCTAATTTTAGCTACTTATCTGTAAGGCTTATAAACAACACTTCCGGCGAAGTAATATTTGCCTCTATGACAAAAATAGAAGATGAACCCTGGGAAACTCTACCTTCTGCTGTAAATGAAGTTTCATACCAGCTTGCTGATAAACTTGGAAGCGGTGTAGATATAAATCCATCTGCATTATGGATTTCGGGAACAGATTATGAACAGGAAACAGACCAGGCAAGAAAAGCGGAAAACTCTATTTTAATTTATATTATGTCGAATATAGAGGACTCGGAAGAATTCGGTATAGTATGGTATATGGGTCCGGAACATATCGAGCCGGTTACTTATGTTTTAAAAGAAAATGGTTTTTCTGTAGAAATACATGACAGACGCTCTCTTACATCCCTATCGGATATTGATTTAAATACTTTCTCACAGATCTGGATTGTAGAAGCAGATACCAATAATATACCCAATTCTACAGATGCTGAAGCCGCAGCCCTACTAAATTACTTTAATAACGGCGGAGGCATTTGGCTATGCGGTGAAACAGGGGAAATGATTACAGACATGGGAGATATGACAGAGGATGTAAATATACTTGCAGCGCCGTTTGGGATACAGATAAAAGATTTTATTCTTGTTGTGGAACAGCCTCAGAGAGTCCGTTATTCTACACACCCTGTTTTAAATGGAGTAAACTCTTTAATTTTTGATAAAGAAGTAGGAAGACTCGAAATTACAAATATTGATGTGGAGCCTGTTTTTCTTTTAAACAGAAGATCAAGAATTTTAGCACAACCTATAACTGCATATGACTTTATATCATTGGCGGATGAGCAGAATTATGCAGAGTGGGTAGCTGGTAGAATAGATAGCTCATTTGAGTGGCTATTAGGAGATAATTTTAAAACTTTAGGTCCACAGGTAGGAACAAATGCACCGGGTATAGCTGTGCTGGATAAAACAGATACAAACCAGGGAAAACTTTTAATAGACAGCGGCTGGTTAATCGGATGGACTTTTTACGGTGCAGACGAAGATATGTCATCTACCGGAGACAATATTATTTTCATTAAAAACACTGCAAACTGGCTTGAAGATAAATAGTATTTACTTTACCATTACAAATCAATCCGATTTAAATTTGAGGCTATATGAAAATCAAGCACTTACTAATAGACTGCGATAATACGATTTATCCGTCATCTTCTAATCTTTTTTGTGAAATCAGTAAAAGAATGACTGATTATGTTTCAAAACTTCTTAACATTCCCAAAGATGACGCTTATTCATTAAGAAAAGATCTCGCTAAAAAATATGGAACTACTTTAAACGGTTTAATTAAAACAAAAGGATTTAATAATCAGGAAGATTTTTTAGAAAAGGTCCACCCACATGATTTAAACAGTTATATTGCAAAAGATCCGGAAATTATGGAAACCTTATCATCAATCTCAATACCAAAATCAATTTTTACAAATTCTCCAAAAGAACATGCAAAAAAAGTAATTGATGTTTTTAAACTCGAAGGTATGTTTAAAAATGTGTTTGATATCCGATTTACTAATTTCGATGGTAAGCCTGCAGAATCGAGTTTTAAACTTGTTTTAAAGGAAATTTCAGAAAAGCCGGAAGAAGTACTTTTTATAGATGACCTTACCAGTTATTTAATGCCATTTAAGAAAATGGGCGGAAATATTTTACATATAAACTTAAACAAGAACAAAGGCTCGGATAAATCTATTCCAAGTATTAAAAGTATAAAAGAACTTCCTAAATATTTAGAAAAGCTGAAAAGAAAGTGATATTGATATGAAAGAACCTGTTTTAACTAAAAATCAATCTTCCTATAAAATAGATGAAATGCCTTTTTACCTTCCTATTAAAGATGAGGTAGAAGTATTTGAGCGTGTGTGGCTGGAGCAGATACCTTTATTACTAAAGGGGCCTACAGGCTGTGGTAAAACCCGGTTTGTAGAACATATGGCATATAAACTTGGGCAGAAGCTTCTTACTTTAAGCAAACAGCAGAATGAACTCAATATAGCTAGTAAGGATTTCACGGACAGCTCTAATGGCACGGGAAGACTTTATACTGTTGCCTGTCACGAAGACCTTACTGCAAGGGACCTAACAGGAAGATATATAATAAAAGGCGGTGAAGCAGTATGGATAGACGGCCCTGCAACCATGGCTGTTAAACAGGGAGCTATTCTATATCTTGATGAGGTTGTAGAAGCACGCAAAGATGTTACAACAATTATTCATCCATTAACAGATTACAGAAGAATCCTTCCTCTGGAAACACTTGGAATTCAAATAAAAGCACCAAAAAGTTTTATGGTAATAATCTCTTATAATCCGGGATATCAAAGCATAAGAAAAAACCTAAAACAATCCACAAAACAAAGGTTTGTCGCAATAGACTTTTCCTACCCTCCACCGGAAAAAGAAGCAATAATACTCGAAAAGGAAGGGCAGGTAGCAAGAGAAATTGCAGAGAAGCTTGTACTACTTGGTAATGATATTCGTAATATTTCAAATATAGATCTTGAAGAAGGAATAAGCACAAGGGGTTTAATTCATGCAGCAAAACTTATTAAACGCGGAATTACTCCAAAAAGGGCATGCTCCCTTGCAATTGCCCAGACCATTACAGATGAAAGAGAAGAAATTGCAGCAATAGAAATAATTATTGATAAAATATTCAGGCACTAATTAAATGGAACAGGGAATATCTTTTCAAGACAGATATGAAAACATAGTAAAAGAAATTACTGCATCTAAACCCAATCTTATAAATTTTTTCTATAATGCTTATGAGATTTTAAAAAACAATAAACAGATAAATATTCAGGACCTTGAAAGCATACGGCAATTAACAATAACTTCTGAGTTCCTCTACATTAATATAGAATCATTATTATTATATCTTTTAAAGAAAAAAGAGCTCCATGTATTCTCAGAGCTTCTCTTTTTTTTATATATAAACTCGTATAATTATTCCAAGTCTTTCCTTTCTTTATACCCGGTTCTCGAGTACCCGCTTTTACCAATTAAAGAAGACATATTATACCTTGCAGATAACTGTATAAAAAATAAAATTAAAAACGGTACTGCTGCTCTTGAATTATGTTTTACTTATAAAGACATGGAGAAGTGCAGGTTTTTCTTAAGGCATTTAGGAGCAATTGCTCTGTACACTCCTGGAATTCTAACCGAATTTATTTCTTTAATCGTAACTAAAAGAAATTATTTTTCCTGGAAACTAATCTCTAAATGGATGACAAGAGGAACAGACCTTTTAACAAGTAACCGAATAGACGAAGGTGTAAAGTTTCTTCTTTTGCACTCTAAAGAAAGCAGATGGCTTTTAGGTTTAAATAATGTGGTACTGGATGATTTAAAAAATATTTTAAAAATATACTGTGCAAGCCTTTCCGGCCGCGAAATGATTATAAACAGTCAGGAAACATCCGGATTCGGATTTGAATCTCCTTACACAGATGGTAAAACCATTTTTCTTCCGCCGGAAATCCACTATTTTAAAACACCAGAGTTTAATGAAAGAGCATACATTGTTCTTGCTGCACAGCAGGCAGCTTCAGTTGCGATGGGAAGTTTTAGGCTTGATATAGAAACACTCGATTTTAGAGCAGAACTAGCTGACAGATATGGAACGCTGCTCCCGAGAATTATAGATAATGTAAGAAAGCAGTATAAAGGACAGTCTGTAAGGGAAAGAGCCGACGGAGAAATTGAAATAATATTTACAAACGGAAGGCGTATCCTTGCATTAAACACAGAATATGAAAAGTTTTTCTACAGTTTTCCAACACCGGAATTTGCAAGAGATATCTTTATTCTTGTAGAAAACGCTCGTATAGAACATATGCTTTCCGGACTTTATTCCGGACTAAAAGAAGATTTTGGTATTTTAAACCAGTATTTATGGGATAAGAGAAACCCAATTTTTTCAAACGGCGGAGAAAGATTCCTAACGGTTGTGGAATGCTTTATTCAGTTTTCTCTATGCAAAAAAATTAAAGGTGAAATTAATGACAAACGCCTGCTTAAAATTATAGATGATATTTATAAACAATTTATAAAAGCCTTTTCAAAATTTAATACTGTTCAGGACTCAGCACGGATCTGTTATCATATTTATAACATATTTTTTGATAATTTCCAACTCGTTACCTACTTAAACCGTAACAGTGTTCATAATAGTTTTACTGCACTTAAGAAACCGGAAATATATGCAGAAGTGGTTTTAGATGTGACACCAGAGCTTTTAAAAAGCCAAAAAAATTTTCCTTCTATAGAGGATCTTGAAGAACAAAAAGAAAGTAAAATCGACCTTACGTCAATGCGCTATACTGATAAGAAAGCAGATGAACTTAATTCGGAGATACAGCAGGGAGAAATGAAACTCTTTTTGTATCCGGAATATAACTATTATAAAAAAACATATGAAAGAAAATATTGCACACTTTTTGAAAGAACTTATAAGTCTACCGAGAGCGATTATTATCAAAGAACGATTAAGAAATATAAAAGGGAATACAAACGTATAAAAAAACGTTTCTTATATATGAAACCGGACGATGTAGAAATATCCCGTAAATGGGAAAGCGGTGATGACATTCATACATCAGATGCTATTGATTATTTAATAGATCTGATAAGAGGCGAATCTCCGGACGATAGAATCTACTACCGCAAGATTAAAAACCTGCGCGATATTGCAGCTGCTATACTGGTAGATGCAAGCTCATCTACTGATACTGAAATAAGAGCAGGTGGTACTCGTATTATAGATATAGAAAAAGCAGCACTTACTCTTTTAGGTTCTGCACTATCTCTAGTAGGTGATACATTCGGTATTTTTTCATTTTTTAGCATGGGTAGAAAACAAGTGTTTATGAATATAGTTAAAGATTTTAATGAGCCATGGAATGAACATACACAAAACCGCATACCGGAAATAAAAGCATATGCAGGAAACCGTGATGGATGTGCAATCCGTCACATTACAGCAAGGCTTTTGGATGAACCGAATAAAACAAAACTCCTTATTTTATTAAGTGACGGTATTCCTGCAGATACAGGATACGGTTCCAAATCAAGCTCGGACACATCGGGATATGCTATAGAAGATACGCGCCGTGCAATTTTAGAGGCAAAACAGGCTGGCATAGTTCCGTACTGTATTACAATAGACCGTTTTGCAAAAAAGTACATTCCGCATTTATACGGAAACTATCAATATGCAATTTTGGATGATGTTACAAGGCTTCCAGAGAAAATGTCACAACTCTATTTGAGGCTTACAAGTTGAAGAAGAGAAAAATTAATAGTTTTTCTTACCTTATCAAGTTATATTAATTACTCCCAGCAATATCATCATAGAATGATATTTTTCATTTCACTGGCCAAATTGTCAATTACAAATACAATTTGGCTAAACAGCAGCCTATTTAGTAAATAGAGAAGTCTATTTCTGTTTCGCAGTAATATTTTTTAAAATCGTTATAATGTCCGGAGAATGCAAACTATTTGCAAAATATTTCGCCTTGACTTATATTCCAACTTTGATTATTCTATAACTATGGAACTATCTAAATTAGCCAAAGCATTTAAAGCTTTGTCTAATGAGCAGAGATTGAAATTATTTTCTTTAATTTACACCTGGTCCAAAGAAGAAGCAGAAGAGAAAAATATAAAAGAAAATACGGAAACCAGCTTTTGTAAAATACACAAGGCTTTTACAAAAGCTTGTGACCATTTGAATATTTGCAGATCTACAATATCGCACCATTTTAAAGAATTACAGAATGCAGATTTAATTACCTGCACACGGTCCGGCCAGAGCCAATCCTGTATCGTTAATATGGAAACTCTTGAATTATTAAAGGATTTTCTGGTTTAATTTTTTATTTAAGTGTTAGATAGTTGTGGAATAGTAATATATTAAAATAACGAATAACAGCAGCAGAGCTGCAAGGTATTCTTATGTTTACAAATGTGCAGAACGTCGTAATATTACGGCTTTATTATTATATATTAAGGTATTTTAAATGCAATTGAATTTTAACAAACTAATGAAAACTCTTAAATCAGAAGGGCCGTCCCTTCTGGATGGAAACTGGGGCATAGAAAAAGAAGCACTCCGTACTACAAAAACAGGGAAGCTCGCATTAACTGAGCATCCTGCAGTATTCGGTGACAAAGGTACAAATCCCAATATTACAACTGATTTTTCTGAAAGCCAATTAGAGCTAATTACACCAGTATTTAAATCTATAGAAGAAACGTATAAATCATTATTAAAAACTCATAATTATGCAGAATCTAATATAGAAGATGAATTCCTCTGGCCATTTAGTATGCCCAACAAACTGCCCAGCGAAGATAAAATCCCAATAGCCAGATTCAAAAATAGAGAACCGGAAATCTATAGAAGCGGCCTTGCATTAAGATATGGTAAAAAAATGCAAATGATTTCCGGACTGCATTATAATTATTCACCAGGAAATGACTTTATAGACTTTTTTCATAAAAAAACCGGCAAACAGATATCCTTAAAAGATTTTAAAAATGAATTTTACTTTCATGCAGGAAGGAATATTTTAAGGTATAGATGGCTGCTTCTTTATTTATTTGGTGCGTCACCTGCAGCAGATAATACTTACAGTAGTAGTATAGAAAATCACTTTCATAAAATAGAAAAAATCTTATCATGCTGTAAAGATACATATTCGGAACACAGAAAATATTCCACATCTCTTAGAATGAGCTGTATTGGGTATAAAAATCATATACCGGACAAACATTCTGTTTCATATAATTCACTCAATGAATATTTAACTGATTTAAAATTCCTTCTTGACAATAAAGATAAGACTTATTCTAAGTTTGGAATTTTTAAGGATGATAATCAAATTCAGCTAAATGATAATTATCTTCAGAAAATAAATGAGTATTATTCACCAATACGGTTTAAATATAGTAAGGCTTTTACAGGCAATCCATTAGAAGTGTTTGCTGAAAAAGGTGTAGAATATATTGAACTTAGAATACTAGATTTAAATCCATTCTATAAAGCAAGTATAAAGCAGGAAGATTTATATTTCCTTCATACTTTTATTTTATTCTGCATGTTTAAAAACAGCCCGGATATAAATGATTCAAAGCTTTTAATAATAAACAGAAACCATCATTTAACTGCACTTAAAGGAAGGAAACCTGGTTTGGAACTTTCAAGATTAAATGGTGAAGAAACAAACCTGATTACATGGGGAGAAGAACTAATAAACGAAATGGCTGGAATTGCAGAATTACTAGATTCAGAATCGGGCAGTAGCAATTTTTCCAATAGTTTAAATATTCAGAAAAACAAACTACATGATCCGGACCTTTTACCCTCATCAAAAATAGTTAATATGATGAATGATAATAAGGAGTCGTTTAGAGAACTTGGTATACGGCTTTCAGAAGAGAATAAATATGCGGAGAAAAATTATGAACTTTCAAATGCCGGGATATGAAGATTTAGAACTTTCCACACAAATACTGATTCGGGAAGCTTTAAATAGAAATATTAAAGTAGAAATATTGGACAGAAAAGAAAACTTTATAAAACTTTCCAAAGAAAATAATATTCAATATATAAAACAAGCTACCAAAACTTCTTTAGATTCGTATATAACTTTTTTAATAATGGAGAATAAATTCGTTACAAAAGAGCTTCTAAGTGACAACAATATAACTGTTCCAACAGGTGATATTTATTATACTGCCGAGAAAGCATACGCGGATTATAATATATATAGAGACTTTGATATTGTTGTAAAACCGAATAACACAAACTTCGGGAAAGGTGTGGCAATTATTAAAAAAAAACAACTTAGAGATAATTATATTTTTATTGAATCTATAAAAAAAGCCTTCGAATTCGACAAAACTATTTTAATAGAAGAATATATAGAAGGCAGAGAATTCCGCTTTCTTGTTATAGATGATGAAGTGCCTGCAATACTTCATAGAATACCTGCAAATGTAATTGGTGATGGAGAACACACTATTATGGAATTAATAGAAATTAAAAATAAGAATCCTTTAAGAGGAAAAGGATATAAAACTCCTCTGGAGAAATTAACTGCAGGCAATACAGAAAGGCTCTTTTTATCAGAAAGAAATTTAGATTTTTCACATATTCCGGATCTTGACGACCAGGTTTTTCTAAGGTATAATTCAAATATAAGTACCGGCGGCGATAGTATTGATTATACGGATGATATAATTAATGAATATAAGGAAATTGCTTTAAAAGCTGTAAAAGCTGTCGGAGCAAAAATCTGTGGAGCTGATATTATTATTAAGGATATAAAAGCAAAACCTACAAAAGATAATTATAGTATTATTGAATTAAATTTTAATCCGGCCCTTCACATTCATAATTTTCCATATAAGGGTAAAAACAGGAACGCAGGTAGAAAAGTACTTGATTTATTGGGGTATTAGCAGGAGTACATATGATTCAAAAGCCCAATTTTGATAATAATTTGATGAAATACCTATTACATAAAATAATAACCAGGCAAGAAATGCAACGGTTAAAAGAAAAAAAGTTTTTTTAGTTTCATAATGTTTCCCCGATTTAATTTTGACATTGCATTTCAAAATTACTTTAATTCATAAAGTATTCAATAAACATAATTTTTCAAATTTAAACAATATTACTAAATAAAAAGCAAAGTTTCAATTATAATTTATAACAAGATCGTTATTAAATAAATATTCTGGATCCACAAATACACCAAAAACACTTACAGATAAATGCAGATGAGCTGCAGTAGACAAACCTGTATTTCCCGACTTACTAATAACATCACCTTTGCTTACCAAATCACCTTCATTAACAAGAATCTCAGACAGGTGAAAATACAAAGAATAAACACCAGGCAGGTGCTCAATAACAACAGTTTTGCCTGTAATAATATATTCACTGCATTGAACTACTCTTCCTGCACCTATAGAATATACAGGAGTGCCTGTTACAACACCGTAATCAATACCAATGTGATAATCTATTACTCTTGTTTCATCCGGATAAATGAATATTCTTTCATCCCCAAAATCGGATGTTACAAGAATATATTCAAGCGGTTCGGAAAAATTACCATGTTCAACAATATTCACGCTTTGAGTTTTTATAAGATCAAAAAGCTCTTCTATCTCACCAGCTGCATCTTTTTTTAATGCCAGTATTTCACCTAACTTATCATCTATATAAATATACTCATGACTAAAACCGTCTATAGTAATCTCAACCGGTATATTGATAGTCTGCTGTTTATAGTCTTCAAAATCAATATTTATTTCTAGGCTATATAGCCCTTCCTGAGCTGTACGCGGTATTCCTATAATTGAATAGTAAGCATTAATGTTGAATGCTTCATTCATTTTAAAACCAGTAGAACCTGAAATAATTTCGTCATCTTTGGATTTTAATGCAAATTCAATCTTTATAGGATCACCTGGATAATAAATAAGTATACGGACAGGATTGCCTGTTTTAAGTACAGACCTTATATATTCTGCGTCAACTGTATTATTCAAATACAATTCCGAAGGCACTAAACTTTCTTCAATAAATATTTTTGAAAAATAATATTCTTGCTTAATACGATCAATTTCTTTTCCCAGCAGTCCATCATCATTCACCCTATAAGCAATATTAAAATATTCCAAACTCAAAGTATAATAATAATTTTTATATAATTCATAACCTTTTTCTATTAGAATCTCATAAACAAGCCCTTTTTCATTTTCCAGATTATCATACCAGAATAATTTATTTAAAATATCTGCAGCTTCTATCCAGTCTTCATTTCTTTTTGCTTCGCTATATGCATTTATTAAACTATTATTATAAAGAACAATAAATAGAAATGAACCTGCATTAACAACAATAAGAATTATTATGATTAGAAATATTTTATTCCGGAATAATGCTTTCATCTACACACTATAATTTATGGGCTGCATTTATTCAATTAGCAATAATATACTAAAAAACATGAAGCAGAATAAAAAAGGCATACACATAAACAGTAGATATCAAAAGACAGGGAAAATATATAAACAGAATAATTAAAATACTGAAATATTTCTTGCCTATAAGTATTGTTTTATATATACAAAACATAGTTATTTATTGCTTGCTTTAATCCTTCCAGAAATTCTTCTTTCTTATCATCCACTGCATATTCGGTAAAGTAATAAACTTCTTCATAATATTTTCCCAGGGACGGCAGGGTAAATAATTTGGATCCGAATTTCTGGAATAGAATAACATCATCTCTAATTGCAATTGCTGCCCGCTTTTGTTTTTTTTCCGCATTAACATTGCCTATTAATGGAAACTCCGCTAAACAAACAATTGTAAATGAAAACAGAACAAGAATAAAAGGAGTAATAATTGCAATTCTTTTTAATTTTTTTCCTAACATAATTTCCTAACTAGAATATATAGCAACTTGTA